>JAEEGK010000026.1_pt1 | contig 319417 bp, 228 predicted proteins | sample 8958771 | NCBI WGS metagenome assembly JAEEGK01 (sample SAMN16246547, study PRJNA631951) | gut metagenome | biome: gut microbiome; feature: rumen; material: SC-attached | host: Bos | place: Iran: Karaj | collected 2018-10 | reverse complement strand
TTCTTTGCCCTGGAGTGGTAACAGTGTTGATATGTTCATTCTTTGTTGCAGCATTGCTCTTTGTTTACATAAATTTAAAAACGGCAGCAAAATTATACATATTTTCACAAACCACCAAACATTTTCGTATCTTTTTTGCATTTTTCTGCAAAATAGCATAAATAAGCCTACCTTTTTATAGTTTTATATAGTCTAATTCTTCCATTAACGCCCGACACCTTTTGTATTTTATCTTAAGAACTTGGATTGTTTCTTCCACTTGATTATGTCCACCAAGCTTTACAGCATGTTGGAGATAACGACAAATCTCCTGATAAGTATTTCGGTTGCGAGTATACGAATTGGCCATAATCTTATTGACGTAACTAATGTACATGCCAACTATTTCATCCCTATAGTTTCTTAGAAGTTGTGACTCATATTGTCTAAGTGTATTAATGGACTTTTCCTGCCTGACATATTCCATTAACTTGTCATACCATTTTTCTCGTGAACATAAATCAGCATACTTGCTTCTATAGTTCATCTCAATAGCCTGACGTGCAAGTCCTTCTGCGAATTTAGGCCATTTGTCTGGACTTACAGTTTCTCTCAATAGTTTATAAAAATCTCCTTGTTCTTGCCACGGATGCAAATAAAGTAGACTGGCGTATTTCACTATCGTATCGTAGTTGTTTTCTTTTTGGGCTATCCTCAACATCCAATGATTCCACGTTGGAATAATGCCAGGTCGCTCCTTTTTGTCCTGTTCAATACCACCGAGTGCCAATTTATATGCGCATTGAATATCATCGGCAGCTATAGCCTCCTCTATAGCTTTTTCCCTGAACTCTCGTATCTGGAGATTATTAAGCATCATCTCATGTGCAGCCTCAGTACCTTTCCATTTTTCAAGTAGTCTGCGTTTCATTTGCAGTTGTTCCCGTTTCCGATAGTCGCTTTTAAAGCACTCGTCCTTATCAAGGCTTTCCATGATGTTCTCGTATTCTTCATCATCGTTGGCAAGCGATATCAGGAAGTCATACATCTCCGTATGCCAGTCCCATCCTTCAAAGGTATTCTCTTCTATACATGTCCAGCATCTGTCCATGAATGTCCATCGGCCATCTTCATCAAGAGTGCAGACATCTGAATCTGCAAGTGCATACAGGGCCTGCATGCCTTCATCCATAATGGAGCCAAGATAACCCATGCTATCATCAGAATGGTTGATGGCTTCAATGCCATTTTCTAAAATTGTGAAGCAGATGTCAATTGCAGCTTCATAATTACCTTTCTCACGAAATGTTGCTGCGGCTTCTACTGCTTCAGACACAACACCCAGTAGTTTAGACTGTTGGCTGAAATTGATATAGCCATAATCCTCCTCCGCATCTATAAATGCGCTATCTATCTGGTTAATATAAGCCTCGCTGCTATCTCCTTGCAAGAAATAATCCTTGAAGTCTGACATGAAATCATCCAGTACCTCTTGTATTTCCAGTTCCTTAGCTACAAACTTACGCAACTCTTTCTCTGAAATCTGCTTCAATACGTCCTTGACGGAATTCTTCTTGGTTTTTTTAGTCATTGCCTATATATTAATTGATTCCATTTTGGACATTATTTTTTTACTCTATACTTTTGCCTAGGATGATTCGGTATGTTTTCAAACAATTTTTCCAGCTTTTCTGCCAGCATGGGTAAAATTTCGTTTCTTATATAGCTTTTATCCCTATCAAGAAATATAGATATGTCTTCGATAGTCCTCCATTCAGAACAGAAACTAAGGATAAGTTGTTGTACTTCTACCTTAGAATATCTCTTCTTCTTTGAACTTGCAAGATTGTTCGTTGGGGAGGTTGCAAGGTTTTCATCCGAGGTGTCAAGATTAGCTATGTTCTTGCCTTCTGAGGTTGCAAGGTTTGTGCCTGAGGTTGCAAGGTTAGATGCGGAACTTGCAAGGTTTCCTGCATAGCCTGCAAGGCTAATGCCGTAAACATGATACTTAGTACCACGTCCATACCCAGATGACTGCAATAGTTTGTTGGCACACATCTCACTTAACATCTTGGTGATATCTGCTCGATGGATATCCAAGGCATATTGCAGTCGCTCGTTGGTAATCTCTTCCTCTGAATAGGCGAGCGCCAAGGTTGTCAATTGAGGCTTTGGAAGTGCATTGACTCTATCCCCAAATAGCACTACAAGGGCATTCTTCACGTTTTCATCGAGCAACGACTCCATCGACAATGTGAGAATCACTTTGTTTGGGCGGCTTCTTTCGGAGATATAGGGGCGCTTCCAGTTCTGCTTTTCCCATCCGTGGATAATCTTATCAGCTCCACTTCCTGCTTTTTCAGCAGAGCCAAGGAAGGTGAACATGGTCTGGAGATACTTGTTACGGCAGATACTTTCCCCTCCGTGGTAGTATTGCTTTGGTGATATCAGCATAGTACCCGGATTAGAGAACACTATCTTGTTGGGATACTTATAAACGTTCAGCGTTGCATTCTCTGTGTGGTCGGCATGTACTAGCATGTTGACCAAGGCTTCTCTGACTGCTACATGAGCTGGCGTTTCCGTCTTCCTCTGGTTGTCCTCTAAGATGAATGGCTTGGGTAGGAAGTTCTGGAGGATAGGTAGTACCCTGCTATAGAACTGGAAGAGATTCGACTCCCAGTTACCGTCAGGATAGATTCTGTCAACCCATCTATCTTTGGGGTCTTGTATCTCTTGATAGTCGGGGAAGAAGTTAGGATTCTCGTCCATGATAGCACTATACGTACCAAACATCAGCAATCCAGCGTATGTCAGCCCATATTCCCCAGTCTTTCTGTCCTTCCTGAAAACATTCAGTTTCTCCAAGAACTGGTCATCGGGCAGTTTAATCCAAACATGTTCTGGATTCCACTGCTCAAAACGACGGCGATATTGCTGAATTGACGCAGGGTCCAAATCATCCTTGCTAAAGTTCTTCAAAATGCGGCCATCAATTGGACTTGCAAGGTTTGCATCAGCAAACATACTGTTCACTTCCTCGCGTGAACAATGATAGTCACCTTCAAAGTCACGACGATATGTGCCAGTATAAGGATCAAGTCCGCAATATACAGGTCTTAAACTTCTGTCAACTCGTGGTATATAGAAGAAGAGGAAATGGGTTCCTCCAAATTCCACATCATGCACATCTTCTTCGGTCAGCAAGGCAATGTTGACATTCTGCTTGCTATGCATGCCATTGAAGAAGTCCTTTTTGTATTTCTCTATTTGGTCTTCATCTAATCCGTCAAGTGAGATTTCACCATCCTTCTCTTTCACGCCAAACACGATAGCGCCACCGTAAGTATTGGCAAACGAAGAGTAAGTCGCCCAGAAAGATTTGGGAAATCCGCCAGCAGCAGATTTAAACTCCAGTTCATCGGACTCCCTGTCTTGCAGCAACTGCTCAAACACTGGCTGCAAATCTTCGTATTTGTATGTTCGTCTTGCCATATTTTTTCTACCTTATTTTATATAGAGTGCAAAATTACACATTTTCCTTGATATTTATTCCGTTTTAACCGATTTTATTGCATATTGCTGCCATTCCCTATCATCTTCTTCAGCAACTCCTTCATTTCCTTCTTCGAGAGTTTATCGATGTCGATAGGCTCTTCCTTCGGCTCAACATTCAGCAGTTTGCTGTTGTTGCGGAAGCGGATTTCGAGCGGATACATATCCTGATAGCCACTGGTTACATCGTTACCTTGTGAGTGACCCATACTTTCAGAAATATAGAGTTCTTCCACACCAGCCAGTTTTAGATTGGTCGCGAATGAGTGGCGGGCCCAGGTTCCTGAAACCCCTTTGTCCCAGCCAAGAACATCTTTGCAAATACGAATCATACGGTCTTTGATGTTCGAGTTTTCCTGGACTGTCATCTTACGACGCTGTTCCTCGTCCGTTACACCTTTGAATATTTGAGGGAAGACATAAGCGTCCTTCTCAGGTTTTGCTGCGATTTCATCGAGAATAACCTGTAATGGTTCGATAATGGGAACTATCACCACCGACATGTCGTTACTCCTGGCCGATGTCTTTTTGCGCATAAACTCAAAAGCTTTTCCACCCTCTGCAAAGTAAGTACGGTTGTATTGTAGTCTTCCGGCATCTGTCAGGTTAAAGCCATTGCAGAGATACTGGGCAAGGAACAGTCCCAGCGACTGATGTGCTCGCTGAGTATATTCTGGATCCCATGAGTCCGGGTATCTCTTTTCGGTGAATACATGATACAGTTGTGTCATCTCGTCAACACTTAAATATGACTGTTGACGACGTTTGCCACGAGGAATAGAAATAAGCGTCTTATCCTTATTGGAGAATGGGTATTTGTCTTCCGTCAGAAATCCCTGACGAATGCACTCGTTCCAAACCACGCGACAGGTGCGGAGATACATACCCCGCGTAGCATCGGCAATCTTACCAGACAATACCCCATCGATATATATGCCGTTCTGCATAACATCGTTCCACTTACCAATAACGCTCTTGTCCACCTTGAAGCCCTTTACGTCACCAGCGTATTTCAAGAAAGAGTTCAGTGCCCATTGGTAATTTTCTGCCGTTCCCACTCGATTCTCTTTCTTCATCCTGGCGATGATACTCTCCCAAACGCCAATAAAAGACGTATCCTTATGCTCCTCCATAGCCTCACCTGACAGATAGATGCGGATAAGTTCAAGTGTCAAAGGTTGCCTTTGGCTTAATTTCTCTATCTTCTCCCTATAACCTTCCAGCTTATTCTGCCATTCAGTCCGTACCGGCATAAGCAGACTCTTGGCTCCCTTTACACTACATACATCATTGAAGTATTTCTCGCTTTGATACTCCATGTCCTTCAACTTATAGTAGTAGCGTTTGGCTGCTATCTGGAAACAAATGGCCAAGGGGTAAACATCAGTGGCCTTGTTTGTACGTTTGTCCAACACTAAAGTAAGTGAACAATTGTCCACTTTGCTGCACTTAATTGATGTCTTTAAATCCTTCATAATTATAGTCTGTTGCTATACCCATGAGCGATTTGCGAACAATTTGCGAACAAAATGCGAACAAAATCGCTCGATAATTAAAGTTACACAAAATTCCTATTTTGGCTGCAAAAATAGTAAATATCTGATAAACAACCAAATAGAAAACAAGAAAATATTTTGTGAAATCTTAAAAAACCTTACTTTAACAGACTCATAATCTGGAGGTCGTAGGTTCAAGCCCTACCTGGTCCACAACAATGCCTCAAAGAAATCTGAGGCTTTTTTGTTTCCCAAGATCTCTGTTTATAAGGCTTCCCGAAGATTCAAGTACTTCCACTTGTCAGAGAGTCTGATTTCCTGTAGATTCTTGGATTTCTTAAAAATCAGCACTATTTTAACCAAATGTTGACCCATTGTTGATCCTAAATACACGCTGCAGGAGGCACAGATATTCACCGGCACAACCATCTTACTCTTCACCGACGGACTCACCGAGGCGATGAATGGCGAAAACGAAGAGTTTCAAATGGATCGCATCAACGATGTGGCAAGCCGTGCACTGGCCGCCCAACAACAGGAGCCCCACCAGCTCATCGCCCTGATGACCGATGCCGTCCACCAGTTCGTAGGCGATGCCGAACAGAGCGACGACCTAACCATGATGGGCATACAGTATATCAAAACCATTGAACAAAGAGAATAACAACATCATGCGTGCTCACAAGGTGACAGGCACGGTGTGCGCTCGACGGCCGCCGCCTCAACGGCAAACCCACCGCCAAGGGTATTTACATTCATAATAGCCATAAGGTTGTCGTTGGAAGATAGAAGAAGATAGAAGACATATCGGGAGCATTTGACTTCGTCGAAAATACTCTTGCTCAAAAAAGTCCTAATAAAATTTGGCATTTTGCTCGCTTATTCGTATCTTTGTCCGCAAAATAACTTTGCCAACAAAAAATATGAAGAAGATATTTGTTACGATGCTGGCCGTTGTGTTCTTTGGCACTGTGGGCTATGCTGCAGACGGAGTAGAGGCTGTTGATTTAGGACTTAGTGTGAAATGGGCTAACATGAATGTAGGTGCGAAGAAGCCTTCGGACTTTGGCTCTTACTTTGCATGGGGTGAGACCCAACCAAAGGATTATTACTCGTGGAACACCTACGCCTGGAGCAAAGGAGACTCTCAGTTTTTGACCAAGTATTCGTCCAACGACAGGCGAATGCGGCTGACTCCCGTTGACGACGCTGCCCACGCCAATTTGGGCGGCAACTGGCGCATGCCTACTGCAGAGGAGTTCGACGAGTTGGTAAACCCTGATAACTGCAAATGGGAATGGACCATGCAGGATGGTGTCAACGGCTATAAGGTTACGAGCAAGAAGACGGGCAACTCTATCTTCCTGCCTATTACCGGTTTCCGCTACTATGCAGACACTCAGTTTCGCAGCATCATGGGCGTTTACTGGACTTCATCGCTTTACACAGCCAATACAAACAAAGCATGGTGTCTGGAGTTTAATTTCTCAGATATCAAAGTGCACTACGGCGATATTTCCAGCAACCGCTTCAGTGGCCGCTGCATCCGCGCTGTCCAGTAAGTCACACCTTCTTACTTTTTTCTGTCTGCCAAGAACATGCCCAGAAGGATGAGGGCAGAACCGAGGAGGAACCATACAGTAATCTGTTCCTTGAGTAGCCACCAGGCAAAGAGAATGGTGGTGATGGGGTTGAAATAAACCCAATTGGTGGCAACGACGGCTCCAAGACGGCTGATAACCCATGTCCAAAGGAGGTAACATAGCATGGAGGCCACGACACTCAAGAACAGAAGATTCCAAAGCACTTCCGGACGCAAAAGAGTGCTAAGCGAGGGGAATCCCGGCACCAAGATAAAATAAGGAATAATGGTCACAAGGCCATAGAAGAACACCTTGCGAGTGATGAATAATGTGGAGTAGCCAAACACTGCCTTCATCAATAAACTGTAAACTGCCCAACACAGACAAGCGGCAAAGGCCAACATGTCGCCTACAGGAGACAGATGAAGCACAAAATGGCCATTGAGCACGACGACAGCCATTCCCATACAGGCTATCAGCGAGCCGATGGCTTGCAGTCGGGTGATGCGCTCCGTATGGCGATAGCACCATGCTATCAGAAACATGGCGAATAGCGGACACGAACAAACGATGAGTGAAGTGTTCGTGGCTGTCGTATAGAGCATGGCAGCATTTTCTGTCAAGAAATAGAGTGAGCCACCAGTAATGCCAAGGGCCACCATCAAGAGTTCGTCTTTCAGCGAACAGCAAAACCACTGATGACGACGTGACAGCGAAACCCCCAACAACAGCAGGTAGGCGATGATAAAGCGCAAGGTAAAAATCTGCGCTGGCGACAAGCCGTTCAAGAGCAACATCTTTGTGAAGACAAAGGTACTGCCCCAAATGGCGACTGTCAGGAAGGCTACAAAATGATAAAAAAGTCTGTGGTTCCTATTCATATTATGGCTGGGAAATGCGCTCGAGGGAATCGCCAGAAATCCGAATCTTCAGCTGGTGGCACTTCGATGGGTCGATGGTGTAACGCTTAAGGACACCCGGACCACACGAGCTATTGCCAAGACCCATCACAGCACAATCGATACTAAGATAGGTTTTTGCCTCACTATTGCGGGTGTTGGGACCCTCGTCGACAAGTTCGTAGTCGTGCGTCTTGCTGGCTAAGTATTGAGCCGAGTAAGGCAAGACCGAGAATGAGAAGGGCTCATCGACTGCCTCGATGCATAGACGCTTTCCCTTCTTGGTACGTAGCTCGACGTAGGTGCAGTCCTCGTGGTTACCCGAGTCTTGCGGACGGGGATAGTGGACATATTGCTGAGAGACTGTCGACTTCCACAAACCAATGGGGCACGACACCTTACGATCAGGATAATTGTCCCAAGGTCCGCGACCATACCACGTGAGCTGTTCGTATTCTCGAGGCAGTTCAATCAGGATACCCAAACGTGGCAGTGGAGGCAATGAGTCGGGAATGTCGAAAGTAAACGTGAGTTCATTGCCGTTTTGTTCCATCGTCATAGGAATCGTCAGCGTATCGAGTCCACTGCGTTTCCAGTCCTTGGCAAGCCAGTTACCGAAGCTCTTGTCGTTATCCGTCGGAGCACGATAAACCTGCGGTTTAAGTGAAGAGTGAAGAGTGAAGAATGAAGAATTTGCTGCCGCCTTTGTTTTCAAGGGTTTGGGCTTGGCTGCTGAGGTCTCGCGATACTTGTTGGCGATTTCCTGTTCGCTCAGCCCACCGTAAATGGCCTGCACCTCATAGTATTTAGGCGTCAGCGTGCGGTCGCTAAGAACAATACCATTCATGCAGAAGGCGTGCAGATTGGGCTTGTCGCCAAAGTCGCCACCATAGAGCACATTACCATCGCGGATAATTCCCTGATCCACCCAGTCCCAGATAAATCCTCCCAGCATGCGGGGATGTGAATTGATTTCATCCCAATACTCCTTAAAGTTGCCAAGGGCGTTACCCATCGAATGAGCATATTCGCTGGTAAGTACGGGACGCGGACCACCATCGGAACCAATCCAAGTGCAGCGGTCTTCCGTTCGGTTGGCAATTTCCAACAGCCGTTCCCAACGGGCATTTTCCGCACGTTCCTTGTCAGAGCCCTCAGGGATGCCCGGATTCAGATATTCCTCCATGACTCGCGGATAGAAGCGCGAGATGACATCGACTGTCGATGGATCAGGATCGCCCTGCGCACCCTCATAATGAACAGGACGGGTGGGGTCGAACTCGTGGAGCCAAGCAGACATCGCAGCCTGATTAGGACCATAGCCGCTCTCGTTGCCCAAGCTCCAGAAGATAATCGAAGGATGGTTCTTGTCACGCTCAGCCATGCGGATGGCACGATCCAAGAAGGCATCGCCCCAATCTGGCGTCGAAGCCAGCGTACCACGAAGTCCGTGCGTCTCGCAATCAGCCTCGTCCATCACATACATGCCCATCGAGTCGCACAGCTCATACCAGCGTGGACAATTGGGATAGTGGGCCAAACGAACGGCATTGATGTTCGCCTCTTTCATCAAACGCAGGTCTTGAAGCATGCGTTCCTCGGTCATCACTCGAGCCGTATAGGGGTCGTGCTCGTGACGATTCACACCACGAATCTTAATGGGCTGCCCATTGATGAGCAACTGCCCACCCTTGATAGCAATGGTGCGGAAGCCCACCTGTTGCGTCACGCATTCGACAGTTCGCCCGTCAGGGGCTTTTAGTTCCATCAGCAAGGTATAGAGGTTAGGATACTCTACGCTCCAAAGGCGCGGGTGATTGACATGCATCTCCATACGAGCGAATTTTCGATGGCCACGCTGGGGAAACCATTCGTTCATACGGGCAGCCTTATGGGCAAGGTCGAGGACTTCGTCTGTTGCGACTGAGTCGCAACAAACTATCGAGGAGCCGTCCATCAGCGTTGCTACGAGGTGATAGCCGTCACCCGTCTCACCATTATAGACAGAAAACTGCGGATTAATCTGTAGCACGCCATCCATTGAGGCGCGAACAGCCACATCGCGAATGCGGACATCGGGGGTATGATAAAGCAGCACATCACGATGGATTCCGCCAAAGCGCCAGAAGTCCTGATCTTCCAAATACGAACCGTCGCTGTATTTGTAAACCTCAATGGCTATTTGATTTTCACCCTTCTTGATATAAGGCGTGACGTTAAACTCCGAAGGCTCCATAGAACCCTGGCTATACCCTACCCGATGGCCATTCACCCACACGTAGAAAGCCGACATGACACCCTCGAAGCGCAGGAAGGTCTGGCCATTGCCCGCCACCGTGCCCGACGGTTTTCCGTCGGGTGTAATGGCCACCCAACCATCAGGCACGAAAAACGTGCGGCGATACTGGCCTGTGGGGTTGCGCTCCTCGTAGGTTGTCCAATCCTTTTTAGGCTCTCGGGTGACATAAGGCGGATCTATCTTAAACGGATAGCCTGCAGAAACATAGATAGGCGTACCATAGCCGTTAACCTCCCAATTGGCAGGTACAGCCAGGCGAGCCCAATGAGCATCATCGTAATCGACACGATAGAAGCTGCGGATGCGCTCGTCGGGCGTCTTCGTCCAACGGAAGCGCCATTCCCCATTCAGCGACAACATGCGGTCGCCTTTGCACTCCCCGTAGGGAATGAAATAGGCACGTGCCAGCTCACGATTGATTTGCAACACGTGATTGTCCTCCCAGTCGTGATGCTCTTCACCCTGCAGTACGCTTTTCTGACCATTGGCCACAATACCCACAGCGATTCCTAATATCAATAACCATTGTCTCATCATGTCTCTGATTCGTTTTAGTATAGATGCCGACTGTCGTTTAGCTGTCAGCTTACGTTGCTCCTTCAGCCTCAGCAAAGGCTGCAGCCTCAGCTTCAGCAATGATTTCCTCGCGGCTTTTTTCGCGGGGGGTAGCGGTGATGTCGTCAAGGGTCAGCTCATCGTCAAGGGTTGTTTGTCGCTGTGACACTGCGACAGACTGAACATCGGCTGTGGCGGCAGAACCGCCACCAACCTTACCATTTTGTTCTGATTCGGGTTCGCGTTCGATGATGAAGTTCTGCTGTTCTTCCTGAAGCTTGTCGATATCGGGAGCAGCCATTACGGGCTCTTCCTCCATCTTCGTGCGATCAGCCTTGGCGGCAAAGATGCTGTCGATAAATTGTGGTTCACGACGCAGCAATTGTAGTGTCTCCTTGGAGGCCTGCTGCTGACTTTCCTTCTTTGAATAGCCCGTACCCTTGCTGCCTTCCAAACCTTCGAGGAACACCTGTGTGGTAAACACGGGACTACCCTTGTCGTCGCGACTTTCTTCCAGACTCCTAAACTCCAGTTTGACGCGATTCTTCTGACTCCATTCCAACAGCTTCGACTTGAAATTGACCTCCTTATAAGCCACCTTGTCGATGTTGATGACCTGAGCCAGAATACGCTTCTCCATAAATCGCATGCAGGCATCGTAGCCACGATCCAAATAGATGGCTCCGACGAGTGCCTCGAAGGCGTTGCCGTTCATGTAGGAGTTGTGTGACGTAGAGTGACCAGCATATTTGATGAGCTGATCTATGCCCATCTCCTGAGCCAGTTTACCCAACGTTGCACGACTCACCAACTTCGAACGGGCATTGGTCAGAAAGCCCTCGCGCTTGCCCTCAAAATGGCGGAACACGATGTCGCCCACAACAGCGTCGAGGATGGCATCGCCCAGAAACTCGAGACGTTCGTTGTTCTGCGGACGGCCCTTTTCGTTCTTCCGTCCTACACTTTTATGCAGCAAAGCCTGCTTATAAAGACTGATGTCATGAGGATAGAAGCCCAAAATGTTGTAAAGGGCTGAAAAAAGCTCCTTCTCCTTTCGGAAAGGGAGCTTTATGCTGTCAATGATGTTATTAACCCACATACTTACGGAAAACTACGCAGGCGTTGTGACCACCAAATCCAAAGGTGTTGCTAAGTCCGGCACGTACCTCGCGCTTCTGAGCCTTGTTGAAGGTGAAGTTGAGGTTGTAGTCGATCTCCTCGTCCTTATCGTCTTCCTCGTGGTTAATCGTAGGAGGAACGATGTCGTTCTGGACAGCCAAAATTGTTGCCATAGCCTCTACGGCACCAGCTGCGCCCAGCAGATGGCCTGTCATCGACTTCGTGCTGCTTATGTTAAGCTTGTAGGCAGCATCTCCGAACACGTCCTTGATGGCCTTAGCCTCAGAAATGTCACCTACGTGGGTTGATGTTCCATGCACATTAATGTAGTCGATGTCCTCGGGCTGCATACCAGCATCCTCCAAAGCATTCTTCATGACTAACTTGGCACCCAGACCCTCGGGATGAGAAGCTGTGATGTGGTGAGCATCAGCACTCATACCGGCACCAACCATCTCAGCATAAATCTTAGCACCACGAGCCTTAGCGTGCTCCAGCTCCTCAAGAATCAGACAGCCGGCACCTTCACCCATGATGAAACCATCGCGGCTGGCGCTAAACGGACGGCTGGCCTTCTCGGGCTCATCGTTACGTGTAGACAAAGCCTTCATGGCGTTGAAACCACCTACACCCGTCTCGCAAATAGCTGCCTCAGCACCACCACCCAGGATGATGTTTGCCTTACCCAAGCGAATCAGGTTGAAGGCGTCAGCCAATGCATTTGATGAAGAAGCACAAGCAGAAGCGGTGATATAGTTGGGGCCATGGAAGCCATACATAATAGAAATCTGACCTGCGGCGATGTCGGCAATCATCTTCGGAATGAAGAACGGGTTGAACTTAGGACCATCCTCGCGATGAGCACCATAATAGCCCACCTCTTCCTCGAAGGTCTTGATACCACCGATACCTACACCATAGACCACACCAATGCGGTCCTTGTCCTCTGTTTCCAAATCCATGCCACTATCCTCGACAGCCTGTTTAGCAGCGATGATGGCCAGCTGGGTATAGCGGTCCATTTTACGAGCCTCTTTGCGGTCGATGTAGGCATTGACATCGAGACCCTTCACCTCGCAGGCAAACTGGGTCTTGAATTTTTCTGGATTGAACAGCGTAATGGGGGCAGCACCGCTCTTACCAGCCAGCATAGCCTCCCAAGTCTCCTTGGGAGTATTGCCAAGTGGTGTAACGGCACCCATGCCTGTTACTACTACTCTCTTTAATTCCATAAATTAAGGGTATAATGAAAAAGAAAAAGTGAAAAATTTGCTACCGCACTTCAAATTGGTGAAGTTAAGGCGGCAGCAAATTCTTCACTCTTCACTTTTACCTTTTTACTTTATTTTGCGTTCTCCTCGATGTAAGCGATAGCGTCGCCAACAGTACCAATCTTCTCAGCCTTATCGTCGGGGATAGAGATACCGAACTCCTTCTCGAACTCCATGATGAGCTCAACGGTATCCAGTGAATCAGCACCGAGGTCGTTTGTGAAGCTAGCCTCAGCCTTTACTTCTGCTTCATCTACACCGAGTTTGTCTACAATAATTGCCTTTACTTTGCTTTCAATTTCTGACATAATTTTCTTCTTTAAAATGTTAATATATGAATTCTTTTTCTGAAAACTTTGCGACCAAGTGTCGCTTAGCGGGTGCAAAGTAACACATTTTTATTGACTTACGCAAATATTTTTAAGAAAAAAGCACTCTTTTTTGCACAATCACCCCCTACTTGTGCAACTTTTTGCTCGAAAAAGTGCTCTTTTTACACTTTTATCACTCTTTTTTCTCTCGTCGAAGCGGATAATTATTGCGTAATAATTCAAAATTGTCTGGGTTCATTTTGAGTTTTTGGCTATCGTCCAGCGGATTATAGAGTTCGAGGGGGTCACCGGTATAAAGAAAGTCTACAGGTAATGACGGAGCTTTAATGAGACCAGGGTGCTGCAAACCAAAATGGCGACATAGCGCATCGATGACCATATTGTCAGCATTCACCTTGCCATCTGCTGAATATCCTGCAATATGCGGAGTGCCTACAAATACCCGCTGAAGCAACGGGAGGTTAAGTTGTGGCTCATGCTCCCAAACGTCAATCACCGCATCGCGCACCCTACCCTCGTTCAACGCAGCAAGGAGTGCATTGTTGTCGACCACCTCGCCACGACTGGTATTTATTATATAAGGTACGCGTGTAAGACGATGGAAGAAAGCATTATCAGCCATATGAATGGTAGCATACTCACCATCGCGAGTCAAAGGTACGTGGAAGGTGATAACGTCCGACTCGCGTTCAATGACGTCGAGCGATACATAGCTGTTGGCCATAGGCTTTTGGCTATTCGTTTCCTGTTGTTCTAAAGGCGGGTCGCATATCAGAACGCACATTCCCAGGCGTTCTGCAACAGCTTTAACTCTTGAACCCACATGACCACACCCCACAATACCTATCGTCGACTCATGCAGAGAGAGGCCCTTTTGGCGTTCCAACAATAACAGAGAACACTCGATGTATTGTGCCACAGAGTCGGCATTACAACCAGGACAGTTGGTCCATCGAATGCCAACCTGTTCCATATAGGTCGTATCGATATGGTCAAAACCTATCGTAGCTGTTGCTACAAACTGTACGCGAGAGTCTTTGAGTAGCCTTTCGTCACAACGGGTACGGGTACGTACTATCAGTGCATCTGCATCTTTTACATCATCAGCACTAATCTCTGAACCTCGTAAAGGAACCACCTCATCAGCCAATAATTCCAGCTTTTCGAGGATGTAAGGTATCTTATCGTCTACTACTATCTTCATCGTGGCGGCAAAATTACGAAATATTTCTTAATTCTTCGCGCATAATTCATTTTTATTATGTATCTTTGCAAACAAAACAACATATCTATGACATTTACACAACAAGCAAATCAGATTTTTCAGCAGGCGATACGCGATTATCACCTGAAGGACCATGTAGATACTCCCATCAACAACCCCTACGAGACAGGCTCCATCGAGCACAGCCTCTATCTAAAGTGCTGGATAGACACTGTTCAGTGGCACTTGGAAGATATTATCCGCGATCCGCACATCGACCCAGTCGAAGCTTTAGGATTGAAACGACGCATCGACCGTTCGAATCAGGACCGCACGGACTTGGTAGAAGAAATCGATTCTTATTTCCGTCAGGCCTATTGCAAGGTGAAGCCCTTGCCAGAGGCTCGTCTGAATACAGAGAGTCCCGCCTGGGCTGTAGATCGTCTGAGCATTCTTGCCCTGAAGATATGGCACATGCAGGAACAGACAGAACGTAAGGATGCCGATGAGGCTCATATACAGAAATGTCAGGCTAAGCTCGAGGTGCTGAAAGAGCAGCAAATCGACCTCTCGACAGCTATCGACCAGTTGCTGGAGGATATCGAGGCAGGACGAAAATACATGAAGGTATATCGCCAGATGAAGATGTATAACGACCCCGCTACCAATCCGATACTTTATAAAAAGTAAAAAGGTAAAAAAGTGAAGAAAGAGCATATTCTCGTCATTCGTTTCTCTGCTTTGGGCGATGTTGCGATGGCTGTGCCTGTGGTGTATTCATTGGCCAAACAGCATCCAGACATCCGCATTACCGTGTTAAGCAGGAACATGGCACGCCCTCTGTTTGAGGATTTGGCTCCAAACGTTGGTTTCATGGGGGCAGACTTGAAAGGCGAATATCGAGGAATCAGAGGACTCAATGCCCTCTATCGCAGGCTGACTGCCAAACAGTTTACTGCCATTGCCGACCTCCATAGCGTGCTACGTTCTGAATTCTTACGTATGCGTTTTAATATGGCCAACTGCAAGGTGGCGCATATCAATAAACATCGTAAAGGACGTCGCAAACTGACGTCCATCGATAACAGACAGCTCTCCCAACAGCCAACCACCTTCCAAAACTATGTGGAAGTATTCGAGCGCTTGGGATACTCTATCAATATCCAGTTCACCAGCATTTTTCCTCCTGGAGGTGGCGACCTCAGCGTGTTGCCAGCAACAGTAAATGTCAAGAACACTGGTGAGCAATGGATTGGCATTGCACCTTTTGCTGCCCATGAGGGTAAGATTTATCCTACCCACCTGATGCACGAAGTGATTAAACAACTTACCCTGCAACATCCCAAGGCCCGCATCTTCCTCTTTGGACGCGGAGAGCAAGAAGACAAATACTTTACAGAATGGTGTCAGGAATTTCCTGCCTGCACTTATGTCGGACATCACATTAATTCCATACAAGAAGAACTTGTGCTCATGAGCCATCTTGAAGTGATGCTTTCGATGGATTCAGCTAATATGCACCTGGCTTCGTTGACTGGCATCCCTGTTGTCAGCGTCTGGGGAGCCACACATCCTTTGGCTGGCTTCATGGGTTGGAACCAATCGAAGGACAACGCCATTCAGGTTGATCTCGACTGTCGTCCATGCAGCATCTTTGGACAGAAGCCCTGCAAACGTGGCGACTATGCCTGCCTGAATCAGATAAAACCAGAAACAATCGTTGAGAAAATAAATACTCTATTACTAACAAAACAAAATGATTAAGCTTATGAAAAAGTACATTTGCGACACCTGTGGTTATGTTTATGACCCCGAGGTAGGCGATCCCGATAGCGGCATCGCTCCAGGCACAGCCTTTGAAGACATTCCTGAAGACTGGGTATGCCCCATTTGCGGAGTAGGTAAAGACGACTTCTCGGTAGAGGAGTAAGCATAAAAGTGAGCCAACCAAAAGTTAGCTCACTTTTTCTTTGTACCTTTGGCGATTTCATCGCCGAAGTTAGGCTGCACTTCGGAAAAACTCAAATAAAATTTGGTTTTTCGCTCAGTTTGCACTAACTTTGCACCCAGAAATAAACGTTTATAAGAAAAGATGTCATTAAAATGTGGTATTGTGGGACTGCCCAACGTGGGTAAGTCTACTTTGTTCAACTGCCTGTCAAGTGCAAAAGCCCAGGCAGCGAATTTTCCTTTTTGTACTATTGAGCCCAATGTGGGTGTAATTACTGTCCCTGACGAGCGTCTGACGAAACTCGCAGAGCTGGTTCATCCTGGTCGTATTGTTCCTGCCACGTGCGAAATCGTAGATATTGCAGGCCTCGTAAAAGGTGCGTCAAAGGGTGAAGGATTAGGTAATAAGTTCTTGGGCAACATTCGCGAGACGGATGCCATTATCCATGTGCTGCGCTGTTTCGAGGACGATAATATCACTCATGTGGATGGTACGATAGACCCCATTCGCGATAAGGAAATCATCGATACAGAGCTGCAACTCAAGGACCTCGAGACCATTGAGAGTCGTCTGGCTAAAACGGAAAAGGCTGCCGCTGCAGGCAATAAGGAAGCGAAGATAGAAGTCGCTGTGCTGAAGGCCTATAAAGAAGTGTTGGAGCAAGGCAAGAACGCCCGTATCGTTGAGTTCGAGACGAAGGACGAGCAGGACTGTGCCCGTAACCTGTTCCTGTTGACAGCTAAGCCCGTATTGTATGTCTGCAACGTGGGTGAAGCTGACGCCAAGACTGGTAACGACTTCACGAAAAAGGTCGAAGCGCTGGCTCAGGAAGAGGGCGCTGAGTCGATGGTCATTGCTGCCAAGACAGAAGAGGATATTGCAGAACTCGAAAGCTACGAGGACAAGCAGCTATTCTTGGAGGAACTGGGCTTGGAGGAAAGTGGTGTCAATCGCCTCATCAAGAAAGCTTACGCCCTGCTGAACCTCGAGACCTTCATTACTGCTGGTGAGATGGAAGTCAAGGCCTGGACCTATAAGAAGGGCTGGAAGGCACCTCAGTGTGCTGGCGTCATCCATACTGACTTCGAAAAAGGCTTTATCCGTGCTGAGGTCATCAAGTACGACGACTATATCCAGTATGGCTCAGAAGCTGCAGTCCGTGAGGCAGGCAAGATGGGCATTGAGGGCAAGGAGTATGTCGTGCAGGATGGCGACATCATGCATTTCAGATTCAATGTCTAACTTCGTATTGTAGGTTAAGGTAGGTATGGTAGGTTTGTTAGGATATATCACTTGGAATCCGAATGCTGGCTTTGGCCCGTTCCGCTGGTACGGATTGTGTTGGCTGATTGGCTTGGCACTCGCTTACTTCATCGTAAAGCGCCTCTATAAGGAGCAGAAAATCAAGGACGAACTCTTCGACCCGCTGTTCATCTATTGTTTCATCGGCATTCTGTTGGGTGCTCGCTTGGGTCATTGTATCTTCTACGAGCCAGATTATTTCCTGACATCCTTCAAGGGCTTTGTGGAGATGACTCTACCCATTAAGTTTGTAGATGGTAACATGAACTTCGCAGACAATTGGCTATTTCGGATGACTGATGGTGCTACTGCATTCATTGGTTATCAGGGACTTGCGTCTCATGGTGGTACACTAGGACTGATTATTGCCCTGTGGCTTTATGTGAAGAGCACCAAGCTCAGCATCTGGCGTGTGTTGGACAATATCGCCATTGCTACAGGAACGACAGCCTGCTTCATCCGTTTGGGCAACCTGATGAATTCAGAGATTATTGGTAAGGTGACGGATGTGCCCTGGGCCTTTGTTTTCGAGAAGGTCGACATGTTGCCTCGTCATCCTGGACAGCTGTACGAAGCCATCGCCTACGCCGTTCTGTTCTTCATCATGTGGGCACTGCACAAACGGATGCCTGAGAAGATTGGTACGGGCTGGTATTTTGGTTTCTGCCTGTTCTATATCTTTACGTTCCGCTTCTTCATCGAATACACCAAAGAGCTTCAGGAAGCTTTCGAAGCCTCATTGCCGCTCGATATGGGACAGATTCTGAGCATTCCTTTCATCCTTATTGGCGCCTGGTGCATGATAAGGGCTAAGAAACAATCGGTATAACGGAATTACGGAATATCGGAATATTGACAATCGCCTCATTTCCCTGAGACGATTTTTTTGATGTCGTTAAGCTTGTTAAGGGCTTCGAGGGGCGTGAGGTTGTTGACGTCGAGGCCAAGGATTTCGTCGCGCACCTGACAAAGTACGGGGTCGTCCAACTGGAAGAACGACAGCTGCATACCTTCACGAGAGGCTGCGATTTCAGCTGTGGGCTTGCCAACGGCACCCACAGAGGCGTTATCAGCCTCTAACTGCTTCAGGATGACGTTGGCGCGCTTGACGATGCTCTTAGGCATACCCGATATTTCTGCCACGTGGATACCAAACGAGTGCTCAGAACCTCCACGTTCCAACTTACGCAAGAAGATGACTTTTCCCTCTACCTCCTTGACTGAGACGTTGTAGTTCTTGATGCGCGAAAAATTCTTCTCCATCTCGTTCAGCTCATGGTAGTGCGTAGCAAACAGCGTACGAGCCTGAGCCTTAGGATGTTCGTGCAGATATTCAACGATGGCCCAAGCGATGGAGATACCGTCGTAAGTACTGGTGCCTCTTCCCAGCTCGTCGAAGAGCACCAACGAACGAGGCGTCACATTATTCAATATATTAGCTGCCTCCGTCATTTCCACCATGAAAGTCGATTCACCCAGGGAAATATTGTCTGAGGCCCCTACCCTCGTGAAAATCTTATCCACCAGACCAATTTGGGCGCTCTCTGCAGGCACGAAACTACCTATCTGGGCCATCAGCACGATGAGTGCCGTTTGACGCAACAGGGCCGATTTACCAGCCATATTAGGACCTGTGATGATGATAATCTGTTGGCGCTCGCTGTCCAGAAGGATATCGTTAGGCACATAATGCTCGCCAATGGGCAACTGCGTCTCGATAACAGGATGGCGCCCCTGCTTGATGTCAATCACATCCGATGGGGAAACCATTGGACGCACGTAGTGGTTTTCCTCTGCTGTCTTCGCAGCACTGAGCAAGCAGTCAAGATGCGCCAGCACGTTGGCATTGATTTGAATCTGCGGAATGAACTCCTGCAGGGCCAATACGAGGTCGTTGAAGAGTTGGGCTTCCAGCGAGAGAATCTTATCCTCTGCACCCAGAATCTTCTCTTCGTACTCCTTCAATTCCTGCGTGATATAACGCTCAGCCTGCGCCAACGTCTGCTTGCGAACCCACTCCTGAGGTACCTTGTCTTTATACGTGTTGCGAACCTCCAGGTAATAGCCAAATACGTTGTTATAGCCCACCTTCAGCGACGCAATACCCGTCTCCTGAGCTTCACGATCCTGAATCTGCAACAAGTAGTCCTTGCCTGAATAGGCAATATGGCGCAACTCGTCGAGCTCGTCGTTGACACCATTGCGAATGACGCCACCTTTGGCAACAAGCTGAGGCGGGTCGTTCTGAATCTCGCGTTCAATCCTGTCGCGAATCGACTCACAGAGGTTCAACTGCTCCCCTACCCTCTTCAGCACGTCGTTGTTGGCATAGAGACACGCTGTCTTGATGGGTTGGATAGCCTGCAAGGCCATCTTCAGCTGCACGACCTCACGAGGCGATACACGACCCACAGCAACCTTCGAGATGATGCGCTCCAAGTCGCCCATACGATGCAATTGGTCATCAATGCATTGGCGGAAATCGGGTTCGCGATAGTAGTACTCCACGATATCCAGACGTTCGTTGATGGGCTTCTCGTCTTTTAGTGGGAAGACAAGCCAGCGACGCAACAAACGACCACCCATAGGCGTCACCGTATGGTCGATAACGTCCAATAGCGACTTACCATCGTCCTGCATAGGGGCAATCAACTCCAACGAACGGATGGTGAACTTATCGAGACGCACATAGCGCTCTTCCTCAATGCGAGATATGCTGGTGATATGGGCTATCTGCGTATGCAGGGTTTGTTCCAGATATTGCAGAATGGCACCAGCGGCAATGACTCCACTCTTCAGATGGTCAATGCCAAAACCCTTCAGCGATTTGACGTTAAAGTGCTTGTAGAGCTTCTGATGGGCCGTCTGCTCGGTAAACACCCAGTCGTCGAGTTCAAAGGTAACGAGACGATTGCCAAAGTAGCGCTCGAAGTCGTGCTTGCGACCCCTGTCGTAGAGCACCTCCTTGGGTTGGAAGTTACCAATGAGTTTTTCTACATAGTCGTAGGTTCCCTCGCCCGTCAGGAACTCACCCGTCGAGATATCGAGGAAGGCCACGCCACACGAACCCTTGCCAAAATGCACTGCTGCCAGGAAGTTGTTCTCCTTGTAGTTCAACACGGTATCTTGCATCGCCACACCAGGCGTCACCAGTTCCGTAATGCCTCGCTTGACGAGTTTCTTCGTCAGTTTGGGGTCTTCCAACTGGTCGCAGATGGCCACACGTTTGCCAGCACGAATCAACTTAGGCAAGTAGGTATCCAACGCATGATGGGGGAATCCCGCCATCTCGTCGCCCTTATTGTAACCATTGTTTCGATGAGTCAGCGTAATGCCCAGGATGCGCGAGGCAATAACGGCGTCTTCGCAGTACGTTTCGTAGAAGTCGCCACAACGAAACAGCAATAAGGCCTCAGGGTATTTTGCCTTGAAGTCGAAGAATTGCTTCATCATTGGTGTCAGCTCGCCATCTTTCTTTGCCATAACAGCTGCAAAGGTACAAAAAAAGAGCGAAACTCCCAAAAGTTCCGCTCTTTTATTAATTAAGTTGTATTTGTGATTACTTTTGGATAAACTTTTTGCCGTTCTTAATCACCAAACCCTTGTAACTGTCTGTTACCATCTGGCCAGCTACGTTGTAAACGGCACCGTTCTTCAACTGATCAGCAATGATGTTGTTGATGCCAGAAGAACCATTAATAGAATAAATGTAACCATTCTTGACTTCAGGTGTTACTTCCTCATTTTTCACATATTTCTGAAGTTGCCCCATTACAACAAGTTCATCATTCTCTTTGATATAGCTCTCAGACTCAATATTTGCATTGTCCAAACCTTTCAGACGATAGCAAGTCAACTTGCTGCTTCCACCCTTAGTGTCAGCAATATCAAAGTTAGCGTTACCATAGAAGGTACCATCTTCCTTTTTCTGAATGTCAGGAGTACCAACCACGAAACCCTTTACATAGAACTTATCAGACGTTGTTGCTCCGTTATCAAGAGCATTAATAGCCTCAAGTGCCTCTGCTACCGTATAAGGATTGTTTACCTGTCCTTTTTCATTAGGATCTATAGCTTTCTTAACGGTCAAGCTATATGTAACTGTTGAAGCCTCATATGTATCATTACCTTCGAAAATAGCAGAAATAGTTGTTGTGCCTGCTCCGACAAGCGTAATATCACCATTAGCATTAATTGTGGCAACTTCTTCTTTGGAACTGGTATAAGAAACTGTCAGATTATGAGGGTTAGTCAAGGTCGGGAAAATGTTGTCATCAGCACCAATAGTTACAGTTTGTGATGCCTTAGACCATGAAATACCTGCCTGGTCCTTAGCTGAAGAACCTTTCTTGTAAATCATAATCTTGGTAATCTGCGTGTTGTGGTTACTAGTCACTTTCAGCGTATAAATGGTTCCTGCTGCTTGTTTTCCTTCAGCAATATTATACTGATTCGTTACATTTTTAGCACCTGTCGTTTCAGTACTTACAGCCTCATCACTTACAAAAATATTCTGTTTTACAGCTGCACTAGCACCAGAGGTTCCTTCAATATCAATACGTGAAACGTCGAAATTAAAAGCAGGAAACTCTAAAGTTGCTCCTTGTTTACCCAGAATGATATTGCCAGTATCATACCAACGATAACCATTTCCTTCGGTACCTGTCAATTTAATAGTAATACCATTGTAAGTAAATGACTTTGTTTCAACCAACTTTGTTGTACCAATTCCCCAAACATCTTCAGAACCTGAGAAATCAATCGTGACTTCCTGTGCACTGATGTTCATGCCAATCATAGCCAAGAGGGCCACTAACGAATAGCGTAAAATTTGTTTCATAAGCATTTTTTGTTTTGTTAGTTAATAATGAATTGATGATTTATGCTGCAAAGTTATGAAAAAAGAGCGAAACTTCCAAGAGTTTCGCTCTTTATTTATTAAAATGTTTGTGTGATTACTTATTCACGAACTTGAACGGTGTTCAGTTCGTTCACGTTCGATAAAGTTTGAGCAAGCTCAACTTTATTCTCACTTAATCACGAACTTTTTACCATTCTTAATAACCAGACCCTTGTAGCTCTCAGTTACCATCTGGCCTGCTACGTTGTAGATAGCACCGTTCTTCTGCTCAACCTTAGCTGTGCTGATGCCTGTTGTGCCAGATTTGATAGAACAGATGTTTCCGTTCTTGACTTCAGGTGTTACGACCTCATTGCTTACAAATTTCTGAAGCTGACCTGTTACAACAACTTCGTCGCCTTCCTTAATATAATCCTCAGAATCAATGTCGGCATTATCTAAGCCCTTGAGACGATAACAAGTAAGCTTGGTAGTTCCACCAGCCTCAGCAGCAATATCAAAATTAGCATTGCCATAGAATGAGCCATCTTCCTTCTTCTGAATGCTTGGCTCGCCAACAATAACACCCTTTACAAAATATTTCTCAGTAGTTGTAGCACCATTTGCCAAAGCGTCTATCAGAGCCAGAGCGTCAGCCACTGTGTAGGGGTCTGCTTCTGTTCCTGCGTGTTCAACAGACACTATCGTATAGGTTGCAGTTACGATGGTGCTGGTCTTGCCATCCTTCACAGCCATAGCCTTGATAGTTGTGGTCCTTGTAATGTTCAGAGGATTGCCATCATAGAACACACCCGTATAGTTTTGATCATCTGTATAAACGGGATCTTCGCCTGCAGGAATGGTATACAGAATCTTTGCACCCTCAGTTTCGCAAGACAGAGCTACTGTCTGAGGCTCAAAATACATACCACCTTCTACACTGAACTTTGGAGGCAGAACAGAAACAGGAGTACCACCAGAATATGTAATCACAATTTGTGAAATACGAACCTGTGCATTTGATGTATTAGCATTTCCTAAAACAAAAGAAGTGCTATTAATGTTATACACACCATTTGAACCTGTTACTGCATTGCCATCTACCGTTACGGAAGCATTATTATAAGCATCTCCGGTAAATGTAATAGCTATCGTACTAATGGTAGCATTTGTAAGAGATTTAACTGTAATCGTATTACTACCATCTGCATTCCAATACAAGCGAATATCACCAGCTTTATTCAAACCAGGAGCATTTGAAGCTTTGCCTTTATCAGCAACAACAGACCATTCATTTTCATCCAGTCCTACACTAGCAGCCTCATTAGAGCCATCTGCTTTCATGTTTGTTGTCGTAGAACCAGAATACTTCAGAGTTACCTCATCAGCCATCACATTTCCAAATACCATAGCCATAAGGGCCACTAACGAATAGCGTAAAATTTGTTTCATAAGCGTTTTTTTTTTTTGTTAGTTAATAATAAATGTTTTGTGCTGCAAAGATAGGGAAAAAAAATGAAAGGTGGAAAATTTTTGGGGGAATTTTTTTCGAGGAGTTTGAATAAATATTAAAAGGAAAAAATGATCTGACGAAAAGATGTAAGAAAAAGTTGCTGAAATTTAACACTTCCGAAGTAGGTGAAATAGACAAGCAGTAGGTGCGAAACGGGGGTGAAAAGGGGGTGGTATGAACATCAAGGGGGCTTGCTCGGAGCAAAAGGTAGGTTTGCTCGGAGCAAGAAGCCGTGTTACTCGGAGCGAGAAGCCGTGTTACTCTTGGTAAAAAGGCATGAAAAACGGGCTGTTTTGGGCTTTTTCGAGAGCCAAAAATAGGGGCTGTTTTATAACCCGCTGATTATCAAAAGAATAGAAAACGGTCATATTTTCGCCATACGCGAGCGAAGTAGGAGTTGATGGATTTCGCGCGATTCTCACGAGTCGCTTTGTTAAATAATTTCCTTTACGTTAACAATTCGTAATCATCCTTGTCGATTCTCTTATCTGTAAGTGAAGAGTCTCATAATACAATGGATACCAGCCTCAGAAATGAAAATAAATAGAAATTTATTTTGCGTTTCTCTCGATTTTCACTATCTTTGCAGCAAATTACCAATAAAAATTTATAGCGTATGAAACAACTACAACTATTCATTCTAATGCTATGCTGTCTGATGTTCAGCCATCTGACAGCGTGGGCTGACGACGATCCGAACACCATTGTGTTCCAGGAAACGTTCGACCAAACGAGCGGAACAGGAGGACGCGATGGAAAATTCTCAGGAAACATCGCATCTTCTAACATCAAGTACGACAAAGAAGGATGGACGGCCACCAGCTGTGGTGGAGCCAGTCAATGCCTCAAGTTCGGAACCACCAGTGCCAGTGGCACATTAACATCGCCAACGTTTTCTGTGGGTGATGTTAATTATGTCTTGCTGACCTTCAGTGCAGCAGGTTGGGGCGACAGCAACAAAAACTCGTTGAACGTATTAACCAACGATGGCTTTACAATCGTATCAGGCGACTACAACATTGTGGAACTGGTAAACGAAGAGTGGAACGACTACACGGTGCTTATCAAAGTGACAGACAAAAGCGCCTCGCTGCAACTGACCTTTACTGGCAAGCGTGGTTTCCTGGACGACGTGGTGGTACGTACCCTCACTACCATCCCTGCACCCACACTGCCTGACGACTTCACGTTCTTCCCACAGACAACGGAGGATCCTGCCAGCAAGCACGTCACGCTGACACCAGTAAACTACACGACAGCGTATTACACGACAGACGGCTCGACACCATCAAGCACAAACGGTACGGAAGCCTTGCTGACAACCAGTATACCCATTCACGGCACCACTACCGTCAAGGCCGTTGCCTATGTGGGAGAAATGCAGAGCGAGGTAGTGACGAAGACCTATACGCAGGGCATTACCGTCAACGGCATTGCTGCCTTCAAGGCACTGGACAACGACACAGAGGTTCGCCTCTTCCTGGCAGATGACGACAACGCTCGCGTACTGCACGGACAAGACGGAAAGCAGCTTTATCTGCGCGATAAAAGTGGTACACTCTGTCTGGACTTCGACGGAAAAGCGACATTCAACCCTGTCCCAGCCCACAACCAGCACGTAGCAGGCTGGATAGTCGGCAAGAAGCAGCAGGCGGAGGCAGGCTATAGCCTACTGAAACTCGTGGCAACAGACAACACTACTACCGACTTCCTGGCACTGGCTGCCCCCGTGACAGAGCCAGACACACAGCCCACCGTTATCACACCTGACGGAGAAGGCATCTTCGACTTCTCGAAGAATGTAGGCGACTGGGTGGTGGCCAGCAACATCCGCGTAGGCAGGAACGCCTCGATAGAGAATCCGTTCAATACAGAACTGGTAGCCAACAAATTTGAATACCAACAGTTGGTCGACGTGTCAGGTATCGTCCTCGACTGTGCCGACCCTGGTGCTGACACGAGGGTGGCACCTATATATTACAGCGACATCAAGCCCGTCGTCTATGTAGTCGACGAAGACCAAGACTTCGTCAGTCCTTCCAGCGACGTCGAGCACGCTACCATACGCCTGAAGCGTACGCTGAGCAAGGATTACTGGAACACCTTCGTGGTGCCCTTCGACATCCCGTCGTTCGAAGGTGAGATTCGCGAGTACAGCAGTCTGGACGGCAAAACGATGCAGTTTACCAAGACTGACGAGATGCGTGCAGGAATACCCTACTTGGTGAAACCTATGGAAGACATTGTAAATCCTGTTTATAGCGACGTGACGCTGAGCAGCATGCACGCATCATCCGTCAACAAGGGTGGCGACTACTATTTTAATGGAACATACGGTCCTTACAACCTGAGCACAGACAAGCATCACATGTTCATAACGACGGATGGAAAGCTGGCCTATCCGCAAGACTACGAGCACAGACAGCTGAAAGGTATGCGTGCCTATATCGAAATGCTGAACGGCACGCCTGCACCCAGCATGGCCATTGAAGGCGATGCAACGGGCATAGCAGAGGTAAGAAGTATGATGGATGATGTCAGAAACGACGTCTACGACCTGCAGGGCCGCAAGGTTCAGAACCCAGGCAAGGGTCTCTATATTGTTAATGGTAAGAAAATTATTATTCAGTAAACGACTATGACGACTATGAAAAAGAAGAATTACATCAGTCCAGTAGTCGAAATACTGGATATGAAACCCCAAAAGCTGTTGGCAGGTTCTATTGTTGACACGAGTAGTGGAGGTTTGAATATCACGATTGAAGACCCCATTCCTGGTGATGCTGGTGGTGCTGCTGCACCAGGCTTCGACTTCGACCCACTCAGCCCACTGAACACATTCATGACCATTGTGGTGCTGCTCATGATGTCGCTAACCATTAGCGCACAGAATGTTATCACGAAACAGCCTGCTACCGTTCCTGACGATGGCAAGACGCACGGCATGAAGATTTACCTGCGTTCAGGAGGCGATCCGATTGAATACGACTTCGACGAACTGAGCCACGTGACCTATCTGCCTGGCATCGGTATGAAGGTGTATAAGAAGAACGCGACGACATCCGTCGACTACCTGTTCTCGCAGATGACCAAGATCGATTATCTGGAGGATACCAATGCCAACGCCAACTGGAGAGTGGTCTCAATGACTGACTATACGGAAGCCTGGCGACTGGAGTATCCACAGGTGAGCTACACGAACCTGTCGTCAACTAAGGCAGGTGCAGAGACGAAGAACCAGATTCTCGTCAAGAAGACTGCCGACTTCGGCATCACCTACTCCGTAGAATGGGACAACGCGAAGGTGGCCAATCGCTGGACGTGCTATCAGTTGCACGAAGGCAACACATTGTCGACGACGGATCGTAATAAAAACTTCTATGAAGATGACGATGTGGCTGTCACACCCAAGTTGGAAGACTACAAGAACAGTGGTTTTTCACGGGGACACCTCTGTCCTTCAGCTGACCGCTTGTGTAGTGAGGAACAAAACAAGCAGACGTTCTACTTGACCAACATGCAACCACAGTATCAGTCGCACAACAGCGGACTTTGGGGACGCTTAGAGGAGGAGGTGCGCAACTATGCCACTGACGATACCAAGACCAATGCCCATTGCGACACGCTGTACATCGTCAAGGCAGCAACCATCAGCGATGTGAACCTCACAGGAACGCCTGAGGCTGGCATCTATGCTGAAAAATGCGTAGGAGGTGACGGACACGCCCATGAGCTGATAGTGCCCAAATACTTCTATATGGCACTGTTGCACTACAACAAGGCGACAGACACCTATCACGCTTTGGCATTCTGGACGGAACACTTACCCACGACCCAGTCTGTTGCCGATCTGAGTATATATGCTATCAGTATCGACGAACTGGAGAAGCGTACAGGCATTGACTTTTTCTGTAACCTGCCTGACGAAGTGGAGAAAGAAGTCGAAGCGGACGTCGACCTGGATTTTTGGAAACTATCAAAGTAAATCATTAAAACTATACGATAATGAAACTCAATAGACTATTCATGACGACAGTGGTGCTGTTTGCGTTTGCAAGCACCAACTGTTTTGCCCAAGGTCCCAACAATTCTGGCACTTATTACCAGAATGCAGACGGCAAGAAGGGCGCAGAGTTGAAAACGGCGTTGTGTGCTGTGATTAATCCTCACACACAACGAACCTACAAGCAATTATGGGATGACTTTAAAAAGACAGATGCCAAACCCAATGGCAAGGTGTGGGATATGTATTCGAACAAAAAAGAGTTTACGTTTGGTACTGACCAGGCTGGAAGCTATAGTAAAGAAGGCGACGTGTATAATCGTGAGCATTCATTTCCCAAAAGCTGGTTTAATGACGAATACCCTATGTACACCGACCTGTTCCACCTCTACCCTACTGATGGTTGGGTAAATGGACAGCGTGGTAATGATCCGTTTGGCGAAGTGGGTCCTGGTTATAAATCATCTGCTAATGAATTTTCCAAATGGGGCAGCGCTAAAAGTGATCTTGGCTATAGTGGCAAGGTCTTTGAACCCAACGACGAGTACAAAGGCGACTTTGCCCGCACTTACTTCTACATGGTTACAGCCTATGAAACCTATAAGGTAAACGGTAATGGTGCTACAAAGCAGATTACCTCGTGGAACTGTCCTATGCTTGATGGTAAGACCTATCCGGGCCTGTCAGATTGGGCGCTGAACATGTTACTGAAATGGGCTAAGCAAGACCCTGTCAGCGAGAAGGAAATCAATCGTAACAACACTGTCTACGGCATTCAGAACAATCGTAACCCGTTCATCGACTATCCTGGTTTGGAAGAATACATCTGGGGTGACAAGAAGGATATAGCATTCAGCTACGATAACTATTCGACAACAGATATTGAAGACCTGTTTGAAGATGTTCAGAACGATGAGCCAGAGGCCATCTATTCGCCTGACGGACGACGTTTGGAGAAGATGCAGCGAGGCCTCAACATCGTGAGAACGAAGAGTCGCAGAACTATCAAAGTGATAAAAAAGTAGAATTTCCGTTGGTAATCTGAAAGATTAGTTGTATCTTTGCACGCTTAAAAGATACAACAATACAAATGAAATATGGAATACAATTTTAGAGACATTGAACAGAAATGGCAGAAACGATGGGTTGAGATGAAAACCTATCGAGTAACAGAAGATCCCACGAAGAAGAAGTTCTACGTGCTGAACATGTTCCCCTACCCTAGCGGAGCTGGTTTGCACGTAGGTCATCCTCTGGGATATATCGCCTCAGACATCTATGCCCGCTACAAGCGTCAGCAGGGCTACAACGTATTGAACCCCATGGGTTACGACGCCTATGGTCTGCCTGCTGAGCAGTATGCCATCCAGACAGGCCAGCATCCTGAAAAGACCACGTTCGAGAACATCGACCGCTATCGTTCACAGTTGGATAAGATTGGTTTCTCGTTCGACTGGGAACGCGAAGTCCGCACCTGTGACCCCATCTACTACAAATGGACGCAGTGGGCTTTCCAGCGCATGTTTAAGAGCTACTATAGCCTCAGCTCGCACAAGGCTCAGCCCACCATCAAGCTCATTGAACACTTCGAGCTGATGGGTACTGAGAACTGTAATGCACTCGGAACTGAGGAGCTGCACTTTACAGCCTCCGACTGGGCTGGCTTCTCTGAGAAAAAGAAGCAGGAAGTGCTGATGAACTATCGTATTGCCTATCTGGCTGATACGATGGTGAACTGGTGTCCAAAGCTGGGTACTGTGCTGGCAAACGACGAGGTCGTAGATGGCGTCAGCGTTCGTGGCGGCTATCCTGTGGTGCAGAAGAAGATGCGCCAGTGGTGTCTGCGTGTCAGCGCTTATGCTCAGCGTCTGCTCGATGGTCTCGAGGAGATTGACTGGACAGACTCGCTGAAGGAAACTCAGCGCAACTGGATTGGCAGAAGCGAAGGAACAGAAGTTGAATTTAAGGTAGCGCCCCCCCTATCGTCCCCCGAGGGGGACATTGATAAAGCCTCCCCTCGGGGAGGTTTGGAAGGGGTTAAGTCCTTCACCATTTTCACCACGCGTGCTGATACGATGTTTGGTGTGACGTTTATGGTACTGGCACCTGAATCAGAGCTCGTTGCTGAATTGACCACTCCTGAGCAGAAGGAAGAGGTAGAAAAGTACCTCGACTATGTGAAGAAGCGCACAGAGCGTGATCGTCAGATGGACCACAAAGTAACTGGTGTGTTCTCAGGTAGCTATGCCATCAATCCGTTTACAGAGAAACCCATCCCAATCTGGATTTCAGAATACGTCCTGGCTGGCTATGGTACAGGCGCCATTATGGCTGTGCCTGCTCACGACTCTCGTGACTACGCCTTCGCCAAGCACTTCAACCTACCCATCATTCCGCTGATTGAGGGTGCAGACGTATCAGAAGAGAGTTATGATGCAAAAGAAGGAATAATGATGAATTCTGCATCTGATAAAATCTCTCTCAATGGTTTGACAGTCAAGGAGGCTATTGCTGCTACCAAGAAGTTCGTTACAGAGCAAGGTTTGGGTCGTGTGAAGGTGAACTATCGTCTGCGCGACGCTATCTTCTCTCGTCAGCGCTATTGGGGCGAGCCGTTCCCTGTGTACTACAAGGACGATATGCCCTATATGATTCCCAAGGAATGTCTGCCTTTGGAGTTGCCTGAAATCGACGAGTACAAGCCCACAGAGACGGGTGAACCACCATTGGGACGTGCCAAGAAATGGGCGTGGGATACGAAGACGGACAAGGTAGTAGATAAGTCGCTGATCGACAACAAGAGCGTCTTCCCCTTGGAGCTGAACACCATGCCTGGCTTTGCTGGCTCATCAGCCTACTATCTGCGCTATATGGACCCCAAGAACGAGAAGGCCCTTGTGAGTCGTGATGCTGACGAATACTGGCGCAATGTAGACCTCTATGTGGGTGGTACTGAGCACGCCACAGGTCACTTGATCTACTCGCGTTTCTGGAACAAGTTCCTTTATGACTCAGGCTATTCCTGCGAGGACGAGCCCTTCAAAAAACTCGTTAATCAGGGTATGATTCAGGGTCGCTCGAACTTCGTGTATCGTATTGAGGACGAGGGAGCAGACAAGGGTAAGTTCGTCAGCTTCGGCCTGAAGGACAAGTACACCACAACGCCTATCCACGTGGACGTGAATATCGTCAGTGCTGACGTGCTCGACGTTGAGGCTTTCAAGGCTTGGCGCCCAGAATACAACAATGCTGAGTTCATTCTCGAAGATGGTAAATATGTCTGTGGCTGGGCAGTTGAGAAGATGTCGAAGTCGATGTTCAACGTGGTGAATCCGGATATGATCGTCGAGAAGTATGGTGCTGACACCCTGCGTCTCTACGAGATGTTCCTGGGTCCTGTGGAGCAGTCGAAGCCTTGGGACACCAATGGTATTGATGGTTGTCACCGCTTCCTGAAGAAGTTCTGGGCATTGTTCTATGGCAATAGTCGTGAGAACCCTGAAGGCAAGCTTCTAATCGATTACCACCAACCCACGAAGGAGGCTTTGAAGAGTGTCCACAAGCTCATCAAGAAGGTGACACAGGACATTGAGGTATTCTCGTACAACACCTCTATCTCAGCCTTTATGATTTGCGTCAACGAGTTGGCTCAGCAGAAGTGTAAAAACCGTGACGTCCTTCGCATACTGGTCACCCTCATCGCTCCGTTTGCTCCCCATATCGCTGAAGAGCTGTGGGAGGCTCTGGGCGAGCAGGGTAGTGTCTGCGATGCTAAATGGCCTGAATGGAACGAGGAATACCTCGTCGAGAACAGCGTCAAACTGGGTGTCGCCTTCAATGGTAAGACACGCTTCGATATGGAGTTCCCCGCTGATGCTGACAATGCCACCATCGAGGCCGCTGTGAAGGCTGACGAACGCTCTGCGAAGTATATCGAGGGAGAAATCTTGAAGGTTATCATCGTCCCTAAGCGTATGGTGAACATCGTGTTTAAGAAGTAAATGACACTGAATCATAAAATGATCCTTAACGAGACCAAGGACTATCTTTTCATAGCCCTTGGCCTCGCTATTTACACTATCGCCTTTACCGTCTTTCTGATGCCCTATCAGATTGTGGCAGGAGGCGTAACGGGTCTCTCGGCTATCATCTATTATGCCACAGGATTCCACCTGGAGAACACCTATATCATTATCAATGGCATACTGCTTGTTGTGGCACTGAAGATATTGGGATGGAAATTCCTAATGAAGACTATCTTCGCCATCTTTACGCTCTATTTCATGCTGATGTTCGCCCAAGAAATCATTCCCAAGCAGGAGAATGGACTGCCTTTCAAATTGATGGGAGAGGGACAGGACTTTATGTCGATGATTATAGGCTGTGTGCTGACGGGTGTTGCACTGGCTACCGTCTTCATGAACAATGGTTCTACAGGTGGTACGGACATCATTGCTGCCTCCGTCAACAAGTATCACAGCAACGTTTCGCTGGGCTCTGTGCTCATTGCTGCCGACTTCTGCATCATTGGCTCATGTATGTTCTTCCCACAGTTTGGCACCTATCTGGAGCGTGCTCATAAAGTCATGTTTGGTTTCTGTGTGATGGCAATGGAGAACTATGTGCTCGACTACGTCATGAACGCACGTCGTCAGTCTGTGCAGTTTATGATTTTCTCACAGAAATGGCAGGAGATAGCCAACGCTATCGGAACAGAGATGAATCATGGCGTCACCATTCTTGATGGACACGGATGGTATACGGGCAAGAAGAGTAAGGTGCTGTGTATTCTGGCCAAAAAGAACGAAAGCGTTTATATTTTCCGTCTCATCAAGATGATTGATCCTAACGCCTTTGTATCGCAATCGAGCGTTATTGGTGTCTATGGTGAAGGCTTCGACGAAATGAAGGTGAAAATAAAAGAACCTAATAAACCTACGTTACCTAACAAACCTACTACAGCATGAAGATTGTTTTTGCTACCAATAATGAGCATAAGCTCACTGAGATTCGCGCCATTCTGGGGGATGCGTTCGAAGTAGTGTCGTTAGCAGATATTGGCTGTCATGAGGATATTCCTGAGACGGGCCAGACACTAGAAGAAAACGCACTGATGAAGGCAGAATACATCTACGATAAATACCACCTCTCATGCTTTGCTGACGATACGGGCCTTGAGGTTGAAGCCCTGAACGGTGCTCCTGGCGTCTATTCTGCCCGCTATGCTGCTATGGAAGCCACTGTGCCCGCTGGTTCTCCAGCGGGTATCAGCCACGACAGCGAAGCCAATATGGCCCGTTTGTTGCGCGAGTTAGCAAATAATAACAATCGCAAGGCACGATTTCGCACTGTTATCGCGTTTATAGAGAAGAAAGATGTGTGTCCCTGTGGCTGTACCAGTATTAAGGTGGTTCATAAGTTCGAGGGCATCGTCAATGGCGAGATTACACGAGAGAAGAGTGGGGCAGAGGGCTTTGGCTATGACCCTATCTTCCGTCCTGACGGATACGATAAGACGTTTGCTGAACTGGGTGCTGATATCAAGAATCAAATCAGTCATCGTGCACGAGCCACACAAAAATTGGCTGAATACTTAAAGACATTATAAAAATATGAAGAAAATCATCATTATCCTGTTATTGTCAATTGTCAACTGTCAACTGTCAACTGCACAGATTGGCACTTGGCGTAATCATTTGGCCTATTATGATATCCAGCAAATTAAGGCAGCAGGAGATGATATCTTCGTATTGGCTTCAAATGGTCTCTATCAGTATAACCAAAAGGACCAGTCTATTGTCACTTACGACAGGGTGAACGGACTGACTGACACCTATATTACCCACATTGCCTGGTGTCAGAAAGCCAAGCGTCTCGTTGCTGTCTACCAGAATTCCAATATCGACCTCATTGAAACTAATGGCAATATCACCAACATCAGTGACCTCTATACGAAAGTGATGACTGGCGATAAGACGGTAAGCAGCATTCGCATTGATGGCATCTATGCCTATCTGATTTGTGGGTTTGGTATTGTGAAGGTCAATGTGCAGCGTGCTGAAATCGCTGAAAGCTATACGCCCAATAATCCTGAATATCCCAAAACGCTGCCCGATGAAGACAATAGCGACTATGAGAAATACATCGACTTGGTAAAGACGCTCAATCCTGGTGGACCCAAATTTAATTACTTTGGTTTTATGCGTTTCCATAATGGTAAACTATATACCTGTAATGGAGATTATGACCATTCTAGCGGTATTCAGATTCTGAAGGATAACCAGTGGGAATTTTATCAAAATGAAGGAATCAGTGACTTAACTGGTGTTTCCTATCAAGGTGCATATTGTTTTGATATAGACCCTTCAGATGAAAATCATATTTTTACTGGCAGCAGAAATGGTCTTTATGAATTCCGCAATGGGAAATTCGTTAAATACTATGATAATAATAACAGTCCAATAGAACCTTTTGACGGCGTTAACAAAGAATATCAGTTAGTAACTGGTACAAAATATAGTCAAGACGGAAGTCTTTGGATACTTAATAGTTCTGCACCTACAACAGCATTAATTAAATATTCTAATGAAACCTTTACAAAACTGCACCATTCAGAGTTAATGAAACTCAATACAAATAAATCCTTACCTAACAGAAGTAATGCAAACCTTTGTAATATGATAATTGACAGCCAAGGATTAATGTGGTTCGTCAATGATAACTGGGTGACACCTGCACTCTATCAATATAACATGGAAAACGATAAGATTATTGCATACGAAAGTGTGGTGAACCAAGATAATACCAGGATAGAATTAACACATATCCGATGTGTCGCTGAGGATATTGGAAAAAATATTTGGATAGGTACAAACCAGGGACCCTTTATGCTTGAAAGGAGCCAAATTAATGACAATGGTTCTACCTTTACTCAAGTGAAGGTTCCACGCAATGATGGTACCAACTACGCTGACTATTTGTTGGCTGGCATTGATATTACATCAATAGCCGTTGATGGAGGAGGACGTAAATGGTTTGGTACCAATGGTAATGGTATTTATCTGATCAGCGCTGACAATATGACTCAGCTACTGCATTTTACCACAGAAAACAGCAAGCTGCTTTCAAACATCATTCAGTCGATAGCTATCAACAATACCACAGGCGAGGTATTTATTGGTACTGACAATGGCTTGTGTTCATATATCAGTGATGCAACTGAAACCAACACAGAGATGACCAGCGACAATGTATGGGCTTATCCAAACCCCGTGGAACCAGGCTATACCGGTCCTATCACCATTACGGGTCTAACTCTAGATGCTGATGTCAAGATACTCTCGTCGAACGGTGCTATCGTTAATGAGGGACGCAGCAATGGTGGTACATACGTTTGGGACGGATGTGACAAGAAGGGTAGGAGAGTGGCTTCTGGCATCTATATGGTAGCTACAGCAACGAGTAAAGGTGAAAAGGGAACAGTATGCAAGATAGCAATAGTAAGATAAAAATACAACAGTTTCTTAATAGTTATTGGAGTATTGTTATTATCATACTTCTTACCCCGCTATTGCTTTGTTCTGTCTTACCTATTCTGCCTACGCATGATGATTGGGCAGGAACAACAAAACCTGACTTCAACCCTTTCTTCATCAAAGAACATTTTCTATTCTATGGTTATCATTGGCGACCATTTGACACATGGATAGGTTATATAGTAGGACGAAATCCACAAGTGCTATGGCCTACGTTCAATCATATTCTTGTTGTAATAGGCCATTTGCTATCTTCATTAGCTGTTTATAAGCTATTGACAATACTTGGATTCAACAAGACTGCAAGGAATATTTCTACGTTATTCTTTTTCATTTCACCAGCTACAATGGCTACCGTATCAGCCATTGATAGCCAAAATCAAGTATATGCCCTTGTTTGTGATATTATTGCCTTTTTACTCTATGTCAAACTCAAAAAGGGTAAATATATAGTCTGGGTTATCATGATATTCCTTGCTACTCTCTTTAAAGAAAATGGTTTAATGTGGGCATGGATTTGTCCAATTTTAGCATATGGTTTTGATTTGATAGAAAAACAGACGCTCAAAAAGGATTTGTTAGTAGGTACTGCTATTATGATAGGTTATGCCTTAGCCATTTTGTTACTACCTAAAGATATCACTATTCACCCAGATTATGTGCCTGAAAATTTTAAAATGATTAAGAATATCGTAAAATTCTTATTCTTATCATTCATTACCGTTGACTATATTTATCTGCTGCATCATCCTAGTCGTAATCTTTTATTGGCAGCTATCTCTTTCTTATTGGCAGCACCTTTTCTCTATTATGCCTTTATTCACAAAATAAAGAAATATGCCAATAAAAAGATAATATGTACCTGCATTTGCTTAGTAATTGCCGTTGCTCCTCACCTAGGTACAGTTTTCAGTATGATGCATATCTATGCTGGACTTGTCATGATAACAATAATAATAGCATATTCTATAAATTGTATTGACCATATAAAACCTGTTGCAATTGCTTTTGTATTATGGATAGTTACTGCATTATTGATTGATATTCATCTGATAAATTCATCCATCAAGTCAGGACTCATAGGAAAGCAGATGGCACAGGAAGCCATACAAAAGACAGGAGAGCCTGTAAAGCATGTCTACGTTATTATCATAGAGGACGACTATCCCAAATTGTCATCCTTCTGTGTTATTCCCAATGAAGCTTTTGGATGGGGTCTGGCTGCACAATATGAAACTAACTATCAATGGCCGGAAACCATTGAAGATACTACTATTATACGTTCACCATCAGCAATGAAAGAGGCTAATCAATTAGGCTTAAGAGTACTTAAAAACAATCATTATAATTGTATCTGGATAGTAGACCATAAGAACATAGACGTTATTAAACAAAATTGAAATACTTATATGATGAATACTATAAAATTAGCTATCGTATTACCTTGTTATAATGAAGAAGAAATAATGCATGATTCTGCTAAACAGTTAACTTCTTTATTAGACAAAATGATATCTGATGATATTGTTAACAAGGAAAGTTTTATTGTATTTGTAAATGATGGCAGTAACGATAGAACCTGGACCATTATAAAGGAATTAAGCAATAGTAATCAATATATACATGGCATAAATTTAGCAAAGAATGTAGGTCATCAGAATGCTATTATGGCTGGTATGATGACTTTTAAGGATGACGTTGATGCAATAGTAACAATAGACGTAGATTTACAGGACGACATAGAATGTATTCCTAAGATGATTAAGGAAATGCAAGCTGGTAATGATATTGTATATGCTGTTAAAACATCACGACAAGCCGATCCTATCCTAAAACGCATATCTGCCCAAGTGTTCTATAAATTACAGGCATCTATGGGTATAGAAAGTATTTATAATCATGCTGACTTTAGATTAATGAGTCGCAAAGCGCTTGATATATTAGAAAAATACCATGAAAGAAACCTGTATTTACGTGGATTAATACCTCAAATAGGACTTCAATCATCAACTATTGAAGATCATATTACTGAACGTAAGACAGGTACTTCAAAATATACATTCAGTAAAATGATAGGTCTGGCTTTAGATGGAATAACTTCCTTTAGTGTTAAACCATTATATTGCATCATTTATTTAGGTGTTCTGTTTATATTGATAAGCCTCTTATTTATCTTATATGTTTTGTATGTATATTTTAAAAATCAAACAGTAGCTGGTTGGTCATCAATTATGATTTCTATATGGATGGTAGGTGGTTTTATATTGATTTCTATAGGTACAGCCTGTATTTATATTGGAAAAATATATAATGAAGTAAAACAGCGTCCTTTGTATAATATACAAGAAATTGTATAATTGCTTCATTGTAATCCAAAGCATAGTCTTACGAACTTGATGTTACAGCGTTCTACTAACTTGGATATGATGACTGGGATGAATAATCCAACCAACACATTAAGCATATAGAAAACATAAACGAACTCTTCGTTATAGAACAGTTTTTTCCATAATATCAATTCTACAAAATTCTGGAAAGGTAAAGACATAAGGTAAATTTGGAAGATGTATTCCCTAAAACTGGAAAACAGCTTGGGCATATATGTACCTATTTTCAAACATAAAGCGCACATCATAGAAATACCAATAAATGAGGTAAGAAGGCCTAACGAAAAATAATAGCATGCAGCATACAGCAACACAAGAACCAACAATATGCCTATGTTTTCGATATACTTGTATAACTCAAATCTGAAAAAGAAGATACCAAAGAAGAAATAGACCAAATAGTGTTGTACTTCTAGGATATAAAACACGTTCCAACGACTTTCCAAATCGGTGTCAATAAAGAATATGCCACAACAGAACAACAGAAAAGCTATCATTCTATATTTGTTGTCGCATAGGTAACGGAACAAGGGATACATCAACATCAGAAACATCAGTACAGCCAAGAACCATAAGGGCTGCGAGGAATGTCCTCTATAATAAATGAACGATTCCAAGAAATTACTCCATGATAGGTCTATGGGTGTCTTTGCAAATTGGTTGAAAGTGGCTTTAATAAGATAATAGACTATCACAAAGAAGACAAAAGGTATCATGATACGCTGGAACTTGTCCTTGTATAAGGCCTTCGTCGATATATTTTTGCGTATTCTGCTAAGATAGAGTAAGCCACCAGAAATAAAGATAAACAGAGGCATGCGTATAGGGTGGAAAGGAAAAGAGAGGGCATTGCAAAATGAATGATTCTCACCTGTCGAAATATCTACCAATTGCACATGAACCATTATCACCAAAAGAATATTTAACCCTCTTAGAATACCAAGCCATTGTATTCTTTCTTTTTGTTTCATTATCATAGTTCAAAACAGCATCTTACGTCTTGTCACCTTGTTGATATATATTTTCCTTTACGATCAATTATAATCTGATGGGAGTGATTGTTGTTTATTCTCCTGCCAGATAAATCATATCTATTTGATGTTTTTATCTGTCTTTCATTTAATGTTTCATTGATACTTACATAATCTCCCCATTGAGTAGACAACCACTGAATCTTCTCACTAAAACGCTGTTTAACTATCTCTGCAGCGGCTCGTTCGTCAGCATTTCCATACTCAGGCCAACGCTCTGCATCACACTTGGCTGCTGCTTCTATTTCTTTCACAAAGTCGTCTATGAATTGATCCATTTTAGGATACACTTCTATACAAAATTCACGCCATATTTTTTCCACATATTCTTGAAAGTGGGGAAATTTCGCAATTTCCTCAACAATACAATGAACCCACTTAGGATAGTCGTAGATAAATTTCTGTTTGCTATGAAAATTATTGAAAGCATGTCCGAAGTCCCACACTGGTCCAAATTTCCATTGTTTCTCATTAATATCTTTATACATATAGCAACTACCATGAAAAGCCTCAATATGATCTATTGCTTCTGATAATACATAGTAACGCGTTAACGATTCCATATCTATCAGTTCTTCCCATGCCTTCGAATTTTTGTCAGCTGTAAATATTTCATTTTTAATCGTATTAAACTGATTAAAAAGATAGTTTTTTTGAACATAAGAAAGTATTTCAGGCGAATGATAGGTAATGCGAAAATAAGTAAGATTGGTTCCAGAAACATCAAGTGATATCTGATTAGAATCGATATAATTGTCAATTTCTACAAGCCATCCACCACTTACTAAATTAGGATCTGTTTCCTCATCATTTTGTTCAGTAATATTGACCCTGTTTTTGTCGACACGAATGTTTTCTGTCAAGAAATAAAGTCCTATATAATCACCATTTAATACTACTTCCAAAGGACGTTGTTCTGGTGTCCAAGCCATTTTCATAAGCCTGCTTATTTCAAAGCCTATCGTGTTTTTAAGAAAGCCAACTTCATCGTCAGCATGGGCCAATAAAACAAAATGTTTATTTTTAGTAAGACCTAATAACGAAACCTTCTCTGAAAACTTAATACGATATGGTTTTTTGTCAAAGGATGTCCAAGTGTAGTTACCTCGTCCTCTGATTTGTAATGAAATAGGTGATGCGCTGCTTCCTAATGACTCATAACCTTCTATTCCTAAAGCATCAAGATAACAGGTAGCATTGATATAGTTTTCCTTCGATACAATAGCTTGACTACCTTCTGTATTGATATAAAGTACAGGAAGTGTTCCGGAATATGTTGGTTTGTCTTTAGCAAACACATATCCAGAAAAAATAACGAGGTATATAAAAGAAAAAAAATATCTCATTATTTAACTTAATTCCAACATCCTTTCGATGGGTTTTACTGCATCTTTCGCTATTTTTGGATCAACCTCTACTGAGGGCCATTCGTACTTCAGACAGTTGTAAATCTTCAGAAGTGTATTCATCTTCATATATTGGCACTCGTTACAGCTGCATTCCAGGCCGCTCTCGCTGATTTCAGGAGGCACGGGGATAAATTGCTTGTCTGGGCACGAACGCTGCATCTCGTGCAAAATACCGGCCTCTGTAGCCACAATATATTGTGTTGCACGGTTCTCCCGTGCATACTTCAGCATATCAGCCGTACTTCCTTTCACATCTGCTAAAGCCAAAACAGGACCCTTACACTCTAAATGAGCCATCACAACAGCATCAGGATACTGCTTTTTCAGTTCAGCAATCTTCGATACTGAAAAGCGCTCGTGCACGTGACAACCACCATTCCAAAGCAACATCTCACGACCTGTTACTTCATTAATATAATTACCCAGATTATAGTCTGGACCAAAGATAAGCTTCGCATCCTGAGGTAGTTGATCGACTACCTTCTTCGCATTACCAGAAGTAACAACAACATCTGTCAAAGCCTTTACAGCGGCAGTAGTATTGACATACGAAACAACCTGATAACCAGGATGTTCGTCCTTAAACTTCTTCAAGTCTTCTGCTTTACAACTGTCAGCCAGCGAACAACCAGCATTCAGGTCAGGACAAAGCACTGTCTTATCTGGTGACAACAGTTTACACGTTTCTGCCATAAAGTGTACACCACACATCACCATTGTCTTTGCATCCGTCTCTGCTGCCTTACGAGCCAAAGCTAATGAATCACCTACAAAATCAGCAATATCCTGAATATCGCCAATGGTATAGTAGTGTGCCAGGATAATAGCATCCTTTTCTTTACACAAACGACGTATCTCAGCTTTCAGATCAATACCGTCTTTTACAGGTTCATCAATGAAACCTTGCTCTTTCCATTCCTTTTTCAACTTCATATTATTATTTTTATCTTTTTCTTTTTTCTTTTTAAAAAGAGAATGAAAAGGATGATATACCGTTGATAAGTGCATAACTTTTTTGGCTTTTTCTTGCTTTATAGTTTATCCACACTTTACTGAACGTTATTCATACCCTCCTGTGAATTGTTACTATCTGATTATGAATCTGATAAGTAAGTTATCCACAATTCTCTATTTTGGTGCAAAATTAATAAGTTTATATCTTTTTTCCTAAAAAAACGGTGGAAAACTTACAAGCAACCCTATAATTTATGGCTAAAATACACAGTTGGGTAGGATAGTACTTGTATATTTTCGTATAACTCACGAAATAATCCCCAAGTTATCAACATAGTTATCAACACAAAAAAAATAGGAATTAGGAATTAGAAATTAGAAATTATGATTACCTTTGTACCCAGAATATGCGTAAGATTAGAACTATAGAGATGAAGCGACTCACGATTGATGAGTATCGTGAGGCTGAGAAGTTGCCATTGATAGTGGTATTGGACGATGTGCGTTCAATGTATAATATAGGTAGTGTCTTTCGTACGAGTGACGCTTTCCGCGTGGAAGCTGTATATCTTTGTGGTATTTGTCAAACGCCACCATCAACAGAAATTCACAAAACAGCTCTTGGTGCAGAGGAGAGTGTCAGCTGGCGTTACTTTAAGACAGCATTAGAGGCTGTCGACGAACTGAAAAAAGCGGGCTACACGGTGCTTTCTGTCGAGCAGGTGGAACATAGTACCAAACTACATACGTTCGTGCCTCAGCGAAGCCAGAAATACGCCGTAGTGATGGGTAATGAAGTCAAAGGCGTCCACCAGGAAGTAGTAGACGCCTCAGATGGCTGTTTGGAGATACCTCAACTTGGAACAAAACACTCGATGAACGTCTCCGTCACAACGGGTATTATTATTTATAAGTTCGCAGAATCGTTGATTCTTAGGAAGTAATTTTACTTTCTCTGGACGAAAAATTAATTCCGTCCGATAAAAAATATTTTTCTCCCTACAGATTTTTTTTTCTATCGGACGTATTGATGGTCACTCACTTTAAAAAAACTTTCTTCATAGTCCCGTCACTCATGCGAATGATGTTCAGTCCTCGTTGAGGAGTTGTAGAGTATTTACCATCGAGAGAGTAATAACGTTCAGCTGTTATTACGTCATTATTAATACTTTGTATTCCCGTTGGCTTAGGATCCTCATCTGTCAATGCTACGATAGTTCCAAAGTCCTTCCATTGTGCTGCGTTTTTATATGTTTCAATAGCAGCAGCAGGTACATGAAGGGTAGAATAAGCGCCAGAATAAGGAAAAAAGACGTAATTACCTATTTCAGGCAGTTGTTCTGCATAACAGTATATTTCTTTTGACCCCAAATAATTGAATGCATAATTTCCTATGGTTGTAATGGTTTTAGGAAGAACTATGGTTTTTAGTCCACCACAACCCTCAAATGCATATTCTCCAATAGTAGTTGTGCCATTGGGAATATTAACAGTGTTTATTTTATAACAATAGTAGAAAGCATAATCTCCAATACTCTTTACACTATTTGGTATATCGATAGAAGTTAATTCACTACACCCATTGAAAGCATAATCTCCAATCTTTTCAATATCATTAGGGATGATTGAATTCTGGCAACCCAATATAAGTGTATTATCTGCTGAATTAATGATAGCGTTGCAGTTTTCATGAGAATCATACATCGTATTATCACTTTCCACTTGAATAGCAGTTAAAGTATAAGCACAACTTCTGAAAGAACTGCTTGCGATGGAAACGACACTTTTAGGAATAGTCAATGACGTCAGTTGGCAGCCAGAAAATGCTTCCTCGCCTATAGTCGTCACACTATTTGGAATAGTAATAGAGGTTATACCACAACCGGCGAAAACAGCAGATTCTATTGTGGATATACCATTTGGTATATTAACAGAGGTTAATGCACTACAGCCCATGAATGCTTGCTCGCCTATCGTGGTTACACTATTGGGAATACTGACAGAAGTGAGACCTGTACAATACCAGAATGCTCCTCCCTTAATTGTTGTAACACTACTGGGAATATCGATGGATGTTAGGCCATTGCACATATGGAATGCACCTGGACCAATGCTTGTCACGTTATTTGGTATGATAGTATTCTGGCATCCCGTTATGATTTCATTGTCTGCTGTCTTAATAATGGCATTGCAGTTATTTCGAGAATCATAGACCATATTACCTTCTTCCACCTGGATAGAAAGCAAGCCTGAGCAAGCATTAAAAGGATTGTTTTCAATACTCGTTACACTACTGGGAATAGTTATTGAAGTAAGTTTTTCGCATCCAGAAAACGCGCCGCTTCCGATGGTTGTTACACTATTTGGAATAGTGACGGAAATGAGACTCTTATAGCCCCAGAAAGCACACTTTCCAATTTTCGTTACTTCTTCCCCTATAACAACTTCTTGAACGTAATTACCTAAGATATTGTATAAATACTTGCCAGATAACCATTCATAGTCCTGTGACACAATCGCATTGCTGTGTATTTCAACTTTGGTCAACTCGTAACAGCCTGCAAATACTCCCATTTCGATACTTGTAATACTGGCTGGAATATTGATTGAAGATAATTTGTAACAATAACAGAACGCATATTTTCCAATGCTTGTTATATGATTAGATATATTGACAGAAACAAGATAATGACAATTATTAAATGCCTCATCTCCGATACTTGTCACACTATAATCAACTCCATCATGAGTGACTGATTCTGGAATCACAACATCTCCACTATACCCATTGGTACCAAAAGTAACTTCTGCTGTTTTGGCATCAGAATTCAAGTTGTAATAGATTCCATCGATTTCCACTGCGGCACTTACTGCCAAAGGCAGCAACATCAGTCCTAACAAAAGTGCTTTTTTCATTATTGTAATAATAATCGTTGTTTTTTATGCCTATAGTAACCCAGATTCAGCTGTTAATCATTTGACGAAAGACGTGGGTTCTCTACTTCTCGCTCATCCCACGTGCGGGCTCTCGCATTGCCTTGTGTTAGGATAAGCAACTCGAGATAGCCCACGCCGTGATATATTGACGAAGCCCATAAGAGCAGGGTACAATACACCCCAAGTGGACGTTCGGTTGCGTATCTTCTAACACGATTGATTTGCGAGATCTGCACGTAGAAGAAAACGTTTGTAAACGTCCTTTAACCTCAAAAGTTTGACCCGTTCACCCTTACAGGCTACCTGAGTCAGTTGCAAAGTTAGAGATAATTTTCGACACTACCAAATTTTGGGTTATGTTTTTACGTGAAAAGAAACAGATGGTTCGTTCTGGCAACCTAATAATTGGTATTTTACGCAAAGAGGTACTTATTAGTCCGTAAGGAGCAAACTCTCAGTCCGTAACTAGCGGACTGCCAGTCCGAGGGGACGGACTAAACAGTTTAGTGGGCTTCGAGCCAGTTGGTGCCAAAGCCGGAATCAGCAACAAGGGGTACGGCCATTTGGAAGGCGTTCTGCATCTCTTCAATGACGATACGTTCCACACGTTCTTTCTCTTCAGGATAGACGGAGAAATTCAATTCGTCGTGTACCTGGAGAATCATTTTACTTTGGATGCCCTCAGCCTTGAAGCGATTGAATATGTGAATCATCGCCACTTTGATAATATCGGCAGCAGTGCCCTGAATGGGAGCATTGATGGCGTTGCGCTCAGCAAAACCACGAACTACGCTATTGGCTGAATTGATATCAGGCAGATAGCGACGACGTCCGAATAGAGTAGTGACGTAACCTTGTTTGCGAGCCGTTTCCTTCGATTGTTCCATGTAGTCGTGGACCTGTGGGAAGGTTTGGAAGTATCCGTCTATCAGCATCTTAGCCTCGTCGCGAGGAATGTCGAGACGTTCAGCCAGACCAAAGACAGTGATACCATAAATGATACCAAAGTTAGCCCGCTTCGACTTCGTTCGTTCATCGCGAGTGACGTCTTCTATAGGCTTCTTATAGATGTTGGCAGCTGTGGCAGCATGCAGATCCTTTCCCTCACGGAACACCTCAATCATCTGAGGATCCTTCGACAGATGAGCCATCACGCGAAGTTCAATCTGGCTGTAGTCTGCAGAGAAGAACAAACAGCCTGGCTCAGGAATAAACGCCTTGCGAATCTCCTTTCCATCCTCGCCACGTATAGGAATATTTTGTAGGTTGGGATCAGAAGACGACAAACGTCCTGTGGCTGTAATAGTCTGATTGAACGAGGTATGGATATGGCCAGTACGAGGGTTAATCAGCTTGGGAAGGGTATCGATATAGGTGCCAATGAGCTTCTTCAGACCTCTGTGTTCCAGAATGTCAGCAACGATTTCGTGTTTGTTCTTCAGCTGCTGTAGCACTTCTTCAGAAGTGACATATTGACCCGTTTTGGTCTTCTTGGCCTTGTCAATGATTTTCAGTTTATCGAACAGAATTTCACCTACTTGTTTGGGCGATGCAATATTAAATTGCTGCCCAGCGAGTTCATAGATACGATGTTCAATCTCATTCATACGAGTGGTAAACTGCTTGCTGGTTTCAGCCAACGACTCTGTATCTATCCTCACGCCATTCATCTCCATCTCTGCCAAAACAGGCATTAAGGGCATCTCAATGTCATAGAACAGTTTTTCGCAATCGTACTTCTTCAATTCAGGCTCCAACTTGTTTTTCAGCTGCAGGGTGATGTCCGCATCCTCACAGGCGTACTCGTAAACCTGTTGAGGAGTCAGGTCACGCATGGAACGTTGGTTCTTACCTTTGGGACCAATCAGCTCATCGATATGAACTGTCTGATAGTGCAGGTACACTTCAGCCATGTAATCCATGTTGTGACGAAGTTCAGGTTGGATGAGGTAGTGGGCAATCATCGTGTCCCACATCGGACCATCGAGATGGACATCATAATTCCTGAGCACCTCAAGATCGTACTTCAGATTCTGACCCACCTTCAAGATTTTTGGGTCTTCATAGAGCGGTTTAAAGATATTAACAATTCGCAACGCTTCTTTACGATTGGCAGGAATGGGCACATAAAATGCCTTGTGTTCCTCGACAGCGAAGCTCAAACCCACCAATTCTGCGTCGATTGGAGACGTCGAAGTGGTTTCCGTATCTAGAACGAGAAAATCTTTTGTCCTAAAAAAGTCATAAAGTTTCGTTATATCTTCTTCATTTTCAACGAGTTTGTATTCGTGAGGTACCGTTTTTAGGCTCTCAAAACTCGAGAATTCTGCGCCATTCGTACCCACGGGGGCAAATTCTGCAAAGAGATCGAGTTGTTGATTAGCAGGTTTTTGCTTTACTTCACTTTTTTTAAGAATTTTACTCGCTAGACTCTTCAACTCCAATTCTTCGAAGAGTTTTCCCAATTCAGCTTCGTTGGGTTGCGTGACCTTCAACTCATCCATCTTTAACTCGATGGGAACATCGGTTTTGATGGTCGCCAAGAATTTCGAGAGTTTGATGTCGTCGACATGCTCTTCAACTTTTTTCTGAAGAGCGCCCTTGATTTCTGAAGTCCGGTTGATGAGTTCCTCGACCGTTCCAAACTCATTGATGAGTTTCACAGCTGTCTTTTCACCCACACCAGGACAACCAGGGAAATTATCCGCTGAGTCACCCATCAGCGCCAAGAGATCAATGACAGCCTCTGTCGATGGAATGGCATATTTTGCCTTCACTTCTTCTGGTCCCATCACCTCATAGCCACCACCATAACGAGGCCGATAGATCTTCACATTGTCACGAACCAACTGACCATAGTCCTTATCAGGTGTCAGCATATAGGTATCGATACCTTGCTCTCCAGCTTTGGTGGCTAAGGTACCAATGACGTCATCTGCTTCGAAGCCATCGACCTCGAGAATGGGGATGTTCCAAGCTCGCAACAGGTCTTTGATGATAGGAACGGATAGCTTGATATCCTCTGGAGTCGCCTCACGCTGGGCTTTATAGGCAGGGTAGGCCTCGCTGCGGAATGTGGGTCCATGAGGATCGAAGGCCACTCCAAGATGGGTGGGTTGCTCCTTGGTGAGCACTTCCTGCAGGGTATTCAGGAAGCCCATAATGGCACTCGTATTGAGGCCTTTCGAGTTGATACGCGGGTTCTTGATAAAGGCGTAATACGAACGGTAAATGAGCGCGTAGGCGTCTAAAAGGAATAGCTTTTCCATAATCATTTGTGAATTTTCGCGTAAAATTACTAAAAAAATAGCTACTATCCAATTATTTTCATTAATTTTGCATCAAAATAGTGTCTGATATGGATTATTTAAGCATCATTAAACAACCAATCGCAAAAGATTTAGACGATTTCATCGCCTTGTTTAATCAGTCGTTGACTCACGACGATGGTATGTTGGGTTCTGTTTTGAGCCACATTCGTCAACGTGGAGGAAAGCGCATGCGTCCTATTCTGACGCTGCTGATGGCCAAGAATTATGGTAATATCAGTGACGTTACGCAAAATTCAGCGGTAGGTTTAGAGTTGTTGCATACTGCCTCTCTTGTTCACGATGATGTAGTAGATGAGAGTAGCGAGCGCAGAGGTCAGGCTTCTGTCAATGCTTCTTATAATAATAAGGTGGCAGTGCTGGTGGGCGACTATATCTTGTCTACAGCGTTGCTGCACGTGTCATATACAGGTCATCAGCGCATCATCGAATACTTGGCTGAATTGGGTAGAACGCTGGCTGCTGGTGAAATTTTGCAGTTGTCGAATATCCAGAATCAGGAGATTTCGGAAGATGTTTATTATCAGGTTATCCAACAGAAGACTGCTGCACTTTTCGAGGCTTGTGCAGCGATTGGTGCTATGTCTGGAGGTGCCTCTGAAGAAGAAATGCAAGAGGCAAAACAGTTTGGTCAGTATCTGGGTATTATGTTCCAGATTCGCGACGATATTTTCGACTATTTCGACTCCAAGGAGATTGGTAAACCTACTGGTAACGACATGACTGAAGGAAAGTTGACTTTACCAGTAATCTATGCGTTGAATAATACTGATTTCGAAGCTATGCATACGTTGGCTAAGAAAGTAAAATCGGGTACAATCAATGCAGATGAAATCGCTGTTTTGGTGGAGTTTACCAAGCAGAATGGAGGAATCGAATATGCAGAGCAGAAAATGTCTGAATTCAGCCAGTTATGTATGCGGTATATTGACCATCATGTAAAAGATAAGGCTATCAGGGAATCCCTGACAGCCTATGTCGATTACGTAGTTCAGCGTAACTATTAGAGTTTGGAGCGATTTTATCGCTCCATTTTTCTTTAGAAGAATTTCACTTCCTTGCCTTCCAACTCGCTCAGAATCAGATTGGCCAGACGACTCGTTCCTAAGCGGAACATCTCGTTGGTAAGCCAGTCTTTGCCTAATACTTCCTTCACGATGGTGTAGTAGGTGAGGGCATCCATCACGCTGTTAATACCACCAGCGGGCTTGAAACCAACACGGATACCCGTTTTCTGGAAGTACTCCTTAATGGCCTGACACATGACGTAAGCAGCTTCTGGCGTAGCACTGATTTTCTCCTTACCTGTCGAGGTCTTGATGTAGTCTGCACCAGCATACATCGAGAGGATTGAAGCCTTCTTGATGTTAGCACAAGAACCCAGATCGCCCGTCTCCAAAATGACCTTCATAGGTACCTTTCCGCAGGCTGCCTTCATCTCACGAATCTCGTCGCAAACAGTCTCGTAATCACCACTCAGGAATTGTCCTACGTGCATCACGATATCAACGTTTCTTGCTCCGTCGCGAACAGCCAAAGCAGTCTCAGCAACCTTGATTTCTATCGTTGCCTGAGAGGATGGGAAGGCTCCACTCACAACAGTAGGAATGACGCCATCAACCTCGAGCGACTCAGCAACAAGTTTGGCAAAACGGGGGTAGGTAACGACTGTTGCCACATGGGGCATAGCAGGATACTCGTCAGCAAACTGGTTAACCTTTTCTACCAAACGCAGCACGCTCTCGTCAGAATCCTGAGTGGTCAGCGTGGTCAGACAGATGCTTCCAAACATGAATTTTTTCACCTCAGGAGTGTCGTTTTCAGGCACCTTTTCGATAATCTTCTTTACTGCAGCCTTGACTTCTTCGTCAGTAATGTCGAAGTTGTAAAGGCTCAGAGCCTGATCGTACATGCTCTCCAGATGTTTCTCGTCATCATGATGATGATCGTGGCCACAGCCACAGTTGCAATGTTCACCCATAGTCAAATTAAATTTTTAGTTAATAATCAAGTTATTTATTGTTTCAATTTCTCGTTATTAATATGACGCTCAGCGTCGCGTTTTGTCTTCTTTTCTATCGACTTTTTCAGCTCTTCTGTCAAATCAACGCCTGTCTGATTAGCCAGACAAAGCAATACCCACAGCACGTCTGCAATCTCCTCGCCAAGAGCTTCCTGACCATTGTTAGCGCTTCGAGGATCACCCGTTTTCCACGACTGGTCACCATATCTGCGAGCCATCACGCGAGCCAATTCGCCCACTTCCTCTGTCAGAACTGTCATATTTGTCAGTTCTGAGAAGTAACGTACTCCGTACGTCTTAATCCATTGGTCTACAGCCAGTTGCGCTTCCTTTATGGTCATTGTCTGAATATCATTTGAACAATAAGTATAAGGATAGCTATCAAGACTATCACTATATACTGTTTGTTGTCGCGCTCATATTCCTTCCAATGGAAGGCTTTATAGAGGAAAACAAGCAGAAATAGAAGTAAGCCCACACCACAAGGCCAGGCTCCGACTCCATAACCCCATATCATCGATAATACCACTCCGATGATGCAGAGAATGGCGCTCGATAATTCTATTTCTCTCAGATATTTCTTCATCGTTATTCTTTGTTTTTTGTGTCCATGCAGATGGTCACAGGGCCATCGTTCAGTAGTTCTACTTTCATGTCCGCCCCAAATTCTCCTGTTCCCACTGGTTTTCCCAGTTGGTCACTCAACTGTTGGCAGAAAGCCTCGTAGAGTGGGATAGAGTGCTCGTGAGATCCAGCACGAAACCAGCTGGGCCGATTGCCTTTTTTATAGCTGGCGTAGAGCGTGAACTGGCTCACGACCAATGCCTCGCCATTGACGTCGAGAATCGAGCGGTTCATGACGTCGTTCTCGTCACCAAAAACTCTTAGATTTGCTATCTTCTTAACCAGCCAATCAACGTCCTCCATCGTGTCTTCATCACAAACGCCTAACAGGATAAGAAAACCCTGCTGAATGCTACTTTTTACCTTGCCTTCGATGGTAACGCTGGCGTGACTGACTCGTTGTATAACTGCTCTCATGTCGCAAAGTTACGAATTATTTTTCATCCTGCCAAATCTTCCTTTAGAAAAATTATTCCCACGTTGGGAATGAAACGTTCCCAGCTTGGGACTAATCCTTCAGCTACTACCTCGTTATTTATCTTCTTCTGGATGGAAATAGGCGTACACTATCTTCGCTTTTGCAGCCCCAATGGTATCTGTCAGCATTTCCATCGTTGCCTCCTTGATTTTCTTCACCGATTTAAGGGCATTTAGAAGCTCGTCACGCGTTTTTGGACCGATTCCCTTGATATCATCCAATTCTGAGTGTAAAGCGTGCTTAGAACGCTTGTCTCGATGGAATTCTATGGCAAAGCGGTGCACTTCGTCTTGTAGGTGTGTCAATGTACGGAATAATTCGCTGTCTGTCTTCAAACCAATAACCCTTGCAGGGAAACCATATAGCAGTTCGTTGGTTCTGTGGCGATCGTTTTTAGCCAGTCCAGCAATGGGTATATCAAGTCCTAATTCGTCTTGAACAGCCTGTCGAATGACCTCCATCTGACCCTTACCGCCATCCGCAACGATGAGATCGGGTAGGGGTTGCTCCTCTTCAATGAGGCGCTTGTAGCGACGGAAAACCACCTCTTTCATCGATGCATAATCGTCAGGTCCTACCACCGTTTTGATGTTATACTTGCGATAATCCTGCTTCGAGGGTTTCATTTTCTTGAAGACGACACATGCTGCAACGGCATCTGTTCCTGAGATGTTTGAGTTGTCGAAACACTCAATCTGATAGGGCATTTTTTCAAGGTGTAACAAGTCCTGAAGCTCTTTCATCAGACGTACTTGTTTCTGCTCAGGATTCAGCTTTTCTGCCTGTTTTAGACGATCAAACTTATACTGTTTACCATTCATCAACGACAGGTCCAAAAGCGTCTTTTTATCGCCTCGTTGAGGCACGGTAATGGTCACTCCCTCTAGGTTAATATCTATCTCGTGAGGGAGGATAATCTCCTTGGCTTTGCTCTTAAAACGATCGCGCATTTCCACGATGGCCAACTGCAATAGTTCCTCGTCTGTTTCCTCTAACCGTTTCTTGTATTCGAAGGTAAAACTCTGATTAATTTGGCCATTTGAGACGTGAATATAGTTAATGAAAGCAACCTTTTCGTCGTTCGTAATCGACAGCACATCGACGTTGTTGATGGTCTGGCTGACAACCTCACTTTTGGCTACAAATTGCTCTAGCAAGATGTACCGTCGTTTAACCTCTTCTGCTTCCTCGAAACGCAATTCTTCTGCCAGTTTCATCATCTCCTCTCGCAAGTCTCGAAGTAACTGACGGGTGTTTCCTTTTAGTATTTCACGTGCCTGATTAATGTTCTTTTGGTAGTCCTCCCATGACTGTTTTTTAATGCATGGACCAGCACAATTCTTGATATGGTATTCTAGACAAACCTGATATTTTCCGCCATTGACGCCTTCCTCCAAAAGTGGCTGTTTACAAGTGCGAGGATGATAGAGTTTCTTGATTAAATCAAGTACTGCATGCATCGAACCAACATGCGAATAAGGACCATAATATGTGCCCCATTTCTTATTGATGGTACGGGTGGGAAATATCCTTGGTAGGTACTCTTTTGTAATGCAGATACTGGGGTAGGTTTTGCCGTCTTTCAGCAAAACATTATAGCGCGGATTATACTTCTTAATGAGTGCATTTTCCAGCAATAATGCGTCCTCTTCGGTATTGACAACGGTATAGCTGATATCGTGGATTTTCGATACCAATACCTTCGTCTTAAAACGGTCAACTTCGGTGTGGAAGTAGGACGAGACGCGCGACTTCAGATTCTTGGCCTTACCCACATAGATAATGGTTCCATCAGCATCATAATACTGATAGCTACCTGGCTTCTCAGGCAAGGCTCTAACAATAGCCCTTAGCTTCTCTAAACGTGCCTCGTTCTCTTCCTTCGTCATCTTAATGTTTCACGTGGAACATCAAACGGTTATCAATGTGGTAACCTCCACATCATCGAATACGTCTCTGCCATGCAAACCTTCATCAGTGATTTCAATGAGGAAGTTCACCATAATTCCTTTTGGATTGAATTTCTTCACCAAGTTACATGCAGCACGCATTGTTCCACCTGTTGCCAGGAGATCGTCGTGAAGTAAAACAATGTCTTTATCGTTGATGGCATCTTCGTGAATTTCGATAGTATCAGTTCCATACTCTTTCGCGTAACTTTCCTGAACGGTAGCTGCGGGTAGTTTTCCTGGTTTGCGGGCAAGTACCACTCCGGCTCCGAGTTTAACTGCCAATGCTGAAGCCATCACAAAACCGCGACTTTCAATGCCAACAATTTTGGTGATTCCTTTGTTTTTGTAAATCTCATAGAGTTCGTCCACCATGATTTGCAGACAAGCAGGGTTCTTAAATAAAGTAGTTACGTCACGGAAGTTGATACCCTTCTGTGGAAAGTCTGGAATACAGCGAAGATTCGCCATCAATGTTTTGTTGTTCATAATCCTTGGTTTTAACGTTATTATATTATTGCTACTCTTTTAATTGTTTCACGTGGAACATCCGTCCTGTATGTTCTCCTACCTGAAGGTCGGAGTGTGGCGCGCAATGCTATGCCAGACACCCATTATCTCCCCAATAGCACCAGCATTGCATTAATATCGCTCGGACTTACGCCAGGAATTCTGCTTGCTTGCGCCAAAGTTTCAGGTTGGATCTTCTCTAATTTCTGACGCGCCTCCGTAGAAATGGCGATCAGATTGGGATAATCGAACTTACCTTTTATCTTGATATTCTCCAAACGGTGCATCTTTTCAGCAACCATTCGTTCGCGCTCGATGTAACCTTTATATTTGATATGTATCTCGGCTGCTTCGGCAATTTCTTCTTTTCTGTTGGGTAGCTGTTCAATAACTTCACGGAATGCAGGCACGATTTCCTCCAGCTTTTCGAAGTTCAGTTCTGGACGAGCCACCAAGTCTTCCAACTTACAACCATAGACGAGTGGGGTAGAGCCTGTGGCTTCCAAAGCACCATTGACAACTTTTGGTTTAATAGCGTAAGTGCGACAGAATTCTTCGATCCTTTCGATGGCTTCTTTCTTTTCTATCCACCAATCATAACGATCTCGTTTGGCAATACCTAAATTGTAGGCTTTTTCTGTCAGGCGTGCATCTGCATCATCTTGTCGCAATAAGATACGATACTCCGCCCTTGAGGTAAACATGCGATAGGGTTCATCTACTCCCTTCGTTACCAAATCGTCAATCAGCACGCCAATGTATGCCTCGTCGCGCTTTAGTTCGAAGGTTTGGGTAGTGGCGACAGAATCGCCACACACACTACCTGCCTTCAGGGCTGCATTGATACCTGCTATTGTGCCTTGACCTCCTGCCTCTTCATAGCCTGTAGTGCCATTCACCTGACCTGCCATAAATAATCCATTGATAATTTTCGATTCCAGCGAATGCTTCAGTTGGGTGGGATCGAAGAAATCGTACTCTATGGCATAGCCTGGACGATATACCTTCAGGTCTCTCAAGGCAGGTATTTTCTTCAGAGCTTCAATCTGAACGTCCATGGGCAGGCTCGACGAAAAACCGTTCAGATACATCTCGTTCGTATCCTCGCCTTCTGGTTCCAAAAACAAAAGATGTTGTGGACGCTCTGGAAAGGTGACAAGTTTTGTTTCTATCGATGGGCAGTAACGCGGACCTATCGATTGAATCTGTCCGTTATAGAGTGGGGAATCGTCCAATCCACCCAACAGCGTCTGATGTACTTCGGGATTGGTGTAGCATACCCAACAAGGCAGTTGCTTCAAGGGACGTGACTCACCCAAATACGAGAACTTGTAATAGCCGTTCTCACCGTCTTGTCTTTCCATATCTTCGAAATGCACACTTCGCTTATCGATGCGGACAGGTGTTCCCGTCTTCATACGGGCTGAGCGGATACCATGACGGGTGATGCTTTCAGTGAAATGGGGCACAGCGGGTTCTGCGATGCGTCCACCAGGAACCATTTTCCGTCCGATATGCATCAGGCCATTCAGGAAAGTTCCAGCGGTAATGATAACTGCTTTGGCTCTGATTTCAGCGCCCCAGATGGTCTTGACGCCAACCACCCTTTTTGCTTGTTGCTGTGCCATAGCAACATCCTCTACAAGAAGTTCATCCGCTTGGTCTTGCCAGATGTCGAGGTTGGGGGTAGCATCCAGCATAGAGCGCCATTTCCATATAAACTTCCCTCTATCGCATTGAGCACGGGGACTCCATACGGCTGGGCCCTTGCTCCGATTAAGCATACGGAACTGAATGGCTGTGGCATCAGTGACCAAGCCCATCTGTCCACCCAAGGCATCAATCTCACGAACGATTTGTCCTTTGGCAATGCCTCCAACAGCTGGATTACACGACATCTGTGCAATCTTGTTCATATCCATTGTGACCAATAGCGTCTTAGCGCCCATATTGGCAGAAGCCGTTGCTGCTTCACAACCAGCATGTCCGCCACCAATCACAATCACGTCATATTTTAGAATCATGCTGCAAAATTACGAAAAGTCGAGCATAAAAAAAAATAATGCAATAAGAAAGTTACATCAGAATCTTTTCGAGTACTTCCTTGTGATGTCCAGGCATGATGATATGGTGATTGCCAATAGGACTGGTCAGGAAATACTGCGCTTGACTTTTGTCAGCAAGTTGGATGACTTGTTGGGTACGACATAGATCGGGCTTTGCCTGATTGCGAACGAGCGTACCTTCTGCTATGAAATAGCGTGATAAATCACCAGAAACTTTGAAGACAGTAACTGGACCTTCTTTCATAAAACCACGAATACCCACGCCAATGCCTGATTCAAAGTGCGTGTCCAGTTCGTAGCGCTCCACCATATCGAGCGGAATGGTACAATGTGCAAACAGCATCTCACCCGTATCAGGGTTGATGGTTGCAGGGTTGGCTTGGAATCCAGAAACGCCCAACAGCGAACGGACAATCATCATCGTCAGCATGGCAGGCACGTCTCCCTCACAACTTGCCACATAACCTTCTGAGTTCAATTTGGCCAGTGGCATGCAACCCGTATTCTTCAGCGTGGTAAGCAAATCGAAACAACGAAGGGTAAAGCCTTGTAGTTGATATTCGGCAATGATGGATTTCAACGACTCATAGATGTTCTGATTTCTATACATCGTATCCATAGGAATATCTATCAGTTCAATACCCAGGCGATTCTTTACCTGTTCCTTGTCTGCATGGCTCGAGATAAGCCAGTCGGATGGCTTTCCGATAATGCCTAATCGAGCACCATTCAGCAAACGACGAGCCTCTTCCACTTTCTGAAGCAGGCAGATGCGATGCGTGATGTATTCAGGACTGCCATGAATAATCTCGCCTTGAATGTTGTGCTGGCGCAAATAAGACAGAATCTCCATCGATGCTGCCAGTGAGTTGCTCTTTCCTGACGTCAACAGATAAAAAGGCCTGTTGCTTTTACCTTGAAGTTCAGGCAACAGTTTCAAGAAGACACCTTCAGTACCTCCTGTTCTGACATAAATCAGGTTAAGACAGGCTGCACCATAGTCGCTATAGTCGTTGCCTTTCAAATCGTACTCAATACCCAGACTTTCCAAAAATTCTTGTGTTACAGTACTGACAGATTTCTCGTCGTGCAACTCAGAGGTGAGGGTGTAGATGGCAATGTTCTCTTTCATAGTTTTTAGTTTTATACGTTGCAAAGATACGAAAATGGGTTCAAAAAGCCAAACAATCGAATGGATTTTGTATAAATAGTCGACATTTTTACGAAAACGTTTGCGTCATTCATCTTTTTTTATTACCTTTGTACCCTAAAACGTATGTTTACTACCTTATATTAAGTATTTCAAGTTCAAATTATTAATAATTTAAATTCAATTATGTGGTTAATTAATTCATCAATTGGTCGAAAAGTTGTCATGTCCGTCACTGGTCTGGCGCTGATTCTGTTCCTGACATTCCACTGTTGCATGAACATTGTCGCGCTGTTCTCAGGTGAGGCTTACAACATGATTTGCGAATTGCTGGGTGCCAACTGGTATGCCGTTGTGGCAACACTGGGTTTGGCTGCTCTGGCTGTGATTCACATTGTTTATGCGTTCATCTTGACCGCACAGAACCGTTCGGCTCGTGGCAACAGTCGCTACGATGTCGCTACAACGGTGAATGCCGGTAAGGTGGAGTGGGCTTCTAAGAACATGCTCGTGCTGGGTATCATTATCTGCATTGGCTTGCTCATCCACTTGTGGAACTTCTGGTACAACATGATGTTCGCAGAGATTATCGGTGCGATGCCTGCTCTGAGTCCTACGGACGGCTTTGGCTGGATTAAGGAGACATTCTCTAATCCTGTGTTCGTCGTTTTGTACATCATCTGGCTGGTGGCTCTTTGGTTCCACCTCTCTCATGGTTTCTGGTCAGCTATGCAGACCTTCGGCTGGAGCGGTAAGATTTGGCTGAAGCGTTGGATGTGCATTGGCAACATCTACGTGACCCTGCTTTTCCTGGCCTTCCTCGTGGTAGTACTGGCCTTTGCTTTCGGCTGTGCTCCTTCATTGTGTGATGGTGCTTGCTGCGGAAGTAGCTGCTAATTGTTAACTATTAAATCTGAAAGAAATTATGGCAAAAGTAATTGATTCTAAGATTCCCGCAGGTCCAGTGCCTGAGAAATGGAAGGAATATAAGGCTCATCAGCGTCTGGTTAACCCCAAGAACAAGCTGAAGCTCGATGTGATTGTGGTTGGTACTGGTCTGGCTGGTGCTTCTGCAGCTGCTTCACTTGGTGAGATGGGCTTCAATGTGATTAACCTGTGTATTCAGGACTCTCCCCGTCGTGCTCACTCTATCGCTGCTCAGGGTGGTATCAATGCCGCCAAGTGCTATCAGAACGATGGTGACTCTGTCTATCGTCTGTTCTACGATACCGTAAAGGGTGGTGACTATCGTGCTCGCGAGGCCAACGTTTATCGTCTGGCTGAGGTTTCAAACAATATTATCGACCAGTGTGTAGCTCAGGGCGTTCCTTTCGCTCGTGAGTATGGTGGTATGCTGGCTAACCGTTCATTCGGTGGTGCTCAGGTAAGCCGTACTTTCTATGCTAAGGGTCAGACAGGTCAGCAGCTCCTGCTGGGTGCCTATAGCTCTCTGAGCTGTCAGGTAAAGGCAGGTAAAGTAAAGCTGTATACGCGTTATGAGATGGAGGATGTGGTGATCGTTGATGGTCGCGCTCGTGGTATCATCGCTAAGGATCTGACAACAGGTAAGCTAGTTCGCTTCAGCGCTAACGCTGTTGTCATCGCTACTGGTGGTTATGGTAACACCTACTTCCTCTCTACCAACGCTATGGGCTGTAACTGCTCTGCTGCCGTTCAGTGCTATCGCAAGGGTGCTTACTTCGCAAATCCTTCATACGTTCAGATTCACCCCACTTGTATCCCTGTTCATGGCGACAAGCAGTCTAAGCTGACGCTGATGTCTGAGTCGCTGCGTAACGACGGTCGTATTTGGGTTCCCAAGAAGATTGAGGATGCTAAGGCTCTGCAGGCTGGTACCAAGCAGGGTTGGGAGATTCCTGAGGAAGATCGCGACTACTATCTGGAGCGCCGTTATCCTGCATTCGGTAACCTCGTTCCACGTGACGTTGCCAGCCGTGCTGCCAAGGAGCGTTGCGATAAGGGCTTCGGTGTTAACAACACTGGTCTGGCTGTATTCCTTGACTTCTCTGAGTCTATCAACCGTCTGGGCATCGATGTGATCATGCAGCGCTACGGCAACCTCTTCGAGATGTACGAAGAGATTACCGACGTATTCCCTGGCGATGTAGCTAACGAGATCAATGGCGTGAAGTACTACAAGCCCATGATGATCTATCCTGCTATCCACTACACAATGGGTGGTATCTGGGTTGACTACGAGCTGCAGACTTCTATTCCTGGTCTGTTCGCTATTGGTGAGTGTAACTTCTCTGACCACGGTGCTAACCGTCTGGGTGCTTCTGCTCTGATGCAGGGTCTGGCCGATGGTTACTTCGTACTGCCTTACACCATCCAGAACTATCTGGCTGATCAGGCTGTATGGCCAAAGGTTTCTACCGATCTGCCTGAGTTCGCTGAGGCTGAGAAGGCCGTTGATGCTGAGCAGGATCGTCTGTTGAACATCAAGGGTAAGCGTTCTGTTGACTCTATCCACAAGGAGCTCGGTCACATTATGTGGGAGTATGTTGGTATGGGTCGCACCGCTGAGGGCCTGAAGGAAGGTCTGAAGAAGATGCACGAGTTGGAGAAGGAGTTCGACACCAACCTTTTCGTTCCTGGAACGAAGGAGGGTCTGAACATCGAGCTCGACAAGGCTATCCACCTCCGTGACTTCTTCACCATGGGTCAGCTCGTAGCTTTCGACGCTCTTTCTCGTAACGAGAGCTGCGGTGGTCACTTCCGCGAGGAGTACCAGACCGAGGAAGGCGAGGCTAAGCGCGACGATGAAAACTACTTCTACGTAGGTTGCTGGGAGTACAAAGGCAAGGGCAACGAGCCCGAGCTCATCAAGGAGCCGCTGGAGTACGAGGCTATTAAGGTACAGACACGTAACTATAAAAACTAAGTAATTATGGCTAAAAGTATAAGCTTTACAATAAAGTTCTGGCGCCAGAATGGCCCCAAGGACCAGGGACATTTCGATACCCACGAAATGCACGATATCCCCGATGACACCTCCTTCCTGGAGATGCTCGACATCCTGAACGAGGAACTCATCAACGAAGGCAAGGAGCCCTTCGTGTTCGACCACGACTGCCGCGAGGGTATCTGCGGTATGTGCTCACTCTACATCAACGGTACACCTCATGGTAAGACAGAGCGTGGTGCTACCACCTGTCAGCTCTACATGCGTCGTTTCAATGATGGTGACGTGATCACCGTTGAGCCTTGGCGTTCAGCTGCTTTCCCTGTAATCAAGGACTGTATGGTAGACCGCAATGCCTTCGATAAGATTATCCAGGCTGGTGGCTATACTACCATCCGTACAGGTCAGGCTCAGGATGCCAACGCTATCCTCATTCCTAAGGAGGATGCCGACGAGGCAATGGACTGCGCATCTTGCATCGGTTGTGGCGCTTGCGTAGCAGCTTGTAAGAACGGTTCAGCCATGCTTTTCGTATCGTCTAAGGTGTCTCAGCTCGCTCTGCTTCCCCAGGGCCGCGTAGAGGCTGCACGCCGTGCGAAGGCAATGGTTATGGCTATGGAAGAGGCTGGTTTTGGTAACTGCACCAACACCCGTGCCTGCGAGGCCGTCTGCCCGAAGAACGAGACCATCGCCAACATCGCCCGCTTGAACCGCGAGTTCATCAAGGCCAAGCTTGCTGACTAAGACTGTTTTTGGTAGTGGGGGCTATTATGCCCCCATTACCTTTATATAATTATAAGAAAGGTAAAATTATAAATATTATGAACAAGAACGAGAAATTTGTCATCACTATTAATCGTGAGTTAGGTAGTGGCGGTCGCACCGTTGGTCGCATCTTAGCCGAAAAACTGGGCGTACCATATTACGACAAGGCACTTGCTAAACCTTTGGAAGAGAAGTTTAATATGACCTCAGACCAGATTGAGCATCTGAAAGGCAATAACCGCAGCTGGTGGCAAGAAGTTAAACGAGTGTTGATTCTCGGAGAAAATGCAGCAAACTCTTTCGAGTATTACGACGAGGATAAAAAGGAACTGGTGACCTCTGAAGCTGTATTGAAGGCCGAAAAGGAAATCCTACATAGCATTGCCATTGATGAGTCGTGCGTCATAGCCGGACGTTCTGCCTTTTTCGCGTTGAATGGCTATCCCAATAGCCTGAACGTACTCATCCAAGCCTCTATGGAGTATCGCATGAACCGAGTCATGGCAAAGCAGAATCTTAGCGAGAAGGAAGCCAGGAAAGTCATCAAGGAGGTGGACCAGTCGCGAGAGGAGTATCTGAAGAACAACGCGCAAACCTCGCGCTATGACACTCGTAACTACGATCTGGTCATCAAAATGGATGGCAAGACCGAGGAAGATGCGGTCAAAGTTATATTGGCGTATATTGACTAACAGCCTTCCTGATGAGGCCCAGCCTCACAGGGCCAATTATTAAAAAAGGTGGAGTAAAACTCATCGGTTTTCATATAACATGTATGAAACGATGGGGCTTTTATAATTGGTAAACTATGACAAAAAAACTATTCATTACACTCGCCATACTGCTGCCAATGGCAGTTATGGCTCAACAAGACCCGATGGTGGTTCGCACCGAGTCGGGATTGGTACAAGGTATCAATCAGGAAGGGACTACAGGTTTTCTGGGTATTCCTTATGCGAAGGTCGAGCGATTCATGCCGCCAAAGCCTGTTGAAAAGTGGAAGGGTGTCAGGGTATGCGACCACTGGGGACCGCAGGCCATGCAAAACACGTGGGGCCGCAAGCTCAGTGAGGCAGAAATGTCGGAGCAGTGCTGCGTACTGAACGTGTGGACCAATTCCACACTCAACACTCCACATTCCTCACTCAAACCCGTCATGGTGTGGCTTCATGGCGGTGGCTTCGACTCAGGAACCTCGGCTTGGAATCCTGGCATGCAGCTGGCCAAGAAGGATGTTGTTGTGGTCAGCGTGAACCACCGTTTGAACATCCTCGGATTCCTCGACCTTTCTACGGTTTCTGACAAATACAAGTATTCCGGTAATGTGGGCATGCTCGACGTAGTGCAGGCCCTGCAATGGGTGCAGAAGAACATCCGTCAGTTTGGTGGCGACCCCACGAATGTCACCATCTTCGGTGAGTCGGGTGGGGGAGGCAAGGTAGGCACGCTGCTTTGCATGCCGCAGGCCAAGGGACTCTTCCATAAGGCCATCATCATGAGCGGTACCATCCTCAATGTGAATACCAAACAGATGACTGAGGAGTTGGGTCAGGCTGTGCTGAAAGAGTTGAACATCGATGCCAAACATATTGAGGACATCAATCGGATTCCTTACGACACCCTCTATGCTGCTGGCCAGCGTGCGATGGCTGCCAGCATTGGCACTCGCAAACCAGGCACGCCGATGATGTGGGGCTTTGGTCCTACACCCGATGGCGAGACGTTGTTGCAACAGCCTTTCCAACCGGGCTTCGCCAGCATCAGCGACGACATCCCTATTCTCATCGGCACGACGTTCAACGAGTTGCAACGCCTGCGCTACGACCAGCCGATGACACAGGACGAGGCCCGTCGCGAACTGTTTCGCACTTTTGGCTTCGATGCCAGCAGCTATCTCAAAGCCTTTGCTGAGGCTTATCCTGACCATACACCGCAAGACTTGCTGAGCATCGACTGGCTGTTCCGTCCGAAAACCATCATCACCGCCGATGCCGTCACCGCCCACCGCTCCTCGCTCTTACCCCTCACCTCTCACCCCGCACCCCTTTATATGTATATGTTCACCTGGCGCTCGCCCGTCAATAAAGGCAGTGTCCATGGTCATGAATTGAAGTTCTGCTTCAACACGCTTCACCATTCAGCCAACGAGTTGCCACAACCCACCGAGGCCGACCTTCGTCTGGCCGATACGATGAGCAGCGTCTGGGCGCAGTTTGCCCATAATGGTAATCCGAATATCAATGGACTGCCTGAGTGGCATCCTTACACGAAGGAGAATGGCGAACTCATGGTGTTCGACCATCAGTGTGTCGTCCGCCACAACCACGACCGTCGTCTGGCTGATATTATTGACAAGCATTGCTTCCAACAGCTCGACGACTTCCGAGCCAAGCAGAGCAGCAAGAAAATCACGGCAGGCGATGCCACCATGACAATCTACCCTACGAAGGGTGCCAAGATTATGTCGCTGAAATACAAGAATCAGGAGGTCATCTCGCAACAGACAGCCCCCGAGTCCTTTGGCAGCACCTTTTGGACCAGCCCACAGAAGGAGTGGAACTGGCCTCCCGTACAGGAGTTCGACAAGGGTGTCTATCAGGTGGAAGATCTGCCAGGAGGAGGTTTTGTCATGACCAGCGAGGTGTCGCCGCGACTGAAATACCGCATTCGCAAGGAGTTCACAGTCGACGAGAAGGACAATGCCATCGTTATTACCTATTATATTATTAACGAGAGCGACGAGACGCGCCAGGTGGCTCCATGGGAGATAACCCGTGTAGCCAACGACGGCGGTGTCATTTTCTTCGATGCGTCCCTTGATGGCATTACCCCTGCAGGCGTATTGTCCTTCAAGTCGGAGCACGGAGCAGTATGGTATCACCCCGATGAAACCGGCGAAAATCGAAAAATCAATGCCGACGGCAAGGGCTGGTACGCCTATTGTATTGCAACGCCACACTCTGACCAAAAGTCAGAGAATAACGGGTTGTTGTTGCTGAAGGTTTTCGACGACCTTCCATCAGGTGAAATTGCAGGAGGCCCAGCCCCAGGCGAAGCCGAGATTCAGGTTTACGTGAATCGTGGCAAGACCTTCATCGAGTTAGAGGCTCAAGGGGCCTACACCACCCTCAAGCCTCACGAACAGCTCAGTTGGACGGTGCGCTGGTATCTGCTGCCTGTAGCGGGCGATGCCACGCCCTCAGAAGAGCTTATTTCAGCAGTTCGGCAGGCAGTGTCGGCATCGCACCGTATCGCTAAGTGAGCGAAAGTACCTTCCTTTTTCTTCTATTTTGCTATAGTTTTTCGCCCGTTCGCTGAAAATATTTGCTGCAAAGCTACACTCTTCGTACCTTTGCACCAGCAAACAAACAACAATGCTTTAGTTTCATACGAATAAGGTTAGTAGTTTTTTTTATTGGTAAATAGATTGATTAAGGAATCATTGGGGCTCGTCGTGAAGACGGGCCCCAATGGTTTTCTCATATTCCGTATTGTCTGAGCCTGAATACTCCCCAAGCTCAACATCAGCAGCAGTATCAATATAAGCCTCTTCATTAATTATATTGTTTTATATCTTTCGTCGTTCTCTGAAATGAGGTCGTAGAATGCCATAATGCTATTTTTTTAGTTAATTATCTTGTTATTTCAAATATAATTCGTAAATTTGCAGGCAGATTAAAGAGAATTGATGTTATGACTGTACTTCAAATGCAACTCAATGCCGAGCTTTTCGGAGCTCTCCAGACCATATCATCAGATGAAGGTCTGATGAAAAAAGCCGTGCGTTCACTAAAACGTATTGCTGCACAAAAGGCAAAGTCTGAAGAGACCATGTCTATGGCTGAATTGGAAGATATTGTTCGCCAAGGAGACAAAGAAATCGCTGAAGGCAATTTCCAACCTGTAGCAATAGATGACCTATGGAAGTAGTTCTGCTCAAGAAGGCCAAGAAAGACCGTGACTACTGGAAGCAAACAGGTAATGAAAAGATAATGAAGCGCATTACCGCCCTGCTTAAAGACATAGCTCGTTGAAAGGGCATTACGAATAATCTTTATTCAAAAGTCAATAGATCCAAAGACAGGATATAGACCTTCTGTATTTTTTGTTTTTGTTATTTCTGCTGCAAATTTACTACTACTCTTTTCCTGCCATGATGTTACAGATGGTTACAATGTCCCCGACATTCACTTCTCCGTCTCCGTTCACGTCAGCCACCTGCGGGTCAACAGTACTTATTCCTGCCATAACGTTACAGACAGTCACAATATCACCGACATTTACTTCTCCGTCACCATTCACGTCGCCAAGAATGGCAGCAGACTTGATGCTCACATTGATCGACACATCACTGAATGTCAGCTTTTGATTGTCCTTCGTGTTGAACTCAATGTTCTTCACTACGCCCGACAGCTTTGTGCCAGCTGCCAGCGAGACGTCAGCCTTTAGTGTTACGGTAAACAGCGTGCCACTGGTTCCTGGAATGGTCTCTCCGTCCATAGAGGTAGCAATGAAGCGGTAACTGCCATTGGCTAGTACGGTTGATGAGATGGTGTGCTCCGTCGTTTCGAAGCGCTCGCCTAATGTTGCTTTGGGCTTGCCGTTGGCTTTCAACTCCAATGTCAGTCCTTCAGGCAGGCTGATGTCGCACTGCCAACCCATCAGGTTCGTGGTGGTGTTCGTCAGTTCTATGTTCAAGGCAGCACTCTCTCCAGAAGCCACTTCCACGTCTTCTACTTTCAGCACGTCCGACGTTTCCTGGGGATCGTCACCTCCAGGAGTCGTCTCACCGGAAATGGTGACGGCAAACGACACATCACTGAATGTCAACTTCTGATTGTCTTTTGTGTTGAACTCAATGTTCTTCACCGTTCCCGTCATCTTCGTACCAGCTGCCAGCGAAGCATCGGCAATAACTGTTACGGAGAACATCGTACCGCTGGTTCCGGGAATCACATCGCCGTCCATTGATGTGACAATAAAACGATAGTCACCATTAGCCAATTTGCTCGACGATATAGAGTGATCTGTATCTTTGAAGCGCTCGCCCAGCGTTCCCTTTGGCTTGCCATTGGCTTTCAGTTCCAGTGTTAGTCCTTCAGGCAGGCTTATGTCACACTGCCAACCCATCAGGTTTGTGGTGGTGTTGTTCAGTTCTATGTTCAGAGTGACGCTCTCACCAGCAGCTATCTCCACATCCTGTACCTTTAGAATGTCGGCAGCATGGGTGATGCCCGCAAAGGCGAGCACCAACCCAAGTATGAATAGTCGTTTCTGTTTCATCTTACTACTACTTTACGGTTACCAATCATGTAAATACCAGGCTTTAGTCCATCCATTGGGCTCTCGCCAGACAGTTTGTTAATGACACGACACAGGCGTCCATCAAGTGTGTAGACTTTCAACTCTTCGTTCTGATTAACGAGTTTATCGATAATACCCGTTGTTCCTCCACTTACAGCGTCAAGGCGAATCTCATTGAGGTCAGCGGTAGTCAGGCGGACATTGCTAATGGTTACATCACCGGTTGTGGATATATCCAGCAAGCCTGCTTCGTTGCCTTCGAAGGTGCTATTAGTAGGTGAATAGCAAACTACTCGATAACTTCCGTTCTCCAGCAGACGATAGGTCATCAGGTGATCATCACTGCCAATCAGTTTCATACCATTAACGTTAGCTCCTTCAGCCACCTGCAAATCTATCTGGAAGCCGATAAAGGCATCCTTATTCTCTAACTGTAGCTGATATCCTTCAGCTGTTCGCTGTTGGGTAAGATGTGTGTTTTCAGCAGCCGCCCTATTTAACTTGGGGCTGGCGGCGGCCCCTTCATTAAGAATGAGGTTGATAATCATGCCCACATCAGTTACTGAAATGTTTTTGTCGCCATTCATATCGGCAGCCTCGAAGATGAACACCGAAGGAACCTGCTCCAAGATGTAGTTGATGGCGCAGCCCACATCAGTTACAGATACCGAGCCGTCGTTGTTTACGTCGCCAGGCGTATAGGCCTTGATGGTCAGCTTCGACTCCGTATCAGCAGGCTTCACCACCTTCAGGTCATTACCGTCAGGCACGCTCAGCTCTGCATTCAGCAACTTCACCGTATATTCGCCAGCCTCCATCGTTGCAGGAATATCCAGCGTTATCTCCACTAGTGTTCCGCTGTTGCCTGTGAACGAATCGTTATCCATCGACGAGATAATGAAGCGATAATTGCCGTTGCTTAGCTGTTGGCTCGAAATCGTATGAGTCTCTGCGCGTTCTGTCAACTTAGCATCCAGCTTACCATTGCTCTTCGTGGCAACCGTTACACCTGCAGGCAATTGTAAATCGAACTGGCACAGCTTTACCTCGTTCTCATTATTCAGATTGATAGGTAAAACCACCTTAGAACCAGCCGATGTTTGTAAGTCAACTCCAGACAGGGTGTTAACCCCTGAACCATCATCGGTATTATCGCCTGCGATTACACTTGCCACATTGTTCTTTAAGGCAGGATAGCTCTCGTTCTCCTTGATGGTCCATATATCTGTGAAATCCCATCCTAATTCCTGATATGTGCTGGCTGTCAACAAGTCAGAAGCGGACTTACCCACACCATTCATAATGTTATCATTGACTGGCTGAGGTTTATTGTTCACTGACACCTGCATAGTCTTCAAAGCATAGTTGTTAAGCTCAGGAGCAGGGGCATTGTTCTTAATACCTCCAATGACACGCTGACCATAGCCACCACTTTGTGCCGATTGCGACTCAAACTTCACATCAATCTTGTTGCTCGTTGCCACGCAGTTTTGTACAACGGCATTCTCTCCATCATTATAACCAATGATACCTGCGGCATAGTTGTTACTATAGAGATTGCCTGTATAGAGACACTTGTCAACCAAGCTATAGTTATAAGCCACTATACCAGCTGCATTATAGGAAGAGGTAATATTGGCCGTACTATAGCAGTTAGTAATAGTTGAATAGTTCTTACCCACCAGACCACCTACATACGATTCAGTTCCTGTAGCAGTCAGCGTTCCTGTAGTTACACACTGATCAATAGTGCCACCAGACATTTCTCCCACCAAACCACCAATGTATGATGTTGCACCTGTCGTAGTAATAGTTACAGTTGCCTGGCAACGTGTAATACTACCATCAGTAAACAATCCCACCATTCCGCCAACAGGCGTTCCGTCAGCAACTTTACCAGCCACTTTGCAGTTCTCTATCGTACCATTAATCATCTTACCGATCAAGATACCAGTATTTGCGCCGCCCTTCACCTGTTTGCCACTGGCAACCTCTACTGTCAGGTTCTTGATGGTGCCATTGGCAAAGCATGAGAACAAACCAGTATTATCCCTCGTGGAATTACACCATAGTCCAGTTATCTTATGCCCGTTACCATCAAAGTGAATTGTCTCGCTACCCTCACGACCTATTGACTCCCAGCCTTCCGTAGGACTAAACTGGTTGATATAGTCAGTCAGATCAATATCGTTCATCAGTTTGAAGTACCCCTTACGATACACACCTGTCAGGTCAGATGCAGTATATACTTGATAGGGATCGTTTTCCTTTCCGCTACCAAGATAGGAAACTGTTTCCGTTGTATAGTACGACTGTTCCTTGCCTTCTGCTTTAGCGCTGATTCGCACCTCATGGCCAGCTTGCAACGGACTTACTGTAAACGAGAACTCATGGCCAAAGCTAACCTTCTGCTGCTTTACGCCGTCAACCTCTAAAGTCACTGTTCCACCATTCACACATTTACCAGTAATAGTGGTAGCTCCAGACACAACTTGAGATGTTATAACAGGTGGAGCCGTCTGAGACTTCATATAAGGATAACACTCTGATTCTTGTATTTCCCAAACATCTGTAAAGTCCCAACCCATAGCCACATAAGTGGCTTTTAATTTTAAAGTTGTTGCACTTACGCTTGTTCCATTCTCAATGTCATCATTTATTTCCTTTACAACACCTTGATCAATTACAATAGTTTGATTATATGACTTATTGTCTTCATATGAAGAGTTCTTTCCTTCATTATTTCCAATAATCCGAGCAACGTTTCCGCCATTAGAAGACACTTTGGTATTGATACCAACAGAATTGATTGATGAGGCGTATTTAATATGTCCGACCAAACCTCCTACAGAATAATCACCCGCAACTGAAGCTGCTGAATAGCAATTTGAAATTTTATAATCTACATACGTAAACATATAACCTACGATGCCTCCGATTTGTTCTTTCCCTATAACAGAACCACTAAAATAACAGTCTTTAATTCCGTGGGAATAATAATATGAGTTGTAATTAGGTTTCCCACTAAAGTAGTTATATTGTGAAGAAAGACCTATTATTCCACCTATACAATTGCCTATGCCTATTATATGTCCTATTGCATAGCATCCGTCGGCTCCATATTCCACGGCATCTCTTTGGCCACCATAATAATAGCCACAAATACCCCCCACATTATTTGATGCAGATATATCACCAACAAAACCACAATTCTTAATTGTTGCTGGTTGTTCATGGATACTGGAATTATCATATTTATAGCCTATGACACCTCCAACATAGTCGTTTCCAGTTATATTTGTATAAACATAGCATGATGATATCTTGTTATGAAACTGTTTGTCGGAACCACAGAGTCCACCCACATAATCATGTCCTTGAATATAATTAGATTGCACTTTACAATTGGTGAAACAACCATTCTCTCCAGATAATCCACCAACATAATCCCCGCTACTTAGAACATCTACTGATGATATTACATTATCGAAAACACCACTACATCCAATACATCCGCCAACATGTGAACCACCATCTACATTACCAACAAAAGTACAATTGGAAACCGATCCACCATTACCAGCTAAGAAACCAACATAATCTTTACCTTTAACAGATATTCCTTCTATCGTCAAGTTTTTTACAACGGCACCTTCTGCATTGCCAAAGAATCCAACATAATCTAATGATGGTCTATCTATCCACAATCCAGAAACAGTCTTTCCATTACCATCAAGAACGCCCTTAAATGGAGCAGAAGATGTCCCCACAGGCTGCCACCCTTGAGAAGGATTCTCAACTTTTAAGAATTTTTCCAAATCAATGTCTGCCATCAATTTGAAATATACGCCTTCTTGATTCAAAAAGTTACGCAACTGATTCAAATCCCTTGGCTCCAAAATCAGATAAGGGTCGTTTTCTGTTCCTGAACCAGATCCGCTAAACTGAGCAAATGTAGTTGCCACGCAGCATAGGAACATTGCTGCTAAAGTTAGTAATCTTTTCATAACTATGCTCTTTTTATTATCATTCGCTGCTGTTCAAATATATTTTCTACTCATTGTTCTTCTTTCTTACCTTTTTAAGAACTTTACAGAAAAGATAATTTTCATATTTGTTCTCTGTTATCATTCTATTGAATGTTTGAAGAATTCTTGCCTTCCTGTTCTCAAAGGTATTTCTTCTTGAACGAGAAGACACATCTATCAGTGCTACTACAAAAAGATAGGTGTAGTCATTTAGTTTCCCCCTCCATTTCTCAAAATCATGAACTATTTTCGTTATATCATCTTTACTATGAAAATATTTTAACTCTATTGCGATAGAAGGACCATCATATTTAAAACTTTTACGCGTAATGTCTGTTCTCAGCAATTCCTTTATCTTACTCTCTTTCAATAAGATAATATCTGGACGAATGTCAGAGTGCTTTTTGTCATCTAAATAATGAGATAATTGTGTGTGTACAGAGAAATCATCATCCATAGGCGAACATATATTTTCACATATAATACATGAAATACACTTTGAAAACAGTTTCTCAAAATCTGATTCAGATAAGATGACATTTGGATTTCGTTCTATAATACACTGGCACTGGTCTGCTGCAATTAGAACCTTATCTTTTAGTTCATCTAAATTCATGAGATTTCTATCTATTTTGTGCCAACAGAAACACCCCAGAGTCGGCAGTTAATAGATTGTATGTCAAATGTTTAACTTATGATACAAAAAAGGCGTAGGTGTCTGCTTCTCTGTCCATCCTGGGGTCGCAGGCCTTCGCATTGCCCTCTCTACACAGGATAGACAACGCTTATCAGCCCACGCCAGAACGAACTATATAAAATAAGGTATATAGAAACGCTCAACGTGACGCTTCGGTTGTCATCTGCCTGCTGTGGTTTTACGGATTTGCGAAGTTCGTGAGCCACAACGACAGACGTTCGAAAACGTCTTTCTCATATATAAGACCGCTCGCTAACCCTCTCTTGGGGTCGCTCAGCCATAGGCCGCTTGCATCAAACAAGTACGAGCGATGGTGCAAATTTATAAAATAAAATCGACACTTCCAAATTTTTGCCAAAGAAAATGCCACAAAAGCCAAAAACTTCTAAATTCCCGCCCTTTGTCGGTAGAATTAAGACTTTTGTGGGCATGCTCTAAACATAACACGAAAGGGCTAAGGGTTAAATAGTTTTCCTGTGGTGTAAAATAATTGCCCAAAAATTTGGAAGTTAGAGAAAAATGTCTTAATTTTGCTGCCGAACAGATAGCATCATGCTATCAAAATGTAATAAAAAGAGATTTGAAGTATGGCACAATCAGCAGTAACAGTAAGAATAGATTCGGAGATTAAGTCGCAGTTTGATAAGCTCTGCGAGCAGTTTGGCATGAGTGCTAACACGGCTTTCAACATCTTTGTGAATGCAGTGGTCAGAAGTCGCAGCATCCCCTTTACCATCAGAGGTGGCAAAACAGAACAGCCCAGTGCACTTGACCTGTTTATGCAGCAACGCAGAGCTGCAGAGACCAACTTGGAGCCAGAAATGACACTGGACGAAATCAATGCAGAGATTCGCGCAGCAAGGGAAGAGGCAACTTGAAACATTATCCCATGTCCCCCCATGTTATCACTCCCGCAGCATTTATAGACCTTATCAAATAACAGTGCTGACCTGTTTTATGCTCCGTGCGGAGTTCGCAACGCCACACTCTGACCCCCGGTCAGAGAATGTCTCTGCGCCGTCCTAAGAATGTCTCCGCTCCGTCCATAAATACCAGTTAATCAGTGAGAGGCCGTTTCGCTATTAGTCCGACGCCTTCGGACTGGCAGTCCGAAGCCTACGGACTCGCAGTCCGCAAGGACGGACTCACCAGGTCTTTGTAGTTTGTCGCTTAATAAGTGCCAAGTATTTAAAATTAAAGGCACCTTATTAGAAAATAAGAGCTGGTTATTGAAAAATAAGTGGCACTTATTGAGAAATAAATGGCTGTTATCGAAAATGTCCCTCACATACTCACATTTTCGCCTGAAATGCCGATGTACAAAGGGCCGAGGCATGTGAGGGATATCCGTTTCTCCCTCACGTCTCCCTCACATTTTTCTCTTCGAGCCCTCCCGTTGGGAGTGAAAGGGACCGAAAATGTGAGGGTAATGTGAGGGACATTTATTTACCCTCACGTGCCAGAACGCCAGTAAATAAAAGGTTCCCGAGCGAAAATGTGAAAAAGTGAGGGACACTATGAACGCCGATGGGGTTGACGACCTTCTTGGCGTTTTCACAAAAACATCGGGCTGACCAAATGCCAGCCCGATGTTTCAATTATTTCAGCTTATAGACTTTGGGATGTCCGTCGTCAGCTGTTTCGACCACGATGAGCGGTTCGGCAGTGATGATCCGCTTGCGGCTGAAGTCGGCGGCAGGACCATGGTAGACGGGCAGACCCGAGGTGGTGTAGACGGAGATCGTTGAGCGCTGGGCATTGAGCGTTGAGAGCTCGATGCCGTCGGTCAGGTCGTCGATGACAAAGGGTGCACGGAGGGTGCCCAGATGCGTGTCGCGGCGGAAGCCTTGTGGCAACATCTTAACCAGCTGGCGGCCATCGGCCAGTCGGGCAGTGAGCAGCAGGGGTTCACCCTCGTCGTCGCCACTGATGAGCAGGATGCGCAGACTGTCGCGCAACAGTGTCGTGACACGGCCGCGCAGTTCACCACGCTGGTCGAAGGCCTCGATGACGGCATCGTCACCCAGCGTCTCCTGATAGTCGCCATGCAGGGTGCAGACGGCCACCATGCTGTGAGCATACTTACGACTGGCGGCAACACCCTGACGCGAGGCGTGATAGCTGGTGAGCCCTGTCTCGGACTTGTCGGGGAAGACGAGTGTCTTGGCGTTTTCTGACATCGAGGTGTAGACGTAGCCGCTTCCAGGCAGTATGGCGTTGACGTCGCCTGTCCAGTGGCCGCTCTCGAAGAAGCTCACGGTGTCGTCGTTCTTCACCATGTCGCCCTCCTCGGGTTCTATGCCTGCAAAGGCTTCGTCGAGGGTCATAGCGGCCTGAGTGGGCACGCCAATCCATGTGCTGGCCATCGGGGCGATGGTTTGTGGCCAGTCGGCAGGATCCACTTCGTCGCCAATGACATAGAGCGTATCGGCAGTAGCGAGGTTGACCTTCATCATCTGTCCGGGCTTGATGGGGCTATAGGTTGCCGACCACTGTCCGTCGCTGTGGGTCAGCGCGGTGTTCTTGTCGACGTCGACCTCAAGGATGTTGTTGCCGAGGATGTCGAACAGGTGCTGGTCGTCGGTATCGGGCTTCAGATAGAGCGAGATGCTGGTCCAGCCCTCCTCGAGGGGTTCGTTCTGTAGCAGCTTCGCCTCGTTCTTCCAGATGACGGGATTCTTGTAATCGCCTGTCGTACCGTCGACGGCGAAGGTGACGGCTGGCGTGGTGGCAACGAGCGGATAGGTCTTGCCCGACGAAGCGTCATAGATGCGGAAGCTGACGGGTGAGCCGACCATGTCGCGCTTGCCCTTGACCACCATGGTGACGTAGTAGGCGTCGCGCTGGGTGTTGTACTTAGGCTGTCCCTTGCCCACACACTTCAGCTGTCCGTCGTCGTAGATGAAGGCGCCCACCATGTCGCCGGTGTCGGTCGACGTGATGCCGTCGATGTTGATCTGTCCGACGACGGTCATGCTCTCAGGATAGCTCTCGGCCGTCCAGTTGGGCTGTTCGCCCTCGACGATGACGGAGATGTCGAGTGGCGTGTCGAGCGTGTTGCTTCCTCCACTGCCCTGACGTAGCGATGTGCGTGCACTGACGGTAGCGAAATAGCGGCCGATGGCATTGGATGAGCTGACAGTGAAGGTGATGTCGGTGGAACCGTTGGCGGGGAGCAGACCCGAAGTCTGGCTAGCCTGCAGCCATGACGGCAGTTCGGGGAATTCCCACTGCTGGTCGTCGACGCCATAGTTCGTAAGTCTGACGGTAAACGAGCCTCCCTGTCCGGCAGGCACGGTGACCTCCTTCTTGTCGACATCCCAAAGCAGTGGGTTCTGCTTGACGCGGAACGTCCAGGTGATGGGGTTACCGATGTTGTCGTGCAGGTCGTAGTAGCGCAGCAGGGTGGTGCTGACGATGCAGTTCTCGAGCGATGCCGCACTGTGCTTCAGGGTGATAGTGACGACGTTGTCCTTGACAGCGTAGTCGATATCGAGGTTCGACTTATGCGGAGCCGACTTCAGACCCGGGGTTTGGGTCGTTGAGTTGAGAGCTCCCGTTTCGGGCATGGCGATAATGGCAGGCTGTTTGTCGGCTCCGTCGGCCATGTTGAGCAGCGAGAACTCATAGACGCGCTGGTGATAGTCGTCGTAATGGGTGTACTCCATAGGATAGTATCCGACCAGTCCGCTGGCCGTCTTGGGATCCAAGCGGTTGTAGATGTTCTCGACGATGTCGGCCTGCGTGTGTGTGCCGTGCCAGAGGCGTACCTCGTCGATGGCACCCTTCATGCGGCGTCCCAGGTTGAGGTAGATGCCGCTCAAGGCAGGCACCAGACTGGCATCGGCGTTGAGCACGGACGTACCGTCGACGATGAGGTTGAACGCAGGTGACGTGCCGCCACGCAGGACGTTCAGGGCGACGTGGTGCCATTGGTCGGCAGTCCAGTCGATAGTCGTCAGTGTGGCGTTGACAGGTATGCCCTTGGCTACGAGCTGCAGCTGACCTTTGACGACGTTCAGGTCGAGACTCTTGTCGTCGTCGATGCCGAATATCTGGACGCTGTCGTTAGGTGCATCGCTGTCGGTACGTGCCCACATCTCGATGAGATAGCTGTCGCTGGGTGACGTCGAGAGGCTGCCCAGAGGTATGGCGGCATAGCTGTCCGCGTCGAGCTGCATGGCGATGTTTTCGTTCTCGAGATACCAGCTGGAAGCTGAGGCGAGCTGCATATGACGGCTGCGTGCTCGGTCCTCCGACGTGTCGCCGTGACCTTCGTCGAGTCGCCAGTAGCCGATAATCGACGGGGTGCTATAGCTCTTGCCGGTATACATCTGTGGCTTGATGCCGGTATACCAGTCGAGTGCCGCAGCGTAGAGCGACAGTTCGTGCATGGCACCCGTGAGGTTCTCGCCCAGGTAGATGTTGCCCTTCGAGGCTGCTTTCTTGCCCACGGGCACACCGCTCATCAGCGTCACGTCGTCGTCGCCACTGCAGTACCATGCCGAGAGGCTTGCCGAGCTGACGTTGTATGTCAGGCCCAGGTATACCCACTGCGAGGCGGGGATGACGAGGTTTGAGCGGTAGGGCTGTGCCGTACCGTTTTCATCGGTGATATAGACGACGAGGTATCCCTGTTCGTCGATGTTGATGCGGAAGGCGTCGGGCCCTTCGCCATGACGCAGCACGGTGCCGCCCTGTCCGTTGTGCTTCAGCCAGGTGCATACGGTGAACGACGTGTTGCCCAGCGTCAGTCCCGTCTGCGAGGTGGCGACGGGTGTCGCCGTGCCGTCCATGCGCAAGGCCACTTCGTGGGCTATGGAGTCGGTGTTCAGCACACTCTGCACGATGAAGTTGTCGGCCAGACGCAGGCTGGGGAAGATGTCTTCATCGAACGTCACGCTGATGTTGTCGCCCAGTCCCAGCACGCCGTCCGCGGGTTCTGGCAGATAGAGCGGCTTGGGCAGTGTGATGTCCTTGACGACGGATATGATGTCGCTGGAGCCCTCGATGGGCTCGCCCTGCTGGCTGCACTCCGTCACAGCTCGGAACTGGTAGGTGGCGTCGGGATAGAATATCTCGCTGCGCATGCTGATGACGGTGTCGACGGTTTCCGTCAGCAGACTCTCGTTGGACCCGACGGGGTTCTCCTTGACAAAGGTGCGCAGGGTGGTCCACTCGTTGCTGCCCTCCAGGCGCTGTTGCAGCTTCACGGCATCCAGAATCTTGCTGTTGATGTTGTAGTCGTAGGCGCGCAGCGTCAGCGTCGAGTCGGTGGCGGTGTTCACCAGGTCGGGAGTCACATCGAGCTTGATGCTCTCGGCATGCGGCTGGAAGTTGATGGACAGATAGACATCGTCGCGAATGGCCGGCTGTCCGTTCGACGAGAAGAAGAGGTGCAGGCTGTCGATGTGTATGACGTCCTCGGTCAATGCCTTCACCTGCAGGGCCATCTCGGCCGAGTAGTTGCTGGCGGGGTCGTCGCTGTGTACCAGCGTGATGGGGAAGCTGTTGCCCGTGGGCTGTTCGCCGTTGAGGGTCACTGAGGCCATCTTGCCAAACTTGTCGTAGTCCACCCACAGGTCGAAATGGAGGTCTTTTACGATCTTGGCCTCGGTGGGATTCGAGAGCGTCAGGTTGAAGGTGGCTACTCCACCGGCAGGCACGTTCGACACGGTGTACTTGTCGACATGGATGGTGGGCACCTCAATCTGCTTGGTGGCCACGGAGAAGGTGTGCTGCCCGGGCTCGTAGTATCGCGACACGTCGGCACCCTCGTAGGGCTGACTGGTCTGTCCGCCCTCCTGGATACATACGTTCGAGTAGTCGCCGGGCGACGGGTAGAACGTCACCTGATGGCTGTTCTCGTTGGCCGATTCGCGCAACGAGTAGGTATAGGATTCCGACGTCGACGAGTCGTATTGGTAGCCAGGCTGGCGCGAGCGGTCGATCTTGATGCCCCAGGAACCAGTCAGTTCTGAATATACCGTCGTAGCGGTCACTCCCTTATATCCGAATTTCAGCGAGGCGTTGCTGGCGTGTTTAAAGGCGACGCCTTCGGTGAAGTTATGGGTCTGGCCGGAGGTCTTGTCGGTGGTTGATCCCGTCTCGAACGACACGCTGGTACCCTGGTTGTAATAGCGCGTCATGGCCATCACTTTATCTTCTTCGTTCAGCGCCAGCAGGCGTTCCCAGTTCTGGATCTGCTGGTTGCAGTCGTTGACCATGTCCTCGGAGTAGTCCTTGCCTGCCGGGTAGAACACGGCATAGCTGTCGCCATAGACACAGCGGTTGGCCTCGTTCTCCTTCATCTGCGTCGTGTCGTTCGGCGCACCGAAGTCGGGGTCGTCGGGCGTGCGCCAGGTCTTGTAGACTGGCTCGTCGCCGTTGTTGACGTAGTTCAGGACGTCGCTGTCGTACTCCGTCTTCGAAACGAGCTGGAGCATGGCGTTACGTGCGTCGCGCAGTTCGGGAATCATCTGGTTGATGATGAAAAACTGCGAGTAGACGAAGTCGGTGGTCAGCGAGTCACCCATCACCATGGCGTCGGTGGTACCCACGCGCCAGCCGCCCTGCTGGTTGTTGATGAACTGCACGTTCTTGCCGTCGCCAAAGGTGATGGCGGTGGATTTACCGATGAACACATCGCCCATGCTGCCGACGTGAGTGGCATCGCTGGAGGTAGAGATGGACTGCGACGTCGTCGTATTCCACGTGATGACCTGGTCGCGGATGAGCGAGAGGTCTAAGGCTGCCGTCAGACCGTATTCTCCTGAATATTTGCCGTCCGACTCGGTCATGGCTCCCGGTGCTCCGTAGATGAAGCTATAGACGATACCTCCCGAGCCGCCCTGATCCGCAGACAAGCCAAAGCTGGTGTTGACGTTCTGCTTGTACGAGTGCGATGTGCTGCTACCCTTCGCCCACGTGGTGGTCGAATTGTTGCCGTACGGGTCGCGCAGGATGTTGATGACCTCGTCGGGCGCCTTGGTGACGAAGCTGGTTCCCAACTGTACGGCACCAAGGAGAATGCCCTTCAGCGGTCCTCCGGTGGCGTTGTCCCAGTTCCAGGTGAACACATCTTCGCCGATCTGCACGCTGATGTCGATGAGGCGCGTATAGCCGTTCGACGGGTCGATGTTGGGCAGCAGTCCGGTAAACTGATAGCGGTAGGTGCCCAGCGAGTCGAGCACGCCGACAGCCAGGGTGTCCGAGCCGGCAAACATCTCGTTCTGCACCATCACCGTTCCGCTGGTGGGCTCACGGGTCTCTACAGCCTCCCCGCTGTCGTAGTTCACGTAGGGCTGGTACGACGAGATGGTGAAGTTGTATACTCCTCCGAACGAGAAGACGGGATAGTCGTAGTTGTACGTCACCTGTCCGTCGGCACTGGTGTAGACGGTGATGGTGTCGCGGCTCACACCGTCGTCCTTCTTCTGAATGACGTATGCATCGCCGAAGGCACCTACATCGTTGCCCTTCTGCTTGACGCTGATGACGGGCGCGCTGAGCCACAGGGGCAGGTACGAGGCGTTATAGCAGAATGTCTGCTCTGCACCGCCGATGGTAGTCCGGACGGTATCGTTGCGCAACGGATTGCTGGCATTCAGCACCTCCTTGTCGCCGAACTTCACGTTGTCGTTGTGGTCCATGCGCGCCTCTATAGTATAAGGTATCGGCGGCAGCTTCACGGCAAACTCACCCGTGGCGGGGTCGGTGTGGATGATGATCATTTTCAGCGAGTCGGTGGCCGTGCCGCCAGGCGTGTAGGCCGAGCAGCCCCCGAGGTAGTCCTGCTGAACGGTCTCATAATCCAGCCGCTGGGGGTTGTCGTCGAAGGTGCCCTCCGTGTCGTTGAACACGACATTCATGAGCGGCGCCGTACGGATGTCGGTGCTGGGCACCAGCGTCAGCGTGGCAGCACCGATGTTGGCGTTGCTCAATCCGAAGCCCAAGGGCTTTTCGCGCTCCGTGTTACCACCCACGATGCGTCCGGCCACCACGACCTTCGTGATGTCGGTGAAGGTCAGCTGGCTAATGGAGTCGTTGAAGTTGTGCATGTCCGTCGCGGGATAGCGGCCTTCGTTCCGGAACAGGTGGCCGGCGCGCTCAATACGGATGTAGTGCTCGCCAATGGGCACACTGATGGTGTAGGCACCGTCAGCATCGCTACGCACGATGCGGCCGTTGGTGTCCTTCACGGGATCTTCGCTGTCGTCGATGTAGAACATACAGCTGTCCACCGGATAGGTGGTGTTCTCGTAATACACGAAGCCTTTGACGTTGAAGCTGCTGTTGTCGGTGAAGTCCTTCTCGAAGTCCAAGGCGTTGGCGGACACAGTGATGTTCGTCTTGTTAGGAATAAACTCGTGGGCTCCCTTCGACGGAATGACGTCGTAGTTCGTCTTCTGCCCAATCAGGGGGATGCCAGGCACAGAGTAGTATCCGCTGGCATCGCTGATGCCAAACAGCCCGAACTGGTCGCTCGTGGGCAGCGTGTACTTGTCGCGTGCACCACACACGATAGTGGCATGGTTCTGGTTCAGCACCTTGCCCGTCATCGAGTAGTCGTAGGCGGCACGCATGGTGCTGACACCTTCGTCGAAGGTCCAGTAAGTCACCAGACCATCCTCCGAGCCACCCAGCACGTGGTTATAGTTCTTCAGTACGGCGGCCTGCGACAGGGGCTTCGACCAGAAGCGCACCTCGTCGATGTATCCCAGCATGGTCTTCGTGCTGTCACGCAGCGAACCGACGGCCACACGTCCTGAAGCCGACGGCCAGTCGATGTGGGCGCCCTCCAGCAGTTTCTCGGAAGCGATGCAGCCTATGCTGTCGCGACACAGCAGGTGAATCCACCCCTCGCCCTTGTCGTAGGTGAAGGTGATGCTGGTAAACTGTCCAGGCTTGATGCGCAGCGCCGACGTTTTCTCTTCGCCAGCAGCACTGACCGTCAGCGTGTAGCCGTCGTTGGTGTAGTCGCCCAGACTGATGCCCAGGCGGCCGTCAATGTCGAGCAGACTGTTGCCGCTCTGTACTGAGTCGGGACTGACATACATCTGTACGCTGAAACTGTTCAGTCCGAAGTAGTTCTTCATCTTGTTCTGCGACACGTTCCAGTGAACGCCGCCACCCTGGCTGATGTTGAGCGACTTGAACTGCAGCATCTGCCCGGATTGTTCTTCACTCTCGGTCTCGGTGGTGTTGTCGACCAGTACGCGGACACCCTCGACGGCATATTTACGCGACTGATAGGTAACGTGCCCGTGAACCGTGGCCGTAGCACGCGCAAAGCCCGTACACCACTGGAAGGTGTTCTGCTGGGCTGTGCCGTTGGGCATGGCCTTGACGGCGTAGGCGTAATAGCTGCCCGGCTCCACCGTCTTGTCCTCATACGTGTAGGTGTGTTCCGCATCGGTACCCCTGCCGGTGACAGTGGTCAGCGAGTCCCATACCAGCTCGCCCTGAGCCTCCTCCATGGTGTTCACGTAGTTCTCTCCTTCCCTGATCTTGTGGCGATAGACGATGAACTTCAGCATGTCCAGTTCCTTGATGTCGGCATCCCACCGAACAACCACCTTGTCGGTATATTCGCCACACGAGGCGACAGACTCCGTCACGCTTGACGAGTTGATGCCTCCCGAGGGGATGGCAGGATCCGTGCAGAAGTCGGCTTCCTGAACGTGGATGGCCACCAGATAGGCGTAGGTGTCGGTCGAGTTCACGTTCTTGTCGTTATAGCTGTACTTCACGTTGCTGCTCTTGCTCGTCAGTTTTACGGAGCCAATCAGATAGTCTTCTTGCCCCACCTTGAAATCTTCCTTCTTCGGTACATCCATGCCCGATTTCACCACGATGCGGTAGATGTCGAATTTGGCATCCGTCGTGGTCGGCGCTGAGTTCAGCTGCCAGTTCAGCACGTAGCCGTTGCTGTCTTCGTTGGGAGTCACCGTCAGGTCCGACAGGTCCAGCTTGCGATTCAGTGTGGTCTTGACATCAGTCCTCAGACCCTTGGCCATCTTGGCCGGATAACCCCACGAAGTGGGTTCGAACGATACGGTGTATGTGTATTCCGTGTCATATTTATCGGGTACGACGGTGAAGTCGTAGTAGTCATAGTCTTTTAGCGATGTGGTTTGATCGATGGAGTCTCCGTCGCACCAGATGACGTATCGGCCTGAAAAGTTCTTTTCCGTTCTGTCTTTCGCCTCCCACGACAACTTGATGGTCTTTGCCCATTCGTCGCCCTTGGCGGTCAGGTTCGTCGGACACGGCAGCGTACCGGTCTTCACATCAGCCTTCTGCGTGAAGTCAATACCCCAACCATAGGCATAGCGGTCGAAGGTCAGGTCTATGTAGCGGAATTCAATGGTTTCAGACATCGTCAGCAGACACTCCTTATCGTTGCCGTTCCACTCGCATAACACGTTTTTGTTGCCGTCTAACAGTTTCACGCTCTTCAGGCGTTTATGATCCAGACACTTGAAGCTGATACGACTGCCGTGATCAATCTTGACACCCCCTTGGAGTCCCATGTAACACACACCATCTGTATTGATTTTAACACTGCAGTAATCCTCCATGCCGCCAAGAGGAACCCAATTGGTGGTAAGTGGATAACCCCATACTGTACCATGAGCCTCGTCTTCATACGTAACCATACTGAAGCTCGTAGTCAGTTTGTAGCATACATGCTCCGTGTAGCCGTTCGTCTGCGTGGTGTCTGCCCAGTCGACGGACGTGTACTGCCAGTATGTGATATCCTTCGTGTCGGCTTTCTGGTAGTCGGGATTGCTATATTGCTTCGTCACCTCGAGCACGCCGCGGTTGGTAGTCCCGCTCCATTCACCGTCCATATTCACCTGATAGATGCCCCATTCGTTCTGCTTCTTGAATTGGGGCGACGTCAGCGTCAGCTGTTCGGGAGCCGTCCACGACAGGTCTGCTGCGGCATCGACAGATCCGAAAGGACTGTTCGTCTTGTAGGTCGTCAGCGTCGTGAGTCCATTGAAGTCCGCTGCACTGACAGTTCCTGCGTCGCTGCGGTTTCGCTCCATATGACCCTTCAGGCTCACCGTGTGCTTATCGCCCTCCGCGTTCGTGGGGAATATCACGTCCACCACGATGTAGAAGTCGTTGTCGCGGCCATAATCACCACCTAACGCCATATCGTCCGCCATGCTGGCATATTTCACCTCGAAGGAGTCCTTCCAGCGCACCCAGCAATACACCGTATCGCTTTCGATGCACGCCAGCGTATGGGCGAAACCATCGTTCCACGACGGATCGCTCTTGATTTCCTTGTCGCCATGAATACCTTTCAGCGTCATTGGGCGTCCGTCGATGGTCAGCGTCGGGTCCTCTTTCCAGAACGAGTCGTTGTTCTTGTTGTTATAATACCAGATGAGCACCGAGAAATAGGGCTGCCTAGCTGTCACCATCGGAAACAGCATGTGCCCGTTCACCGAACAGGTACTCGTAGTAAGATGTAGGCGCGGCGTGTCCTCATCGGCACGCGCTTGCTGCACGTTACTCGCAAGCAGCAAGGCCAAAACGCTAATTAAATAATGATGTAGCTTCATAGTTGTATATGTTTTTTGTTTTCTTATTTAGTTTCACATTGCAAAGATACGAATAATCCTCGAATAAATGTGCTCAAAATGGCAGTTTGTTGTTAAAAATGCTACAATTAGGTGTACAAAAACTCCCAAAAAATTTTTGTACACCACCCCCGTTTTTGCCATTTCTTCCCATTTCATCGTAATAATGAACGGGTTCGCGGCTATTTAAGAAATAAGAAGATTAAGTGGCAGGCTTGACCAATCGCACGCCATAGATTTCGCCAATCTGCTTGTGGGGTTTGGCCACGAATTTGACTCGCACCTGCGTCTTGCCCTGCAACATGTCGGTGGGGATGTCGAACGTCTCGTATTTGAACTGCGAGATGCGATACTTGCCCGTGTTATTGATGGAGGTGAGCAGCTGATCGTCGATGAAGATGTCGAACTCGTGAGTCTTCCACTCACCCACGCCCCAGAACATCAGGCGCAGGCTCAAGTCTGTATTTCCACCCGTTTGCATCAGATAGCTGAAGTAGTGGCCGTCGCGGGCATCGCGCCAGAACACGTCGTTGGTGTTGCCCGTATACGACTGATCCGTCTCCATCTTGTGGTCGGTCTCGGGCTGTTGCTCACCAGGCTGCACCTTATCAACGGTACGGGCCTCCAGCGCCTGGCGCTCTTGCTCTTCTTTGGCCAACCCGTCGAGATAGCCCTTGTAGTTTTTCTCCGACAGAGCGAGCCAGTAGATCATGTAGCGCGAGTCGTGAATCTCGAAGAACGGCATTAATTCGAATGGTGAATTATGATTACCCTGCTGGCTACTTTTGCCGTTTTGAGACAAATCATAATTCTCAATTCTCAATTCTCCATTCTCAATTTTAAAAGTAAAGTGCAGGGGCTTGCCCTCAATGGGTGTTATCTGGTTGGCAATGAGGTCGATGTGGTCGTTGATGAGGATGGGTGCCTCGTTGATGGGCAGTTTCTTGCCACCGGCATACTGTCCGAAACGGCTATCGTCAGCCACGAGGTGAGCCAAATCCTCTGTACCCGTCTTCATACCCAGCAGGATGGGGCCGTGCATCAGGGCGATGTACTGCGGCACGTTGGGTAGGTATTTGATGCTATTATGCATGGGGAACGTTACCTCGATGACATCACCCTTCTTCCACTGTCGGTCGATGGTAACATAACTCGACGGACCTGTGATAATGTCTATGGGCTTGCCGTTCACTTTCACGCTGAAAGCACCCGGCTCCACCCAACCCGGATAGCGCACTAACATTCTTACCTCTGACTTCTTACCTCTTACCTCTTGAATCGTAATCTTACTCGTCTCACCGTAGGGGAAAGTAGTCTCCTGTTTGAGCGTGATGCCCTTCTCACGCCAGTTCAGCTCTGAAGCCACAAAGAGGTTCACGTAAAGTGCATTGCCTACGTGGGTATAGATGAACTGTCCGTACTTGCTGTGATTCTCCATGCCTGTACCCACGCAGCACCACATGGCTTCGTTGGGCGCCGAGTAGTTACGATAGTGGCGCGGACGGGCGGGCGTGAAGTACACATAGCCACCATGCTCAGGGTGCTGCGATGAGAGAATATGGTTGAAGGTGGCCAGCTCGTAGTAGTCGGCGTAGCGTGCCTCCGGATTACGACGGTGCAAATCCTCGGTGAGCTTCAGCATATTGTTGGTGTTACAGGTCTCAGGGCCGTCGATGTCGTTGATGAAGTCGATGCAGGCCTCTTTGCTGGGGAAGTGCTCGCGACGCGAGTTACCGCCAAAGGCCAGCGAACGCTCACCGGTCACAATATCCCAGAAGAAATTCGCAGCCTCGTGATAAGGTTCATTTCCTGCGAGTTCGCTGATACGCTCAAAGCCTACGACTTTGGGCACCTGCGTGTTGGCATGCATGTTATCGAGGCAGTCCTGACGCTGTGACATGGGTGTCAACAGTCTATGGTGCGAGAAACGTGTGGCAGCGTAGAGATATTTGGGCTCCTGCGTCATAGCATAGGCATCGGCCAACACCTCGTTCATACCACCATGTTCGTTGTCAAGCATTCGTTCCATCTGCTCATCCGATAGTTCTGCCGTCAAATCGTAGGCCCAGTCGCAGAAACCGAGAAACAGCTTCTTCGCCTGCTCATTACCGCAGTAAAGCCACGCATCGCGCAGGCCGGCATACATCTTATGCAGGTTATAGAACGGTGCCCACGAACCGAAATAGACACTGAAGTCGCCCTTTTTGAACGTGCTCCAGATGCGCTCGCTATTGGGCATGCCGCCTACGTAGCCCTTGCCCCATTCTGGGTGGTTCTTGGCGTTGGCATCGGCACAGAGCTGCAACTCGCTAATCATATACTCCATGCGCCGACGGCACTCCTCATTGCCCGTAGCGGCATTTTGGGCCATTGCCGTCAGATAGTGACCACCCACGTGTCCGTCGAGCCCGTCCCAGTTGGGATAGGTTTTGGCACGAGGCTCCAGTCCTGCCTCTTTACGGTAGGGAGCCAGCAAGCGGTCGCAATCGTATTGCAGCAGCGTCTGGATATTCAGGTCGCGTGCATGTTTCAGCGTACCGTCGAGTAACGTCACATCGCCGAGGGGAAACTCATCGGCATACAGCTTGTCTTGTGCGTTGCCAGCCACCACAGCACCGGCCAGCATCATTGTCGTCAGAAATTTTTTCATTGTTTCATTCTTTCATTATTTCATTATTTTCTGTGCAAAGATAGCGCAAAATTTGGATTTTCACAAACTTTTTCGTACCTTCGCAGCCAAATGGTACGAAAAATAATATTATTGTTATTCCTGATGGGGTTTTTGCCAGGTGCCAGCGGCCAAGAGGCAGGGTACAGGAACCACGAGAAGCCCAAACGGAAAAAGGTGGCAGTGGTGTTGAGTGGCGGCGGTGCCAAGGGTACGGCGCACATTGGTGCACTGAAGGTGCTGGAACGGGCGGGAATACCCATCGACATCATCTGTGGCACCAGTATGGGCAGTCTTGTCGGTGGCATCTATGCCTGTGGACACCCTGCCAGCGAGATTGACTCGGTGGTGAGGTCGCTGGACTGGTCGTTTGTGCTCTCTGATCGTGAGGAACTGAAGAAGCAGAGCCTGCAAGAGCGTGAGAAACAGAACACCTACGTCATATCAAAGGAACTTCGGTTAGGTGGAAAGAGGAAAGTGGAAGGCGGAAAGAGGAAAGAGGCAGGAGGCAGGAGCCAGGGTGGCGGATTCATATCGGGCAAGAATGTCAATGCGTTGATAGCAGCTTTTACGGCTCCCTACCACGACTCCATCGACTTCAACACGCTGCCCATTCCTTTCGCATGTGTGGCAACGGATGTGGTGGACTACTCTGAGCAGGTGTTCCATAGTGGCATTCTGGGTCAGGCCATGCGCGCCAGCATGTCGATCCCGGGTGTCTTTGCCCCTGTCAGGATGGGCGAACGGGTGCTGGTGGACGGTGGACTGACGAACAACTTCCCTGTTGACGTGGCGCGAGCCATGGGCGCGGACTATGTCATTGGCGTCGATGTGCAGGAGCCGCTGAGAAAGGCCTCGGACCTGACAACCACATCGAGCATATTGCTGCAGATTGTTGACCACAACTGTCAGCACAAATACGAGGAGAACGTGGCCATGACCGATATCCATATTCATGTGAATACCAAGGGCTACAGCTCGGCCAGTTTCTCGACCGCTGCCGTCGACACGATGATACGACGGGGCGAAGAAGCCACAATGGCATTTTGGGATCAGTTGGTAGCCCTGAGGAAGGAGCTGAATGTAGAGTGTAGAACGGAGAGTGTAGAGTTTGCTACCGCCACAGAATCAGCTCAACAAGGAAGCGCGGTAGCAAACTCTACACTCTACACTCTACACTCAAACGCCACCCCCTACACTCTACACTCAAACGAACCAGACAGCATGGCTTTTTCTTCGCCGATGGTCAATGTTGGTGCGCGGTTCGACAGCGAGGAGATGGTGGCCCTGCAGGTGAATGCCGAGTTGCCCTTCCACACGAAGATTCCTGCTGGGATGGAGGTAACGCTGCGGTTGGGTAAACGACTGATGGGGCAGGTGTTGTGGTCGCTGCGGCCGGTGAGTTTTTTCCAGCCGACGGTGGCGTATACGTTCCGCAACAACGAAATCGACTTCTTCGAATACGGCAACAAGCTTTATAGCATTACCTGCAACCAGCACACGGGCATGCTGAAACTCTTCAATTTCAATGTCCGCAACTTTAACATCAGCATCGGGGCCAACTGGGACTACTACGATTTCCATACGGTGCTCTCTGACCATCAGTCCATCCGCGACACGGATCTGGAAACGGAAGATATCGTGGACAAAGGTTTTGTCAATTATGAGTTCAAGGCCGACTACAACAGCGAGAACGACTGGCATTTCCCCACACGCGGTGCCAAGTTCCATGCCCGCTTTGCCTATCATACCGACAATTTCATCAAGTTGGACAACGAGATTGGCTTGCGCGAATATGCCGCCATGTGGCGCATGGCATTCCCCGTCAGTCGGAAGATTACCATCCAGCCTACGCTGTTTGCCCGTTTGTTGTTCTACGACGGGGAGACGCCCTTTATGCTGGACAATATGATGGGTGGTGAATGGCAGGGGCACTACATGGCTCAGCAAATGCCCTTTGCGGGTGTCGGATATGTGGAACTGTCGTGGGAGAAACTGGTGGCAGCGCAACTCCAGGCACAATACAAGCCGTCGTCGAACAGTGTCTTTCTGTTCCGAGTGGCGGCAGGACAGGATGCTCCCGTTCTTAATGAACTGTTTCGTCACAAAACCATGCTTGGTGCCTCGGCCAGTTACTACCTGAACACGATGTTCGGACCACTCGGCGGTTCCATTGGATACAGCAACCTGACGAAGAAGTTCTACTACTTCATTAACCTGGGGTTTGTGTTCTGAGTTAAGAAGTTAACGAAGTTATCGCTACGCTCGAAGTTATCGAAGTTAAAGAAGTTAAAGAAAAATAATATGATTTATTTGCATTTTGCAGACTTTTGTAGTATCTTTGCAGCGAAATATGCTGAAATGGCCTAAAATAATCTCCAGGACCTTGTCCCTCAGACTGAGTCTCATGGTGGTCCTTGCGGTAGCGGTGCTCCTGTCGGTGTCGCTGGCGGTGATGCTGCACTTCTCGCGTCAGGCGCTGAAACACGAGGCCTTGCAGAATGCAGAACAGACGCTGGAGGGTACCGTGCAGCGCGTCGACAACATACTGTTGAGCGTCGAGCAGTCGGTGGGAAATGTCTATTGGGACATGTTGTCGCATATCGACCAGCCGGAACAGATGGAGGGCTATTGTCGCAGAATCGTAGAGTGCTGCCCGTATGTCGCGGGTTGTGCCATTGCCTTCGAACCGGATTTCTATCCCGGTCAGGAGCCGTTTATGGTTTATGTGTACCGCAGGGATGGCATGAAGGACTCGACGACTCCGTCGGAATTGGCCGTTACGCACGTTTTCGGCAAACGCCCCTACACAGAACAACAATGGTTTACAACACCTCTGAAAAATGGAAAGGCCCGATGGATGGATCCGCTGAAGGGTGTAGAGGTGGACGGCGAGGCCTTGACGACGTTCAGCTTGCCCATTTATGGCAAGGAGGGACGCGTGGTGGGTGTCGTTGCTGCCGACGTGCCCATCCGGCTGCTGTCGCAGATAATCCTTTCGGCCAAGCCGTCGGCGAACGGATACAGCACCTTGTTAGGAAACAATGGTTCGTACCTGGTGCATCCGGATACGAACAAGCTGTTGCACCAGACGGTGTTCACGCAGACGGAGAACGGAACGAACCCCAGCGTGAGAGCTGCCGCTGAGGCTATGGTGGCTGGCGAGACGGGATATAAGTATTTCACGCTGGACGGCAGCAACTGTTACGTGTTCTATAAACCATTCCAGCGTGCAGAGGTACCAGGTCGGGTGATGGAACGGCTGGGATGGAGCGTGGGGGTGATCTATCCCGAGGAAGACATCTTTGCAGAATACAACCTGCTGCTCTATTATGTGCTGGCCATTGCCATCGTCGGACTGCTGTTGTTCTTTATGCACTGTACGATGTTTACCCACCGGCAGCTGCAACCCCTGCAGTTGCTGACACGGTCGGCTAAGCAAATAGCCAGTAGTGTAGGGTGGAGACAGGAGAATGAGGAATTGGGAATTCGTAATTCTACATCGCAGCGAAGCGAGAATCATTCGTCATTCAACACTCAACATTCAACATTCAAAGAGGACGAAATCGGACAGTTGCAGGAATGCTTCCAACAGATGCAACAGTCGCTGGATGCCAACGTCAGCGAACTGAACGGGTTGCTGGCCACCATCGAGGAGCGTGGCCGTGGACTGCGCAAGGTGTACGGCCAGGCTCAGGAGGCCGACCGCATGAAGACGGCTTTCCTGCACAATATGACCAACCAGATGATGGAGCCGGCCAAGGCTATTGCAGCCAGTGTAGATCGTCTGGTGATGACCCCCTCCAAACACTCCCCCTCGGGGGAGACGGAAGGGGGTCTCTTGGGGGAGACGGAAACCATCCGTCAGCAGAGCAAGGCCATCACCGATGTGCTAAACCATTTGTTGGATGCGGCCGATAGTGAGAGTGGAAAGGAGGTGCATAATGGATAAGCCTCGGAAGAGCCTTTCCACGAGACTGGCCATGGGTATTCTGGTGGCGGCAATCCCCATCTTCCTGCTGTCGCTGGGTATCCTGTTCTGGCAGTCACGCAACTTCATCCGCGAGGAGGCAGCAGAGCGTGCCAACAGTGTGCTGAACACGGCACTGCAGCGCGTCAGGACATACATGAACACGGTGGAGACGGCCACCAACAGCAACGAGTGGCTTGCCACAGAGGACTTCCGACCGGAACGGCTGCTGGAGGTCACCAGTCGTATCCTATGGCTGAACCGGCACGTGCATGGCTGTTCCATTACTGCCGAACCGGACATGTTCCCGCAGTACGGCCGCTATTTCTCGGCATACTCTGTTCGCCAAAAAATCAAGACGGACGGGCAGCCGGAGCGCGACACGATCACCACCGTCCGCGAGGAGGAATACGAATATTTCGATAAGGTGTGGTATAAGACTCCGAAAGAGCTGGACCGGGCATGCTGGGTGGACCCCTTTGACGACTTCAACGAAAACACGCTCTACACCACCGAGCGCATAGCATCGTATTGCAAGCCGCTGCGGCTGAGCGACGGGCGGATGGTGGGCGTCATCTCGACAGACCTCGCGCTCAACGACCTCGCGGCAACCATCGACAGTGTCAGCCAGCCTTATCCTAACGCCTGGTTCATGCTGATAGGAAACGATGGCCACTATTTCATTCATCCAGACCCGACGGTGCTTTACAAGAAGACGATATTCAGTTATACGGACCCTCGTGAAAATGCCGACCAAATCGCGTTGGGACACGACATGACGGCAGGTCACGAGGGACAGATGCGTGTGGTGTTCGACGGAAGCCCCTGCCTGGTGAGCTATCGGCCTGTTCCCGGTACCACGTGGAGTCTCGCACTGGTATGTCCCGAGCGGGATATTCTGGGCGGATATCATCAGCTGGTGTACATCATCATCGGCCTCATAGTAGTGGGGCTGACGGTCATTCTGTTGCTCTGCCGACGGGCTGTGGCGCATGCCATGCGTCCTGTCGGAAAACTGTTGAGTCAGATACGCCTCATCGCCGACGGGCAGTACGAAGTGTTTATTCCACACACCTCGCGCGAGGATGCCGTCGGACAGCTGCAAAACAGCTTTGCTACCATGCAGGAGTCGCTGAACTTCCATCTGGGCAGCATACGCTATTCCACTGAGGTGGCCCAACAGCGCAATGAGGAATTGGTACGTGCCACACGGCTCGCAGAGGAAGCCCTCAGACAGAAGACAACGTTCATCCAGAACGTGACGCACCAGATACGCACCCCGCTGAACATCATCATGGGCTTTGCACAGGTGTTGCCAGAAAGCCAGGCTCTCCCCAAGGAAGAAATGGCCAGCATCAAGAATATGATGCAACACAACAGCAATACGCTGACGCGGTTGGTACAGATGCTGTTCGACAGCTCGGATTTAGGACTTTCTGAGGAGTTGAACAGCCATAAGTACGAGCTCGTGTCGTGCAATCAGGTGGCCCGCGAAAGCATCCTGTATACGCAAGCGCACTTCCCGGACATCACAGTCAACTTCGAAACGGATGCCGCTGACGACTTCTGCATCTGTACCAACGCACTCTACCTGATGCGCAGTCTGCGCGAGCTGCTCTACAACTCCGCCAAGTATTCCGACGGACAGCACCTGTCGTGCTGCATCACACATACGGACAGCACGGTGAAGTTTTGTGTGGAAGATATAGGACCAGGCATTTCTGAGGAGAAGATAGAACAAATGTTCAAACCCTTCGCCAAGATTGACGACTTGACGGAAGGATTGGGCTTGGGGCTGCCGTTGGCCAAGCAACATGCACAGAGTCTGGGCGGCGACCTCACGCTCGACACCAGCTACACGCAAGGATGCCGCTTTGTGATAGAGCTACCGGTTAGTAGAAGTTAACGAAGTTATCGAAGTTAGTAGAAGTTAACGAAGTTATCGAAGTTAGTAGAAGTTAGCGAAGTATCGAAGTTGAGAAGTCAGGAAAAAATAACAGAACAGCCATCGCGCTTCGACCATCTGGAGCAGATGTCGGTAGGGGAACTGCTACGGCACATCAACGAGGAAGACCGCGGGGTCGCTGAGGCCGTCCAGCGCGCCATTCCCCAGGTTGAGGCGTTGGTGACGGCCATCGAACAGCGCATGAAGCGTGGTGGCCGACTGTTCTATATCGGAGCAGGAACCAGTGGCCGACTGGGTGTGCTCGACGCCAGCGAACTGCCGCCCACCTTTGGCGTGCCTGCCAACAGGGTGATGGGCATCATTGCCGGAGGCGACAAGGCCCTGCGCAAAGCGGTGGAACGCGCCGAGGATATCACGGAGCAGGGATGGAAAGACCTGTTGCAACACGAGCCGACCGCGAACGACACCGTACTGGGTATTGCCGCCTCAGGCACGACACCCTATGTCGTCGGTGCCATCCGTCAGGCCCGTCAGAATGGATTGCTCACGGGCTGCATCACCAGCAATCCCAACACCCCGCTGGCCCAAGCCGCTGACTACGCCATCGAGACCATTGTAGGACCGGAATTCGTAACCGGCTCCAGCAGGATGAAGAGCGGCACGGCACAGAAAATGGTGTTGAACATGATTTCCACCACGCTGATGATCCGTCTGGGACGTGTACGGGGCAACCGTATGGTAAAGATGCAGCTGACCAATGCCAAGCTGGTGGACCGCGGTACCCGCATGGTTCAGGAAATCCTTGGCGTGGACTACGAAGAGGCCCGTCAGCGCCTGTTACAGGCCGGTAGCGTGGAGGATGCATGTGTATGATACAGCAACCGCAACTCGATTATTACGACATGGGAGCTGGTGTAGTGGCTTTCAGCAGCACGCGGCATGGAGGATGCAGCACGGGCAACTATGCTTCGTTCAATATCAACAGCTATTGTGGTGACAACGACGACCACATCCGCCAAAACCGTAAGGCGCTATGCCTGTTGCTGGGCATCACCGACGACCAGCTCGTCATACCTCATCAGGTACATCTTACCAAGGTGGCTAAAATCGACGAGCACTTCATGGCCCTGACCACCACAGAACGACAGCAAGCACTTGAGGGCGTCGATGCGCTGATGACCAATCTTCGTGGCGTGTGCATCGGTGTGTCCACAGCCGACTGCATCCCAGTGTTGCTTTACGACCGCGTTCACCATGCTGTCTGTGCCATCCATGCCGGCTGGCGAGGCACCGTCCAGCGCATCGTCCAGAAAGCCGTCGGTGCCATGACAACAGCATACGGCACACACCCTCAGCAACTCGTCGCACAGATAGGGCCTGGCATTCATCTCGACAGCTTCGAAGTGGGCGACGAGGTCTACGAATCCTTCGCCCAAGCGGGGTTCGACATGGAAGCTATTTCAAAAAAGTACTCTCCGTTTGACAGCGGTAGCAAATTATTCACTTTTCACTCTTCACTTTTCACTTCAAAGTGGCACATCGACTTGCCCGAGTGCAACCGATTGCAGCTCATCGCTGCCGGTCTGTCGCCACAATCTGTCAATGTCTCTCCTGTCTGCACCTTCCAGCAAGCCGCCGACTATTTCTCCGCACGTCGCCTGGGCATCAACTCCGGCCGCATCTTCACAGCGATAAGCCTCGCGTGACAATGAATAACCCAAGAAAGGAGCGGAAAAAAAATCCGCTCCTTGTCTTAGGGGTGATTGTGATTAGGATGCAACAGGGGTTTTGTCTTTGAGGAATGTTTTTTGTTACTTGTCTCCCCCCAAAAAGCCTACAAGATACCCCTCAATGAGGGAGAAGCCGTGTTGCTAAAAAACGGGGAGAATGGGGCATGATTTATTTGCAAAATTAGGTCGGAAAATAGGGTGCGAAAAAGGTGGAATGATACACAGCCGGTGCTCGTTATTCCAATTTCAGTTTTGCCTTTGCCGCTTCAATAGTAGATTGTATCTCTAAGAATCTGTTTCTTAATGAGTCGACGGAAGCATCAACGTCCATCATGCCCTTGTCTATCTGCTCGCGTTGCTCGCGATAAGCGTCGATATCTTTGTCGGAAATTTCCATCATCTGCTTGCACTGGGCATACTTAAGCTGCATATCCTTCAGCATGCCACTGCTCACAATAGAATGGAAAGAGTAATAGAAATCAAGTGAGCTTTTTAAGGAGTTGTACGGCTGGCTACGGGCTATGTCATTAGCTATGGAGTCACATATCGATGTCTTGTAAAGCTTACGCATCTGATAGAACTCTGCCACATTCTCGGTGAAAAGCACATTGCCCACGGTGTTGATGGTTTCGATGCTCGACGAGAAGATGCGCTCCGTGGTCTCGGTATATTCTGCCTTCGGCATCAGGAGTGCAAATTTAAATCTCAGCGCTTCGAACTTACTGGTATCTTCTGCTATCTGCAACTGTACATCCACCGCCTGCTGGATGGCGGAGTCGGCCTTATGTATCGACTTCAACGAGTTGTACATGTCGTACATCACCATCATCACAATCTCGCGTTTCTCATTTTGCTTCTTGTTGTAGTTGATGATGGCTGCCGTTCCAAACGTGAGCGCAATGGATACGCTTGTTGCGAAAAGAGACAGCAGGAATTGCTTCGTCGTAGCCATTCCGCTGCCAGCTTTCAGGCTCTTCGGGGTGTGTAGTTTGATGTTCATCGGTTGTATTTACTATTTGGTCAATTACCTTGGGTATCAGGGGGACGTACCCCATGATACACGCAGTCTTATGGTTGCAAAAGTAGTAAATATTTTGCAGAAAGCAAAACAAATCGCACAATTATTTTAAATAGAACCACAGATTGAACGATTGCAATCTAAAAAATCTAAATAAATTTGGTTTTTTCCTCACTTAATCGTACCTTTCACCTTTGGTGAAGGTAAGCTATATCTCGGAAATAAAAACAAAAAAATGTTTTTTTGTTTTGTATTTCGCTCAATTTGCACTACCTTTGCACGTTGTATTAAACAGCGACGTGATGAGCATAACAAGTTTAGTAAGACATATATTCACCTCGCGCATGCGAGAACTGGAGAAGCATCAGACTGGCGGCGAGGAGTTGCAGCGGGCTGTGTTGCAGCATCTGATAGCCCGTGCGAAGGATACGGAATACGGTCGTGAACACGCCTTTGCCACGACGAAGAGCTATGAGGATTTCGTGAAGCTGAATCCCGTGAACAGCTATGAGGAACTGAAGGGCCAGATAGACCGCATGCGTCATGGTGAGCAGGATGTGCTGTGGCCGGGACGCGTCAGGTGGTATGCCAAGTCGAGCGGCACGACGAACGACAAGTCGAAGTTCATTCCCGTGAGCAGCGAGGGTCTGCAGAAGATTCACTATGCAGGCGGGCGCGACTCGGTGGCACTCTACCTGCGCAACAACCCCCAGTCGAGGATGTTTGACGGCAAGGGTCTGATACTGGGTGGCAGCCATGCGCCCAACTATAACGTGAAGGATTCGCTGGTGGGTGACCTCAGTGCCATCCTCATCGAGAACATCAATCCGCTGGTGAATTTCGTCCGTGTGCCCAAGAAGGAGACAGCCTTGCTTGCTGATTTTGAGGTGAAGCGTGAGCGGATAGCCCGCGAGGCTAGCCGCGTGAATGTCACCAACATCAGCGGTGTGCCATCGTGGATGCTCTCCGTGCTGAACTGCATGATGGAGCTGACGGGGAAGACGCATCTGGAAGAGGTGTGGCCGAACCTGGAGGTGTTCTTTCATGGCGGTGTGGCCTTCACGCCGTATCGCAAGCAGTATGAACAGCTGATTACCACGCCCCGAATGCACTATATGGAGACGTATAATGCCAGCGAGGGCTTCTTTGGTATTCAGGACGACCCGACGGACAAGGCGATGCTACTGATGCTGGACTATGGGGTGTTCTATGAGTTCCAGGAAATTTCTAGTAATACTAGTGATACTAGTATATCTAGTGAAAATAAAATCGTTCCTCTTTGGGGCGTGGAGAAGGACAAGAACTATGCCATGCTGATCTCGACGTCGTGTGGACTGTGGCGTTACATGATTGGCGATACTGTGCGGTTTACGTCCACCAATCCTTATAAGTTCGTGATTAGCGGACGTACGAAGAGTTTTATCAATGCCTTTGGCGAGGAACTCATCGTCGACAATGCCGAACAGGGTCTGGCCTATGCCTGCGAGCAGACTGGTGCTGAGGTGCTGGAGTATACGGCAGCTCCCGTCTTTATGGATGCCAATGCCAAGTGTCGTCACCAGTGGCTCATAGAATTCGCGAAGGCGCCCAGCGACTTGGCACAGTTTTCGGACCTGCTGGATCGGAAGTTGCAGGAGGTGAACAGCGACTACGAGGCCAAGCGATATAAGGATATCACCCTGCAGCATCTGGAGATCATCGAGGCCCGCAAGGGACTCTTTAACGACTGGCTGAAGTTGCGTGGAAAGTTGGGCGGCCAGCATAAGGTGCCCCGACTGAGCAATTCGCGTGAACAGATAGAACAACTATTGACGCTGAACAAACAATGAAGAAACTATTTTATATAGCCCTTGCACTATGCTTCATCATGTCGTGTGCCCGCATGGGTTCCCCCGACGGAGGATGGTATGACGACGATCCGCCTCGCGTGATCGGTGCCACGCCGGCAGAAGGAGCCACCAATGTGACAGCTCAGAAGATTACCATCCTGTTTGACGAGTATATCAAGCTGGCCGATCCCACTCAGAACGTCATCGTGTCGCCTCCACAGTTGGAGATGCCGGAAATCAAGGCTGCGGGCAAGAAAATCGTGGTGGAACTGAAGGACTCGCTGAAGGCCAACACAACGTACACCATTGACTTCAGCGACGCCATCAGCGACAACAACGAGGACAACCCGATGGGAAACTACACCTACACGTTCTCGACAGGCGAGCAGATTGACACCTTCGAGGTGGCTGGCTATGTGCTCGATGCATCGAATCTGGAACCCGTCAAGGGTGTCAGCGTAGGACTCTATAATAATCTGGCGGATTCGACGTTCCGAAAGGAACCGCTGATGCGTATTTCCCGTACGGACGGCTCAGGACACTTCGTCATCAAGGGTGTGGCCCCCGGTGAATACCGCATCTATGCCTTGGAGGACGCCGACGGCGACTTCAAGTTCTCGCAGAAGAGTGAGAAGATAGCCTTCTCGCACGAGACGTACTCACCCTCGGCAAAACCCGACATCCGACAGGATACCATCTGGCGCGACACGTTGCATATCGACAACATCGTGCAGGTGCCTTATACCCATTTCTATCCAGACAACGTCATCATGCTGGCATTCCAGGAACCGCAGACGGATCGTTACCTGTTGAAACAGCCCGAACGCATCGAGGCCAACCGCATCACGTTGTATTTCAGCTATGGCAATGAGCAGTTGCCAGTCATCAAGGGTCTTAATTTCAATGCCGATTCCGCTTTCGTCGTGGAGCCCAGCGAGAAGAAGGACACGGTGACCTATTGGTTGCGCGACACCACCTTGATTAACAAGGACACACTGGAAATCTCGTTGGAGTATCTGATGACGGACAGCGCGGGCGTACTCGTCAGTCAGACGGACACGATGGAGGTCATTGCCAAGACATCGTATGCCAAGCGAATAAAGGCTCAGCAGAAAGCCTACGAGGACTGGCAGAAGGAGCAGGAAAAGAAAAAGAAGCGCGAGGAGCGCTACGACAGCATATATCCTGTCAAACCATTGGACGTGTCAGTCGGTATCCCGTCGTCATTGAATCCTACGAGCAAGGTGTATATCACGATGCCCACACCCTTGATGAAGGCAGACACGGCAGCGGTCCATCTATACTCTCAGATAGACTCGCTGTGGTATCGTACCCCCTTTGAAATCCGGCAACAGGATAGCGTGATGCGACGTTTTGAACTGGTGGCAGAATGGCATCCGGAGACGGAATATAGTCTGGAGATCGATTCTGCAGCCTTTGTGGACATCTATGGTCTGGCCTCTCAGGAAATAAAGAGTGGTCTTAAGGCCAAGTCGCTCGATGAATACAGCTCGCTGGTGTTCCAGTTGAGTGGTGTGCGCGACACAGGAATCGTGGTAGAATTGTTGGACAAGTCCGACAAGTGTCTGCGCCAGGTCAGAGCGGATGCCAGTGGCGAGGTGGCATTCTTCTATCTTGATCCGGGTAAATACTATGCGCGTGCTTTTGTCGACCGCAATGGCAACAATCTCTGGGATACGGGAGAATATGATGCAGACTTCCAGCCTGAGGATGTCTACTATTTCTCAGAGGAAATCGAGTGCAAGGCCAAGTGGGACATCACGAAACAGTGGAACCTGACGGCCAAGCCCCGTAATCAGCAGAAACCTGATGCCCTCGTCAAGCAGAAGGACAGTAAGCAAAAGGCGAAACTGAAAAACCGTAATGCAGAACGTGCCCGCCAGTTGGGTATTGAATACGTCAAGAAGGAATTAGTAAAATAGAAAATAATTGAATATGGGAAATATAACGAGAAGAATGATGGGAAAAAGTGGGGTAAAAGGTATTTTACTTTTTTACCTTTTTACCTTTTTACCTTTAAATATCAGTGCCCAGTGTGGCATCGAGAATACCGCCTTCAAGTCGGGCGAGTTTCTGAGCTATGACCTTTACTTCAACTGGAAGTTCGTGTGGGTGAAGGTCGGTACGGCCTCGATGTCTACCGTACAGTCGCGATACAAAGGTCAGAAGGCTTTCCGCAGTAGTCTGGTTACGCGCGGAAACAGCCAGTTGGACAATGTCTTTATGATGCGCGACACGCTGTTGTGTTATACCGATATGGACATCTCGCCACTGTACTTCCGTAAGGGAGCCCGTGAAGGCGACCGCTACTATGTCGACGAGCTGTGGTATAGCTATCCCTCGACGAACTGTCATCTGAAGATGCACCGCATTGACGCTGATGGTGAGGTGCATTGGAAGGAAGCAGAATATAAGGACTGCATCTACGACATGATGAGCATCTTTTTACGCGCCCGCAATTTTGACGCCGATAAGCTGAAGGTGGGCGAGAACATCCCTATGCCCATCAGCGATGCCAAGAGCCTGTCGAACTCGTGGCTGAAGTATACGGGTAAGACGACGCTGAAAATGAAGAACAATAACGACAAGTATCGCTGTCTGGTCTTTTCGTTCATCGAGCGTGAGGACGGTCAGAACCACGAACTCATCCGCTTCTATATCACCGACGACAAGAACCACATGCCGGTACGTCTCGACATGTTCCTTTCGTTTGGCTCAGCCAAGGCCTATCTGTCCGGCTACAAAGGATTGCGTAACCCGCTGGAATCGAAGGAGAAGTAAGAGATGAGTGATAAGTGATAAGTGATGAGTGATAAGTGATGATTGCAAGAACTGAAGCTATGATAGAGAAGATGGAGGCCTTCACTGATGCAGGCCTCTATGAGCAGGACGAGTTTATCGATTTCCTGCCCGAAGGACACATCTATCTTTATAGGGGACAGTACCAGCTGTTGCCAGTGAGCAACCTCGTAGGCTATTTCTTCGAACCTTTCGATGGTCAGCGTGCTGCGCTCCGTCGACAGGAGCGATATGGTATTCCTGCCGAACAGACGCTTCGGGAATGGAAACGTGTGGGGTGTATGGCCAGCGAAGTGGGAACCTTCCTGCATGAACAGACGGAGAATTATTTCCGTGACGGACGTTTCGAGACCCGTTATGTGTTCCGCTTTGAAGGCGAGAGTGAGGAGGTCTGTGTGGAGCCCGAGCGTCAGCACTTCATGCGTTTTGTCACAGACTATCGGATTCGTCCTTACCGTCAGGAATGGCCTGTATATGATGTAGATCTGAATATCGCAGGAACCATTGACATGATATGCCGTGATGACGACGGTGACTTTGTGATCTACGACTGGAAACGCAGCCGCAAGGTGGTAGACGATTATGGACGTCCTGTGGTTACGGGCTTTGGCGGCAAGATGTCGCTGAACGGCATCAGCGTGCCCGATACGGCCTACTATCACTATTGCCTTCAGCAGAACCTGTACCGCTATATGCTACAGCAGAACTACGGCATTCGCGTGAAGGCGCTGAATCTGGTGGTGCTTTGTGCCGATTACGACAACTACCGCCTGGTTTCCGTGCCCCTGATGGACGACTTGGTGGCACGAATTGTTGGTATATGTAATGAACGCGACTTAGGACACAGTCTGCTGCAGAAATGAAGGAAATGAAAGGAATGAAGGAAATGAAAGAAATGTGAAATGAGTAATGAGACTGTCATACTGAAGGACCTCAGCATTGGTTATGCCACCAAGGGAAATGAAAAGGTGGTTGCCAGTGGCTTGAACGCTGCCATCAACAGCGGCGAGTTGACGTGTCTGTTGGGTCCTAACGGTATCGGTAAGTCTACCTTGCTGCGCACGCTTTCTGCCTTCCAGCCAGCCCTTGGAGGCGACGTCCTGCTCAATATCGACCCCCCTCTGTCTCCTCCGAGGCGGAGTGACCTGAAGCCTCCCCTCGGGGAGGTTTGGAAGGGGTTACGTCCTTTGTCATCTCTCACCTCTCATCTCTTGAGTCGTATGATTGGCGTTGTGCTGACAGAGAAGCTGGCCATCAAGAATATGACGGCAGAGGAACTGATTGGTATGGGGCGTGCACCCTATACGGGCTTTTGGGGACGCTTGACGGAGGAAGATTATCAGGTGGTTCGTGATGCCATCCGGCTGGTTGGTATCGAGTCGTTGACAAACCGCATGATTCAGACGTTGAGTGACGGTGAGCGCCAGAAGGTGATGATAGCCAAGGCGCTGGCCCAGCAGACACCGATTATCTATCTGGACGAGCCTACGGCCTTCCTCGACTATCCCAGCAAGGTGGAAATGATGCAACTATTGCGCCGCCTGGCCGTTCAGGAGCAGAAGACCATCTTTCTCTCTACGCACGACGTGGAACTGTCGCTACAGGTGGCAGACTGCATCTGGCTGATGGAGACCCCCACCAAACCTCCCCGAGGGGAGGCTTCAGGTCACTCCCCCTCGGGGGAGACGGAGGGGGGTCTTCATGTAGGTTCCCCACGTCAGTTGGCTGAACAAGGTGTCTTGAGCCGTTTCATTGAACGTGACGGCATTACCTTCGACCGCGACAGCCTGACCATCCGCGTCACAGCAGCCAACTAATCATAATTCTCACTTCTCAACTCTCAATTTTCAACTCATGATAGAAGGCCACGGAGACGACATTTACCGCTACGACGATCTGGTGAAGATGAACTTCAGCAGTAACGTCTATCAGCACACAGACCTGACGGCGCTTCAGCAGCACCTGAAGGATTCTTTCGACCTGATTTCCAACTACCCCGAGCCACAGCCTCGTAGCTTGGAACGTCTCATCGCATTGAAGGAAGGCATCTCGCCGGAAGCCGTCTTGGTAACGAATGGTGCTACGGAGGCCATCTATCTTATCGCACGGCATTTTCATGGCAGTGCCTCAGTCATTCCTCAGCCTACGTTTAACGAGTATGCTGATGCCTGTCGGCAGCACGGCCACATCATTTCGTATGAAAACAACGACGAAATGACGCAGTTGCCACGCGACCGCGTCTATTGGGTATGTAACCCCAACAATCCTTCCGGCAATGTGCTGATGAAGGGTTTCATGGACTATGTGGTGCGTCGCTCGCCACGTTACACCTTTGTCGTCGACCAGTCGTACGAGGCGTATACAAAGGAACCGCTGCTACAGGCTCGTGAGATGATGGACACGACCAATCTCATCATCCTCCATTCGCTGAGCAAGACCTATGGCATTCCCGGCTTGCGCTTGGGCTATATGACGGGACACCCCAGCATCATACAGCTGTTGCGTCAGCGCCGTCACCCTTGGGCCATGAATGCACTAAGCATCGAAGCGGGCAAATTCCTGTTGAAACAAGGAAAGCCCGCTGTCGAAAACTTAGATGAATATCTGGAGGAAACGGAGCGCTTCCGCAGCAATCTACGTGAGATACAAGGCGTGCGAGTCTTTGAGACCAAGACTAACTACATGCTCTGTGAACTGGATGCCATCAAGGCCTCTGCGCTGAAATTTTACCTGATTCATGAACATGGCATGCTGATTCGCGACTGCAGCAATTTCTATGGGCTCTCCGACCATTTCTTCCGCGTCTCTACCCAGCGCCCGGAGGAAAACGATGCACTCGTCGCTGCCATTCAAGAATACTTAAAAGAATAACCTCAGCGCCATCATTATTCATCCTTTCCGGCCATGATGTTGGTCACTGTGACGATATCACCCACGTTTACTTCACCATCGCTGTTCACGTCGCCCCTCTTGCCCCAGGCAATCTTCACTTCGGCGGTAGCAGCCTCAGAGTTATTATAGCCCTCCTTAGTGGCAATGACGGTGACCAGGCAGGTAGTGGTGCCGCCCAATGCGGTCTCATCGCCAGCGACGGTAGCGTCAGCGCTGTCAAGCTGATAATTAACCTTATAGGTCACATCCTCTGTTTCGCACGAGAACTTCAGTTTACCGTCAACGACCTGGATTGTAGGTGTTGCGCACGTCTCCATGGGCTCTACGCCAGGAATCTGGACCACAAACGACTGTGAATATGCATTACCCTCTACTTCTTGGCCATTAGACATATAATAGACGTAGTAGAAGTATCTGCCTCCGTCTTCCAGATTGGTAAGCTCCAACTCTACGGTTGTTGAAGCACCCTTAGCCAGTTGGATGTTCTTTCTGAAAATACCGGCTGAACCACCACTGGTCTCATTTTTCATTTTATATAGTCTGACGATGACGTCATTGTCATAGTCGGTGCTGCCGATATTATTGACATCGATACTGACAATAGCTTTGTCTTCCTTGACAACATACCTGCCAATCTCCTTGTCATAGTTTGCATTCTTTGTCTTTGGGGTCATGGTAAGCGTGGCTTCAGTCGCAGCTTCAATAGTAACACTTCCAGTAATGAATGGTGTATAGACCCATTGCTGCGTGTCTCCATTCCAAGAACGTGTGCAAACACTGAGTTCGTTAACACCTTCTGTTTTTGGAACAATGGTGAAATTGACTACATCCGTCTGTCCGGCGTCGATGTCGAAATGACGTCCGCCAACCAATTCGCCGTTTAAGAATAGGAAGATCTGGTCGTTAAATAACGTACCATTATTGATAATCGTCACGTCAACAGGAAGTAACCTGCCCACCTCTTTCTTGCCAGTAGCTTCCAACGAACCGATAAGACCAAAGGTCGGTGGCATCAGTGTGAGGGTGTTGTCTTTAATCGTGGCGATGACAGCATAATTGTCAGAACCCTTGTCAGCATACCATTGTTCTGTGCCGTTCTCGCGGCTGATAGGCTTTATCAAATAGGTTCCGTTGGTCATATTACTGCCGAAATAGAACGTAATCGCAACCTGTTCTGCATCCCAAAAACCATATCTTGGCTTCAACTCTGTACAATAGTAATTAGGATACATAAATAGTTGATCGTTTGTATCAAACAGACCTACACCCCAATCAAAAGTGTAAGTGTCATCCAGGCCGTTGTAGCAGGAGAAGCCCACTCTAAAAGTGAAATTCTCACTGACATCTGTTCGTGTAAACTCAGTACCATCAGGGAGTGCTGCACTTTGTGTTGTCAAGATGGGGATAACGGTTGGCGGCACACCCGTATTGGGTTGTGCACCGAAGATGGCACCCTGGTCAAAACTGTATCCGTCGGAACTGCTGGTGGCACCGGCACCCGAATTGTTGTCCGGGTCAAGAATCGAGAGCAGGAAATAGTTGTCGCTAGAGCCTCCCCAGCCCCAGTTGACGTGGAAGTAGTCGTCACCGCCATAGCCGTCGATGACAAAGGCATGACCGCTGCCGCTCGAGGCTCCATCATAGTAGAGGGGACGACCGGCTTTCAGCTCGTCGTACACCTTCTGGTTCCATTCTGCCGTACGGTAGCCTAAGCGTTCTTCATATTTCGTTGCCTGGTCGTAATCAAAATACTGCAACAGAGCCTGCCCGACGTATCCACCCCAGGTACCGCTACCTTTTGACGTGTAGTTCATATACACAGCCGTTCCGCAGAGCAGCATCAGGTTGGCCACAGCAGTCTTTTGGACAGCACTCTCTGACCCAGAATATTTCAGCTGCATGTTATCCCAGTCGATGGCGGTACCCGCGGGAATCTCAGCAACGGTCAAACCCTTTGTCTCGGTAGTGTATCCGGGAATGACTTCAGTGGTGGCGGCAGGATGTTTCCAGAAATACATGACCTGAGCCATAGCCGTTGCCACACAACCTGTGAGGCTTCGGGCGCCTTCATCTATCGGGCAGAGGTCGTTGTAGGGTGACCCCTGATCCCAGTGGGTTTGAATCAGCGGACTGATGGGCTCGCCAATGACCGTGTTCTGTGGTGCTGCTGCCTCAGGATGACGGTTCAGATACTCCATCTGGTCGCTGTAGCTCTGCAGCCAAGCTTGCATATTGGCAGGTACGTTCTGCGGATCGAATGTGCCGCTGTTAGAATAGCCCAGTACAGCAGGAATACGGTCGTCGGCACCGGCAATGATGTAGCCTTGGTTCTTACCCGCGTTGAATACATAGAAACAGGGAGCCATCACGTTGGCCCGTTCCTGATAGTGACCCGTGGCCACCAGACGAAGGTCTTGAAGGGCTGCAGCGGAACGACGTGGACTCATCGCCTTGGTAATCTGCTGGCGTGCTTGCTCTGGGGTAATAGGGCCAGCCATTGTTACCATGCTGACAAAAAGCATTAAAATAAGTAAATACGTCTTTTTCATACTCTTATAGTTTTAGTTGGATTTTGCAAAGATAAGAAACTTTTTTGATTATTCCAAATTTCCAGTCCCATTTTTTTGAACTTATAAAAAAAATGCATACCTTTGCATCAATATCCAATTATTATAATGGTCAAGAACGATGAAAAAACGACAGATGATATCATTACTGGTCTTTGCGCTGATGGCATGCAGTGCGAAGGCCCAGACCTCGACATCTGAGGTGCTGCTAGAGACTACCGCGGGCAACATTCGTATAGCACTCTTCGACGAGACGCCCCAGCACCGTGACAACTTCCTGAAACTCGTTGAGGAGCACGTCTACGACTCCCTGCTTTTCCATCGCGTCATCAAGAACTTCATGATACAAGCTGGCGACTTGCACAGCAAACATGCCCAGCCCGGACAGCGACTGGGTTCTGGTGACTACAACTACACCGTTGAGGCCGAATTCCGTCTGCCTAAGATCTTCCACCGTCGTGGAATGGTGGCTATGGCTCGCGAGGGCGACAGAGTCAATCCTGAAAGGCGCAGTTCCGCCTGCCAGTTCTATATCGTATGGGGTAGGGTATACAACGACGCCAGTCTGATGAAGGTTCAGGAACGTCTCGACACCACTGCCCATGTACAGCTGACGCCAGAAATGCAGGAAGTCTACAAAACTGTTGGCGGCATTCCCCATCTGGACGGACAGTATACTGTCTTTGGCGAAGTCACGGAAGGCCTTGATGTCGTCGACCGCATCCAGCAGTCGGCCACCGACCAGTTCGACCGCCCCCTCGAGGACATCCGCATCCTCCGCGCCACCGTCACTAACAACATTCAGGCGGACACCAGTGAGAGTGTCCGCCTGAATGATGCTTAGGGTAACTGTACTAGCTGTTACTTGATGACAGTACGGGTCTTTTCCACCTGACGAGTCTTCTCGATAACTTCCTCGTAGGTTTCATACTTGGTGACCTTGAACTTGCCCTCGCCGGTGATGATGACGCAGCGGTTCTTGTCGTTCTCAGAGAACGGCTGAACGGTATCACCCTTCCACGTAGTGGTAATGTTGGCGGCATTGATGCCGTGATCGTTAACCAGCATATTGGTAACACCCTCAGCACGCTCCTTGGAGAGACGCTCGTTGATCTCGGGATTACCTGTCTGTACATCGGCATAGCCAGTGACAATAATCTTGGCATTGGGGTCGGTCTTAATCAGGTCGGCAGCCTCCTTGACGGCGGCATCAATACCCTGTCCTTGTTCTACATCGCTCACGCGGATTTCATAGTAGACAACCTTCTCCATCTTTGTCATCTCAACACTCTCCACGGGGCGTTGTTTCTTCACAGTCTCAGTATAGGGCTCCTCAACATAGTAGGTCTCAACCACCTCGTGCTTCTTTGCGGGCTGGCCGAACTTGAAGGTCAGGCCGAGTAGGGCTGACAGCTGGAAGTCGGGATTGTAGTTGCGCTTCAGATTGAAGAGGTCATTCTTCATGTTGGCGTCGATTTCAAGACCAACGGCTATGTTGCGCGAGACATTCACATTGAACTGTGTACCCAGGCGGGTATTGTATGAACTATGCGTCTTGCCGTATACAATGCCTGGACTGAGTGCTTTGTTTTGTGTGTCGAACTCATCATAGTCCCATGTGTAGTTGGCACCAAAACCAGCCAGCAGTATCCAGTCGAACTTGTCGCACTGGCGGCTGGGTTTAAGGATGTTCGTCATGTTCAGCAGCAGGTCGAGGTCACCGGTAATCGCATTGAACTTGTAAGTATCGGTTAGCGCACTTTTAACCTGCCAGCCTTGCACGTGCAGACGGGCACCGACTTTCGAATTGAAGTAGCGACCGGCTGAGATGGCCACCTGCGGTGTGATGAGCTTGGTGAAGTCGTAGTTTGTGAACGTACCCTGGACACCACCCTGTACGGTGATGAAGTTGTAGGGATAGTTATCCTCTACACTCTGTGCCTGCACGGCGGTGGACACTCCCATGAGGAGTGCCACTGCGGTGAGGATATTGGCTATTCTTTTCATAATCGTGTCATTTAACTTTTCAATTATTCATCTTTTCAACCTTTAATTGGCGGCTGTAACTGTTGCGTACGACTTTGTGTCGCAGGTGACGAAGAGCTTAATGTGGACCTTTCCTGTCACGGGAACGTCAACGTTATCGTTCGAACCATTGATAATATTGTCAAGTGTTCCACCCCAGTTGCCGTCCAAGTTATCCCAAGTGCCATTGCCCTTGAACTTGATCTGGCCTTCGTTGAGTGTAGTGGTGCATTCCCAGCAGCGCTCTGCGACATTATAGGTCATCTGAACGCCAGTGTCCCAGTCGTTATTAACGGCACTACCAACCACATAGACTGACTTGATGGGTGTCAGTTTGTAGGTCATTTCGGCCAGGTTAACGTCAGCGCGGTAGAAGCCGGGATCAACGAGCACGTTGCCGGAACCTCCGTCGTCAATCAGTGTACCTGTCAGACCATCGGTACTCATGGTGCCAGTGCCATAGTTACCGTTGTCCCAGTTGTTGAAGGCACCGGTGAATTTGAAAGCACCCTTGCCACCTGACCAGTCAGCATCCTGTGCGTAGAAGAAGCCGGTGTAGACGCCATCCTGATTTGCGCAGTAGAGCGCCTGCTCAATAGCACCCCAGTCGTTGTTCACGCCAGCCTCCCAGATGTACTCATTGAAGTTCAGCGGCTTAATCTCATAGGTCATTTCCTTCGGGTTGATGCTGATGCGATAGTAGAGCGCACCATCGCTGGCAGGCTGCAAGAAGGCACCGGGATTGCCGAAGGCGAGTTCACCGGAAGTAGCGGTGTCGCCGTTGTTGGCTACGCCAAAGAGATTGTTCCAGAAATCCCCTGATGTATAGGCACTCTCGGGCGCAATCTTGAACCAGTTGTCGTCACGAGTTCCGTCTTCTTTGAACGGAGCAGGAACCACGCAGGTGTATACTGGGTTCTCCAGCGGATCGACACCACCGTTCGAGAATACGTAGGTCTTGTCGCTGTCGCTCCAGCCATTGGTGGTACCAACATAGTAGTATGCGGGCTCAACCTTGAAGGTGATAGGAGTGATGGTATATGTCTGCTCCATCATATCAATAGTGATTCGGTACATCGTAGCACCATCGCTGGCGGGTTGGTTGAACGCACCAACCTCAAAGCCTGTTCCAATGACGAGGCTGCCTTCTGTTGAAGTGTCGCCATTCTCCTTTACTCCAACCAGATTGTTCCAGAAGTCCCCTGATGTATAAGCACTCTCAGGAGCAATCTTGAACCAGTTGTCGGCACGTGTACCGTCCGCGTTGTAAGGAGCGGGTACCGTTACGCTGAATACGGGGTTATCGTAGACGTCGCCGCCTCCATTGTCGAACTTGTACGTCTTGTCGCTGTCGCTCCAGCCGTTGGCAGCACCAACATAGTAGTAAGCCGACTCAATCACGGGAGCCTCAGGAATCAGATTCACATCAATGGTTCCTGCGTCGATATAGACAGCCTGGCCGTCCTTCACGGCATTCACTAGCACGTGGCCGTTGAAGGTACGCACGGAGGGTCGGGGACCGAAGGTTTCGACAACCAAGTCCTGAAGGGTCTCTACAGAAGCCTGGCCGGAAATGTCAGTGTTGATAATGACAGAAACAGCCTCGTCCTCTGCCTGACTGGGAACAGAGAGTTCGATTCGGGCATTCCCTAAAGTAAAGCCGTCGGGAAGAGTAGCCCCGTTGAGTGAGAACAGCGGTACGGTCGTAGCCTCTGTGTCCAGATTTTGTGCTGCCACTGCCGATGCCGTGAAACCAGGAATGGTAATGGCGTTTTCAGGACTGTTCGTCTGGGGAGAAGCCCAGTCCTTGAAGTCCTCGGTGCAGGAGGTGAACGCTGCTGCAATGAGCAGCGTTACACCTAATAATATATGTTTCTTCATACGATTCAAATTTTTAATTTGTTAATTACTCAACAACACCCGTGTTGCGGTTGAAGTTCACCTTGATGGTCTTGCCGGGGCCGACGTTGACAGAGTATTCCTCACCGACGTCGTCCTTCCAGTTGGCATCGCTGTTGTGTTCGGCATCGCGGAACACCAGGTCACCGTTGCCACCGAAGATAGTGAACTCGGTCTGCCACCAGTCAACACCAGGCACCACAATGTAGGCGCGCATCTCACCAGAACCAGTGAAGTCGCTGAAGGTCCAGTAGCCGTCGTAGTCTGCGGGAGCTGTCATCTCCACACCGCTCCAGCTGCCGTTGTCGACTGCGGCTCCGATGGCGCAGGCCTTACCCTCTGCTACGGTCAGTGTGTACTTGATCTTCTTGCCTTCGATGGCGGTGACGAACTTCAGCACATACCATCCAGCCTTTGAGAATACGATGTTGCCATCGCCGTCGGAAGAGATTTCCAAACCGTCAACCAGATTGTCGAACTCGTCGATCATATCATAGCCGAACCAATCGTTGGGCTTGTTACCCCACTTGAAGCCGTCGGCATTGTTATAAATCATGGTGTAGAACTGTCCTTCCTTCGTCCAAATAGGAGCTACGCGCTTCCAGGTACTCCAGGCGTCGGCAATAGAGTTGCCACAAACATAGATGGAGGTTGGCAACTCCAGTTGCACAGGAGGCTCGTAGGCCATCACCTTCAGCTGAACAGCATTGGAGTAAACCTCTCCTAGATTGCCGCTATTAGAAAGGTAGGCGCGCAGTCGTAGGAAGATGTCCAGCGGACCCTCAGGGGTCTCGTCGTTGTTTGCTGCCTTGTAGGCATTAAGGATAATGGTGTTCAACTCATCGCCACTTACCTGAACCTTGGTATTGGTGGAAGTGGAACTCAACTCTGTCCATGAACCTTCAGCGCCTGTGAGTGACACTTGCGGTGCATAGATAACTGCTGCGGGCCACCCACCGTAGTCAGGCTGGTTGGTCGTGAGGTTGATGATGCCGTTAGGCAGGTCATACACGTTGCTGGCTGCCAGTCCGGGTGTATTGAGCACGAAGCTCGACGGAATGCTCAGTGTGGGGTTACTGTCACGGTCTTCATCACAAGATGTGAGGAAGGGCACTGCAGCAACGGCCAGGAAGAGCAGACTTTTATATATCTTTTTCATATGATTATCAATTTTCAATTATCATTTATCAATTCTCTTAGTAGCCAGGATTCTGGGTCATGTTGCTGTTGGAACTGAGTTCGTTGGCAGGAATGGGATAGATGTTGTAGATGCTGTTAACGCCAGTACCATTATAGTTACCACCCTTCCAGTCCCAGGTGTATGTGCTGCTGGTAAAGAGTCCGAAGCGGATAAGATCTGAGCGACGACGGCCTTCCATGTAGAACTCGCGGCACCACTCATTGATGATATCTGACTCCGTAAGTGAATTATCAACATTGGATGCGTTGGCACGGGCACGGAGAACATTGATGTCGCTGACGGCCTCTGCGATGTTACCCAGGCGGAAGTTGGCCTCGGCACGTGTGAGGTATGCCTCGCCTACACGCAGCAGGGGAACATCAGTGTCTGAGAACGTTGCATTACTTGGCGTGCCTCCCTTGGCGTAGGTGTTGTTCCACTTCAGTACACCGAAGCCAGCGGTAAAGGTGGTCTTCTCCTCTGTAGAGTAGGTGCGGTCGCCGTTAACGAAGAACATGGCGCGGTCATCGCCTGCAATAGCGCGGAAGTTAGCTACCGATACATCCTGCTTCTCGAGTGAGGCGCCATCGTGCACGAACTTGTCGATGAGGGCCTGACGGGCACGGTTACACGTCCACTGCGAGCTGGAGAGACCCTGGTCTGGTGTGCCTGAGCCTGTGCATGAAGCAATGGTGTAGACAGAACCGCCATAGGAGCGGCTGGTGGCACCGTCGCAGCGTATTGGGAAGATGATTTCCTGACGGGCATTGGTGTTCTCGCCGTTGTCGCCCATGAAGATTTGCTCATAGGCTGTGTAGCCGTTCAGAGCGGTAGTGCAGAGCTTGTAGTTGGAGCTGATGACCTGTGAAGCGTAGTCAGCGGCAGCCTGCCATTGGACAGTACCGGTGTAGACGCCTGCGTTGAGGTAGATTCGTGCCAGAAGCATCTTGGCTGCAACCTTGTCGGCGCGCCCGTAGTTCGCATCATCGCCGCAGTAGTCCTTCAACTGCTCGTTGCCGGAACCTTCGCTGATAGCCTTCAGTTCACTGACTACGAAATCGAACACCTGTGTGCGGGAGTACTCAATGGGCAACTCATCGTTGTAAGCCACCTTATATGGAGCTTTGCCGAAGAGGTCCATGAAGTAGTAGTACATGAGTGCACGGATGAAACGTACCTCGGCACGGTTGGTGAGCACATTGGCATCTGTCGTACCGTCGGTAGTGTCGAGATAGTAGTTGCAGAGTGTCACATTATACATAATGCGGTAGTAGGTGAGCTCATTATAGCCGTGGCTGGAGTTCCAGGTAATATTTGTAAGCTCAGGGATACCAGCATCGCCCTGCCACGTCCAAATGATTTCGTCAGAGCAAAGCTCGTTGGCCTCGAAGATACGACGATAGAACGAGGAGTTACCCTCATCAAACTGGCTCATATCAGGATTGCCGGCACCACCGGTCTGGCCTGTCAGTACTAAGCTGCTATACACTTTGGCAAGGTAGCTCGTCATGTCGAGCTCGGTGTTAGTCTGTTCATCCTGGATGCTCTGGTCAAGGTCGTTGAGACAAGAGGTTGAGCATAATCCAAGAATAGCAGCAAGAGCCACAGGTGCTATTTTTTTCATATATCTTTTCATGACTTATATGCTTTTAGATGATTGAATGAATTAGAAGTTGAGGTTCAGACCAAGCATGAAGGTTCTCGGACGGGGATAAACAGAACCGTCGACGCCGCTGGCGTTCTCAGGATCAATGCCGTCGTAGTTGGAAATCACAAAGGGATTCTGCACAAGGAAATAGATACGTCCGTCTATACCGTTGTAGCTACCACCCTTGAGGAGGTTCTTGAATGAGTAACCCAGTGTGATGTTGTCGCACTTGAGGAACGATGCGTTCTGAACAAAGTAGTCGCTCATATAGTAGTCAGGCCTGCCGACGAAACCGAGCTTGACAGCCTCAGGTGTGGTGTTGGCCCAGTTGTCGTTGGAATAGACTGCGGCACCGTTGCACTTGTTGCTGAGGAAGTCGTTATAGAGATAGTTGTTAAAGCTGGCACGCAGGGTGAAACTGAAGTCGAAGTCCTTGATGAGGAACTTGTTGGTCATACCCATCAGCACATCGGCGTCATGCTTCTTGTATACGTACTTATCGTCGGCGTTGATGATACCGTCGCCGTTGCGATCTACGAACACACCCTCAATCGGGTTGCCGGCATTATCGTAAACCTGCTGATAGACGTAGAAGGAGTTGGTAGGATAGCCTTCCTTGTTAACCATCACCTGGTTGCGAAGACCAGCGGAGATGCTGTTGCCCGTCAGGAAGAAGTCGCCGCCGGTAGCCTGCAGGTTGGTAATCTTATTCTTGTTCCAGCCCACATTGTAGGTCACCTGCCAGTTGAAGTTCTTGCTGACGATGGGGCGTGCGGTGATGTTGAACTCAATACCTGTGTTCTCCAAATCGCCCACGTTCATCGTCTTGTAGTTGCCGAAAGCGATACCAGAGGCGATGGATACAGTAGAGATAAGGTCCTTGGTCTTGCGGTAGTAGGCATCGATGCTACCCTCAATGCGGTTGTTCAGGATGCCGAAGTCGAGACCCACATCATAGGTGGTTGTTTTCTCCCACGTGAGATCCTCGTTGAACATCTCAGGACGCATGGTATAGTAATTCTGGTTGCCAATGGCATACTGGGCATACTGATCGGAGGTAACGTAGCGACGTAGATAGTAGAAGTCGTTGCCGATGTCCTGTTGACCGGTTATACCATAACTCAAACGAAGTTTCAATTCGTTGAAGGCCTTGATATTCTTCATGAAAGGCTCGCTGCTGATTTTCCAAGCCAGTGCTGCGGAAGGGAAGTAGCCGGCACGCTGACCTTTGGCGAAGCGCGACGAATTGTCGTTACGGAACGAGGCTGTCAGTAGATAACGGTCAAGCAGATTGTACTGCAGACGTGCAAAGTAACTGACAAGTGTGGTGACATAGGTGTGAGTGTTTTCCGACTCAAGGCTTGGGCTGTACCACGTCGACTCGTTGGCGTTGATTGTTTCACCGAGCCAGTTACCGCCGCCGGCACTCTTGGTGTGACGGTGGAAGTGCTGCTCCTCGGCACCGGCCATAATACTGAGGTCATGGACATCGTTCCAGTTGTGAGCATAGTTCAGGTAGCCGTTCACCTGCAGGTTGTACTTAGTCGACTTGGAATAACCCGTCCAGCCGTAATAGTTGTTGCTGTAAGAGTAAGGGCTGATGTCTGTGTCCTGATTACCTGTGGAGTAGTCACCGCTAATGCTAGCATTGACAGTGAGATCCTCGAAACCGTGAATCTTATACACGGCACCAAAATTGCCAAGGAACACGTTGGCGTCAGCACGGTCGTTCTTGTTGTTGAAGAGAGCTACGGGGTTTTGCGTCGTATTGGTGTTTGTCACAGCACCCGTCCAGTCTTTCACTGCCTTGGCACCGCCAGAAATCAGGGTCTGCCAATAGCCGCCAGTAGTTTCATAGCCGTTGGCATAGACTGGCTGGGTGGGGTCAATACCTACAGCAGCACCAAATACACCGCCATCAACATATGTATTATGGGCGTACATATATTTGGCAGAGAGGTCAAAGTTCAGATGGCTCTCCAAAAATGACGGATTGAGGTTGAGAGAGGCTGTGAAGCGCTGGAAATTAGAAGTCTTGGCAATACCGTTCTGGTCCGTATAGCCCAAAGACACGCGGTAGGGGATGTCTTTCACCGAACCAGTGACACCCACTTGGTGATCGGTGCTGATAGCTGTGTGGTAAATCTCATCCTGCCAGTCAGTGTTTGCCGTACCCAATACAGCGAGTCCTGCCGAACTGACAAGACCTTTGTCGACAAGTGCCTGTGCATAACTGCGGAACTCGTCACCTGAGAGTACTTCCCTTTTCTTGGCTACAGTAGCCATGCTAACGTTACCGTTGTAGCTTACCTTGGCCTTCTGGCCCTTGTTTCCTTTCTTAGTTGTGATAATAATCACACCATTTGATGCACGGCTACCATAAATTGCTGTGGCGGAGGCATCCTTAAGGACTGTGAGAGTCTCAATGTCTTCGGGGTTGACCATCGACAATCCATTGGCAAGGCCTTGCACACCATTGTTATCAATAGCCAGACCGTCGATGATAATCAGAGGGTCGTTGGAGGCTGAGAGTGACGAGCCGCCACGAATACGGATGGTGGAGCCACCGCCAGGGGTACCGCCGCCGTCAGTGACACTAACACCGGCAATCTTACCTGACAGCATGTCCTGTACATTGGTAGTAATACCTTTCGACATCTCGTCGGGCTTAAAGGCTGTCACCGAACCAGTCAGGTCATTCTTCTTAGCGCGGCCGTAACCAATGACCACCACATTTTCCAGGACCTGAGCATCGTCTTGCAACGTGACAACAATGTTGGGGGCTGCGGCAACGTGTGCCGTCTGATAGCCGACATACGAAATGTTGATGTCTGCACCCTGATTGGCTTTCAGTACGAAGTTACCGTCGAAATCGGTAACGGTTGCGGTCTGTGTACCCGTAACACGTACTGTCGCACCGATAATCGGTTCGCCCTGAGCATCTTTCACATGGCCTTTGACGTCAATTTGAGCAAAGGCACCTACCGAAAGGAAGAGCCCAAATATGAGGACTAGCATCCTAAACGGAATCTTAATGTTTACCTGCTTCATCTTTTAATTTTTAAAGTTAGTAACTATTTATTTCACAAAAGTTCGAAGAATTGATTTAAATCAAGCGCAAAGGTAGGGATTTTTTCATTACGTTGATACTTTTTTTGAAATAAATACGTTATATATGCAGTGCAAACGTTTGCACGCCGGTTTGTAAATAAATAAATAAGGTAAAAGAACAACGAATTAGAATATTTCATAACTTTGCACTCAAAAGAGTGCGAGAATGCTCACGCTCGGCAAATGCAACAAGTTGCTTTGCGCTCGCTGAATCGCATCCTTGCATGCAAAAGCTGAAAACCTGATGAAAGAGAAGACGCCATTGACAATGAAGGACATAGCCCGCGAATTTGGTATCAGCGTGGCTACGGTGTCGCGTGCATTGAAGAATTCGCCCCGTATCTCTGCTGAGCGACGGGCTGCCATTCAGCAATATGCCCGTGAGCATAACTTCATTCCGAATGTGCTGGCAGAGTCGTTGCGCCGCTCGCGTGTGCAGCCCATCAAGGTGATAGGGGTTATCATTCCCAATTTTGTACATTACTATTTTGCATCGGTGCTGGCTGGTATTGAGGAGGAGGCTGCCAAACGCGGCTATCGCATACTGGTTGCCACGAGTCAGGAGCAATACGAGCGTGAAGTAGATATCTGTCAGTGGTTCTATGAGAATAAGGTGTGCGGAGTTATTGTGTCGCAGGCTAAGGATACGAAGGACTATCAGCATTTTCAGCAACTGATGGATGCAGGTATGCCGCTAGTGTTTTATGATAGAATATGTACGGGCGTGAACGCGAGTCGAGTGGTTGTCGACGACTATATGGGAGCCTACAATGGTGTAACTCATCTGATAGCGACGGGTTGTAATCGTATAGCCTTCTTCGGATCGGCTATGACCATGGAGATATCGAAGAACCGTTTTAACGGCTATAAGGATGCGCTGTTGAAAAATGGCATTCCTTATGATGAGTCTTTGACTCGCATCTGTGACAATCGGGCGGATGCAGAGGCGATTGCTCCGGAACTGTTGCAAATGGAAACACCTCCCAACGGGTTCTTTGCTGTCAACGATGACACCGCCATCGGTATTTTGTATACTGCTAAGCGCATGGGATTCCGTGTACCTGAGGATGTCAGCATCTGTGGTTTTACCAATGGCTATCGTGCCATGGCCTGCGATCCGATGTTGACCACCATTGAACAACGTGGTGTGAAGGTTGGTGAGGAGGCTGCTGATATCTTGATAAGTCAGGTGGAGGGAACGATTCCCCGCGAAAAGGCAGAACGGCGAATTGTCAGAACCAGACTTGTTGTTCGTGGTACAACTAGATAGACTAGTTAAACTAGAAAGACTAGATAATAAATATAAGAGATATGAAACAGAAACCTAATCTTCCTTTTTGGAGTCTCTGGAACCTGAGTTTCGGATTCTTTGGTGTGCAGATAGCCTATGCCTTGCAGTCTGCTAACATCTCGCGAATTTTCGCTACACTGGGCGCTGATCCGCACAATCTGAGTTATTTCTGGATATTACCCCCACTGATGGGTATTCTTGTGCAACCGATTGTCGGAACACTAAGTGATAAGACATGGACACGCTTCGGACGCCGTATACCTTATTTATTTATAGGAGCCACAGCGGCCGTACTGGTGATGTGTCTGTTACCCAATGCCGGTTCGTTGGGACTGACAGTGGGTGCTACCATGCTTTTCGGATTGATAGCCCTGATGTTTCTGGATACCAGCATCAATATGGCTATGCAGCCGTTCAAGATGATGGTGGGTGATATGGTGAACGAAGAGCAGAAGGCCAAGGCTTACAGCATCCAGTCGTTCCTTTGTAATGCGGGCTCAGTAGTAGGCTTTGTATTTCCCTTTGTCCTTACGTGGATTGGAATTAGCAATGTCGCCGAGAAAGGCGTCGTTCCTGATAGTGTGATTTGGTCGTTTTATATCGGTGCTGCCATCTTGATTCTTTGTGTCATCTATACCACATCGAAGGTAAAGGAGTGGAATCCGACGGATTACGCAGAATATAATCCTGTTTCAGAAGAAAAAGAAGAGAGTGCTAACTGGGTTACATTGTTGAAGAACGCTCCCGCTACCTTCTGGAAAGTAGGTCTTGTACAGTTCTTCTGTTGGGCGGCATTCCTGTATATGTGGAATTATACTACTGGTGCCATAGCCGAAACGGTATGGGATACGACAGATCCGTCAAGTGAACCATTCCAGATGGCAGGTAACTGGGTTGGCATTTTGTTTGCCGTACAGGCTGTTGGCTCTGTTGTTTGGGCCACAGTGCTGCCTCAGTTTAAAAATACGAAACTTGCCTATGCCCTCAGTCTGGTTTTAGGAGCTATAGGTTTTGCCATGGTGCCGTTCCTACACGATCAATATATGCAGTTCGTCCCCTTCCTGCTGATTGGTTGTGCGTGGGCCGCCATGCTGGCAATGCCATTCACCTTTGTCACTAATGCCCTGCAGGGCTATGGCCATATGGGAGCTTATCTCGGATTGTTTAATGGCACTATCTGCATTCCGCAGATTGTGGCAGCCCTTTGTGGTGGTATTGTTCTCTCGTTGATTGGTAGTCATCAGTCGTCTATGATGTTGGTGGCAGCAGTCCTGCTTGTGATAGGTGCAGCCTGCGTAACTGTGATACGTGACAAGAAATAATGCAAGCGATTGCACAAAACGATTCAACTAACAAATTACATACGCTTATGAAACTCTTATTCAATCTGGATTATCGCACCTCTTTCGGCGAAGATATGGTGTTGAATATTCTTCCTGATGAGGAAGGCGGAAAGGTGTCGCAGCATAAGATGACGACACTCGACGGGGAACATTGGTTTGTAGAACTGACAAAGACCGTCAAGCCCGGTACCTATATGGACTATTATTATAGTCTCATGCGGGGCGATGAGGAAGCCCGTCACGAATGGCAGGTGGAGCCTCACCGACTGGAGTTCGCAGCCACGAAGGCAACCCGTTATACAATTTACGACCATTGGATCGACATTCCCGAAGATGCTTACATGTACAGCTCTGCATTTACGGAGTGTATCATGGCCCGTCAACGCGAAAAGACGACGCGTTCGGAATATCAGTCTACCATCCGTCTGAAGGTGCGCGCACCCCAGCTCAGACAGGAAGAGCGCCTAGCTATCGTGGGCGAACCGGCTTCGTTGGGCGCCTGGGATGCCCGAAAGGCTATTGTTATGACAGAACATGAGTACCACGAGTGGGCTGTCAGTCTTGATGCCTCACAACTGCCCATGGGACGCTTTGAATTTAAGTTCGTTATCATCGGCAACGAGGCGGAGGCACTCATGTGGGAACAGGGTGCCAACCGCTCTATCGACGTGCCGCAGATAGGACAGGACGAGGTGATAGTCTATGAACTCTCACAGGCCTCCTTCCCCATCTACCCTTGGAAGGGTGCTGGTACGGTGGTTCCTATTTTCTCGCTGCGCAGCGAAGGTTCCTTTGGCGTGGGCGACTTCGGCGACCTGAAGCAGATGATTGACTGGGTGGCAAAGACCCAGCAGCGCATCCTGCAGGTATTGCCCATCAACGATACGAATATGACACACACTTGGCAGGACAGCTATCCTTACAATTCGATTAGCATCTATGCCCTGCATCCGCAATATACTGACCTGAGACAGTTACCTGAAATCAAAGATGAAAAACGAAAAGCACATTTCGAACAGTTGCGCCAGGAATTGAATGCCCTGCCACAGATTGACTATGAGCGTATGTTCAGCGCTAAGATGGATTATCTGCAAGAGCTTTATAAGCAGGAAGGGACAGCCATTAAGCGCACAGCGGCTTACAAGAAATTTTATGAGGAGAACAAACAGTGGCTCCAGCCCTATGCTGAGTTCTGCTACTACCGTGACCTTTATGGTACTGCAACCTTCTCGGAATGGCCAAAGCCGCTGGCTAAGCCCGACAAGAAGGCAACGGATTTCTGGTGTTACGTGCAGTACAATCTTGATCAACAGATGCGCGCAGCCCATGATTATGCCCGAAAGCACCGCGTTGTCCTGAAAGGCGACATCCCCATTGGCATCAGCCGCGATGGCGTGGAAGCCTGGGTGGAGCCGAAGTACTTCAACCTGAATGGTCAGGCGGGAGCTCCGCCCGATCCGTTCTCGGCTGATGGTCAGAACTGGGGCTTCCCCACCTACAACTGGGACGAGATGCTGAAGGATGGTTGTCAGTGGTGGGTACGCCGATTCCGGAAAATGGCGGAGTATTTCGATGCCTATCGCATCGATCACGTGCTGGGCTTCTTCCGCATCTGGGAGATTCCCGTACCCGAGAAGTCGGGACTGGAAGGACAGTTCTCGCCAGCCTTGGGCTTGAGTCGTGAGGAGATTGAGGGCTATGGCATCTATGGTCACGACGACTTGTTCCTAGTCGACCATAAGCGTAACGACCGCTGGCATCCGCGCATCGCCGTGCAGTATCAGGAGCCTTATCAGAAGCTGGACGAGGGCGAAAAGTATAACTTCAACCGCCTCTATAACGACTATTTTTACCGTCGTAACAACCAGTTCTGGTATCAAGAGGCCATGAAGAAACTGCCTCGTCTGACACAAGCCACCCGTATGTTGGTATGTGCCGAAGACTTGGGTATGGTTCCCGACTGTGTGCCCTGGGTCATGAATGAGCTTCGCATCCTGTCGCTCGAGATTCAAACTATGCCGAAGGATCCCACAATCCGTTTCGGAAAACTGAAGCGTAACCCTTATCGCAGTGTATGTACCTTCTCGACTCACGACATGCCAACCTTGCGTCAGTGGTGGGACGAGGACGAAGAACAGACGCAGGCTTACTATAATGAGTCGTTGCGTCGTGGCGGTACAGCACCGCATCCGCTGCCGGGCTGGTTGGCCAAGGATATCGTGAGTCGTCAGCTGACGTCGCCGTCGATGCTGTGTCTGCTGTCGCTGCAGGACTGGCTGTCTATCGACGAACGTCTGCGCCTGCCGGACCAGAATGCTGAGCGTATCAACATTCCGGCTAATCCCCGCCATTATTGGCGCTATCGCATGCACCTCACCATCGAACAGCTGATGAAGGAGGATGACTTCAATGAAAACATTAAGACATTAATCACGCAAAGCGGAAGAAAATAAAAAGATGAAACACAGAAACTTAATACTGACATTATTGCTGTTGCCGTTGACTGCAATGGCAACAGAAGTGAAATCGCCCAATGGCAATATCGTGCTTAACTTCACAGTGGAAGAAGGACGTCCAACTTATACCTTATTATATAAAGGACGTGACGTGGTGCGTCCTTCACACCTCGGACTGGAGTTGGCCAAGGACAAGCATGCCTCGATGGGTATGAACGAACGTGACCTGATGGATGGTTTTACATTAATCGATGAGAAGACAAGTTCCTTCGACGAGACTTGGCAACCTGTTTGGGGCGAGACAAAGGATATTCGTAACCACTATGTAGAGTATGTAGCGACTTTGATGCAACAGTGGCGCGAAGGAGTACGTTCCAACACTCCGGGCATACAACTGCAACCCCGTCTCCACCGCCGGCAGATACTCATCCGTTTCCGGGTCTACGACGATGGTATTGGTTTCCGTTACGAGTTCCCTCAGCAACCGGATCTGAACTACTTCCTCATCCAGGAAGAACGTTCGGAGTTTGCAATGGCGGGTGACCACACGGCATGGTGGCTTCCAGGTGATTATGATACTCAGGAGCAGGAAACGCAGGAGACGCGTCTTTCCGAGATTCGTGGACGTATGAAGGAAGCTGTCAACTGGGGTAATTCTTCAGTGGCCGTGTTCTCACCGACAGGCGTGCAGACCTCGTTGCAGATGAAGTCGCAGGATGGTCTGTATATCAACATTCACGAGGCTGCCTGTGCAGACTATGCAACCATGCATCTGGAATTGGTTGATGCAGAGACCGAAGCTCTGACCACAGAGTTGGGTGGCGGAAGCAATGCTTATACACCGAACCCAAAACCATCGGATTATCCCTTGCCGGCACCGTTTACCTTTGTCAGCCACCTGACACCCGATGCAACGGGACTGAAGGGGGCCATGCAGACGCCTTGTGAGACGCCTTGGCGTACGGTAATTGTCAGTGACGATGCTCGCGACATGCTTTCTTCCAACCTGATACTCAATCTGAATGAGCCCTGTAAGCTTGAGGATACCAGCTGGATTCACCCCACAAAGTACTGTGGTGTGTGGTGGGAGATGATTGTCGGTAAGTCGTCGTGGAACTATACTGACGAATTTCCCAGCATCAAGCTCGACAACATCGATTGGCATAAGGTGAAGCCTAACGGCCGCCATGCCGCCAACAACGAGAAGGTGAAGCGCTATATCGATTTTGCTGCTAAGAACGGTCTTGACCAGGTGCTGGTAGAAGGTTGGAACGTTGGTTGGGAGGACTGGGCGAACATGTGGAAGCGCGACGTCTTTGACTTCGTGACGCCTTATCCCGATTTCGACATCAAGATGCTCAACGATTATGCACACTCCAAGGGTGTGAAACTGTTGATGCACCACGAGACCTCATCGTCTACACAGAATTACGAGCGCCACATGGAGAAAGCGTTCCAATTGATGAACAAATACGGCTACGATGCCGTAAAGACGGGCTATGTCGGTGACATCATTCCCCGTGGCGACCACCACTATTCGCAATCGATGAACAACCACTATCTCTATGTGGTGAAAGAGGCTGCCAAGCACCATATCATGGTGAATGCCCATGAGGCCACACGTCCTACAGGTCTCTGCCGTACGTATCCGAACTTGGTAGGCAACGAGAGTGCCCGTGGTACGGAGTACGAGGCTTTTGGCGGATCTCGTCCTGACCACACCTGTATTCTGCCGTTTACTCGCCTTCAGGGCGGTCCGATGGACTACACGCCGGGTATCTTCGTCACCAAACTGTCGGAGTGGAGCAACAACACTTCATGGGCCCGAATTACCATCGCTGGTTCGCTGGCACTCTATCTGACGATGTATTCGCCCCTGCAGATGGCTGCCGATCTTCCCGAGAATTACGAGAAGTTCGATGATGCTTTCCAGTTCATTCGCGACGTAGCTTGCGACTGGGACGAGAGCATCTACCTCGAAGCCGAGCCTGCCGACTACATCACTGTAGCTCGCAAAGCTAAGGGTACCGACAACTGGTTCATTGGTGGCAAGTGCGATGAAAAGGGTCATAAGAGTGTCATTAAACTCAACTTCCTGGAGAAGGGCAAGAAGTACGACTGTACCATCTATGCCGATGCCAAGGATGCCCACTATGATACTAATCCTCAGGCCTATACCATCACCAAGCGTGTGGTAAAGGCTGGCGATGTGCTGAAACTGACCGAAGCCCCTGGTGGCGGCTTTGCCATATCGCTGATAGCTAAATAGCAGATGCAGACCGCCAATGTCATACAAGCGCTCCAACAACAGCGACTCTTACTGCAGTTAGAGTATCAGACTGAGAAGGAGGCCTACCGCCAACAGACTGAGACCATCGGAATGGGGCGGAAGGTGAAGCGAGGTGACGCCTGGTGGCCGCTCCGTGTGAGCAAGAGTTACTATAATTCGCTCAATCAACTGGCGTTGGAGGTGTATCGCACGTCAGACACTGATATTGAGCATAACTTTGAATATGGACGCTCTGTAGTTTTCTTTACGGAAACTGAAACGTCAGGCATCCGCTATTTCCCTTTTACGGGTGTTGTTAGCTATGTCGATGGCGACCGCATGGTGGTTACCGTACCTGACAACACGCGTATCATTGATTTGCAGGGAACAGAGAAGGTCGGGGTACAGTTGTCGTTCGACGAAACCAGCTATCGTCTGATGTTGGAGGCGTTGGACCGGGCCATACGAGGGAAAGGTCGTTTGGGATATCTGCGTGACTTGTTCTATACGCCTCATCAGAAGCCCGAGACTTTTTCTTTTCAACCCATGCACTTTCCTTACCTGAACAAAACGCAGGAAGAAGCTGTCAATGAGGTGCTTCGTGCCAAGGATGTAGCTGTTGTGCATGGTCCTCCAGGAACGGGAAAGACCACAACATTGGTGGAGGCCATTCGTGAGACGCTGATGCGCGAGAACCAGGTACTGGTCTGTGCACAAAGCAATATGGCGGTCGACTGGATATCCGAAAAACTCGTTGATCGCGGCATCAACGTATTAAGAATAGGTAATCCTACCCGTGTGAATGATAAGATGCTGTCGTTTACCTATGAACGGCGCTTTGAAGGTCATCCCGACTATCCGCAGCTATGGGCTTTGCGCAAGGCCATTCGCGATCTGCGTAGCCATCGGAAACGGGGCGACGAAAAATACCATCAGCGCTTGGAAAGTCTGAAAAGCCGTGCTACAGAACTGGAGATTCGTATCAATAGTGAACTCTTTGGCGAGGCGCGTGTCATTGCCTCTACATTGGTAGGTGCTGCCAACCGCTTGCTGGATGGTCAGAAATACGGTACACTGTTCATTGATGAGGCTGCCCAGGCATTAGAGGCAGCTTGTTGGATTCCCATGCGGCGTGTCAGTCGCGTCGTATTGGCTGGTGATCATTGCCAGTTGCCGCCAACCGTGAAGAGTATTGCCGCCTTGAAGGCAGGATTGGGCAAGACACTGATGGAGCGTATTGTTGAGACGCACCCTGAAGCTGTCACCTTGTTGCGGATACAGTATCGCATGAACGATGACATCATGCGCTTCTCGTCTGACTATTTTTATCATGGTCAGGTAGAGAGTGCTCCCGAGGTTCGCTTTCGTGGCATTCTCGACCTTGACACACCCATGGAATGGATCGATACCTCTGAATACCTGGATAATCCGGACAATCCGGAAGTTCCGGAACTCTCCTTCAAGGAAGAGTTTGTCGGTGAGTCGTATGGTCGCATTAACAAGGCAGAGGGCCTGCTAACGATGCATGTCCTGCAACAGTATTTCGAACGAATTGGTAAGCAACGTTTATTGGATGAGCGTATCGATGTGGGAATCATTTCGCCTTATCGCGCCCAGGTGCAGTTCCTGAGACGCCTACTCACCAAGCGTGAATACTTCAAGCCTTTCCGTCGACAGATCAGTGTAAATACAGTCGATGGATTCCAGGGACAGGAACGTGATGTCATCGTGATTTCCCTTGTGCGTTCTAATGACGAAGGCCAGATTGGTTTCCTGCGTGACCTGCGTCGCATGAATGTGGCCATTACCCGTGCTCGCATGAAGGTCATCATTTTAGGCAACCGCCAAACAATGACCCGTCATCCTTTTTATCGCCAGCTATGGCAATATTGTAAGAAACAACAAGAAACTCAACAGATATGAAAAAATTAGTGTTATTCCTATTGTTTATGACAATGACAACCTTTGCAACAGCCCAGAATTTCCGTTTCGACGAAATGACGTATTCGCCCGAGAAAACGACTTTCAAGCTGTTTGCCCCTGCTGATGCGAAGAGTGTAAAAGTCCGAATCTATAAAGAAGGACTGGGTGGCAAAGCTCTGAAAACCATCAAGATGCAGTATGTCGATGGGCTCTGGACTGCCACCGTCAAAGGTGACCTGCTGGGACGCTTCTATACTTTTGACATGGGGCATGGCGAATGTCCTGGCGTGTTTGCAAAAGCTGTAGGCGTTAATGGTAAACGTGCTGCCATCATCGCAATGACACAGACTAATCCGGAAGAGTGGGAGAATGACCAGCGTCCTATCTGTAAGTCACCAGCTGACCTCGTGGTCTATGAGATGCACCATCGTGACTTCTCTATTGCCCGTGAGGATGCACAGTATAAGGGAAAGTTCTTGGCTCTGACTGAATCGTGGGCCATTGACCATTTGAAGACGTTGGGGGTTAATGCCATTCATATTCTGCCATCGTACGACTACGGTTCTGTAGACGAAACGCGAATAGACCCCGACCTCTACTATGAACATGCCTACGAGAGTCTGCCCGAAGGTGTTATTCCGGCACGAGCCGACTTCTCACCACAATATAACTGGGGTTATGATCCTGTAAACTATAATGTTCCTGAAGGAAGCTATTCTACGGATCCCTATGAGCCGGCAACACGTATCCTCGAGTTTAAACAGATGGTGCAAGCGCTCCACAAGGCAGGCATTCGCGTGATTCTCGACGTGGTGTATAACCACACCTACGACATTGAGCATTCTAATTTCCAGCGTACCTATCCAGACTATTACTATCGCAAGACGGCCGACGGTGCTTATTCCAATGGTTCAGGGTGTGGCAATGAGACGGCTAGCGAAAAACCCATGATGAGGCAGTTTATGTTGGAAAGTGTGAAATATTGGATGGACGAATACCATATTGATGGTTTCCGCTTCGACTTGATGGGGTGCCACGACATTGAGACGATGAACCAGATTCGTCAGATGGTAGATGCTATCGATCCTTCGGTATTTATCTATGGAGAGGGTTGGAGTGCTGGCCAGTGTGCTTATCCCAGCGAACAGCTGGGACTGAAGGCCAATATTCCGCAGATGTTTGGTATCGCAGCATTCTCTGACGAGATTCGCGATGCCTTACGTGGTCCATTCTCTGATGATACGAAACCCGGTTGGTTGGGTGGCGTCAACGAGGAGGAGTCGTTGAAGTTCGGCATCGTAGGTGCTATCCGTCATCCGCAGGTGAAAATGAAGAAGGTCAACTATGCCGAGAAACCTTGGGCGGTGGAACCGACTCAAATGATGAGCTATGTCAGTTGTCACGACGATATGTGCTTGGTCGACCGTCTTATGGCATCTGTTATTGATAAAAGTAATCATAACTCTCAATTCTCAACTCTCAATTCTCAATTAAAAGAAGAGCTGATTCGTCTCGATCTGTTGGCACAAACGGCAGTATTTACTTCACAAGGCGTACCTTTTATGCTCAGTGGCGAAGAATTGTTACGCGATAAGAAGGGAGTTCATAATAGCTTTGAATCGCCAGACAGTATCAACCATTTGGACTGGACGAATAAGGAGAAGTATCCTCAGGTGTTTGAATATTATAAAAATCTGATAGACCTGCGTAAGCATCATCCTGCTTTCCGCTTAGGCAATGCTGATTTGGTTCGCAAGCATCTGGAATTCCTTCAGGCTCCTAAAGGTGTAGTTGCTTTCCACTTGAAGAATTATGCTGGTCGTGACGATTGGCGTAACATCATTGTGATTCTCAATGCATCAAAGCAATCACAGCAAGTGAACATACCCAATGGTAATTATATTGCTGTATGCCGTGATGGCGTGATTAACGAAAAAGGTTTATGTACGCTTGAAGGAAATCAAGCGGAGGTATGTGCACAGTCTGCATTGATTATACACGACTGACAAATGTCTTGAAATGAGGAATGAGGAATGAAGAAATGTTAAAAAACAACAAGTCAAGGGCATTTCCCGTTTCTCATTTCTCATTTCTCATTTTTAATCACTACCTTTGCACATCGATTTAATGTAAGAAACGTTTCTGAGAAGATGATTACTGTGAAGGTTGTGAACCGCGGGCACCAGCAGTTGCCTGCTTATGCTACGTCCCAAAGTGCAGGAATGGACCTGAGAGCCAACCTGGAGGAACCTGTCACCCTGCGCCCTTTAGAGCGCAGACTGATTCCAACAGGTCTGCATATTGCATTGCCGGAGGGTTACGAGGCCCAGGTGCGTCCGCGTAGTGGACTGGCCCTGAAGCATGGAATTACCGTATTGAACACTCCGGGAACGATAGATGCAGACTATCGGGGAGAAGTAGGAGTGGTGCTGATTAATCTGTCACAGCAGGACTTTGTGGTAAACGATGGCGAGCGTATTGCCCAAATGGTAATTGCTCGTCACGAACAAGGAGAACTTGTCGTTGTCGAGGAACTCGATGAGACGGAACGTGGTGCAGGTGGCTATGGTCATACAGGTGTGAAGTGAAGAGGCAAAGATACATATTGTTTTTATTGACGGCACTGGTCTGTTTGCCAATGATGGCTGACGATGCAGACAAGGGCCGCCGTTATGATGCTTTTTTCTTGGATGCCATTTGCCAACGTGAGAAGGGCAACAATGACGCTGCATTCGATTTGCTGCGTCATTGTGTGGAACTCGACTCCACCCGCTCTGAGGCCTACTTCTATCTGGCACAGTATTATCGTGTTCTGAAAGACAAGGACCACCACCTCTATTGTATTCAGAAGGCTTCTTCGTTGGAACCTGAGAATGCCACTTATCTGGAAACTTTGGGTGAAACATACATCTCGCAGCGTCAATATGCAGAGGCTGCAGAGGTGTTGGAACGTCTCTATGACGTGAACCACAGCCGAACCGATGTGTTGGGAATGTTAATCCAGCTCTATGAACAGTTGGAGGACTATGACCACGCCATTCAGGCCTTGAGCAGGTTGGAGGTTGCAGAGGGAAAGAGTGAGCGCCTGTCGTATGCCAAGAGTCAGTTGTATACCCAGAAAGGCGACAAGAAGTCTGCAATCAGTGAAATGAAACAATTGGCCGATCAGTACCCCAACGACTTGAACTACCACGGCCTCTATGCTAACACACTTTATCAGAATGGCCAACAGAAGCAGGCCGTGCAACTCTACGAGAATATACTTCGTCAGGAGCCGGATAATCGTAGTGCACTGATGGGCTTGTTGGCATATTATTACGAACAAAAGGATTCAGTAAAGACGGAAGCTTACAGAGAACGGATATTGCTTAACAAGAATTCCACCCAAGAGGATCGTGTGACCCTATTGCGTCAGCTGATAGGTGAAAGCGAACAGTCAGGAGGCGATTCCACCCGTGTACTGCAATTGTTCCATCGCATTCTCGCGATGCCACAACAGGATGCTGATATGGCGCTATTCTGTGCGACCTATATGAATCTAAAGAAGATGCCTCAGGATAGTATCAAAGTGGTCTTGGAACAGGCCTTGGAGATTGCTCCGGATAATGCTGCAGCCCGTCTGCAACTGGTGAGCTATGCCTGGCAGGCAGAGGACCGCGACCGGGTAATCGCCCTTTGCCGGGATGCCCGCCAGTATAACCCTGATGAAATGGCTTTTTATTATTATCAGGGCATCGCCTACTATCAGAAAGAACAGTTGGACGGTGCGCTGAATGCCTTCCAGAACGGTATCGATGTCATTACCGACCAGAGCGATCCCGCCATTGTCAGCGACTTTTATGCTGTCATGGGCGACATCATGCATCAAAAGGGTATGGATCGCGAGGCTTTTGCCGCTTACGACTCCTGTCTGGTGTGGAAAGAAGACAACATTGGTTGTCTGAATAACTATGCCTACTATCTCAGCGAGTTGGGGCAAGACCTGTCTAAGGCTGAGCAGATGTCGTATCGTACCATCAAAGCCGAACCAAAGAATGCGACCTATCTCGATACCTATGCATGGATTCTGTTCATGCAGCAGCGTTACAGCGAGGCCAAAATTTATATCGACCAGACCATGCAGTGCGACTCCGATACTTCGGCAGTCATGCTGGAACATGCTGGTGACATCTACTATCATTGTGGCGACAAGGAAAAAGCTGTCGTCTTTTGGCAACAGGCACTCGACAGGGCTTCCGATAAGTCCGAAATCAAGGGTGACCGTCTGCAAGTACTTATTAGAAAGATAAAACTTAAAAAATACCTAAAAGAATGAAAACAGTACGCATTTTGAAGATTGCCGCACTGGCACTTCCGTTGACGCTGGCCGTAGCTTCCTGCGGCTCACATCGTAAAGCTGTCAAGGAGACTCCGACAGTGGTCAGTCCTGACACACTGAAGAAGCAGGCCTTCTTGCAGAAAGTGAATGACAATGCTCAGTATGCCCGCTTCATCACGTCGAAGGTGAAGTTCAGTGTTGAGGTTGGAGCTCGTCAGATGACGCTCACAGGTAATCTGAAGATGAAGCGTGATGACGTAATTCGCCTGCAACTCATGGCCTTTGGCTTTGTGGAGGCAGGCCGTCTGGAGTTTACCAAGGAGTATGTCCTCATTATGGACCGCATCAACAAACTCTATATGAAGGTGCCTTATGCTCAGATGGACTTCCTGCGTAACAGTCAGATTGATTTCTATGTGCTGCAGGCCCTGTTCTGGAACGAGCTCTTCCAGCCTGGAAAGATGAAGGTTACTGATGAGGCCCTTAAGACTTTCAGTGCAGAGATAGGTCCCGAGGATGCCATCATCTCCATGGAGAGTGGTAAACTGTCGTACCGTTGGTTGGCAGAAAAGGCGAACCACCGCGTGAAGATGGCCAATATCCTGTATAACGACAAGTTCCGCGGTAACTATCAGTTGAACTGGGACTACGAGGACTTCCAACAGAACAACCGTAAGTATTTCCCCATGGAGCATAAGATTTCCTTTACTACCCCTGAGAAGGAGGTGAAACTGGGAATGACACTCAACTACATGGGTGCCGATGAAAATTGGGAAACGCGTACGGAAGTATCGAGCAAGTATCGTCAGGTGTCTGTCGAGGAGATCCTTCAGCGCTTCATGTCTCTCTAATCCTTTTGGATGAAGCGAATAGGTGTCATACTCCTGTTGCTGGCCTTCACCCTGGCTCCTTATGCGCAAAAAAAAGCAGCATCCAAGAAGCCGGCGGCGAAGAAAACTGCTGTTACCCAAACAAAAAAATCCGGTAGGTCCGGAAAATCCAGTAAGTCCGGGAAGTCAGGGAAGTCCTCACAGCCTACCGTGAAGTCTCTGCAGAATCAGCGACAGCAGATACAAAAGGAAATCCAAAAGCAGGAAACCCTTCTCCGTAACAACGAGAAGGATGTTAAGAAGCGCTTGCAGAATCTGATGGTGCTCAATACCGAGATTGAAGGCAAGCGTCGCACCATTGATACCATTCGCAAAGACATCACTCATCTCGATGTGGAGATAGAGATGCTGATGACCCAGCTGGAACAGTTGCAGGATGAACTGAACGAACGAAAGGCCAATTATGTCAAGTCGATGCGTTACATGCATCGTAACCGTTCTGCTATCAGTCAGATGATGTTCATCTTCAGTGCCGATAACCTTGCTCAGATGTTCCGACGTATGCGTTTTATGCGTGAGTATGCCAATTACCAGCGGGCGCAGGGTGAAGAGGTAAAGGAGAAGCAGGAGGAAGTTAATCTGAAGTTCCAGTCGCTGAACGTTGCCCAAGAACACAAGCGTGACTTGCTGAACAAAGGAGAACAGGAGCGTCGCTCGTTGGAGGGTAAACAGACGGAACAGCAGAATGTGGTCAATACCTTAAAGAAAGAACAGAAGACCATTCAGAATATCATCGCCCAGCAGAAAAAGAAAGATGCTGCCCTCAATGCTCAGATTGATCGTTTGATAGCAGAGGAGGTGGCTCGACAAAAGGCTCGTGCTGCTGCCGAGGCCAAACGCCGTGCTGAGGCTGAGGCAGCGAAAAAACGTGCTGCTGAGCTGGCTCGTAAGAAAGCTGCCGCTGAAGCTGCTGCCCGTGAGAATGCTCGTCGTATCGCCGAAGCCAAAGCCAAAGAGGAGAAAGCAAAGCGTGAGGCTCAGGCGGCCAAGAATAAACAAGAACGTGAGGCTGCTGAGCGCAGGGCCCGCGAAGCTGAACAGCACCGTTTGGAAACGGAGCGCAAGGCAGAGGCAGAGAATCGTGAACATGCCAAGGCCGTGGCTTCAGCCCGCAAGGAGGCTGACGAAGTCTTGAACATGCCCACAGAGGATATGCGTATCAGCGGTAACTTCGAGAGCAATCGTGGACGCTTGCCTATTCCCATTACAGGACCATATCGTATTGTGAGCCATTATGGTCAGTATAACGTAGAGGGCTTGCGTGGTGTGACACTTGACAACAAGGGTGTCAACATCCGTGGCGAGGCCGGTGCTCAGGCACGTAGCATCTTCGATGGCGAGGTCAGCGCCGTGTTCAGCTTCGGAGGCTCTATGGTGGTAATGGTCCGTCACGGCAGCTATATCTCCGTATATTGTAACCTTGCCAGCGTCAATGTACATCGTGGCCAGAAGGTTTCGACGCGTCAGTCATTGGGACGGGTAGGACAGGACAATATCCTCCAATTCCAGCTACGCCGTGAGACGACCAAGTTGAATCCTGAATCTTGGCTGGGAAGGTAATAATTCTTTGAAATATCGAAATGTCGTAATTCCGTTATATCGTAATTCCGTTATAACGATATCAACTCCACATAAGTGGCAATTGCTTGTTCAATCTCGCTGATGCAGATAAATTCATCGGCGGTATGACTGCGTGAACTCTCGCCGGGTCCTAACTTCATCGAGGGGAAAGGCATCAGTGCCTGGTCGCTCAGCGTAGGCGAACCGAAAGGCACCATACCCATCTTGATGCTTTTCTGTACGAGGGGATGCCCAACGGGGATGTGTGACGACGACAAGCGGAACGAACGGGCCTTCAACTCACATTTCTTCATGTGTTTCTGCAGGAAGGCGAACAAGAATTCGTTCTGATAGTATTCGTTGGTACGTACATCAATCACGAAGTGACACTCGTCAGGGACGACATTATGTTGTGTACCACTGTTCAATACCGTTACCGTCATCTTTGTATAGCCCAATAGCATACTCTTTTTCTTAAAGCGGTAGTCGCGTAGCCATACCAAGTCATCCAATGCTTCGTAGATGGCATTGACGCCTTCCTCGCGGGCGGCATGACCGCTTTTTCCATAAGCCACTCCGTCAATCACCATCAGTCCCTTTTCAGCAATGGCAGGCTGCATACCAGTTGGCTCCCCCACGATGGCTACATCAATCTTGGGCAACTCGGGCAAGGCTAACGAAAAACCGCCAGCTCCGCTCACTTCCTCCTCACACGATGCCAGATACACTAAATTGTAATTTGTTCCGTGTGGCGCGATTTCGTCGCGCCATATCCTATACGTCTGCAACAAACTGACTAGGCCACCGCCACAGTCGTTGGCCCCAAGTCCATACAATCGATCACCCTCTACAACTGGCGTAAACGGGTCTCGGGTCCAAGTACTCACGGGTTTTACGGTGTCAATGTGGGCGTTTAACAGAAGCGTCGGCTTTTCAGGGTCCAACGTTTCGCATACTAGAATATTGTTGCCGATACGTCTTGCGGGCAGGCCGCATTTCTCGATGAAATCGGCTAAAATGTCTGCGGCAGCACTTTCTTCGCGGCTCACAGAGGGCGTTGCTATCAGTCTTTTTAGCAACTCGACGGCTTCGGTAGTGTATTGATAAATTTCCATAATATCGTAATTTTGCCACAAAATTACGAATAATTTCTCATTTCTCATTTCTCATTTCTAATTTTTTTATTACCTTTGCACCTAATTAATAATAGGAGATGTTTATGCAGACGAATTATCACATGTCAGTGCTGGTGCACGAACAGGCCAAGAAGTATGGTGACCGCGAGATGCTGATCTATCAGGATTTCGGTGGAAAAGAATGGAAATCACTGTCCTGGAATCAGGTCTCTCAGACTGTTAAACAGGTGTCGAATGCCTTGCTGAACCTGGGTGTGAAGGTACAGGAGAACATTGGTATTTTCTCGCAGAATTCGGTTCAGTATATTGAGTGCGACTTCGGTGCCTGGGGCATTCGTGCAGTGACCATTCCCTTCTATGCCACCAGTTCGGAGCAGCAGATTCAGTTTATGGTCAACGACGCCAAGATACGCTATCTTTTCGTTGGTGAACAGGATCAGTACGACAAGGCGCGTCGCATCTTCTCGCTCTGTCCTACATTGGAACGCATCATCGTTTTCGACCCAATGGTGCACATCTCTACACATGATCCTAATGCCGTCTATTTCAGTGATTTCCTGAAATTGGGCGAGAATCTCCCTCGTCAAATTGAAGTTGACAAACTGCAACAGGAAGCCACGAATGATGATATCGCAAACATTCTCTATACCAGTGGTACGACAGGTGACTCGAAGGGTGTCATCCTGACGCACGGACAGTTCCATGCCGCTATGGTGGCAAACAGCAAATGTGTACCTGTCAACGAAGACGACCGCATCATGAACTTCTTGCCCTATACACATATCTTCGAACGTGGATGGGCTATCCTGTGTATGTATGCCGGAGCACGTATGATTGTCAACACCCATCCTCAGGAGGTACAGCAGTCCATGCGCGACACACATCCCACCTGTATGTCGGCCGTTCCTCGTTTTTGGGAGAAGGTCTATATGGGTGTGATGGACAAGATTGAGCATTCCAGTGCCGTTCAGCGTAAACTGTTTTTGCATGCTCTCAATGTAGGTCGTCGTCATAACATCGAGTATCTTAGCAAGGGGAAGAAACCACCCGTGGCACTTCATTTGGAGTATGAGATGCTGAACCGTACCGTCTTCTTGTTGGTTCGTAAGGAACTGGGTCTGGAGAATGCCCATTTCTTCCCCACGGCAGGTGCTGCTGTATCGGCGCATGTGGAAGAATTCGTCCATTCCATCGGCATCAATATGGTCGTAGGATATGGCTTGACGGAGTCATTGGCCACCGTATCGTGCAACCATCTGGGTAAGCCTTATACTGTTGGATCGGTGGGCATCCCCATCGAGGGCATCGACATCAAGGTCAGTGAAGATGGTGAGATTCTGTTGAAGGGTCCGACGATTACCATAGGCTACTACAACCGTGAGGACCTGACGAAGCAGGCCTTTACCGAAGATGGCTATTTCCGTACGGGAGATGCTGGTTATCTGAAAGATGGTGAATTGTTCTTGACAGAACGCATCAAGGACCTCTTCAAGACATCGAACGGTAAGTATATTGCACCACAGATGATTGAGTCGAAGCTGCTCGTCGATAAGTTCATCGACCAGATAGCAGTGATAGCCGACGAGCGTAAATTCGTCTCGGCACTCATCATTCCTGTGTACTCATTGCTTGAGGAATATGCCCGCGACCACAACATCGCGTTTAAAACCCGTGAAGACCTTTGTGCCGATCCGGAAATCATGCAGATGATGAAGGAGCGCATCGATACCCTCCAGCAGCAGCTGGCCCATTACGAACAAGTGAAGCGCTTCACCCTGCTACCCCATCACCTCTCGATGGAGAAGGGTGAACTGACCAATACGCTCAAAATCCGCCGCCGCGTATTAAATGAAAATTATAAAAAGGAGATAGAGGCGATGTATGCGGAGTGACTTTTAAATTAGAAATTAGGAATTAGAAATTAGAAATTATGATTACCTGATTATGTTAGAAAGGCGCGAAAACATCATCGTTGAGAAGTCTGAACAGTTTGCTGATAGGATAGTGAAGATGCACAAATATTTGTCAAGCAAAAGAGCCGGAAATTCAGACATGCTCAAACAGATAGTGCGTAGCGGTACCAGTATAGGTGCAAATGTCTCGGAGAGTAAATTTGCTCAGAGTGAGGCTGACTTTCTAACAAAGATGACGATATCACTTAAAGAAGCAAATGAAACTAAATTTTGGATTAAACGCTTGTATGCAGGCGGATATCTGACAGAGAAAGAATTTGATTCTATCATCAAAGACAACGAAGAGATAATAAGTATATTAGTAAAAATAACAGAAACAATGAAAAGGAAACTACGGAAATAATGGGATTTTAGAAGTAATCATAATTTCTAATTCCTAATTTCTAATTCCTAATTAAAAGAATGATAACACAAGATCAACTGAAAGACGTTCTGGATCGTGCTGATAAGTTGAAGCACTACCTGAAGATAGACCAGAAGCAGATGGAGTACGAGGAGGAGGATCTTCGTACGCAGGCTCCTGATTTCTGGGAGGACCAGAAGCGCGCTGAAGAGCAGATGAAGAAGGTGAAAGCCATCAAGAAATGGCTCGATGGCTACCAGGCTGTTCGCACTGCTGCCGACGAGCTCCAACTGGCTTTTGATTTCTATAAGGAAGAGATGGTGACCGAAGACGAGGTTGACCACAACTATCAAGCCGCTCTCAGCTTGATAGAAGACCTGGAGCTGAAAAACATGCTCCGTCAGAAGGAAGACCCCATGGATGCTGTGTTGAAGATCAATTCTGGTGCAGGTGGTACCGAGGCTCAGGACTGGGCCCAGATGCTGATGCGTATGTATCAGCGTTGGGCTGAGGCGCACGACTATAAGGTGTCTATTGCTAACCTGCAGGACGGCGACGAGGCGGGCATCAAGAGTGTCACCATGCAGATTGAGGGTGGCGAGTTTGCCTATGGCTACCTGAAAAGCGAAAACGGTGTTCACCGCTTGGTTCGTGTGTCACCTTATAATGCCCAAGGTAAGCGTATGACGTCGTTTGCTTCCGTATTCGTTTCCCCGCTGGTCGACGATACCATTGAAGTGTATGTCGACCCTGCCAAGCTGTCGTGGGATACTTTCCGCAGCTCGGGTGCTGGCGGTCAGAACGTCAACAAGGTGGAGTCGGGTGTGCGACTGCGCTATTGGTATACCGACCCTGATACGGGCGAGGAAGAGGAAATCCTCATCGAGAATACCGAGACCCGTGACCAGCCGAAGAACAAGGAACGTGCCATGGCCCTGTTGCGCTCGCAACTCTACGACCGTGCCATGCAGAAACGCTTGGAGGCTCAGGCCAAGATTGAGGCGGGCAAGAAAAAGATTGAGTGGGGCAGTCAGATTCGTTCCTATGTCTTCGACGACCGTCGTGTCAAGGACCACCGCACCAACTACCAGACCTCTGATGTGGATGGTGTCATGGATGGCAAAATCGACGAGTTCATCAAGGCATACCTGATGGAGTTTGGAATGGAGAATGTGGAATGTTGAATGATTGCGCACGCGCAATGTTTGAATGAAGAGTGATGAGTGATTTTGGCAAAATAATGGAAGATAAGTGCATGAATTTCGCAATTCGCATAACGAATTTATGTCGTTTCCTTATTGACGAAAAGCATGAGCACAAGATATCTGATCAATTATTCCGTAGTGGTACGAGTATTGGTGCTAATATGGCAGAGGCACAATGTGCTATTAGTAAGAAGGACTTTGCTGCAAAAGTGTATATCTCATTAAAAGAATGCAATGAAACCCTCTTTTGGCTAACTTTATTAAGAAAAACAGGTTCCTTGGATTCCAAACAATATCAATCAATATATGATGATTGTGAAGAATTAAAACGTCTTTTAGTTTCGATAACGAAAACATCAAAATATAATTTAGATAACGAAATAATTAATAATTAATCATTGATAATCGGCTTTGCCGATCATTCAACAATCAACATTCAAAATTCAACATTATGAAAAAGAGTAATGCAAAGCGTGAAGCTTACGCTAAGAAACAGGAAGAACAAGGTAAGAAAGTTGTCACATGGATTTTTGGCGGACTCATCATTCTGGCCATTATCTATCTGATTTGGACGTTTACCATGATGGCGTAAAAGCTTATGGCTCAAGAAATTGAACGCAAATTCCTCGTGCTTGACGATTCTTTCAAGCACGAGGCTTTTTCAAGTTATCACATCCGTCAGGGCTATATCTGTAGTGAGCGGGGGCGCACCGTACGTATCCGAATTCGTGACAATCAGGCCTTTATCACCATCAAGGGTCCCAGTCTCGATGGTGGCCTGTCGCGTTATGAATTCGAACAGGAGATTCCCTTTGCCGATGCAGAACAATTGATGACACTCTGTGACCCAGGCATTATCGACAAGACGCGCTGGCTGGTCAAAAGCGGCGAACACACCTTCGAAGTCGATGAGTTTCATGGTGAAAATGCACCACTTGTCATGGCGGAGGTGGAGTTAAAATCTACCATAGACGAGCCAAAAATTCCCCATTTCATCGGAAAAGAGGTTACTGGTGACCGCCGCTATTATAATTCCCAGCTACGTCGGTATCCTTATTCCTCTTGGGTAGAAAATCAAGAGTGATTACCTCTCTATTAACCTCCTCACATGAACCGCACGGTAAATCGGAGGTAAATCGGAGGTAAATCGGAGGTAAGTCGGAGGTAAGTCGGAGGTAACCCTGACTTAACCTTGACTTAACCCTGAGCTATGTCAAGGTGTTTTTTCTTACAATTTAGCCTTTTTTAATCTTTTATATCCGTTTTTTCTCGATACGGCTCTTGATTTAAATCAAGAAATTAAGCAATTTTATAAATTAATGGGGGGGGTAGTGTGGAAGAATGTAGTAATATTCCTAAATTTGCATACTAAGTTAGTTTCGCGCGTATATGATGAGGAAAGAGATAAAGCATAATTTGTTAATTGTTTTGCTGCTTTTGTTCGTTTCGAAAGCGGCAGCGCAAAACGTGACGCTTAGCAATAATCTGCTTTACGATGCCTGGCTGACTCCCAATCTGCGTATCGGTGTCCGTGCCAGCGAACATTGGTCGCTGGGCTTGACGGCAGGTTATCGTCCTTGGCCCACCAACGACGAGACGTCGCGTAAATGGCGCCATGTGCTGATTTCCCCTGAGTTGCGTTATTGGAAGGACTCTGTCAATGTGCATCATTTCTTTGGTGCGAATCTCATTTACAGTCACTTCAATGTGGCCGATGTCCGCTTCCCCTTTGGGTTATTCCCCTCGGTACGCGACGAGCGTCGCCAGGGCGACCTTTTTGCCATTGGTGCTTTCTATGGTTACTCATGGGTCTTAGGTCGCCACTGGAACTTGGAGGCGCTGATTGGTGTCGCCGTGGGTTATGCCAAGTACGACCGCTATGCCTGTGGGCATTGCGGCACCAAGATTTCCGATGAGTCGAAGCTGTTCCTGATGCCTCAGGCTGGCATCAATATCGTCTATAATATTCCTGGCCGTCCCTGCAAGCAGCAGGAACCGGTCGCCATCGATCCGAACGCCCAGGAAACTCTCCGGCAGTTAGAGAAAACCGATAACGAGACAACGAAAACGAAATAAAAGAAAATTAAATAATTGCAATTATGAATATGATGAAAAAGTATTTATTCATGTTAGCAGCATTCATTGCTGCTACAGCAACCTTCACTGCTTGTAGTAGTGAGGAGGACGCGGCAGTTTCTCCGGAGAACGAACTGGGAGATCTTGTCAGAGCACAATTTACTATCTCTATTCCGATGAATACGGGAGCCACCACAAGGATGTCTGCTGATGTCGTTCAAAGCGTTCCAAGCGTGTCGAAATTCCGTGGTATTAATGAAATCAGATTGTTTCCATCAGCTGTACCATTGAGTAATTTCTCTTCAACCAGTTCTATTGGGAAGTATATTTATCTTCGTGAATTATTAAAGCCGACATCAGCTTCTGTTACTGAGGAAATTCCCAAAGGCGAGTTGTTGGAAGCTAGTAAATCGGTATTGTATGGAAATGTACAATTGCAGATTGGTACACAAACATTTCTGTTTTATGGTAAGGCAATAGGAAAAGCGAATGATGCCCAATCAGGTTATACTTCAGCTGATTACATTAAATATGGTTGGTTGACTAAGACAATGGATGAGACGGCATCCAATGTCAGTGGTTTTAAATTCTCGCCAACGTCTATTACAAGTTACCCAACAACTGTAAAAAATGAAAATGATGAAGATACAAATAAAGCAACATTGATGTCTACAAAAACTACGGCAATCTGTAATTATTTGAAGCTCATTGCGGATGCACAATACACTTCAGGCGAAGTCACTGAAGCATGGAGAAGTACAGGTAATGCTGGTTTTAGTGCTTTGTTTACTAGTTTTGTTAATATGAAGGCCGGTTCCTCAACGAATCTCGCAGTTGCTATTAAAGATTTGTATTTCACGTGCAAGGATATATATGATGATAATGGAAACTTGTTGGCAAAGGCTATATGTGATGCCATTAATAACAATACCTATATAAAGTCAATTGATGCAACGAACAAGACTTTGGAGTTCCAGAAAAATATAGATAATTATCCATCAATAATCGATTTACCTGATGGTGCAGCAGTTCTTCATTATGAAGCAGATACGGAGGGTAAAGCGGTATTCACTTATCTTGGAACCGATGCTAACTATGCCAGCATGAATGTAACGGCACTCGACCAGTATGCTTATCCTGCCAATTTATACTATTGGGGTAAGAGTGATATTCTGACTTCAGAATCATCTCAGCAAGACCATTTCAACCCAACAATGACTTGGGACGATAATGTAAGCACAGGAATTTTTAATTATTACGATGCAGGGAACGCCATTACCTCCAAAACGCGTTCTGTGATTTTGAAGAAACAGGTGCAATATGGTGTCGGACGCTTGGATTTCTCTGTTGCTGCTAGCGGTTCAGGTACGGGAGGAAAGTTGGCTGACAATGGAAGTGGTACCAATGCTCATAGCATAGATCCTACAAAAATTAAGCTGACAGGCATTTTGATTGGCGGACAAAAGAATGTCGGATGGAATTTTGAACCTCTTACTACTGGAAGCGAATACACGGTTTATGATAATCTTGTAATTTCTCAGGATGTAACCAAAGAAGGAGAAGAGACCGAGAAGACAAAGGGTATTGCTCTGGCAACATCATTGAGTACAACCCCTACGACAAACTTTGTTCCTCTTGCCCAAACATTAGTTCTTGAGACTGCAGGAGCCGATGCAACAGAATCAGTAAAGGTGGCGTTGGAGTTTGTCAACAATGATCAGGATTTCTATGGAAAGGACGGTATTGTTCCTAAAGGATGTAAGTTCTATCTTGTAGGAGCACTGGAGATGACTCCTTCCGTTACTGGTGCAACAACGACAAAACCAACTGGATATACTGATAATAAAATATTTAAACAGGATTTTGTCACTATCGCAAAATTTCAAATTAACAGTTTGAAAAACGCTGAAAATACAATTCCCGATCTTCGTAATCCTAAAGTGGAACTCGGCCTCTCTGTTGATTTAACTTGGCAAGAAGGAGTAGAATTTTATGTGCCTATCCCATAATTATAAGAAAACAACGACAGGAAACAGTAAAAAACGATATACAATATGAAAAAGACCAATCAATTCGCTCTGTGCTTCGCGATAGCGTTGACAGGTGCAGTAGGATTCACAGGTTGCTCTTCAGAAGAGAACGTGGATGTTAATCCTTCTTACAACAAGCAGACCGGTGAGCTGAACGTTGACTTCGTGTTCAACGTTTCGACTTCGAACACTCCGACAACCCGTATGACCTCGGCAAACACACAGGCCACTACTGGTGATTATTTCCGTGGACTCACGAACGCTTATCTCGCCACATTTAAGTTGGATGCTGACGGTAAAGCTGTGCCGAACAGCACTACACCGATAGACAGGAGCTATTCTTTCGGTACTATTCTTTCTGCAGGTTCGCTCACCGAGAATCCTGACGACGGTCTGCCCACCTCTCGTCGTGTGGTTGAGCTCAGCCTCGAAACAGCTACCAACGCTATGATGTTCTGGGGTAAGGCCATCAAGACGGGCACTGACGATGAGCAGGGAAGGGTTGTCATGAATATTGATGAGAAGAACCTTGCCAACACATCTATCTCCATGTGTAAGATTGTGCCTGATGCTCCTTATTCTACGGAAACATCACACATCTATAAGGATGCATTGCTGCAGCACGAGAAACTCATGGCTGCTGCTCTGACACGCATCATCCGAAGTGGTATTACAAATAAAACGGTGACTTACGGTGATCTTTCCGTAAACGTTGATCAGCTGAACTGGAGTGATTACGCTCAAGTAAGTGGTGAAGCAGGAAGCTATGTCATCACTCCGAAAACTGTCTCACCCGTGAAAACAACAGGAGGCGAACAGACTATTAGCGCATTAGGCGAAAAAATAGCGAAAGCTTTTGCAACCCTCAATACCATCCACACCAATGAGTTGCGTGCCGGTTACGGTGAGGCTGTGGCAAAGATGGTGGCTGACCTGATGACCGTCGTTAATTCTGTGGTTGGTGCCACGCCAGTATCACTGCATGAGTGTGTGACACAAGAAGTTGCCAAAGCTATTAAGACCAACGTGGAGTATTTCTTCGACGCAGATTTGGGTTATGAATGGAAGAGTGTTGACGACATTAAGTCTAACCTCCCCAACGTCACGGGTGTTGATGCCGTTACGAGTGGCTGCAACCTCAATGATTTCCCGAAGACCTTCAACTTGCCCTACGGTTCAGTACTGCTGCAATTCGACATTGAATCAGATGCTACAGCAAGCAGTGGCTATAAGTTCACCTATAATTATAAAGGCGCTGTAGAGACTTATGCAATGGGAGGCTCTACCACATCAACGGATGCTTTCGACCCCATGAACTATGTCTATCCTGCTGAGCTCTGCTACTTTGGCAACAGCCCCATCCGTACGTCGAACGCAACTTTGGTGGCTAACGACTATCCCGACGGAGCTAAGAATTGGGAAACCGATGCCAGCTGGGCTACCAACAGTTGGGAAAACAATAGCCGTGTGCTTTCGTCAACACGAAGTGTGGCTATGCGCGACAATATCCGATATGGTACTGCCTTGCTGAAGACACAAGTACGTTACGGCAGTGCTATCCTGGAAGACAATAATGCTAATCTCCAGAAGCGATGGAACAATGTCACTGAGGCTAACAACCAGATTAATGTGACTGGTAACGACACTCACTTCGTACTGACAGGTGTGCTGATTGGTGGTCAGGAGGCCGAAGTAGGCTGGAACTATATTGCCAAGTCTGCCACACCGGGATTCGGTCACATGGTTTACGATGATGTGAATTATAATGGTAAACCCTTTATCCCCATCCCTGCCGCTACAACAGAAGATAATATGGGTGGTCTCTCTGTCCCCAACTACACGTTGGTATGGGATAACTGGGAGGCTAAGAACGTGGGTAAGAAGCAGCGCGATGTCTATGTAGCCTTGGAGTTCAAGAATCAGTCGAGAGACTTCTATGGCGAGAATAACCTCATCCGTAACGGTGCAACGTTCTACCTTGTCGGTAAGCTGGATCCGGACGCAGGCCACAGCGCTACAGACTATAGCGACGGTATTACTTGGCCTTCGAAGTATGCGTTGCCTCCATACGATGCAAGTGGTAATTCAATACACGAGCGCCGTGTGTTCATACAGCACTACATGACGACAGCTACTTTCGTCATCAGTGCACAGTCGCTACAGCATGCCCTGGTGGCTACGCCCGACCTGCGTTCATCGCAGATTTCACTGGGTCTGTCTGTTGACTTGAAGTGGCAGACGGGTCTGACATTCGACAACGTTATTCTGGGTGAACAATAAACCAGCGGTCTTTATGACAGCAAGGATGGAACTATTGACAGAAGTGTTAGGCTGCCTGCTTTGTTGGGCAGCCTTGGCTTCATGTTCCACCATCGACGACGACCTGTCGCAGTGCGGTAACGACTATGAGTTGGACTACGAGCTTCGCTTGGTGACCAATATGACCACCGAGCTGAAGACTCAGCTGACCACAGAGACAGAGTTGAACTTGGCTCAGGCCCTGCGCACTCATCTGTCGGACGTCTTTACCGACTTTGCCCACGATGTCGATCTGTCGTTCTACGATACCCAGGGCGACTCGCTGCGCCTGCAGCACGATGAGCATATCATGAATGCCAATCAGGCCAGCTATACGCTCTATCTGCCCATGCGACAGTATATGCATCTGGCTGTGGCCAACATCGTCGATAATCCGCTGGTCAGTCTGACCAACGACGAGCGCTGTCATAAGTCTACCTTGTTGCAGAATCCCTCACAGCCACAAGCCCCTGTGCTACGTAGCGAGTCGGACGAAATCATTCAGAGCCATACTACTGGTATCTTTACCGCCCGTCAGTCCATGGAGGTGTTCGAAGGCGTCGACCAGCAGTTCAATGTCCACCTCTATATGGCCAATTGTGCGGCAGCCCTCGTGGTCGACACCATTGGCAGTGGCATCCGTGAGATGAAGGTGTATGCTACAGGTTTTGCAACCGGTTTCAACATCGCCGACAGTGCCTTTATCTATAGCAACAAACCTCCCTTGGTCGTTGCCAATCCTGTGCAGGCACAGAACAGTGGCGAGGTGGCGTTCTGTACGGTGAACTTCCCGTCGCGTGAACCAGAGCCGACAGAAGCCTCCACCCGTGTCGTCATTGAGACGACCGATCCTTTCGTTGGACCGACTTCCGACAAGAGCCTGTGGGAGTTCCGCATCTATACGACGACCCACGACGGCACAACTACGGAGAATGTCCTCTACATCCGACGCCCCCTGCGAGCCGGCCAGCTCATGATTATCAAGGTCAAGGCACATCCTGACGGTTCTGTCACCACCGACGACCAGACGGTAGGTGTCAGTGTCACCCTCAACTGGAACGACGGCGGACATCACGAATGGGAATTGTAACTATTTGAAGATGAGCATACTGAGAAGGAAATATTTTTATTATATAATAGGATCGCGCGCGATAGCCCTCCTGGCACTCCTTGCCATTGTGGGCTGCACGTCCGACGACGCAGCCCTTTCGGAGCCCATCCCAGAGCCCACTCCGGCGGACGGCAAGGTCGCCGTCGAACTGGCTTTGTGCGTATCCCCTTCTCAACTCGCCACCACCCGCCAGCCAGCCCATGAGAATTCTTCCTCCGATGCGTTCGACGTCACACAGCTCTCAGGCAAATACCGTGGAATCCAAGGCCTTACGCTTATTCCTCTGAACAGCGAGGGAGCGGTCCTTGAAGGCAGTTTCCCTGCACTGAACCGTCAGGGAGAAACTTATCATTACTTCACTGATCAGGTTACAGAACTATATATTGGCACGTCAAGGTTCCTGTGCTATGCTAAGGCAACGCCATTGACTGATGCTGAAGAGGCGGATAATGTTAAGCGTAAGTTTAAGAATGGTTCTATCATATCGGACCTTGGTGACAAAGCCCCTTCAAACATCAAATTCGATTTGGAACCTACATGCACTGAAGATTACAGTGTTGCCACAAATCTTGCGGAATATCTTACCAGCATTGCTACTCATACTAGCTGGCCAACATTAACAGTTCGTACTGATTTCTTGGGCTTGTATAGCTCTTTTATCAACGAATCTGGTAAGATTGCTGGCTCCAGTGCAAATATCAAGGCATTGGTTAATGAGTTTTACCATAAAGTTCGTGAAGTAGCTGTTGCTGGAAGTGAGACAGCCGTAGAGGAAGCTAGAACAGCGATTTTGACTGCAATCACGACAGACGTTACTTATAGTGGTAGTGGCGCTGACTTGACGATTACTAATTTGGACGGAACAACTACAAGTAAGAAGCGAGAGGGCTATCCTGGTGACATTGGTCTGCCCGATGGTGCTGCGGCTATGAAGTGGGATGGTACGAAATTTGTCAATATTACCGAAGGTATAACGGGAACACCCCTCAGTGATCACAAGCGTTTTGTGTACCCTGCAGAACTATATTATTATTCCTCTAGCAACATCAAGACTTCAACGTCAAGCAAAGCATCGGCCTATACTTATACACAATGGTATGATAAGACAGGAACTTCTGGTGTATTGAATCAATACGATGAAGACGACGCAGTTGTTGCATCCACTACCCGTTCTGTTGCGATTAAAGACCCTCTAAACTATGGCGTTAGCTGCTTGATTTTAACTATGAAAGCTGATGCCGAGTATAATGAGACTACAGGAAAGTGGTATTTACAGGACAACAATGAGACTCCTGTGTCTGTAAATCTTATTAATAATGATGGAAACAAGTCATTTCCTCTGACAGGAGTTTTGATTGGTGGTCAGTATCAGCAGCTATACAATTTTAAGCCTGTTTCAGACCCTGCCAAAGGGTCTACTACCCCCAAACCTACGGAATACATTATCTACGACAGAGAAGTTTCCTCTGGTATTTATCTGAACACAGCCACAACCGATGAAGAGGTGGCAGCTCTGATTCCTAACTACACTTTAGTTTTCCAGTCAAGAGACGAAAGACCGGTTGACATCGTGTTGGAATTCGAGAATAATAGTGATGTTGATTTCATGGGTCTTGGCGGTATTGTATATAGAGGAACCAAGTTCTATTTGGTAGGTCAGGCATGGCCCCAGCCAACGCGTACAGAAGACGAATGGCATCGTGTGTTTACTCAGGATCACAAGACTACTCTCCTGTTGAGCATACAGAGTCTGAAGAATGCTTATAATGTCATTCCTGATCTGAAGACCGCCCAGTATGCCGTTAAGGTGGCCAATGTGGCAATTAGGAGTTGGGTAGACGCAGGTATCAAATCATCGGATCTTTATAATTGGTAATTGATAAGGAAGCATCATGAAGCAGAAGCTATTACATATTGTCTATCTCACACTTGCTCTGGCAGGGATAGGACTGTTTGCAGGCTGTACGGAAGACAGTCAGCAAGACACTCCTGAAATGCCTCAGCGACAGATATCTTTCATGCTTTGCTCTCCTAATTATATCGATGTGTCCCCGATGTCGTCACCACGACGTGCATTGCCCCCCGGTTATGTGGTTTACGACAATTTGTCGCCACAGATTCCTGGAGGTTCAACGGCTCTGAAGTGTTTTCTGGCCCATACGGCTGTTGATTTTCAGGGCGACATCACCTACGACAAGGTTAGCAGCACCTATATATGGAATTCCAAGTTGCCCGTTGATGAATCTACTTATTATGTCTATGGCCTTATGCCCGCTAGTGAGGCTAATAAGGTGGATTTGCAAAAACTTGCAGGTGAAACGGACTATTCTGCAGGGGCAAAAATGGTCATGGAGATGAATGCAATGTCTGGTTATGATGTCTGCGCTATTGTTGGTATGAAGGCTAGTCAGACAAATCTACCGATTTCAGAAGTTGATTTGACCAAAAGCTTAGGAAAATTTGAATATAATGCTGCAAACGATGGTGATTTTGTCTATTTGCTCATCGATCACCTCTATGCCGCTTTGCATCTGCGTTTTAAAATAGACGGAACATACAATCAGTTACGAACCATCAAACTGACTAAACTCTCTTTGAGGAGTAAAAATTATCCGAAAGCGAATCTTATAGCTACGCTGACAGCAAACAGTTCCTCACCGTTGTCAGTTTCTACAACCAAATCCGGTTCTGCTGGCGAAGGTGCAGAAGTTGTTATCTTTGATGGCGAAAAGAATAATGAAGAACGCGAATTGAAGTGGGAAGAAACCAACATGATTGATTTCTTGGCTTGTACAGCCGCGTTTGCCGAGAATAATGCGTTTGTCTTAAAAACGAAATATAATGTTTACGATAAGAACGGGAACCTGATTCGTAAGGGGTGTGAAGCAGAGAATAAGCTCTCCCTTCCAACTGGTATCACATTGGATCCTGGGCAAAAATACGTATTCAATCTTACGGTTAACCCCACCTACTTATATGTATTGTCAGAACCCGACCTCGACAATCCTACGGTGACGGTGAATTAAAATAGAATAAGGAAGTAAAGAAGTGAGAATAAAGACGTCCATAATAAGCATAATGATGCTCCTTGCTGCAACAGCAGTTCAGGCGCAGATAATGATTGGTGGCAAAGTGTATGGTGGTGCCCGTCAGGCAAATGTTGGTAAATCGACATCTGTCAACATTGGTGCTGACCATCATGATGTGATTATTAATGCCGTTTATGGAGGAAATGATATATCGGGAAAGATAGGAGAGGCTATTGCCGAGACAGATGCTATTCCCTCGTGTATTACTGAGGCAGGAGACAATGGCATAACAGCTAAAACAGGAGATCAGGCTGGTAAGAATTTCAATAAATACAGTACCTTTGTTCGTACTAATCAGGAAGCAACAGGTAAACACCTCTTTATTGGTAGGGTTTTTGGTGGCGGAAATGGCGACTATACCTACACAGAAAATGCAGATGATGATAAAAAATGGGATGTTGTCGTTGGTGGAAACACCATAGAAGGTGTAGACAAGCCTGAAGTAGGTAAAAGTTATCTGGAACTGTGTGGTGGTACCATCGCTCAGGCATACGGTGGCGGTAATAATGTGACAGTAAAAGAAAAAGTAGACATTTGCGTCGATAACTTAAGTACTGTCACCAAAAAGATACTTGCTGACCCAACTGACGAAAACAGCAATCTGCTTACCGATGACCTGATTACCCTTATGGAGTTGAATAGTGTTCAGACCAATCTTCAGGGAGATTTCCTGTTAGGCCGCGTCTTTGGCGGTAACAACAAGGCTCCGATGAAACTTCAGCCCACATGGCATCTGAAGAATGGTTCTATTCGTGACCTTTATTCTGGTGGTAACGAAGGTAACATGACCTTTGCCCAGGGGCTGTTGTTGGAAATAAAGGCAGACTCACATATTAAAGTAGATAATGTTTATGGTGGCTGCCGTAAGGCTGATGTCAGACCACAGGATGAGCACAATCAGGACATTAAGGACCTTACCAAGATACAATTGATGCTTGCAGATGGTGTGACTGTTAACCCCAATTATCACTTCCCAGCAGGCCTTTCTGCCCGTGTTTTGGTTCGTGGCGGCGATATCAACAACGTCTATGGCGGCAACGACATCACAGGTAGGGTGACGGGTGGCAATGCGGTAGGTGTCTATACTACTATCAATGGTAATGTCTATGGTGGCGGCAATGGTTCCTATCCATATACGGACAACGACAAGTTGAAGCCAACGGATAAATTGAAGTATGGTGACTACTATTATAATCCTGCGGACATTTTAGACCCAGATAATAAGAAAAAAGACGAAAATGGAGATCCTCTCTTCCCTACTGATCTAGGAACAGGAAACAGGACTTGGACTCAAGAACAGTCCGTTCAGGCATTGAATGAATTCCGGCCTTATGCAGAACAAGTGTCTATCCGTGTAGCAGGACAGGAGAATAAACCTACCGTCATTCACGGCTCTGTTTATGTGGGTGGTAATAGTGCAACCTTGAAAAACGATGATCCTAACAATGCCAGACTGGAGTTGAAAATCGGATCCTATGCCATTATTGACAATGTGTATCTTGGCAATAATGGCGAAAACATGGTGTTGCACGAAACCGCTGATGACGTGCTTCAGATTATGGCCAGCACGGATAAGACCACCGATGGGTCAAAATACAATTCTATTGATTTGACTAAAGCGGGCTTATTCGAAAAATATATGGACGGATGTGCTATGACCCTTCAGCCCAAAATCAAGTTTGATGGTGATGACTCTACCGATGATCAGGATCAAAAGTATAAAATTTACACATCTTCTATTGGTTCTTTCTTCTGTGGTGGTAACGTTGGTAGTCTGAAGAAAACCGGTAAGTTCAAAATGGATTTCAACCAAGAGGTTATCGTCTACGACAAACTGGTAGGAGGTTGTAATGCTGCTTTCGTCGAAGGTTCAGACTATAATGCTGCGTATAACGGTGGCGTCATTGGTGAACCGACCACAGCACCAACAGGAAAGATTGGCGACAAGTTGGAGTTGAACTTTAATGGTGTGAAAATCCAACCGAAACGCTGGGCAGTCCAAAGAGATGCGAATTACGAAATTGTCAGGGACGCCAATGGAAATGTAACCTATTTGCCGGATGATAATGGTAATCCTTACTTAGAGTGGCACATCATTAGCGCAGAGACAGGCAAGGATGTTAACCCTACAACTATAACACAGATAGAGGAGGGAACGGAGTTTACGTCTACCCCTGCTGACCTTGACCGCCGTTTGAAGGGAGGCAACATCTATGGTGGCTGCTACACGAGCGGTCATGTCAATGGCAATGTGATTATCAATGTAGAGAAATCTGTTGTCGATCGCAAGGGTGTATTCGCTATCTTTGATCAGATTAAAGAAGAGGATGGTGTTCTTTATGGTCACGACAGTTTCACGATTACCGGACGCCGTTCGGGTGTTATCCTCGACCAACAGGGTATGGACATACTTGGTGTGTCGTTGAACTTGTTTGGTGGCGGATATGGACCCGAATCTGAGATATGGGGTGGTACAACCATCAATTTAAAGAGTGGCTATGTCTTCCAGATTTTCGGTGGTGGCGAGCAGGGTGCTATTGGTAAGGGGACTTGGAATGATACGAAGAAAAAGTTTGAATACACGACATACGATGGCAATTATAGTACATGCGTCAATCTTAGAGGTGCAGACGCGGGTACTGAAAAAAGCCCAGCCAGCGACATAATGGCGGAATCGGAGTTTATCTATGGTGGCGGTTTCTTGGCTCCCATTCAGGGTAATACTCGCATTAACTTAGGCAATGGACGCATCTTCAATTCCTTTGCCGGCTCGTGTAATGCTGATATTTTGGGTCATGCCGCGACCTATATCGGTCTTCAGATGAACAACGACGGAAGCACTACGGATGGTTTCCCATGGGTTCGTGACCATGTCTATGGCGGCAACGATATGGGTGGTGAAATCCTGGGTGAAGGAAACTTCAGGGACAGAGTCAGCGCCGATATCCTGGACAAGGTTTATAATCCTACAAACACGACAGAGCCAGTACTTGATGAAAATGGTGACCCTGTTCTTGATACAAATAATAACCCTGTTACCATTCCTAATCCAGGCGTTCTGAATGCCGCAGCTTATGTGGAATACATTCAAGGTCGTGTAGATTATATTTTTGGAGGCAGTTATGGTAATATTAACTATAAAGACCCTTATTATAAGGACTTTACCAATACCGCCGACGGCACACCTAAGGAAGGTTTCAAGAAGCCACATGTTATCAGTTCTTTTATCAACTTCAAGCCAAATGGTAATGGAAATAACAGTGTGAACAGGGTGTATGGCGGTGCTCAAGGCTATACTCAGGATTCTCATCGCGACAAGATGCATGACCGCAGTTATGTGCTTGTCGATATCGTGCACACTCCGACCAAGTATAAGGAGACAGCCTTTTTCGGAGCTGGTGACTTCAGTGGCGTGGGCATGGGCGTCGATAAAGCCGTCGCTAAAACGAATGCTAATGGTATCACGGCAGCAGCAATCATTGACCTGATGCGTGGTCAAATCAGCAATGCTTATGGTGCCAGCTTTAATGAGGGTATTACACGTCGTACCATTGTCAATGTACCAAGTGGTTCAGAAATAGTTGTGAACAATATCTTCGGTGGTGGCTATGGCCTGTCGAACAAGCTTCCTTGTGATGCTTATGAAGCCATTGTGAATTACGGTAGCGAAGATGCCATTGTGAAGGAAGGAATCTATGGAGGTAACAATAATGCCCGTCGCACGCTCTATGGACAGGTAAACATCAGTTCTCCCGTCTATAATGGTGAAGCTGAGGCGGCTCCTCGCGTGGCAAATCACTTAGTAAGGGTTTTTGGTGGAGGAAAGGGTGAAAACACCTGGTCGCAGTATACTGAGGTGAATCTTAAAGACGGTGCATTAGTCAACCGCGTCTATGGCGGTGGTAACGCAGGAATGGTGCTCAATGAGCAGTCGGTAAAAGCCTATAACAGCTATTCCTATCAGACAACTAATGAGAATAACGAGACAATCACCGTTACAGAGACCATTGACAAGTCGTTAGGTAAGGCGTTTGGTTCAGATCCTGTTTATGAGGATGATTATCTGGCAAATGACTTGGCAAAGGAGAATGCCTTGGGTAAGAAGTGTAACACGAACGTCAATATCTACAAAGGTGCTAAGGTGGCACGATATGCTTATGGTGCTGGTTATGGTGCCAAGGCTGCGGTTAGTGGCTCTACCTTTATCGGACTTTTGGGTGGCGAGGTAGTACAGGATATCTATGCTGCAGGTGAAAGCGGTCCTGTGGAAGATAAGTTCGCGTTAGCCTTGGACGAAGACAATACGAACGACTTCACAGCGACCACCAATGCCTATATTGCAGGTGGAACATTACGTAAAGTCTTTGGTGGCGGATGGGAAGGTCATGTGGGTAAATCGTCATGGGATGTATCTGCGGACGGCAAGACGGCTTCAAATATGGTTAATATCCCAGGTGAATCCAATGTTGTTGTCGGTATCCGTAAAGACCAGACAAGCGAAAACCGTTTGGCTGCCATGAATAAGGTGATAGAACCTGGAAAAGCTGCTGTAACCACTGCAAATCTCGACTTTTACAATGGTATTCCTGCTGTCAAGTGGAATGCATATGCTGGTGGTGAGGGTGGCTCTGTGTTTGGTCATGCTAATCTTGTCATCAACAATGGCTATATTGGTTATGAGTATCATGCGAGTGGCACAGATAATAGTGAAACGGCCATTGATGAACATTATGTTGAAAAAATTGAAGATGAGACGCAAGCAACCCCCAATAAGAATCTGGAAGAATATGGTAACGCTTTCGGAGCAGGTTACGACTATAACAGCAGTGTCGACTATGCCAAAGTGACTCTTTATGGAGGTTTCATCCGCAACAGTGTCTTTGGCGGAGGTGAGATTGCTACGGTTGGTCGTGGAGCTACCAAGGAAGGCGGCGAGGCTAATTCAGAGCGTGTGTTAAAAGGCATTTATATGGCAGGTGGCACACTTGTCGAGATGTTTAATGGCCATGTAATGCACGACGTGTTTGGTGGCGGTAAGGGTGTCAACAACTTGGGATACGGCTATAACAACAATGACAAGCGCTATACCGATGGTTACGTTTTCGGAAATACTGAGGTTCATATTCATGGTGGTGAAATAGGCACTAAAGCCGGCATCTCAGAAGGTTATGGTAATGTGTTTGGCGGAGGTGACGTAGGTTATGTTTATAGTGCAGGTTTCTTTAGCGAAGGTACACAACAAAATGAAAATACGCATTCTCCCAATCATATTTATTACTATAGTGATGAAATTACCTATAAGTGTAAAGAGGCTGTGGGTACTTTTGCTGCAGGAGCAACGATTACAAAGGAACAGTATGCTGCTTTGTCAGATACGGACAAGGCAAAGATAGAGAAAGAATATCATTTGACGGAGGATTGCCGTGTAGTTGTTTCTCCGATGCTGCAGGTAAAAGAGGGTTACACCATCGACTATCCTGCAACTGGTGAAAACAAGAAAACCTACGAAGCTTATGATTATGTTCCCACAGAGTATCTGAACACGCTCCCTGCTAAGGAGGGTGGTAATTGGACTGGTGATTGGGTAAAGCTGATTGATAAGGATGCAGACGGCACTGAGCGAGGTGTGTTGATTCACAATGCCGTATTTGCTGGAGGTAATGTGAGTTCGAACGACGACAAGAACTATGCTAATGCCATAACGGTCTTCGGTAATAGTACTGCAACGCTCTTTGACGTCTATCATCGCGACTTCATTACCGTTGGAACTGAGCATACAGGTGGTCTTTACGGAGGTGGTAACTTGTCGGTAGTAGGTGGTTATCGTGAGCTGAACATCACCAACTATGGTACGGACTACTATAGCATGAGTTCTCGTATCAGTTTGGATGATTATTGGACCAAGTTGTCAAATCGAGAACGAGCATATTTCCAATTAGAGTATTTGTGTGTGCAAATCAATTCAGGACATGAAGTAGGAGATCGAATTACTCAAGAGGAATACGATGACTTAGATTCTCAATATCAAGATGTGTCATATTGGCAGCAATATGGTTTCTGCTCTATTTATGCTGGTCGCCTGCTGAATACCATTCAGCGTGCCGACCTCTGTGGTGTCTATGGCTCTCGTCTGGTACTTCAGGGTGCTAAGGACCGTGTGGCAGAGAAAGGCGAGAAACTTGATTATACCATTAACCGTGTAGGTGAGGTGTCGCTGAATGTTCAGAAATCTATTATAGCAGCTGACCAAACAGATTCTGACAAAAAGGAGCACGGTAATTACTTTGGCATCTATAGTAATGTGAACTATTTGGGAAATTTGACCAGCGATGTGAAATTCTATGACATGCGTCAGTATAGCGAAATGGTTGATGGAAATGAAGTCATAAAGACAGATACGAAGTCGTATTATGACTACAAGATAGAACATCTGAAAAAGCCTGATCGCAATCGTGGCGTCAGCCGCAATCAGGTGGCATTGGCTTCTGGCGTACACTTGGAGTTGACCACTGAAAACAGTACGGAGACGGTGAAAGACTATGGATACATCACAGGTATCGTAGAACTCGCCCTGATTAATGTGAAGAAGGATATTGAAGGTGGTGGTTATGTCTATGCTAAGAATGAACATGGCGAGCGTAGTGCTTATGATATGTCAATCCCCAATGTGATTCTTTTGGACTATAATAAGACATCAGAAGAACAAGGTCGTGTCGAAGCCCGAACCTATAAACGTTATACGTATGGTAATGTTCCGGCAGACTTCCTTGATCACGAAACATCTGGAAACTTTATCCACCGCTCTAAGCGAATCATCGACGATTGCTACCCCAACAATGGTATTTATAAAGATGGATATGTGAAGTCGCCTGCTCACTATTGGTTCATCAAGGGTAGCGTCTATATCTACGATCAGATTGTATCAGCCTATGTAGGTGCTGCCTCATCGTATGCCAAAGAGGTAAAGATACCATTGACCATTACAGCAGGTTCAAAAGGAAGACTGCAGTTGCTGAATGTGCAGCCAAACCGCTATGCTTATTATAAAAATACGGCGCAAACAGAAAAGATAGATGCTGAAGGCGTTAAAGTAAACAATCAGAGCGAGCTCTATCATCTCAACGACGTTATCACTTGGTGGGATTGGCATCAGTTGCCTACCAACGAACAGAAATATTTTGTTGAAGAAACAATTTGTAATATCGACACCTGTAAGATTAACGGTGTGGATTACCCAAGAGGAACTTACGCCTTCTTGCCTACTGATACTGAAACAAAAACTCTTCTTCAAACTTATATTTCAGAGAATAAAGTTTTAGATAAAAAGGGTAAGGTTGTAGAGTCTTATGACGATATGTTCAACACTTCAAATACCATCAGCCACGGGAATGGCTTTGTGTTGACACTTGATATGAATACTCCTAAAGTCTGGGATGACTATTATACTCCGATTAGTGGTGATAGTCGAACGCAAAAAATTAAAAGAGAGCAGTATGTTTTGTTGAGTGATGAAGACAAGGAGAATTACCGTGAGGGACCGACATTTAAAATGAAGGACTCCAGTTTATCTGGTTTGTATGGCCAGACCCATTATAATGTAGGAGATATTATTTCTGGTGCTTTAAAAACGGATTACGACAACACACTCAGTGGAAAAACCTATACTCCAACTACAACACAGGCTACGGTAGATCAGCGTGCTTATGTGGCTTTGAATGATTATCAGTACACCTCATTAAGTGGAATTGCTGGTAGTGGTATCTCCGCAACGACTTATGGGGAATTGTCGGTTACAGAAAAGGCAAACTTTAAGATGGCAATGGTTTGTACCAATTCACTTCAGATTGGTAAGGACAGATACATCTTGTTGGGTGATTTGGTGTCTGCTGAAGAGGCCGATTTGAACCAAGTGGCTGCAGATCTTTTAGCATATAATGACGCCCAACCGAATAGGGATAAATTCAACACTCAAGCAAATGCGCTGAAATACCTGAAAGAACATCTGTCAGAGGCATGGTATTGTACGGGTGAGGGAGATTATGGTGGACAGTATTTTGATGCAACTGAAAACTATAGTGCGTTGAAGTCATGGTGTACTGTTACGGGAAACCGCGACAAATTCGATTTCAATTACGACGCTTTCGACGTGTTGCTTGATTCTCACTTCAGCGGTAACGAAGGAGAGAAATATCAGTATGATGGTAAAGATGCTGATGGTAATGACTTCGATACGGAGGCTGAAGCTAAGACGAACCTTCCTGGTAATTGTGGATATTCTACGGTTGTTCCTGTGGAATATGATGCAGTATTCAATGGCACGACACCGATAACGTATATGGTCGGTGGCAGCTCCAAAACGATTGAACCTACTGACGATCTTGATGGAAAAACGATTTCTCGCGAAGAGTATGAAAACTGTGTGCCGAATGATCAGATTCACTATACAGCATTCAAAGTTCCTAAGGAAGGCCTTAGTACGCTGTATGTTGTCAATACGACTTTCAATTATGCCGGTACGCCTTATGCCAAGGGACAGGACATCTCTCTGAAAGATTATACTTATTTAGTAAATAATGGAAAAGATGGGAATGTGGATGTGGTGAATCTTGGTTCAGCATATTCTACTGGTTCTTCAGAAGACCGTGTGTTCCATTATTGCTTTGAGACATATACTCCCAGTGCGACTGTGGAATTTGATGTGGAAAATGGAACTGCTTGTAAGAAAGGTTCGATTCTTACCCCTACAAACTTCGCAAAAGTACCCAATAGACAGAAGGACTTTGCTATTCAGGGTATGGAGCCCACTGAAACCACGACGCTCTATGTGAGTCGTGAGTCTACCGTTAAGGATGTGGCAAAAGAAAAGGTGATTACAGTGGTCTATCAGTATACATTCTTCGAGGAAGACGAGGACAACACAGGCAGTTTTACCCAGACCAACGAACTTCATGTGTTAAACATCCATCTACAGTTGGAGAGTGGTGCTCCTGAGGTGGGTATGCTGAGTGCTCCTCCAGCCGTACTGCCTGGTAATGGTGTCGGACTGAAAGCTCCGTCGGTAAGTCCTGGTCTTTACGAGGTGTTGACCAGCGGATGGGAATTATACACTGATATAAACGATGCAGAAAACCACCGCAATGGTAAGCCGTTTAAGAATGCAGAAACTCCGCTTTATTGGTATCAGAACAATAAGGTCTGGGTGCGTTTCTTCTCGAAGACTTACCTTGGTAAGACCTACTCGAACTATGTGCCGTTGACGGTGGCAAACTATCATGATTTGGCGGATGTGATGGCCGATAAAGAGCATCATCTCTATGTGGACTATGATCCTCAAAAACTCGATAGGGATTGTAAGATTTATATCAATGATTATAGTTCGTTGGCTGATGATGACCCGAAGAAGGGTAATAGCCTTGATAAACTTAAGGATCTCTTTAATTTGAGTTATGGAGAACCTCTGGATGGTCATACACCGATGAGCAGTTACATCCCTGGCCTTAAGAACCTCGACATCATTCTGCGTTCTGATCCAGATTATAGCGGGAAAACGTGGGATGCTTTGGGCACTACTACGGATACTGACCCACGTTGTTTCGGTGGCACACTACATGGTGATGGACATACCATCAAGGGACTTAGCAACTCGTTGTTTGCAAATCTCTGTGGTAATGTGTATAACCTTGGAGTCACGGGTACATTTACTGGTGCAGGTCTTGCTGACACAGGAGATGGCTATGTAGAGAACTGTTGGGTGAAAACCACTGGTGAAATCCCCGAGAATACAGCCGTCAAAGCTGTCTTTGGCAATCCATCTGATTCTGAAGGTACACAAGTGGTGAATTGCTACTATCATGAGGACAATAAGTATAGCGAAACCAGTCATGCTCGCGGCAATGCCCGTAAGATGACTGCCAGTGAGTTCTATAATGGTACAGTGGCTTACAACCTGAATGGATTCTATCTGAATAAGCGCTACTATGACCATAAGGTGCCAACGGCTTCTGATGCAACAACGTATAAATACTTTATTCCGAATGCTGACGGCACATTGCCAGAAGCAATGAGCTCAGGAAAATATCCGAATACTGAAGATGCGACGAAATATGATGCAGCGAATGGTTCTCTCAATTATGTGGAGGAACGCTATGCGGATGGTGACTTCATCTATGCCGATGGTGTGATACCTGAAACAGTCGACATCCGAATGAGAGCGGTCACTTCAGGTCTGACGACTACCGTAGTCTATGCTCCTATATGGCCCGACGACTATCTCTTCTTCGGACAGATGCTGACTTATGATTATAACTCGTCACGACCTCACGAGAGTCAGCCGTCGATCATCTATAAGAATACTGGACGTTTGGTGAAGACCGACCTGAGCAACCGTGTCTATCGTGCTCCGGCATACTTCCGCAGCAAAGATATGGGTGTGGCTCACTTCAACCCATGGGCTTATATTGTAGCCACTTCGAACAAAGATGCGGCAGCTTCTCTTGCAGATGTTAAGACTGTTTATCCAAATATGACTGCCATCGACTTTGCTGGTCATAATGATGCTCTCGATGATAGTAATTATAAGGTTGGACTCAACGGAAAACTCTTCTTCCAACCCTTGCTCGACGATGATGGCCTGCTGGATTTCGAAACCTTCGGTGAGACACCAAACCTGTTGGTCTATGCACCCAGTATTACGCAGAATTCGGCAACATATAATAAGCTGACAGTCAAGTTTAGCGAACCAGCTTATGCAGACTATTACTTGGACGATGATTATAAGCGTGTCAAGAAAGCTCCTGCCCAGAATATCGTTGGTCACCTCGTACTGAGCAACCTGACAACGGATAGGGATCACCTGTTGGTGGACAAGAAGGACTTTAACTGTCCTATTTCGTACGTCATGGGTAATGGCTTCCGGATGTGGTATCAGCGACAGCCCGACAGCTATGTCGACCTGACAAAGGGATGGGAGAGCATCAGTGTACCGTTTACCGCTGAATTGGTAAGCACAGACCAGAAGGGCGAGATAACGCACTTCTACAGTGGCAGTAACACGGCAGATGGCAGTAGTGCGAAGATAGGCCATGAATACTGGCTGCGTGAGTGTACGGGCTTTGAGTCAACGGGCTCTGCAACGGATATGGCTATAGCCAACTTCACTTATCCCGATGCTACAGGAACCGCAACTGAGGACAAGATGGATAAGAACGTTACTAACACTTTCTTGTGGGACTACTATTATCAGGGTAACCACAGCCATCAGGACGAAAATAATGACGATTATCAGGATAAGGACAAATCTGTTAGATATTATAGTGACAGCCGTAGCTATAACGACTATCCGATGCTGACTCATGGCAAACCTTATTTGATAGGATTCCCTGGTACAACGTACTATGAGTTTGATCTAAGTGGTAATTGGATAGCCGATAACACGAATACGACGTATCCGAATGTTCCTCCTGTCCAGCTTGAAAAGCAGACCATTACGTTCGCTTCGAAAGAGTCTGAATATAATCCGTCAAATCCTTCGGTAACAACCAATGCTGTAGTGATTGATGTGAGCGATACGGAACTGGAAGGTGATGGTACTACTTCGAATCCGGGCAGTGCTGCGGGTCCATACAATGGCTATTATTTTAAGCCCAACTATCTGAATATAGAGATTCCTACGAAGGATGATACTAACGTTTACTACGTGATGAACGATGCAGGCAACGAGTATACAAAGGTTGAAAACGGTACGCAGTCCGTCTCTGCATTCCGTACCTATTTCTCTTCAGGTAAAGCAATCACTCGTGGTATTGTCTTCAGTAACAACGGTTCGAAGCTTGGTGGCGGTGAGGACCAGGAGCAGCGTGACCATGTGTCGGAGAGCATGGAATTCTCAGTAAAGAAACACGCCATTGTGGTGACGTCGCACATGCAAAACGTGGCCGATGTGGGTATCTATTCGGCCAGTGGCATCTGCATTGGCACCTTTGACATCCAACCGGGCGAGACTATCGAGACGCCGATCTACAACAGTGGTGTCTACATCATCCGTGCCGCCGGTGGTCATTACACACACAAGGTGACGATTAAGTGAGAGGAATGAGAGTTCACTCTCATTTCCGAGCGTGAGTCAGCTCGATGCAAAGCATCAAGGTGACGATTAAATAAAAAGCACGAGTGGCCACACATAGCATGACTCGCCGCGCAGTAGCCCATGACTACACCAAGACCGGCATCTGCCACATCACTCTTCATGTGGCTGACGGCTTATGGCAGCCCTTGGGCGATGTGGTTGGTGATGCTATGGCACCTGATGGCATGCCTGATGCGCCCCGCGTTGATATGACGCCCATAGGACAGATGGTGGAATATGAACTGCTGCACAGCATTCATGAGCATTATCCCATGGTCATCGTCGATACTTATATCATCATGCCCGATCATCTGCATTTCATATTGGAGGTGCAGGATAAGATTATTAGCAGGAATGGTAAGCTGCTGCCCTTAGGGCAAGTGATTGCAGGGTTTAAGAAGGGGTGTAACAAGCGCTATTGGGAAATGACAGGAAATGCTGGCGGGGTAACCGCCTGCGACACCTACGGCAACCGCGCCCTCCTCACAGAACGCCACTGCTTACCTGTCGTATGCCACCGCAAGGATGCGCAACGCTTTGCAGAGCAGAAGCAGCATTGTCTGGAGGCTGCTGCTGAGGGCGCTGTTCTCGTCAGTGCCTGCATCTCACCTCGTGAACGAGAGATTATCAATGAAAGTGTTGATCACGGCTTTCCCGTGATTACCATTCACGACAACGGCTTCCCCGATCGTTATCACCCCTCTGCCGCACGAAAGACGATTGGTGGAAAGACATTGCGTTGAAATAGAGAAGTGAGACAGCTCGACACGAAGTGAGAGGAAACTGCAAAATATTTAACAAATGTTTTGCAGTTTCATCTTTTTTTTGTACCTTTGTAGTCGAATCCATGATTCGGTAAATACCGATGATAACTTTATAATTAATTATATAAATATTAGAGGTCTATGAAGACCTCTATATATAAATATTTTAAAGAGTGCGTGCCTGAGGGGCACGCCGTATAAAGATAATTTAATATTCTATTGTGAAACAAAAAGAAGACATTGCTTTAGCCGCGACTGCGGCCAGGAGTTATAATCGCCACTGGCGGGCCAAGCGGCTGTCGTGGAACACGATTGGTAAGATCCGATACCTCTTCGACGGGGCCATAGAATATATGGATCCCGTCACGCTGGCCTATCCGCAGGAGCGCTTTAACAAGTTGCGTACGGCATTGGGCTTTAAGCAAGATTCGGAACTGATTGAATTAATCGAACAATCGGATGCTTTCCGCATCGTGCGCAACAAAGAAACAGGACAGATGGTGGCATTTATGTCGCCATTGGTGCCCGACAGGTTCCAACCGACACCCAGTCAGGAGATTATTGAACCAGCGGTGGAGAGCTGTGTGTTCAGCTGCAAGGCCAATGCGGTAGCCAACGTCAACGACCGCGACAAGATTTCTGAGAACCTGAGCACCCACAAGAACGGCATCAACATGAAGGTGCTGCTGGCAGGCAATGTGCCTAAGTTTCATGTGCGTCCTAATGCAGAAGCCCTGAAACGGATAGGCGACGGGCTTCGGAAAGCCTTTATGGATTCTGAACTACGCCGATACTATTTTGGCGAGTTCCTTTATCACTACCAGCGGAAATACAAAGTGGATGAGTATATGGGTATGGAGGTGCTGCGCATTTATATTGAGAACCACCTGATCAAACACATGGCTTGTCGTGTGGGTGTCGAGAACTGGCCGGCTCAGGACATCAACACATGGCTCCGGAATTACTTTGGTGCCAAGAAATTGGAATACGTGCTGACCGAGGCCCAGCAGACATGGTTTGACTATTTAATTTCGAAAAGAAAATGAGTAAGATTGGTTTGAATGAAGTGCCTGACGGCTATTTGTACTGTGCCGTCAGCGACTGTCCGATGGCCAGCCACTGTCTGCGCCAGATGGCGATGCAGGTGCTTGACAAAGGTGTCAGGCTGGTGACCATCGTCAATCCGAAACGAACTATGCCCTCTGAGGCCTGTGAGTTCTATCGTACCGACGAACCGCAGCGCTTTGCCTGTGGCTTTAAGGGGATGCAGGAAGAGATGCTTCCCCGGCAGTATGCCGTGTTTATGAACCGGCTGAAACAGCATTTCGGACGTACGGGCTATTTTGAACGCAGGCGAGGGGACAGGCTCTGTTCGCCTGAGGAAATTGCTGTTGTCAGGAAGGTTCTGGCCGATTTGGGGCTTTCCCATCTTTCTTTCGACGCCTTTGTCGAACAGTACAATTGGTAGAGGTGTATCCTGTCTCTGACAGGAATAGCGTATCACTCCAGTACGGACCGTCCGTACTGGAGTATTTCTTTTGTCGTACTACGGTGCGTCTGCGTCCGTACTGATGATATGTTTCTTAACTTTACCCGCTTTTTATTATATAAATAACCTGCACGCGCGATATTTTGTCTTAAAAAATTTGGCTGTTTCACATGAAATCCGTAACTTTGCAGCGTATTATGTAGATATGATCAATAAGATAATGAAATATCCGATAGGCATACAGAGCTTTGAGACAATACGCAAGGACGGTTACGTGTATGTCGACAAGACCGACTTGGTATATAAGCTGGTCCAGGGACATATCTACTTTATGGCTCGTCCTCGTCGCTTCGGCAAGAGTCTGCTCATCAGTACGCTAAAGGCTTATTTCGAAGGCCGGCGCGACCTGTTTGAAGGGCTGAAGATGGCAGAGCTGGAGACGGAATGGACGAAATACCCCGTCATCATGTTCGACTTTAACGGAGTGATGAATAAGCCCAACAGTTTGAGAGACAACCTGCTTTTCGAAATGCATTTGATTGAAAAGAGGTACGACATTCAGCCTGTATTGAATCCAGAGACAGGCGACACGTCTCTTGATGCTGTAGCCCGTTTCAGAAATCTCATCATCGAGTTGCACAAGAAAACAAACCAACGTGTTGTGGTCCTCATTGACGAGTACGACAAACCTCTGCTTGACCTCTTGGAGACGGGCAATGCTGATGACGAGAAACTACTGGTATCAAATCGCGAACTCTTAAAAGCGTTCTTCTCCATCTTCAAGGCTACTGATGATCATCTGCGCTTTGTCATGTTGACGGGTATCACAAAATTCTCGCAGGTCAGTATGTTCAGTGGCTTTAACCAGCCCGATGACATCTCACTTTCTAACCGTTATGAAACCCTGTTGGGTATCACAGAGGAAGAACTGCATAGTGTCTTTGCTGAGGGCATCAATGAAATGGCGGAGGAGGAAGGTCGTTCCGTTAAAGAGGTAAAGGAGTCACTAAAGTTACAATATGACGGCTATCATTTCAGCAAGCGTATGGTGGACGTATATAATCCTTTCAGTATCCTCAATACCTTTGCCAAACTCGAAATGAGAAATTATTGGTTCTCCTCTGGCACCCCGTCCTATCTGGTACGATTGCTTGGCAATAATCAGGAAGATGTGATGGAATATACAAGTCGGAACTATCCGGAACAGATGTTCATAGACTACAAAGCTGACAAGGAGATGCTGCTGCCCATGATTTTCCAGGCGGGTTACCTCACGATCAAAGGATACGACAAGGAATTTAATACCTATCGTCTTGACTTCCCCAACAACGAGGTAAAGCAGGGACTCATTACTTTGCTGGCAAATAACTACTTGGGGCAGGAATATGAAATGACATCGACTTTAGTCAACATAGTCCGTGCCCTGCGTGATGGCGACTTGGAGCAGACACGAAAGCTCTTTACCGCCTTCCTGGCAGAAACACCCTATAGCATGCGTCCCAAGAAAGACCAGAAGGATCGTGAATTGTATTTCCACTACACCTTCTATCTATTGATGCGACTCATTTCCTGTTATACTGTCTATACAGAGAAACAGTTGTCTGAGGGTCGAGCCGACTGCATCGTTGAGACTCCAAAGTATGTCTATATATTTGAGTTTAAGCTCGACGGCACAGCCGACGAGGCTTTGGCTCAGATTCGAGAGCGAGGATACGGCAAGCCCTACGAGGCTGACAGCCGACAGTTATTCTTCGTCGGTGCCTCATTCTCGAGCAAGACAGGAACAATAGAAGATTGGAAGACAGAAGAATAAAATATACGTTATGACACAAGATATGATTGCAACGCCACACTCAGACCAAAGGTCAGAGAACAATAAGATAATGACACGCCTCGCCGTGACCCTGCTCCTAATGATGGTTGTGGGAGTGAATACCGCCAAAGTTTAAAGAAATAATATGGGTATTGAAAACAACATAGGAAACTATTCCAATTTACTCCGTCAGGTAAAACAAAGAGTAGCATTGGCACAACAAGGAGCAATCTTTGCTGCCAATGAGGAATTGTTGCACATGTACTGGGATTTGGGTTATATTTTGTATAAGGCACAACATGCAGAAGGCTGGGGGAAGGGTACACTTTCCCGTCTTTCTGCAGATATGAAGAATGAATACCCTGAAGAAAAAGGTTTCTCTGTTAGAAATTTTCAGTTCATGATTCAGTTCTATCAAGAGTACAACCAAGAACTGACGATGATAAAGTCTGTGAAATCCTTAATTACGAAACCGACAGTTTCGCAATTGCATAATGACACAGACAAATTGCATATAAATACAATTACGCAACCGCCGGTTTCGCAATTACCAGAGTATAACTTCTCGTTGCCTATCCGTCATATTCATTGGACCCACAACGTGATTCTTATGCAACGAGTAAAAGACATAAAGGCCCGCTATTGGTACATGATGCAGTGCTTGACATCGAATTGGAGTAAAGATTATTTGATTGAGGCCATCAAGTTAGACTATTATGGTAAACATGGCGCTTTGGCCAACAATTTTGATACGACATTACCCACACCAGAGGCTAAAGGCGTAAAATCCTTGCTGAAAGACCCCTATATATTCGACATGCTTACCTTCACAGATGAGTATAACGAACGTGATGTTGAAATTGGATTGGTGAAGCACGTAGAGGAGTTCCTTGTTGAAATGGGTGCGGGTTTTGGTTTCATGGGTCGTCAGTATCACATAACTGTTTCAGGTGACGACTATTATATCGACCTACTGATGTACAATGCCTTTATGCATCGCTATATGGTGATAGAGTTAAAGGACACGGAGTTCAAGCCAGAATATATTGGTAAACTCAATTTCTATTGTTCAGCCGTTGACGATGTCCTTTGTCGTGAGGGCGATCATAAAACGATAGGATTACTTCTTTGTAGGACGAAAGACAAGATAAAGGCAGAATATGCTTTACGAGATATCAACAAGCCAATAGGCATTTCTGATTATGAACTTGGTCAGGCTTTACCCATAGACTTGCGTTCCAGCCTGCCAAGTATTGAGGATATAGAAGCAGAATTTGATAAAAAGTAAACTCTAAATGACACAAGATATGATTAATAAGATAATGACACTAAATAAAACGAGCTTACGGCTCACCTGTGACGAGATTACGGCTCGTGCCTCACGAGATTACGGCTCGTGCTTCACGAGATTTCTCCGACCTTTGGACGGAGTGTGGCGTTGCAATCGCCTCGCCGTAACCCTGCTCCTGATGATGGTTGTGGGAGTGAACATATCGTGGGGACAAACGACTCTGCAAAAGCCAACAATCAGCGTGTCTGGCAATACTGTTACGATAGCGTCTGACAATGCCGAGGGTGACTACTATTATACGACAGGACCCAATGAACCTCTGACACCAGAGCCGACGACAAGTTCCCCTTCGGTGAATTATACAGATCCGTTTACTATTTCCAACAATGTGATGTGCATTAAGGCCATAGCCGTTCATCAATCCGCACGTTCAGAGTCTACAACCTATAACATCCTCCACTTCACTGATAACGCCATTAATGTTGGAACGGAAAGTGATGTCACTGTGGCTCCGTTGATATATTCGTGCGATTTGGCAAAGCCCAGCGGTATGACGCCATACATTGTCAGTCGCATCACCCCCTTAGACCATAATGCCATTCTGAAAGAAGTGGGCTATATTCCTGCAGATGTACCAGTGCTATTACTGGATGAAGGGAAACACCAAGGTCCTACAGACAATATCACTTTGACTCCTATTGACGACCTCGACGCTTTTTTAGCCGATCTTGATGTTAATAATGATACCGACCCTAATAATAACGTCACTTCGATTTCTGCTAGTGATAAGGCGGCAAACCTGCTGAAGGTGTCTGATGGCAAGGTGACGGTTGCTGATGCTCAGGTGTATATGTACTATAATGGTGAGTTCGTGCTGACTTTTGGCGGAACGTTGAAAGCAGGCCGATACTATATGTATAATCCAAACTATACCCCATCTTCTACTTCGACACCTACTGGTGCTCCAGCATTGCAACTGGTCATAGAATCCAACACGACGGGAATTGATGAGGTAAGAAGTAAGACGGAAGATGTAAGAGGTGGCGTCTGGTACACCATCGATGGACGTAGACTCTTTGGTCAGCCCACAACGAAAGGAATTTATATCAATAATGGACAGAAAATAGTTATTAAATAAAACCACGAATTAGGCGAATTACACGAATTTCAAGATATGATACGAGATATGAAACACATACTGAGATCAATGATGTTAGTGGCGCTGATGGCGGGTGCCACAGGGAACGTATGGGCAGTAGATCTTACGGGCGATGATATCATTATCAATAAGATTCCAGCTGACACGAAGGACGAAAACGACCAACCTGTTGTGGTGGCAGGAACGGTTGTGAAGAGCGTTAGCGGACGTGTTGTCACGCTGACGGTGACTCCGAAATCTGGAACGGATTATCAGATTAACGAGAAAATGATTACGGTGGAGCCGATGGTTGACCCCGCTGCTGCTCCCCGCCGTTCATCAATATTGGCGAATACTATAGCAGTTAGCAGAGTCGGTACTACTGACGATTATACTTTTACGTTACCAGAACAATATAGCAAGGCCAACGTCACCGTGAGGTTCTTTAAATCTAATGCTGATGTTAATGTTACGCAGATATTCAGTCTTACTGATCTTCAGGCGATTTCAGGAAGTGGTAGTTATGAAATCGTATGTGATATTGATGCTTCTGGATTCAATACTATTGCCTCATTCTCTGGCACACTGACTGCTCAGGCTAAAGCCGATGGCACATTCCCTGTTATTATGAATTTGACAAAGCCCCTGTTCACTACGGTCGATGGAGCCATAATTAATAATGTAATCCTTGATAAAGTGAATATTAATGTCACGACAAGCAATGCTAATGTAGGAGCGATTGTATGTGAAGCGAAAGGTGCTTCTCGTATTTACAATTGCGGAATATTAAGTGGAATCGTTGGAGGTACAAAATATGTTGGTGGCCTTGCTGGTTTACTTAATGGAACGGCCCGTGTCATCAACTGTTATAGTTATGCAAATATTACGGGTGGTACGCATAAGGGAGGTATTGTAGGATATAATAATGTCACTTCAACCCAAGCCTCTTTAACCACAATGGTTATGAATTGCATGTTCTATGGTGATATTGCTGACGGAGGTACAGACAGAGCACCGATTTATGGTGGCACAGAAATCAATAATGTTGCTGGAGGCATGAATACTTATAACTACTACCGTTACGAATCTCCCTACAGCAAAAACAAGAAGGTCAACAAGTATAACCGTGCATTGGCGATGGAAGAAAAATTCATCAACCGTTTTGAGCGCTATCGTCTGCTTCTCAACAGCAATAAAAAGTTAGCTGCAAAATATGCTTCCACTGATGCTAATCCTGTTAAACCTGAAGATATGGCAAAGTGGGTGTTGGAAACAGCCGACCTTACAAATATTAATCCAATGCCCTATCCGGTGCTGAAAGCACAAAGTAAATATCCTTCTATCATTAACATTGATGCTGACCATGCTCCAGACTGTACTACTGTTGGGCGTTTGAATGGAGGAAAATTGGGTAAGACGTTAGCTGTAACCATTAGTACAAAAAGCCAGAAGACCACAGGTGGTCAGTCTTGGCCAACTGCTGCAGACAGTGATGTACAGACGACGAGTTTGACATTGATTCGTACTGATAAGGATACCGTGCGCTATAACTTCAACTATGACAAAGTTCAGTTACCCTATTATAATGATGTTGGAACAGGTAACTATACTGAAAACCGTGTCGTGACGGGTTGGAAGATAACTAGTATTACAGATGGAACAGCAGGAACATATAATGCGGCTGACGAATGGGGTGGTTACAACTTCGCCGACCGAAACTGCACCAACAAGGATAAGTATGACGTTAGTGGCCGCGTGTTCTCACAGGGAGCATATTGGGATGTACCAGAGGGTGTAACGGCTATCACTATTGAGCCTTATTGGGCTATAGCCAACTATGTGTCTGATGCGACATACGATGTCGTGTACGACAAGGATTATAATAAAAAGAATTATAATCTGTTTGGGCAACCATATGAGTTCGGACTACAAAGTAATGCTGACATAGATATATATGGTGATGGTAAAAAGCAGAAAGTATATACCAACATAGCCAGTGCTATTGCTAATTTTAACAATACGAACAAAACGGTTTACGACCAGGCGGTAGTGCTGGTAGGCAATGTGCATCAGGAAGGTGCTCCTACGAGTGCTGCGAATCCTTATACGCTCATGTCTATTGATATGAACCATGACAACGAGCCTGATTATAGTTATATATTTGGACATAACGACCGACAACCTATTTCGCCTATTCGTTATGACTTCCTAAATATCATGGGAATTGCTGAAGCTCAAATGCCTAAAGGAGCATCGTTATTCCGCAATGTATCTATTTTTAATCTGAAAGGATGGTTTGAGATTACGAATACTTGCGTGGTGAATTTCTCGCAGTTTGAATACGATAATTCTGTCAAAACCACAAAGTCACAGGCCCCATTAATACTTTTGGGAGGTTCTTTTGAACAGTTTGTATCTACTCAGAGTTCAACATTGGATAATTCAACAAAGAAGACCCTGTATATCCATGTAGGTAGCAATGCGTGGTTTGCAAAGTTTGGCAATGGAACGCATAGTGATGGTAATAAGTTCACGCCTCATATCCCTATTTCTGTAACAGGTGGTGACTATGACGAGTTCTATCTGTCAGGAACTTATCAGCCTAACATAAGTAATATGCAGGCTGATAACGCAGAGTGTTATATCAGTGGAGGGCGTTTTGGTGAACTGGCAGGTGCTTCATTGGAGGCAATACAGGGTGATGTGCGTTGGGATATAAACTGGGCAGATATCATCAACTTTTATGGTGGTGGTGTGAATGGTGTAAATCCTATTACTGGTAACATTAGGATTGACATGACGAATAGTTATGTTGATCGTTATTGTGGTGGTCCTAAGTTTGGTGATATGGCTGGCGGTAAAACCGTTACTACTAATGCTACAGGCTGCGTCTTCGGTACTTACTTTGGAGCAGGCTTTGGCGGTAATGCTTACAACAGAGTAAAGTATCGTGATGAATCAGGGCACGTGCCAGCCGAATACCAAGATCTTTATACAACTGATCGTGGTAAATATTACGATGGTAGTACTACAAATGCTTACAATTCCAAACCTCTTTATGGTAAGAAAGGTAAGGGCGTAGCCACTGATTTTGACTATGAGTTTTTTGTGTGGTCATCAGGCAAAACAGGTGCACGTTTCTTTGTGAAGTTTATTACATTCTCGTTAGCAACAACAAAAAACGTTACCTCGAGTTTGAAGGGATGTACGATATCTGGTAATTTCTATGGAGGTGGTAATTTAGGCAAGGTTGACGGAACTGCTACTTCAATACTTGACGATTGTACCATAATGGGCAATGTGTATGGAGGTGGCTTTTCTGCTTCAATTCCTAAAGTTCCCGTTCGTAACACTCCTGCTTTTGTGGCAGGTAAAGAACCCAGTATTAACACAAATATCGGACTGTTTGAAATGGGTGAGATAAATACCACGGAAGATTACGAATGGAAACATGTGGATAACTTTCCAGCTAATAGTAACTTGGGTATTGAAAGTACCACAGAAGGTAATTTTGTCTATACAGATGAAAATCTGAACACCCTCGGACAGGTAAAGAACTCTAATCTTATCATCACTGGTTCTACCACAGTTGCCGGTGACGTTTATGGCGGTGGTGCTTTGGCCAGTATGGAGACAAGCGGCGAGACGAAGGTCAACCTGATTGGCGGAACCATCAATGGTGATGTGTATGGTGGAGGCCAGGGACGTCTGGCAGGAACAAAGGATGAAAAAGGAAATCCACTACCTGAGGTAGCGGCTTTAGTGGGCAATGCCAAGGTGAATCTGAATGGTATAGACTATAGTGCAGATGAAGCAACACAGACATTATATACTACAAACTGGAAACTAGTAAAAGATGATAATATCACAGGAACTCCTTATGTTGTTTCTAATGGCAATAAAGGTTGCATAGTGAAGGGTAGCATCTTTGGCTGTAACAATCTGAATGGCACTCCCAAGGGTAGCGTTTTAGTGCATGTTTATAAGACTCAGAATGCTGCGAAATCGAAAGTAAATGAAAAAATCGGCATTGATGCAATGTCATCAGCGGTTGAGTCTGGAACGGATCTTGATAAGTTGGGCTATTGGATAACACAGGCTGAAAAGAACAGCGTAGATAAAGCAACAATAGATGCTGCTAAAAATGTCTACAATCAAGGTTCTGGCGCTTCTGAAAGTGATGTTACTGCACAAATTGCATCATTGACAACAGCAACGCAGGCATCTGCTGCAAGTCATCAGTACGATGTGGCTGCTGTATATGGTGGTGGAAATTTGGCTGCATACGAACCCACGAAAGCAACCAATAATATTACTACCGACGATAGCGAGGCCTATGCAGAGGTTATTATTGACGGATGTGATCTTACAAGTATCCGACAGGTTTATGGTGGCGGAAATGCAGCCTCGACACCTGCTACAAAGGTAACCGTCAACGGCACCTATGAGGTAGAAGAACTCTTCGGCGGAGGTAATGGTAAAGACCAAATATCAAAGGATGGTGGCAAGACTTGGCTGGCCAATCCTGGTGCCAATGTGGGATTCAAGGATTATTCAGATGTAGAAGATACTTACAATACTAAAGAGAAGAGAACTGAGGGAGAGTTAGGAACGGCTTTTAAAGCCAAATATGTTTATGGCTCAGGAAAGGCTTCAGTGAACATCTTTGGAGGAAAGATACATCGTGTATTTGGTGGATCAAACACCAAGGGTAATGTGCGCCAAACAGCTGTTACCATGCTTGACGAAAGAAGTACTTGCAACTTCCAAGTTGATGAGGCATACGGTGGCGGTAAGAGTGCTCCGATGGATGCTGAGGCCAAACTGTTGATGGCTTGTATTCCTGGCTTGAAGCAGGCATACGGTGGTGCTGAGGCTGCTGATATTCAAGGTAATGTAGTGCTTAACATTACTAATGGCACTTTCGACCGTGTGTTTGGCGGTAATAACCTGAGTGGTACTATTCGCGGCTCTATTACGGTGAACATTGAGGAAGTCGGCTGTAAGCCCATCATCATTGGTGAACTGTATGGTGGCGGAAACCTTGCCGGCTACTCTATCTATGGGTATAAAGAGGTGACAGAGGGAGAAGGTGAGAGTGCTACGACCCATTGGGTGCCCATTGAGGATCCCGATGATCCAGAAGCATTGTCTGGTAATAATATCTACGCAGACCCGCAGGTGAATGTGAAGTCGTTTACCAGCATTGGTAATATCTATGGTGGCGGTTATGGCTCATCAGCTGTGATGGTGGGTAATCCAACGGTAGAAATCAATGAGGTATTGGGAGAACATGCTACTTCTATCGAGTCAGTTTTAGGCGAAGGTTATACAACTCCGAGTGGCTATCCTGTGCCCCCACATGCTAGTGGCGCAATAGGTGCTATCAACAACGTTTTTGGCGGTGGTAATGCTGCGGCAGTAAAGGGTAGTACTACTGTTAAGATAGGTACACGGGACGAATGGACAGTGACGGCGCCTAAAAAAGATACAAATGGAAAGACTCTATATGAAGAAGATGGCGTTACTCCCCAAACAGAGGTTAAGGAAAAGGATGTCGTAGGCGCGAATATCGTAGGTAATGTCTACGGCGGAGGAAACGAAGCCGAAGTGACGGGTAACACGAACGTCCAGATTGGTAAGAAGATGTAACTTTATGCCCTATCGCTGTGATAGGGCATAAAGTGGTAAAATAACTACATGCCTGATAGCTCCATCTGCTTTTAGGTCTACGTAATCGAACTTTCCGAAGTTCTCAAGTGAACTACGGATGGCACGCGTCAGCTTCTTATCGCGCATAAAGTCCCAAAGGCTCTTCATGCCTCCCTGAACGCCAGCCTTTACTTCAATGGGCAGCACTTGCATGTCTTTAGAGAAAAGGTAGTCTATCTCGGCTGTTGCGTTCTTGGCCTGACGCGCCCAATAATACAAGTCATGATGCAGGTTAGGCGAGAGGTAATGCAGCATTTCTAGACCTGCCAACATTTCGGCCATAGGACCCTTGTTAACAAGGTCGGCTGCAGTCGACGTAAGGATATGGGTGGTTATTGCAGTAGTATCACCCATCTGCATATTCAGCAATCTCAGCATCAGTCCCGTGTCGAGCAACAGCATCTTACGAATGCTTTCGTCGGCCTCGTCGCCCAAAGGCAGCCCGTTTCCGCTGGTATGTGTAACAGGTATCAGTATACCGGCCTTGATAAGCAGTTCAAGAGCCTTTTTTACTTCGGCAGTCTTATAACTGCCAGGCACTTGGGCATAGACAAACTTATTAGTGGCTTGCGATGCGGCACTCCTCATGGTGGCACTTAATAACTGAGGGTCGACCTTTTTCTTGTATTTCGGGAAGTCGGCTTTGTAGCCTGATATGATGTCATCCTGTACCTCCTGACACATCAGATAATCATGGGTTTCAACCCATTTTACAACCGACTCTGGCATTCCGCCTACTAGCATGAATGTACGAATAAGCCCCACGAGTTTATCGTGTAAGGGCGTTGGTAATGGAGAGTCGGCATTGGCTTGCCTACGTGCCTCAATGAGTAACTGTTCGCCACTGGCAAGCAAGAACTCATCGAAGGTCATGGGAAACATATACATGGAATGTATGCGGCCAACGCCAAAGGTAGGGATGTCATCCAGCACAAATTCTAATAATGAGCCAGCGGCAATAACATGTAGACCGGGCATGTCTTCCTTGAAATAGCGCAATGCCATAATGGCTTGTCGACTCTCTTGTATCTCGTCGATAAATAGCAATGTCTCGTTGACCACAATAGGAGTGCTGCACATGGCTGCCATTTGGGGCACAATGCGCTTTACATCAAGGTCTTTCTTAAACAGCTCAATATAGTCTGGCTGTTTCTCCAGATTAATCTCTACATAATACTTAAATGATTCGCCCAGATGTTTTACAGCAGTGGACTTACCCACCTGTCGCGCACCTCGCAATAGAATAGGTTTGTGTATAGGGTGTGATGCCCATTCACTTAAATATCGGTCTATAATCCTCTCGTAATACATATAATTGCTCGATTTTCTGGGTGCAAATATACAAAAAAGAAATTATCCAAACAAATAATTTGCCGAAAATCAAAAAAATCCAAATAAATAATTTGCCGAAAATCAAAAAAATCCAAAGATTTATCGAACATCAAGTCTTCTGCCAATCTTCTAGAACTCTTCTATCTCTCTTGTCCCTAGCTTCCCCCTTGCTACTGTCTCGCTACCCTAACGCTACTGTCTCTTCTTAAAAATCAGTAAGTTGACTACCAACCCAAACACGGCCCCTAAGGTGACACCGAGGGAATTGGCGGCGAAGTCGAGCCAGTCACCATTGCGATGGCCACCGGTGCAGTAGGCCTGAAGCAGTTCCAACAGTCCGCTCATCAGAATGGGCATCAGGAAGGCCCAGAAGAACAGCTTCTCGTAGTCGAGACGGGTGTGGCTGCGAAGGTACTCAATCCAGATGACACTGCATGTGCCGCCATACATCACCAGGTGGGTCCACTTGTCGATAAATGCCACATCGTCGAACGGTGTCTCAGGGAAGATAGGGGTGAGCGACAGGATCCAGATAAGGACGATGCAGCAGATAGAAAATGGGTACTTTCTAAATGTGGAATGTGGAATGAGGAGTGAGGAATGAGATTTTTGCGTCATATTGTTCGATTTTGGGTGCAAAGGTAAGAAAAAGTTTAGAGTTTAGTGTCTAGAGTTTAGAGTTTTTTGTATCTTTGCAAGCGATTATGAGCAAGAATGAGATGTCAAAATTGAAAAGAGTCAGCTTCGGAAGTCAGCTGGGAGTCATCTTGGCGACAGCTGGTTCGGCGGTCGGACTGGGTAACGTGTGGCGCTTTCCGTATATGACGGGACAGAATGGTGGTGCCGTGTTCATCATCATCTATGTGGCCTGTGTGTTGCTGTTGGGCATTCCTTGTATGATTAGCGAATTCATCGTGGGTCGTCACGGACAGGCCAATACGGCACGGGCCTATAAGAAGATGTCGGGGGGCACACCTTGGGCCATTATCGGCTATATGGGCGTGCTGACGGGATTTCTCATCACGGGCTACTATGCCGTGGTGGCAGGATGGTGCGGACAGTATATCTGGGCATCGCTGATAGGCCACATGACGGGCTCGCCGGAGTACTTCCAGGAGTATTTCGCCAGTCTGAGCAGCGACCCCGTGAAACCGGTGCTGTGGACAGTCATTATGCTGGGATTGACGTACCTGATTATCGAAAAGGGTGTGCGCGACGGCATCGAGCGGGCCTCGAAGGTAATGATGCCTACCTTATTTATATTGTTACTGGTTATCGTGGTGGCATCGTGCATGCTCCCCGGAGCCGAGAAGGGCATCGACTTCCTGTTCAAACCGGACTTCTCGAAAATCAACAGTGACGTGTTCCTTGGCGCGCTGGGACAGGCATTCTATTCGCTGAGCATCGCCATGGGGTGCCTGTGTACGTATGCCAGCTACTTCGCAAAGGATACGAACCTGACAAAGTCGGCATCGCAGATTGCCATCATCGATTGTCTGGTGGCTATCCTCGCTGGTCTGATGATATTCCCTGCAGCCTTTGCAGTGGGTGTGAATCCCGACTCGGGGGCCTCGCTGGTGTTTATCACGCTGCCGAATGTGTTCCAACAGGCCTTTGCTGGTGTTCCGGCATTGGGGTATATCATATCGCTTGTGTTCTTTGCCCTGCTGACACTGGCAGCACTAACCTCGCTGATCTCGCTGCACGAGGTGTCAACGGCGTTCCTCCACGAGGAACTGGTCATCACCCGTAAAAAGGCGGCATTCATCGTAACGGTATCAACCATCATCATCGGAACGTTGTGCTCGCTGTCGCTGGGTGCCGTCGACGGACTGACGGCATGGGGCAAGACGCTGTTCGACTGCTTCGACTTCGTCACAGGACAGGTATTCCTGCCCATCGTGGGATTCCTGACATGTATCTTTATCGGTTGGGTGGTGCCGCATCAGGTGGTGCACGACGAGTTCACCAACTGGGGAACACTGCGGGGACGTTTCTTCCACTTCTACATCTTCCTCGTGAAGTACATCTGCCCCCTGGCCATCCTGTTCATCTTCCTGCACCAGCTGGGATTATTAAAATGAGGAGTATTGAGTGAGGAGTGTTGAATGAGCGATGAATAGGAACGACCGTAGGATAGCATTGGGAGCAGTATGCGTAGGGCTGCTGGCACTGCTGGGTCTCTGGCTCGGCGGCGAAACGGGACTAGACATGACGAACGCCATTGCCCCAAGCGACTCTATCCCTACCTCCCCTACCAACCCTAACAGTCCTACCACCCCTACCAATGCTCCCTCTCCTTACTACGCCGTCCCCTCGCAAGCCGTCGAGCGCTTCCCCTTCGACCCCAACACAGCTGACAGCACGCAGCTATTGCGCTTAGGCCTGCAACCCTGGCAGGTAAGGAATATCTACAAATACCGTGCCCGTGGCGGCATCTATCGCAAGAAAGAAGACTTCGCCCAACTCTACGGACTGACTGTCAAGCAATATCGCGAGCTGGAACCCTATATCCGAATTTCCAAGGACTATCTGCCAGCCTCGACACTGGTAGAAAGCAGAGGAAACAGAAACGAGGCGATTGACAGAAAGAATAGCGGTGAGGGAAGAGACACCACACTGCGTTATCCCGTTAAAATCGGCGAAAATGAGCATATTGTGCTCAATACCGCTGATACGACGGAGCTGCGGCGAGTACCTGGCATCGGACCATACTACGCCAAAGAGATTGTGCGTCATGGCAAGTGGTTAGGGGGGTATGTCAGCGTTAATCAGCTGGACGAAATCGAGAACTTTCCACAGGAGGCCAAGAAGTATTTCGTCATTCAGCACGCCTCGCCCAAGAAACTGAATGTCAACAAACTCAGTCTGCAGGAGTTGCGCAAGCATCCCTACATCAACTATTACATGGCCAAGACCATTGTGGACTATCGCCGTCTGCATGGCCCAATCAAGAGTCTGGAGGACTTGCGCCTCTCGAAGGACTTTCCGCCAGAGGTTATAAAGAGATTGACACCTTATGTAGAATATTAGAAGTTAAAGAAGTTAGAGAAGTTTAAAGAAGATATGATGGATTGGAAAAAACTGATATCGAACAAACGGTTGGGACAAGAGTCTCGCCATATAGAGCGACACGACGATCGCACGGAGTTTAAACGCGACTACGACCGCATGATTTTCTCGGCTCCGTTCCGTCGGTTGCAGAACAAGACGCAGGTGTTCCCATTGCCGGGCAGCGTATTTGTGCACAACCGACTGACTCACTCGCTCGAGGTGGCCAGCGTGGGTATGTCGCTGGGTAATGACGTGGCGCGACGCCTGATGAAGGAGCGTCATCCGGAACTGCGTGGTACGCTGTTCGAGGAAATTGGACAAATCGTGTCTACAGCCTGTCTGGCCCACGACCTGGGGAACCCGCCCTTCGGACATTCGGGCGAAAAGGCCATCCAGACATTCTTTACCGAGGGTGCTGGGCGCTTTCTTCAAGAGAAAGTATCGCCGGCATTCTGGTCGGACATCACGCACTTCGAGGGTAATGCCAATGCGTTCCGTCTGCTGACGCACCAGTTCCGGGGGCGTCGACCCGGTGGCTTCGTGATGACGTACTCTACCATTGCCAGCATCGTGAAGTATCCTTATTCGTCGATGGCGCCCAGTAAGAAGGGGAAGTTTGGTTTCTTCATCAGCGAACAGGAGAACTACCAGCGTATTGCCGATGAATTGGGCATTATTTGTACGTCGAGACCTGGCGAGCCCTTACGCTATGTGCGCCATCCGCTGGTGTATCTCGTCGAGGCAGCAGATGATATCTGTTATGAGATTATGGACCTGGAGGATGCCCATAAACTGAAGATCCTGTCGTACGAAACGGTGTCGCGACTGTTCCTCGACTTCTTCGATGAGGAGACGCAGCAGCGAATCCAACAGCGTATCATCGATGAACAGCTGACGGATGAAAACGAACAGGTAGTCTATCTGCGGGCTTGTGTCATCGGTAAGTTGGAGAATGAGTGTGCAAACACCTTCGTGGAGCACGAGGAAGACATTCTAAACGGGACCTTCGAGGGTAGTCTGATCGACCATATCAGTCCCATGCAGCGCGATGCCTACAAGCGGTGTGCGAAACTCTCGGTGGAGAAGATCTACAAGAGCCGTCCCGTATTGGATGTGGAACTATCTGGTTATCAGATTATGGCAACGCTGATGGATAAGATGACGGAGGCGGTGATGAATCCGGAGCGTTACTATTCCCAACAGCTCATAGGCCGTGTGTCGTCGCAGTACGACATCAATGCCGACGACCTCGAGACGCGTCTGATGGCAGTCATCGACTATATCTCAGGCATGACGGACGTCTATGCATTGGATGTCTATCAAAAGATCAATGGCATCTCACTGCCCATCATCTAATCGTATTTGAATTTATTCCCACTCAACTTTCAGGTGGTGGAGCATGGTGGTGCTTTCACCACCTGATGAGCCTGTATGCTGAATGTGGATACCACCAAAGCTGTTGGGAGTGACATCGGCAGAAAGCGACACCTCATGGGGCAGGGTAGAACCTGCTGGTTGCGGCGTCTTCGTCGAAACGTGTGTGCTCAGTCGGTTTCCGATGAAATCGATGGAAATGATGCATCCCGTGCGGTAGCAGGTCGATGATACGGGATCTGTCAGTGGAGTGATATTACCATGCTCATACTTTACCAATAAGAAGTCGACGGCCTTGGCATGCTTGGTGGTTCGGATGACGCGGAGGCCATAGCCGGTGAGCGTCTGGGTGTCGAACTTCAGACAGACGTCCATATATTGTCCGGTGGCCGAACCAAAGCCTTGTCCTGCCGTCTTGGTGGGGTCGACAAGCAGTTTTAAGTGCATGTCGCCATACCGCTTTTCTAAAGGTGTATACATGATGCGGGCTCCACGCTGGGCTTGCAATAGTCCCATTCCAACAGCACCATTGAAGCCTTCCTTGTATTCCCACATGGGCTTCTTCGGGTCGAATGCCCACGGATATTCTGCCGTGTCGGCAGGCTTATAGCCATCAGTCGTCCAATAACCTGGCAGCACTTGTGACTGCCATTGACAAGGAAAGTCGTGGAAATCAGTTTCCAAGTGTTTTGTATTCTTTTGGCGCTTGATAATCTTTGGCGCATCCACCCGGAGGGTGTCACCTGCCAGACTGCCATGCAACTTGGGTATGATCAGTGCGCTTAGTCTGTGGCCGTTATCGGCAGCGGACAACTTGTACTCAGGGTTGCTCATTGCCAGTGGATTGGCTTCGACAATGCTGACGGGAATATCGTTGCGCAGCCAGATAATCAGAGACTCGTCATAGCGGTCTTGCAGGTCAAGGTCATAGCTAAGTTGTGCTACGTCTTTCTTGAGTTGAAGCGTTGGCTTGCGCAGAAAAGCTGGTGCTGGCAATAGGCGCGGATGAACTTTCAGGTGGCATGCTGCCTCGCGACCATCTGGAGTGCTGGCCATCACGCAGAAATCGACCGTTTTACCGCTCTGGTTCGTGGGAATGACCTGTACAGAATCTCTGCCTATAGGTCTCAACGTGACATAGTGCTCACAATAGTCTGTTACACGCCATTTTACCAGCTTAGAGTCACTGCAAACGAGGGTCAAAGGAGTTTCACCAGTGCGCAACTCTGCTTCGTGTTGACTGATGTTCAGATAGGGAATACCCTGCGAAATAAGATTGGCAGTGTCGGGTAGGACAATGGTGTTCTGAGGTCGGCGGATACCTATCTGATAGGGCTTGCCGTTTAGCGTGAAGTTTTTCTGATAGCAGCGGAGCCAGGGTTGCGGATAGGCTGTCCATCCCACATAGATGCTGTCGGAAGGAGCGTGGTAGCGACAGTCGATGACGCTGACGGGACCGCCCTGTTTGCAGAAAAACATCTCGCGATTCTCGCCCTTCACGTTGAAATCACAGTCGACGAACAGAGCACCCTTACCAAAGGTGCTCCAGAATGGCTTTTGTCCGTAGAGGTCGAAGTTGCAATGGCGGTAAATGGCCGTACCATTGAGCGCATCATCGGTACATTCGAAATGACAGTCCTCATAATAGGAATCTCTGGCACCATTGAGTGGATTCAGGTTGAGACGGCTGATGAAGCGTACCCGTTTGGCAACAAGACTATTTCCGTGAACGTACCCCACATGGGCCTGAGTGATGGCATTACTGCGTTTGGGACGATTGAGCTGAGGATTCAAAGGATAGACAAGATCAACATTACAGTAATTGCCCATGGTGAGATTTTCTACCATCAGTGAGTCACACCAAAAGTCGAACATGGTGAAATTACCAATGGCTCCTTGGGTTTGTCCGCGTTGGGAAGCTAACACGACATCGTGAGGATTTTCGCCCATTCCAACGATGGTCAAGCGGGGGCAGCGAACGACTAAGCCAAAGGGTTCTCGGCCGTTCTTGCCCACCTTGACTGTCGGATCATCAGGGTCATCAATCCAATAAACTCCCGGGCGGATATATATGGTAGTACCGTCAATGAAATGTGTGCTGGCCTCTTGAAAGGTGCGAAACGTAAAAGGTGTATTATCTGAGGCCTCTGCATCAACCATGAGATGAAGGCTGTCAAGGCGCTGGGCATGCACCCATAAGGGCATAAGAACCCCTAATAGGAAAAGTCTTAGCATGTTTAGTTTTGTTTTAGTCTTTGTTTTTGTAAATCAGCTTGTTAGCGCCAGATGTTAACTCCAGTTCATCGCGATGCTCTTGAATGAACGAGTCGATATGGCGTTTGCGCTTGCTCTCAAAGATCTCATCGATAGCAATGAGGATACCCGTCTCTTCCACATCGCCAAAACCATAGTTGATGGCGGTGCCGAAGAGTTTCATGGTAGGCGAGAGCCCCATGTAAGCATTAACTAGTGGTGGGATGTTATAGCCCAGTTTGCGGATTTCGCGGTTCAGAATCATGTAGTCTTCCTTGAAAGACGTACCTTTGAAAAGCGCCTCTAATTCAGCAGGATCTGTTTCCAATTCCAACGGTTTCATCGGGATAATCAGTCGTTCCTTGTCATCGAAATGCTTCTTGAGGAAATAGAGTATCATGTCACGCCCCTTGCGGATGTAAGAGGGATACATGGTCATTTTGCCAAAATAGTATTTTACGGAAGGACGGATGACGGTGAGTGCTCCAAGACCATCCCATAGGTTGTCGAGCGCAAACAGACTCTTAGCACCCATTCTGGATGACTGGTAGGGAATGGAAACGAACGAGCGCCCCAATTCTACGGTCCAAGGAGCATAGTCTTTCAGAAATTTCTCAGAAAAATGGAACATATGGCTTGTGGCCAAAATGGGTTGCCCGTTTTTGTCGTATTCCCAATCAGACCCCAAGAGATAGCGATAGCCTCCAATAATCTCTTCCTCTTCCGGATTCCATACAATGAGTTGCTTGTAGCAGTTATCGCAGATATCGAATTCATCGATATCCACTTCCTTGCCTGTGCCTCCACCAGCCTCGCGGAAAACAATTTCACGAAGACGGCCAATCTCCTGCATCACGTTCGGTGCGTTATGCGCTGTGATGATGTAGATCTCGTTGTTGCTCTTGTTGGTCATTCGCAACTGTTTGTCGGGCGTCAACTCACTCTTGAGGACTTCCTTGCTAATGGGGGCGATGATGGGTTGTTCCATTGAATGTTTAGAGTTTAGAGATTATAGTTTAGAGAAAGATGCTAAGGAATATACTTGGTCTTGGACGTATTGAGCCCATTCCGACGGTGTCTTACTTTTGTCGAAGGTTTGCCAGGGGATGGGTTTGCCAATGGTGACTTGGAATGTTTTCCCTACGTTCTTATACATTTCGTCGACGAGGAAGAGCATGGCGAGGTTAAAAGGTAGGAAACGGTCGGAGAAATTGGCCAATCGATAGAAGAATTTTGAGTTATGGCCACTAAAGTGGATGGGTATCACGTCCCGCTGATATTCTATGCTTTTGGAAATAAACGTCTTCGACCAAGGAATGTCCTTGATGATCTTGTTGCGGCGTCGTGAACAGATACCTGCGGGAAACATCAGCATATGATTGTCGCTTTCGAATCCTGCCTTCACCATAGCAGGGAAGTTGCGCCCTTGGTGTCCAGTCTTGTTGATAGGGATGCAGAGTGGGGCCAGTCCGGGCAGATACATGAGCAGGTCGTTAACCAAATAACGGAATCGTGAATCGAAATGGCGTCCGATAATAGCTCCCAAAGCTACACCGTCGGCTCCTCCTAAGGGATGGTTGGATACGATAGTATAGAGACGGCTGTCGTCTTTGGAGGGCAGATTCTCCATGCCCTCTATTTGAAGGGTCATTTGCAGATACTCTACGCAAGCTTCCAGCCAAGGCGTTCCGACTTTGTCGCGTGCATCCCAAAGGAATGCGTTTACCTGATCTTGGTGTGCAATGCGCTTGAGCCACGAAACAAGCGGACTGGGAACCCATTTAGCCTTAGAGCCCATCTTGTTTCTTAGTATCTGATCAATGTCAATGGTCTTTGATGTTATTTCTGCCATTTCTCTATCGTTGTCTCTAACACGGATGCAAAGTTACGGTTTTTTATTTAGAAATGATTGCACTTTTTGGGAAAAATGTGCAATAAAATAACTTTTTATATATTATTCACTAAAAAAAGTGGAGAAAAGTGGGGGATTGTGGGGGAAAATAATTATCTTTGCACCCAAATTCAAAAAATATAAGAGGTACACATGCGATTTTTAGGTAACATAGAGGCTAAATTGGACGTGAAAGGACGTGCTTTCCTTCCCGCCGCCTTCCGCAAGATTTTGCAGGCAGGTGGTGAGGAACGCCTTGTGTTGCGAAAGGATGTGTTCCAGTCCTGTCTGGTGCTTTATCCTGAGAGCGTATGGAATGAGCAGATGGATTTGCTGAGGGCTCGCCTGAATCGCTGGAACCGCCAGGAACAACAAGTGTTCCGCCAGTTTGTGTCGGAAGTGGAGCTGCTGACTCTTGATGGCAACGGACGTTTCCTGATTCCCAAGCGTTACCTGCGTATGGCAGAAATCGACCAGGATGTGAAGTTTGTTGGCATGGACGATACGATAGAGATCTGGAGTAGCCGCAAGGTCGAAGAACAGCAGATGAAACCGGAAGACTTCGGTAATGCCCTCGAACAGCTCATGATGGTTGAGCAAGAATGAACTTTGGTAAATGACGAACAATGATAACGACCGCTGAAACATACCACGTTCCTGTTCTCCTGAAAGAGAGCGTCGACGGGCTGGATATCCAGCCCGACGGCATTTATGTGGATGTTACTTTCGGCGGCGGTGGTCATTCAAAGGAAATCCTGTCGCGACTGGGGAAGAAGGGCCATTTGTATAGTTTTGACCAGGATGCCGATGCAGAGAATAATATCGTGGATGATGATAGATTTACGTTCGTTCGCAGCAACTTTAGGTATATCGGTCAGTGGATGCGCTACTATGGTGTGGAGCATATTGACGGACTGTTGGGTGATCTGGGTGTGTCGAGTCATCATTTCGACGACGAGACGCGCGGTTTCTCTTTCCGTTTCGATGCCCCGCTGGACATGAGAATGAACAAGCGCGCAGGGCAGACGGCGGCAGACATCCTAAATAACTATGATGAGGAACGGCTGGCCGATGTGTTCTATCTCTACGGAGAGTTGAAGAATGCCCGTCGTGTCGCCAAGGCCATCAGTGACTATCGTCGTCAGCGAAGCATTCAAACCACGGGACAGTTGGCAGAGGCCACGGAAGCCTTGATGCGTTCGGAGCGTGAAAAGAAGGACATGGCCCGGTTGTATCAGGCCCTGCGAATAGAGGTGAACAACGAGATGGATGCCTTGCGTGACATGCTGAAAGGAGCCACTGCTCTGCTTCGCGAGGGAGGACGGTTGAGTATTATTACCTATCATTCGTTGGAAGACCGTATCGTGAAGAATGTGATGAAGGCGGGCAATGCCGAGGGTAAGGTGGAGCAGGATTTCTTCGGACGTATCTCATCGCCCTACCGGTTGGTCAACAAGGTTACGACACCTTCTGACGAAGAGCAGCTGCGTAACCCCCGCAGTCGTAGCGCAAAATTGAGAATAGCAGAAAGAATATGACAGAAGAAGACAAAATAGTAGAAGATAAGAAACAAGAAGAGAGTTCGCTCAAGGAGACCATCCAACTAATTAAGGAGTCGGCCATCGAGGAAGATCCCAAACCTTCTGGTCAGTTAAACTTGCGTACCATATTAGGTGGCGACTTGCTGACAACAGAGGTGGTTCGTTCGCAAATGTGGCTATTTGTGTTGATTGTTCTTTTTTCTATTGTCTATGTTGCCTTCCGTTACCAGTGTCAGCAGGACATGATAGCCATCGATAAACTGGAAAAAACGCTGACAGGTGCGAAGTACAAGGCTCTGTCGTCGTCGAGTACTCTGACAGAGAAGTGTCGTGAAAGCCACGTGCTGGATATATTGAAACAGAATCAGGACTCGCTGTTGCATCAGGCCGACCAGCCGCCTTACATCATTCAGGTTCCTGAATGAAGTGATAAGTGATGAGTGATAAGTGATAAACGAGAGATGAGTAGTTTTAACAATGATAAGGTGATGCCTCGCTATATGATGATTGCAGTGTTGCTGACAATCATCGGAATTGCTGTAATAGGTAAGGCCCTCTATATCATGACTGCTAAGAAGCAGTACTGGACGGAGGTGGCTGACCGTCTGAAGCGCGACAGCGTCAGCGTGAAGCCTAACCGAGGCAATATCCTCAGTTGCGACGGACAGTTGATGGCCACTTCTATTCCGGAATACAAGATTTTCATTGATTTCCAGGCTGCCGCTTTCGCAAAGGATGACTCGTTGTGGTTGGACAAGGTCGATTCGTTGTGCGACGGGTTGCATAGGATTTTCCCCAAGAAGAGTGCCGCAGAGTTTAAGCATGACTTGGAAGAAGGTCGTCACAAAATCAATAAAGATGGTAGCAGAGGTTCGCGTTGGTGGAACATCTGGCCCCGTCGTATTGACTATAATACCTTTGTAGAGGTCAGTGAGTTACCCTTCCTGAATATGCCCCGCTACAAGAGCGGATTCACCTATGAGACCTATAATTCGCGCCGTCGTCCGTTCGGTTCATTAGCTTTACGTACCATCGGTGGTTTGTATGGCGCCAAGGATTCGGCCTATTATGGTCTGGAGCTCTCGAACGACTCTATACTGCGTGGCGTCCCTGGCATCACTGGTCGTCGTAAGGTGTTAAATAAATATATGAACATCCCCGTGACGTTGCCTGTTGACGGCTGCGATATTGTGACGACCATCGATGTAAATATGCAGGACCTGGCGGAGCGCTCTCTGTTAGACATGCTGAGAAGGCCTGAGGTTCATGGCGAGATGGGTGTGGCCATCCTGATGGAAGTGACAACAGGCGATATTAAAGCTATTGTCAATATGATGCGTACGGAGAACGATCAATATGTTGAAGCCGTCAACTCTGCCATCAGCTATCGTTGCGAGCCGGGTTCGGTGTTTAAAACCGCCTCTATTTTGGTGGCTCTAGATGATGGTGTGTTGGGCAAAAATCCACAAGATACCAGTTACGTTATTCATACCGGTGGTGGCGTCATGCCAATGTATGGTCGTGAGATGAAAGACCACAACTGGCGTCGTGGTGGCTATGGAGATATCAATGTGGCACGTACGCTGGAGGTCAGTTCGAATATCGGTGTGAGCCATGTGATAGACAAGTTCTACCATAGCGAGGCAGAACGATATGTCAAAGGACTTTACCGTGTAGGCATTGGTGAAGACTTGAAGTTGCAAAACATTCTTCCGGGTTATCGTCCCCCACTCATTCGTATGCCTAAACGTAAGAAGAACGGACGCTATGATGACAATTGGTATGCCACCACGTTGCCTTGGATGTCGATAGGTTATGAGACTCAGATTGCACCCATCAATACGGTAACGTTCTATAATGCGATCGCTAATAATGGTAAGATGATGCGTCCCCGTTTTGTCAAGAAGATAGTGAAAAACGGTGAGACAGTCAAAGAGTTTGAACCAGAGGTCATCAAGGAGCGCATTGCTCGTCCGGAGGCCCTTAAGACATTGCAGACCATTTTGGAACATGTGGTGAGCCAAGGTCTGGGACGTAAGGCTGGTTCTCCGCTGTTTAAGGTTGCTGGAAAGACAGGTACCGCCCAGGTATCGCAGGGTAAGTTTGGTTACAAGAGTGGTGTGGTGCAATACTGGCTCTCGTTTGCAGGTTATTTCCCTGCAGACAATCCCCGCTACACGTGTATCGTATGTATTAAGAAGTCCGGTCTGCCTGCTTCGGGTGGTGGCATGAGTGGTGTCGTGTTCCATCATATTGCTGAAGGCGTGATGGCCCGTCACCTGAAGATGAGTGTGGACGATGCCCATGACGAAAACTCTGTTGTGATACCTGACGTAAAAAATGGTGATGCTACATCGGCTAATTACATATTGGGTGAGTTAGGCGTTAATAACCGCGTGAGCCAATCGGCCAAGGTGTATGGCGAGAATGTCACGCCAGATGTGACAGGTATGGGAGCCAGGGATGCTGTCTACTTGTTGGAGAGCCGAGGACTGAAGGTCAAGGTGCATGGCCGCGGAAAGGTGAAGTCACAGAGCTATTCTGCCGGTAAGGCCATTGTTAAGGGTAGTGAGTGTGTGTTGGTGATGAATTAATAAAATAAGGTATATATGAAGCTGATAGAACTGTTGAAGTATGTTACGCCTCAGGGCATAGTCGGTAATCAAGAGGTCGACATCACGGGTGTGAACATTGACTCCCGTAAGATAGAGAAGGGCCATCTTTTCGTGGCTATCAAGGGAACGCAGACGGATGGCCATCGCTTTATTCCCAAGGCTTTGGAGTTAGGTGCTGTTGCCGTATTGTGTGAAGACCTGCCCGAGGAGTTGAAGACAGGAGTCACCTATGTGCAGGTGGCATCGACGGAAGAATCTGTTGGCTCTGTTGCTACTGTGTTCTATGGTGAGCCTTCGAAGCAGCTGAAACTGGTCGGTGTGACAGGAACGAACGGCAAGACCACCATCGCCACCTTATTATATAATATGTTCCGTAAGTTCGGACACAAATGCGGACTGCTCTCTACTGTCTGCAACTATATTGAGGATGAGGCCATCCCTGCTGACCACACCACACCAGACCCCATTGAACTCAACAAACTGTTAGCCCGAATGGTGGAGGCAGGTTGTGAATACGCCTTTATGGAATGCTCCAGTCATGCCATAGCCCAAAAACGTATTGGTGGACTGGTGTTTGCCGGAGGGCTGTTTACCAATCTGACACGCGACCATCTGGACTATCACAAAACCTTTGAGAACTATCGTGATGCCAAGAAAGCCTTCTTTGACGGGTTATCGAAAGACGCCTTTGCCATTACGAATGCTGATGACAAGAACGGCAGCGTGATGGTTCAGAACTGCAAGGCACAGGTAAAGACCTACAGCACCCGGACGATGGCTGATTTCCGTGCCCGTATCATAGAGTGCCATTTTGAGGGCATGTATCTGGAGGTCGATGGTCGTGAGGTTGGGGTGCAGTTTATTGGAAAGTTCAATGTCAGCAATCTGCTGGCAGTCTATGGTGCCGCAGTGATGTTGGGCAAGAGCCCCGAGGATATCCTGTTGGTGCTCAGTACGTTGAAGAGTGTTGCTGGCCGATTGGAACCTATTCGCTCTCAAGAAGGAGTGACCGCTATAGTAGACTATGCCCATACCCCTGATGCCTTGGAGAATGTGCTCAATGCTATTCACGAGGTGCTGGACGGAAAGGGTGGACGGATTATCACCGTATGTGGGGCTGGCGGTAACCGTGATAAGGGCAAGCGTCCGCTGATGGCACAGGAAGCTGTTAAGCAGAGCGATCGAGTAATCATTACTTCTGACAATCCTCGTTTTGAGGAGCCTCAGGACATCATTAACGACATGTTGGCAGGGCTCACTCCTCAGCAGATGAAGAAGGTGGTGAGCATTGTAGACCGCAAGGAAGCTATTCGTACGGCTTGTATGATGGCCCAGAAGGGTGATGTCATCCTCATTGCCGGAAAGGGCCATGAGGACTATCAGGAAATCAAAGGTGTGAAACACCATTTTGATGACCGCGAAGTCGTAAAAGAAATCTTTGGCCTTTCGGAATAACGGAATAACGAAAAAAGACGATAATATGCTATATTACATCTTCAGATTTTTGGAACAGTATGATATTCCGGGTGCCCATATCTGGTCGTACATCTCGTTCCGTTCGTTGTTGGCATTAATCATGTCATTGCTCATCTCCGCATGGTTTGGTGAGTACTTCATCAAATGGATGAAGCGTCGTAATATTTCTGAGACAGCCCGTGACCCCAGCATTGATCCGTTTGGTGTGGAGAAAAAGGGTGTTCCCACTATGGGTGGCATCATCATCATCGTGTCAATACTCATACCAGTCCTGCTCTTAGGCCGTATGCGTAACATTTATCTATTACTGATGATAGTTACCACCGTATGGCTAGGATTCCTTGGTTTCATGGATGACTATATCAAGATATTCCGTAAGAACAAGGAAGGATTGAGAGGTGTCTATAAGATTATCGGACAGGTGTCAATCGGTTTCATTGTGGGTCTGACGCTTTGGTTAAGTCCTGACGCAGTAGTACGCGAGAATGTCTCTGAGTCTCGGCAGAATCAGGAAGTCGTCATCAAGCACAAACCGGAAGCTGTCAAGTCGCTGCAAACCACCATTCCGTTCATCAAGAACCACAACCTCAACTACTCAAATGTTTTGTCCTTCTTGGGCAAATACAAGGTCGCTGCGGGTTGGGCATTATTCATTCTCATGACGATTATCGTCGTTACCGCCGTGTCGAATGGAGCAAACTTGAATGATGGTATGGATGGTATGTGTGCAGGCAACTCGGCTATCATCGGAATTGCCTTGCTCTTGTTTGCCTATGTTTCATCGCATATCGTCTATGCGGCCTATTTCGATATCATGTATATCCCCCATTCCGAGGAGTTGGTGGTGTTTCTCTCGGCGTTCATTGGTGCCATGATAGGTTTCTTGTGGTATAACGCCTTCCCTGCTCAGATCTTTATGGGTGATACTGGATCGCTGGCTATTGGTGGCATTATTGGCGTCTGTGCCGTGATAATCCACAAGGAACTGATGCTCCCTATCCTCTGCGGCATCTTCTTTATTGAGAGTCTGAGTGTTATCATCCAGACGCAGTGGTTTAAAATACAGAAGCGTAAGGGTAAGCGCGTCCGTGTGTTCCGTGCCACACCCATCCATGATAACTTTCGTCGTCTGGACTCTCAGCTTGACCCTACCAGTACTTACATCTTGAAAAGCTGGCCCCATCGTCAGTTCCATGAGTCGAAAATTACTTTCCGTTTCTGGATTGTAACCATTATATTGGCAGCATTGACAATTATTACATTGAAGATAAGATAAATTATGGGTAAAATAGCAATATTAGGAGCTGGCGAAAGCGGTGCAGGAGCTGCCGTGTTGGCCAAGAAGCAAGGCTTTGATGTGTTTGTCAGCGACATGTCGAAGATCAACGATAAATATAAGAATTTGATGGACGACCACCAAATAGAGTGGGAGGAAGGGCATCATACGGAAGAAAAAATTCTGGATGCCGATGAGGTTATCAAGAGTCCTGGTATTCCCGACACTGCTCCGATGATTGTCAAAATCAAGGAGAAGGGTATTCATATTATCAGTGAGATAGAATTTGCTGGTCGTTATACACGGTCGAAGATGATTTGTATTACGGGTTCGAATGGTAAGACAACTACTACCAGCCTGATCTATCACATCTTTAAGGAGGCTGGCTATGATGCCGGTTTGGCTGGCAATATCGGTAATTCTCTGGCTTTACAGGTAGCTGAGGACCCACACGACTATTATATCATTGAGTTGTCGTCTTTCCAATTGGACAATATGTACGATTTCCGTGCTAATGTGGCCATTCTGCTGAACATCACTCCAGATCATCTTGACCGCTATGATTTCAAGATGCAGAACTATGTGGATGCCAAGATGCGCATCATCCAGAACCAGACTCCTCAGGACGCCTTCATCTATTGGAACGACGACCCAATAATCAAAAGGGAATTGGAGAAGTATGATATCAAAGCCATCCAGTATCCTTTCTCGGAACTGAAGGAAAAAGGCAGTATTGGTTATATTGAGGAGGGTCAGTACAAAATAGAGCAGCCAGAGCCTTTCAATATGGAACAGGAGGCCCTCAGCCTGACGGGTAAACATAATATCTATAACTCTCTGGCAGCAGGTATCGCCTCGAATGTTGCCGGTATCAAGAAAGAGGTAATACGTCGGTCGCTTAGCGATTTCCCAGGCGTGGAACACCGCTTGGAGAAGGTGTGCATGGTTCGTGGCGTGCAGTATATCAACGACTCAAAAGCCACCAATGTTGATGCCTGCTGGTATGCCTTGGAGTCGATGAAGACCAAGACCATTCTGATTATTGGCGGCAAAGACAAGGGTAACGACTATGACCCTATCAAACCACTGGTCAAGGAGAAGTGTGCCGGACTGGTCTATCTCGGAGCAGATAACCAGAAGTTGCACGACAATTTTGATTCGTTGGGCATTCCCGTCCGCGATACCCATTCCATGAAGGAGTGTATTGAGGCATGCTATGATATGGCAGAGCCAGGAATGACCGTTCTGTTGTCACCATGCTGTGCCTCGTTCGACCTGTTCAAAAACATGGAGGACCGTGGCGAGCAATTTAAGGAATTGGCTCGAAATCTCTAGGATTACCTAGGAATTCCTAGGATAACCTAAAAAAGAAAATGAAATGAACAAGAAAATAGGCAATATCTTCAAGGGCGATAAAGTCATCTGGATGGTGTTCTTCTTCCTCTGCATGATCAGTATCGTGGAAGTGTTCTCTGCTTCCAGCGGACTGACCTATAAGAGTCAGAACTACGTAGGTCCTATTGCTTATCACGCCTTTACCATTTTGGCAGGTGTGGTTGTGGCTATCATCACGTTGAACATCCCTTGTCGTTATTTCAAGTTGATGACTCCCTTCCTGATGTTGATTTCTGTGGTGACGCTGCTATGGGTGTTGTTGGCAGGAACGAAGGTGGGTGACGCAGGACGATGGATTAACCTGTTTGGCTTCACTTTCCAACCCTCGGAGATTGCCAAGGGAACCATTGTGCTGGCTGTGGCACAGATTCTTGCTGCCATGCAACGCGAGAACGGAGCCGACAAAAAAGCCTTTAAGTGGATTCTTTGGATTTTGTTGCCGGCCTGTGTGTTGATAGGACTGGAAAACCTATCTACAGCCGCCATGCTCTTTGCTGTAGTCTTCCTGATGATGTTCATCGGACTGGTTCCCATGAGGCAATTGGCTAAACTAGCTATTGTTATTGTTGCATTAGCTGTCGTGGCGTTGTCAATGGTTATGTTGGTGGGTCACGAAATCAGTGATGAAGAGAAACAGCTGACCAAGACGGAACAGCTAGACCAGCCTAAGCAAAAGAAGAACTTCGTTGAAAAGATGTTCCATCGTGCTGACACTTGGAAGAGTCGTATTATGAAGTTTGGCAAGGCTAAGCCAACGCCCCAGGAGTATGACCTTGACAAGGATGCCCAGGTGGCCCATGCCAATATCGCCATTGTGTCGAGTGGTATTATTGGTAAGGGGCCTGGCCAGAGTACAGAGCGTGACTTTCTGTCTCAGGCTTTCTCGGACTTTATCTACGCCATCGTCATTGAGGAACTGGGTATTGCGGGAGCTTTCGCTGTGATGTTCCTTTACATAGTGCTGCTTTATCGTTGTGCCCGTATTGCCAGTCGCTGCGAGAATAACTTCCCCGCATTCCTGGCTATGGGTCTTGGTTTGCTACTGGTCATTCAGGCCACCTTTAACATGATGGTGGCAGTAGGTCTGGCACCTGTTACGGGACAGCCTCTTCCCTTGATTTCCAAAGGCGGTACGTCGACCATTATCAATTGTGCCTATATCGGAGCCATTTTGAGTGTTAGCAGATCAGCAAAAATGAAGAAAGCGAAAGAAAAAGAGGCAAAGATAGCATGATTTAACGGAAAATTAGTACTTTTGCACGGTATTCAATATACAACGCATATGAACGACGAATTAAGAGTAATAATCAGTGGTGGCGGCACGGGTGGACACATCTTCCCTGCCGTGTCGATTGCCAATGCCATCAAGGCAATGCACCCTGATGCCAAAATATTGTTTGTAGGAGCGCTGGGACGTATGGAGATGCAGCGCGTGCCAGCCGCAGGCTACGAAATCAAAGGCCTGCCTATTCAGGGTTTCGACCGTAAGAACCTGTTGAAGAACGTGAAGGTGCTCTATAAGATTTGGAAGAGCCAGCGTATGGCGAAGAATATCATCAAGGAGTTCTGTCCGCAGGTTGCTGTTGGGGTGGGTGGCTATGCCAGTGGTCCGACACTGAACAAGGCTGCAGCGATGGGTATTCCCTGCCTCATTCAAGAGCAAAACTCCTATGCAGGAGTCACCAATAAGCTGTTGGCTAAGAAAGCTGCCAAGATTTGTGTGGCTTACGAAGGCATGGAGCGCTTCTTTCCGGCAGATAAAATCCTGTTGACTGGCAATCCCGTCCGTCAGCAATTGCTGGAGAATACCCAGACCAAGGCAGAGGCTCTTCGTTCCTTTGGTTTGGATGCATCGAAGAAGACCATCCTTATTGTGGGAGGCAGTCTTGGAGCCCGCACGGTCAACGAGAGTGTTTTGAAACATCTCGATGCCATCCGTCAGAGCGATGTCCAGTTCATCTGGCAGACAGGAAAGTACTATCATGGTCAGATTACGGAGCAGCTGGCCAAGGAACCGAAAGTTGACAACCTTGTTGTGACCGATTTCATCAGTGACATGGGTGCTGCTTATAAGGCTGCAGACTTGGTGGTCAGCCGTGCAGGAGCAGGCTCTATTAGCGAGTTCTGCCTGTTGGGAAAACCTGTGATTCTGGTACCGTCACCGAATGTGGCAGAAGACCATCAGACCAAGAACGCTCTTGCTTTGGTGAACAAGAATGCGGCCCTTTATGTCAAGGATGTTGAGGCTCCGGCTCTGCTTATCCCGATGGCTATCGATACCGTTCAGGACGATGCGAAATTGAAGAGCCTTAGTGAGAACATCTTGAAGATGGCCTTACCCGCTTCAGCGGAAATCATTGCCAAGGAAGTGGTCACCCTCGCCAATCAACAACGTTAAGAATAGAATATGGAATTAAAAGATATCAAATCAGTATACTTCGTAGGAGCCGGTGGCATTGGCATGAGTGCCCTCGTACGCTACTTCATTCACCGTGGAGTAGTCGTAGGAGGCTATGATAAGACGCCAAGCACGCTGACCCGTCAGTTGGAAAAGGAAGGAGCACTCATTCATTATGAGGAAAATGTCGACGAAATCCCTCATGCCTGTCGAAGGGCCGATTCATGTCTGGTGGTCTATACTCCAGCCATTCCTGACGACCATCAGGAAATGAAATACTTCCGTGAGAATGGTTTCGAGATTCAGAAGCGTGCCCAACTGTTGGGAACGCTGACCCGTCAGCACAAGGGACTCTGTGTGGCAGGAACCCACGGCAAGACGACGACATCGACCATGTGTGCTCATATTATGCACCAGAGCCATTTGGATTGTAACGCCTTCCTGGGAGGCATTTCGAAGAACTATGGCACCAACTACATCCTGTCCGACTCCGACTATGTGGTCATCGAGGCTGATGAGTTCGACCGTTCCTTCCACTGGTTGTCGCCCTATATGACAGTCATTACCTCGACAGACCCCGATCATCTGGATATTTATGGCACTAAGGAGGCTTATCTGGAAAGTTTCCGTCACTATACGGAACTGATTCAGCCAAGAGGTGCCCTGATTATCCATCGTGGCTTGGAGATGCAGGAAAATCTGCCTGATGGCGTGCATCGCTATGACTATGCGTTGAACGAGGGCGATTTCCATGCTGAGAACATCTGCATCGCCAATGGTGAGATTACCTTCGATTTTGTCTCGCCTATTGAGAGCGTTAAGAACATTCAGTTGGGACAGCCTGTGCCCATCAATATCGAGAATGGTGTGGCTGCTATGGCGATGGCTCAGCTGGCTGGCTGTACGGCAGAGGAGTTGCGCATTGGTATGAAGACCTATGGTGGTGTGGATCGTCGTTTCGATTTCAAGATCAAGAACGACCGCCATGTGTTCCTTTCGGACTATGCTCACCATCCGAAGGAGATCTATCAGAGTGCACGCAGTATCCGTGAACTCTATCAAGACCGGAAGATTACTGCTATTTTCCAGCCTCACCTCTATACGCGCACTCGCGACTTCTACAAGGACTTCGCTGAGGCACTGAGCTTGCTCGACGAGGTCATTCTCACCGAGATATATCCTGCCCGTGAACTGCCTATCGAAGGTGTTACTTCGCAGCTTATCTACGACAACCTGCGTCCAGGCATCGAGAAGCAGATTATCCGTAAGGACGATGTATTGTCACTCGTCAAGTCACGCGACTTTGACGTGCTGATTGTGCTGGGAGCTGGTGATCTTGATAATATGGTGCCTGAGATAACCGGAATATTAAATAGAAAGAAATAAGCAATCCTACATGAGCATCACCTGGAAGAAATCATTCATCATCTTGATAGATGTCGCCCTGACTGTCTATCTCGTCTTCGCCATCACGACATTCAATCGTCCTGATGAACTCTCCAATGTGTGTTCTGAGGTGAAGATAAATATCCAGGAAGGTGAGGTGAAAGGGTTCCTGAATCCAAACGAAATCAAGTCGCAGCTCCAGCATGCCCGACTCTATCCTTTGGGCGATCCTATGAGTCAGGTGTCTGGACGCAAGATAGAGGAGAACTTATCGAAAAACCCGCTCGTTGAGAGTGTTCAGTGCTATAAGACCCAAACGGGCCGTGTGTTCATTACTTTGTCACAACGTCTGCCTGTAGTCCGTGTCAAGGCGGAAAACGGTGACGACTATTATGTCGACACCCATGGCAACATCATGCCTAATACGCAGCATGTCAGCGACTTGGTGGTGGTAACGGGACATGTGACACGCAAGTATGCCAAGAGTGTGCTGCCTCTTGTGGGCAATTTCCTGATTCAGAATAAGATGTGGCGTGCCGAGGCCGAACAGCTCAACGTGCTTGCTGATGGTTCCATGGAGTTGATACCCCGAGTTGGCGATCATATTGTCTATCTTGGTCAGCCTACGAATCTCGACAAGAAGCTAAGCCGTCTGGAGAAGTTCTATAAATACGGACTCTCAAAGGCTGGCTGGAACAAATATTCCTATATCAGTCTGGAGTTCGACAATCAGATTATCTGTAAGAAAAACAAGAAAATAAATCAAATATAAAGAGAGATGCCAAAGGAATTTATCGTAGCTATTGAACTGGGATCATCAAAGATGACCGGTATTGCGGGAAAGAAGAATCTTGACGGCAGTATTCAGGTGTTAGCCTGTGTAAAGGAAGATTCTTCTTCGTTTATCCGCAAAGGTGTGGTTTACAACATTGACAAGACTGCCCAGTGCCTGACCAACATCATCAGCCGTCTGGAGAAACAGCTCAAGACGGGTATTACACAGGTGTATGTGGGTGTTGGCGGACAGTCTATCCGCTCTATTCGCAACCTGATTTCCAAGGACCTGCCTGATGGAACACAAGTCACACAGGACATGGTGATTGAACTGATGGATTCTAATCGTAACATGAAATATCCTGATCAGGAAATCCTCGATGCTGCAGTGCAGGAATACAAAGTCGATTCACAATACCAACTCGATCCCGTTGGCATCCAGTGCTCGCGTATTGAGGGTAACTTCCTGAACATCCTGCAGCGTAAGGCATTCTACAAGAACCTGAATAAGTGTTTCGAGACTGCCGAAATCAATGTGGCAGAGATGTACCTCGCTCCATTGGCTTTGGCCGATAGCGTGCTCACTGAGGCTGAGCGTCGTTCTGGTTGTGCTCTGGTTGACCTCGGGGCCGATACCACTACGGTGAGTGTCTATTCCAAGAATGTGCTACGACATCTGGCTGTCATTCCTCTGGGTGCCAACAATATCACTAAGGATATAGCCTCGTTGCAGATGGAGGAAAGCGATGCCGAGAAGATGAAGTTGAAGTATGCTTCTGCTTTTACCGATAACAACGATATCGACAACAACATGAAATACTCTATCGACCAGGATCGTCAGGTTGAGGTGCGTAAGTTCATCGAGATTGTCGAAGGTCGTTTGGAGGAGATCATTGCCAACGTGTGGTGTCAGATTCCTGAAGAATACTGTGACAAACTTCTGGGCGGAGTCATCCTCACGGGTGGCGGCGCCAACCTGAAGGACATCGAGAAAGCCTTTCAGAACTACACGCATATTGACAAGATCCGCATAGCCAAGTTTGTCACGCAGACCATTACCTCGTCCATTGCCGACATCAACGCCCACGATGGTATGATGAACACTGTGCTTGGATTGCTGGCAAAGGGCGACATCAATTGTGCTGGCAGCGATTTGGACTACAACAACGACCTCTTTGCCAGCCAGCGTCCACAGATTACTCCGGAGACGCTGGAGCAGCGTCGTGCCCGTCAGGCCTCAGAGACTCCTGCTGGTGTGGTTCGTACAGCCGACGAAATTCGTCGTGCAGAGGAAGAAGCGCGCCAGAAAAAGGAGGAAGAAGAGCGTGTGGCTCGTGAGAAAGCCGAGGAGGAAGCCCGCGAGCAGGAGCGTATCCGTAAGGAGAACAGCACTTGGAACAAACTTGGCCGTTGGTTGAAGCGAGCTGCTAACGAGATTGTCAAGGAAGAAGATGAGTAAAGGACGAAACGAAGAAAAGAAGTATTATGGCAGATAATAATGTATTGCTCGATTTTGGCGAGCCGGAAAAAGAGAATAGCATCATCAAAGTGATTGGTGTTGGTGGTGGTGGCGGTAATGCCGTTAACCATATGTATCGCGAAGGCATACACGATGTGACCTTCGTGCTGTGCAACACTGATAATCAGGCTCTGAACGACTCACCCGTTCCTGTCCACCTGCAGCTGGGTAAGGAGGGCCTTGGCGCTGGTAACCGTCCTGAAAAGGCCCGTGCAGCTGCCGAGGAGAGTCTGGACGATATCAAAAACGTGTTGAGCGATGGCACACGTATGGCCTTCATCACTGCCGGTATGGGTGGTGGTACAGGAACTGGCGCAGCTCCTGTCATTGCCCGTGTCTCGAAGGAGATGGGCATTCTGACGGTGGGCATCGTCACCATTCCGTTCCGTTTCGAGGGCGATCGCAAGATTGACCAGGCGCTGGATGGTGTCGAGGAGATGTCGAAGCATGTCGATGCCCTGTTGGTGATCAACAATGAGCGCCTGCGCGAGATTTATCCTGAACTCACTGTGCTCGATGCCTTTGGCAAGGCTGACGATACGCTCAGCGTGGCTGCTAAGTCAATTGCTGAGATTATCACCGTCCACGGACTTATCAACCTCGACTTCAATGACGTGAAGACCGTCCTGAAGGATGGTGGCGTGGCCATCATGTCTACTGGCTATGGCGAGGGCGAAGGCCGTGTCAAGAAAGCCATCGACGACGCTTTGAATTCTCCGTTGCTCAACGAGAACGATGTCTTCAACTCCAAGAAGATCCTGCTTAGCATTTCATTTGCAGGCAACAAGGACGGCAGTGGTTCGCTGATGATGGAGGAGATGAATGACGTCAACGACTTCATGGGTAAGTTCGGCAACGACTTCGAAATCAAGTGGGGACTGGCTACCGATCCAGAACTGGGCAAGAAGGTAAAGGTCACCATTCTGGCAACAGGTTTTGGCATCGATCGTGTCGATGGTATGTCAAGCCACCGTCAGCATCGCAACACCCAGGAGGAGGCCACCCGTATTGCTGCCGAGCAGGAGAAGGAGGCCCAGCGTCAGGATCGTCGAAATCGCTACTATGGAGGCGACGGACAAAGCAAGCGCTACAAGCGCCGTCCGCACATTTATCTGTTCCGTCCTGAGGACCTCGACAACGACGATGTCATCTCTGCTGTTGAACAGACTCCGACCTATAAGCGTACTCGCGAGATATTGGACAGCATCTATTCGCAGGCCAGTGGTGAAGAGCCCCCTCAGAAGGAAGAAGCTCCCCAGCAGGATAACCCTGTGCAGGGAACGATTAAGTTTGGTTAGAATACCGCTTTAACGATCTGGCGCACATTGTCCGTCTTGGCCATCGTGTAATAGTGGATGGCAGGCGCACCGTTAGCCAGTAGTTCGCGGCTTTGCTCAATAGCCCATTCTATGCCTACCTGGTAGGCGTCGAGTGGGTTCTTTGTTTTGTTCAACTCGCTGACCAGTACCTGTGGAATATCAATGTGGAATGAACGGGGCAGCAGGTCGATTTGTCGCTGGCTGGAGATGGGTTTCAGACCAGGGATGACGGGTACGGTGATGCCAGCCTCTCGCAACTGTTTTACAAAATGGAAATACTGGCTATTGTCGAAAAACATCTGTGTCACGATATAATCGGCACCAGCCTCAACCTTTTCCTTCAGATGCTGGATGTCGGTATCCAGATTGGCGGCTTCATAGTGCTTCTCCGGATAGGCTGCCACACCCACGCAGAAGTCTGTCGAAAGACCGTTCTTCACTGTTGGGTCTAAGTATTGTCCCTCATTCAGATTGTGAATCATTCCCACCAGCTCTGAGCTGTGGCTGAAACCGTCAGGTTCTGGAATGAAGAAACGCTGTCCGGGTATGGCGTCGCCACGCAAGGCTACGACGTTCTGAATGCCCAGGAAGTGCAGGTCCAGCAGTTCGCTCTCAACTTTACTGCGCGAGGCACCACCGCAAATCACGTGCGGCACGATTTCCAGTTGCGGAAAACGTCGCATGATGGCTGCCACGATAGCAATGGTGCTAGGTCGCTTGGCCAGTGTCATCTTCGTGTAGGTGCCGTCACTGTTGAGCACGTATTCTACCTCGTCGCGATGGCAGGTGACATTGATAAACGGTGGTTCGAACTCCATCAGCGGATCAATGCTGTCATAGAGTCGGGTGACATCGCTGCCTTTTAGGGGCGGTACCAGTTCGAAGCTGGCAAACGGGTGTTGTGAGCTGTTCAGAATGTCGATAACTTTCATTGTTCTTTTCCATTTTTCGTGATTCCGTTATGACGTTATTCCGTTATAACGAACTATATACTTTGATAACAGTTGTTCTCCCTCTGCCACGCTGATGCCGCGTCGTTGGCAATAGTCTGTCAACTGCTCTTCATCGATGCGTCCCACAGAGAAATAACGGGCCTCTGGATGACAGATGAAGAGCCCGCAGATGGCAGTCGAGGGTTGTATAGAGTAGTGGTCTGTCAGTGTCACGTTCAACAGACGCTCAGCGTCCAGCAGGTCGAACACGATGCGCTTCAGCGAGTGATCCGGACAGGTGGCATAGCCAAAGGCGACTCTTAGGGGTGAGAGGTGAGTGGTGAGTGGTGAGTGGCTTTGGAGCCATTCTGCGCAGGCTTCTGTCAGTCGGGCACAGATGGCATGGTTCATCAGCCGCTCTGCCTCGTCAGCAGGTTGCTGCTTGGGGCGTGCTACGATGGTGAAGAGTCCCAGTGGGGTGGGGCACTGCTCGTTGTAGTAGTCCGCCAGACACAGATAGTGTCCTGTAGCGCTCTGACTGCGCAACATGGGGAGCACGGTACCGCTATCTTTCTCACTGGCCAAACCAGTGAGCACGATGTCGTTGCCGCGACGCTTGGCAGGTTCGAAACGCAATAGTGTCTGCACCTCTATCGATCCTTGTTCGATGGCGCGTTGCAGATATTCCTTGCCTTCGTTCAGCGTGCGCTCAGCTTCTGGGTTCACCAGCAACTGTTGCAGCGTCTCGCCCTTGAAACCCCAGAACAGTAGGAACATGCGCCAGTCCATGAATGGTTCTAATGTTGAATTTTGAATGATGATTGGTGAATGGTCGCCTTTGGTGATGAGCGAGTGTCGAGTGAAGAATTCTTCATGATTCATTGTACAATCGGCATCGCCGACCATTCTACATTCCACATTCCTCATTCCTAATTCATTTGCTTCCTTGTAGGGCATCAGTGGGGCGTGGTGCTCTTCGTAGGCATCACGCAGCGTCTGCTGTTCCTGCTTGATTTGTGCGATGGTCGTCTCGGCGTCCATCTGCAGGTGTTTGGCCAGCAGCGACGTCTGCGAGGCATCGCCGCCATGCACCACACAACCGTCGTATAGCGGTGCCAGTTTGACGGCAGTATGTACTGGCGACGTGGTGGCTCCACCCACCACAATGGGCACTCGAAGCCCCTCTTTCTGGAACAGCTGACACAGCAACTCCATCTCCTTCAGCGACGGGGTGATGAGTCCGCTGATGCCCACCATGCAGGGCTTCCGCTTTTTGGTTTCTTCCAGTATCGTCTCGCCAGGCACCATCACGCCCAGGTCTACCACATCGAAGCCGTTACAGCCCAGCACGATGCCTACGATGTTCTTGCCGATGTCGTGCACGTCGCCATTGGCAGTGGCCAGCACCACACAAGGGCGTTCCGACTTCTGTGTGCCCTGTTCATCGTCTATGTAGGGTTGCAACAGAGCTACGGCATCCTTCATCACTTTGGCCGATTTCACCACCTGTGGCAGAAACATCTTTCCTTCGCCAAACAACTGTCCGATGTGTTCCATAGCCTGCATCAGCGGTCGTTCTATCACGTCGATGGGACGTCCGTACTTCGCCAGTGCCTCGGGGATGTCGTCAGCCAGATGGCTGTTGTCGCCTTTGCTCAGGGCATACAGCAGCCGTTCTTCTATCGTCTTGCTGCGCCACGATGGACCCGCTTGGTCGTCGGTCGAGTGCTCGCCAGTTTTGCTGGCGAGAAGTTCAGCTGCCAGCGTGATGAGCCTTTCTGTGGCCTCGTCGTCCTTGTTCAGGATGACGTCCTCCACCGCCTTCAGCAGGGTGGGGTCTATATCGTCGTACACCTGCAGCATGCCTGGATTCACAATGGCCATATCCAGTCCTTCGCGGATGGCGTGGTAGAGGAATACCGAGTGCATGGCCTCGCGCACCTTGTTATTGCCTCGGAAACTGAACGACAGGTTGCTCACGCCTCCGCTGGTCTTGGCCAGTGGCAGGTGCTGTTTGATCCAACCCACAGCATGGATGAAGTCCACACCGTATGCCTGGTGTTCCTTCAGACCAGTTCCAACAGACAGAATATTCACGTCGAAGATGATATCCTGTGGTGGAAAACCAATACCTGTCAACAGCTTGTAGGCGCGTTTTGCGATAGCTATCTTGCGCTCGTAGGTGGTGGCTTGTCCCTCCTCGTCGAAGGCCATCACTACCACGGCAGCGCCCAGTCGGCGCAGTTCTTGAGCCTTGCTCAGAAAGTCCTCTTCGCCATTTTTCAGACTGATGGAGTTGACGATACACTTACCCTGTGCATTCTTCAGTCCGGCCAGTACCGTGGCCCAGTCTGACGAGTCGATCATCAGCACGGCGCGGCTCACGCCAGGGTCGTTGGCAACATATCGGCAGAAGGTCTGCATCTCCTGCTGGCTGTCCAGCATGGCGTCGTCCATGTTGATGTCGATGATCTGTGCACCGCCCTCTATCTGGTTGCGAGCCACACTCAGCGCCTCGTCATATTTCTTTTCGGCTATCAGTCGGGCAAACTTCCTCGAGCCGGCCACATTGGTGCGCTCACCCACATTGGTGAAGTTGCGCGTCTCTTTGTCTACCAACAACGGCTCCAGTCCCGACAACCATAGTTTAGAGTTTGCTACCGCTCCGCAGGACTTTTCTGATGCGGTAGCAAACTCTACACTCTCCGTTCTACACTGTCTTGGTGCTAATCCCTTCAGGGCCTCGCTGATGGCACGGATGTGCTCCTCGTTGGTTCCACAACAGCCTCCTGCGATGTTCAGCAGTCCGTCCTCCGCCATTTGGCGAAGATGACTGGCCGTATAGGCGGGCAGTTCGTCGTATTCGCCCATCTCGTTGGGCAATCCGGCATTGGGGTATAGCGACAGGAAGACGGGTATTCGCTTCGACAACTGCTCGACGAACGGGCGCAGGTCTGTCACGCCAAACGAACAGTTCAGTCCGAAGCTCAACAGGTGCTGGTAGTGGCAGATGCTGATGTAGAAAGCCTCCAGCGTCTGCCCCGTCAGCGTGCGTCCGCTGCGGTCGTTGATGGTGGCCGACACCATCAGGGGTATCGCCGTGCCGCGACGTTCATTGATGCGCTCGATGGCATAGATGGCTGCCTTGGCGTTCAATGCATCAAAGCAGGTTTCCAACAGCAACACGTCCACACCGCCTGCTATCAGCGCCTCGGTCTGTTCCTCGTAGGCTGCCGCCATCTCATCGAAGGCGATGCTCCGGCTGCCCGGGTCATTCATATCTGAGGCCAGCGAGAGCGACTTCGAGGTGGGGCCCATAGAACCGGCAACGATTATTTGATGTCTGATGTCTGATGGATGATGTATGAAGGCGTCTGCGGCTTGGCGGGCAATGCGGGCACCGGCCAAAGCCATCTCGCGGGCCTGCTCCTCCAGTCCGTATTCATGCTGACTGATGCGGTTAGCCGAAAAAGTGTTCGTCGTAATGATGTCCGCACCGGCTTCGATATATTGCTCGTGAATGTGGCGGATCACCTCCGGAGCCGTCAGACACAGCACGTCGTTGTTGCCCACCAGCGACACGGGCCACTCCTTAAACAGCCCCTGGTGGTAGTCCTCAGCCGTCAGTCCCAACGACTGAATCTTGGTGCCCATGGCACCATCCAGAATCAGAATCCGCTCTCGTAAACTCGCTTCAATATTCATTGATGTTTGGTTTCTCTTTCTTCTTATCCGCAGTGGAAGTATTTCGTGACCAGCTTTTGGATTTCCTCCTGATACCCCTCAATATTCTTGCGCAACGTCTTGTCATCGAAGGCACGCAGCTGGGCGATGATACCGTCAATCATAGCAGGCGAGAACACGTTATGCCCCTCGAATACCTTACGCTGGCGCTCCAGACAGTCGGCACTGGCCACACACGAGTCAGGCAGCTGGTCGAGGGTTTCCAAACGAGCGGCATTCTCTGCAGCATGGATGTTCACGTTGACGTAGGTCTTTTCGGCCACCTCCAGCGCGTTCTGCATCTCGAAGCCGTGACGACAGGCTACACACAGTCCTGCCAACAGCTGATACAGGTCGGCACTGCCATCTGGCGAGCGCATCTCCACCGTCTGTTTGATGCTCGTGTCGTAGTTGGTCTTTGGCTCCAACGGATTGGCAGCATGACTCATATCCACATGTGCTGCCCAACCAAGTGGCACGCGTACCAGCACCGAGCGGTTGCGGTCGCCCCAGCAGACATTCGTTGGAGCCTCCTGATGAGGCACCAAACGGAAATAACTCGTCGGATTCTTATTGCCGAAAGCGGTAATTGATGGTGCCAGTTCCATCATGCCTGCAATCATCTTGCGCGCACTCTCGCTGAGCACACCATTGGTTAGCATCTGGTTCTTGCCGTCCTTCATCATACGCATATGGATATGCAGACCTGAACCCGCCTTACCTGTTGTGATCTTCGGAGCGAAGGTCACGTCGTACCCCATCTGATAACCCAGGTTGCGGATAATCCACTTCGCCAGCATCAATTGGTCGGCAGCTTGTTCTACAGGCACGGGCAGGAACTCAATCTCGTTCTGCTCGTAGTTCTTGCCATCGATGGTGAAATTACCCACCTCCGAATGGCCGTACTTGATCTGACCGCCAGCCTGAGCAATATACTGCATGCACTGCGTGCGGAACTCATTGGCCTTGGCGTAAGGAGCCGACTCGTGATAACCCTTCTGGTCCTGGGCTGGGAACACCTGCTCATCGTCGCTGATGACGTAATACTCCAGCTCACCCATCGCCTGATACTCCATACCCGTCACCTCGCGGAAAGCCTCAGCAGCTTTGTGCAGCGTATATTCAGGCGACGACTCCAGCGGGTTGCCGTCCTTGTCGAAATACGAGCACAGCAGCGATACGGTGGGAATCTCAGCAAACGGATCCACGAAAGCCGTACGGAAGCGGGGCAACACATACAGGTCGCTCGATCCTGCCTGGATAAACGAGAACAGGCTACTACCGTCCACACGCTCGCCACATGTCAGAATGGTCTCCAGATAGTCCAGGTCGTTGATGACGAAGTTCAGCGTCTTCAACTTCCCGTCACCGCCCGGATACATGAAGTTCACCATGCGGATGTCGTTATTCACGATGTAGTCGATGATGTCGGCCTTGGTCAGTTCCGAAGCTGGTTTCTGAAGTGCCGATACTATCAGATTGGCGTTCAGTTTCAAGTGCTTATTCTCCATAATTGTTTGAAGTTTATGTAATTTGGCGACAAAAGTACACAAAAAAAATGATATCTGCAAATGATGTGCAGAATTTATGGTAGTAAAGTCGCTTGATAGGTGAACTAAAAAAAGGACGTCAACGACGTCCTTTTTCAATGCGAACCTCCAGCACTGTCGCTACGTAGTATACTGGATTAAGAGCCTCCCGACATGCGGGAGGCGGCTATAATGCAGAGGGCAATATTTAATTCCGTTCTAAATAGCGGGGTAGGAACAACTCCTCTACGAATTGGCGCAGGGCTTCCTGCGTCATTTTCGTACCACCCTTTTCAATGGCCAGTTTTCCATTGGGTGACTTTGCACTGAACGTCACTTTAAACTCCTGTCCATTGAGTTTGGCCGTCAAGCGCATGGCACCATTGCCCATTTCCTCCCATTGGGCATTCTCCACATGCACGTCACCCAGCATGAAGCTGAAAACATGCGGCTTATAGCCATGCAGTCCTGACAGCAGGTCTGGCGACATCTCGGCAAAGTGGCGCTCAACCTTGTCAATCCAAGGCTCGCTGACGCCATAACGTGCAGCAACTGTTCTAAACTCCATGACGGCATCTACACATTCCTTGATGATGGCATTGGGATTCTTGATGTTATAGATACGTCCCAGCGTCAACAGGTCATTGGCATTAACATTCATGGTCTTGCCGTTGAGGCTTAGATAGTGGGCAGGATCGAACTTGTTGCCAGAATTGAAACAGGAGAACGTTAGGTCATAGGCAGGTGTGATATGCCAGTCGCCCCCTTCTTTCATCATAAACGAAAAATTCTTGATGTGGGCATCTACGTTGGTAGTTAGAATATTGAACACGGCTCGACGATAGGTCTCCTCTACTTCAGCGTATGGCAGCTGCAGTTTCAGGCAGACATCCATCAGGTCCTCATACGAAGAAGCATCTGGCATCATAGCGGCCAACGTCTGCGTGTGAAGTTTCTGTCCGTTCTGACGGTCATAGCGTTCTGTCAGGAAATGGCGCTCACTACCAATATCAATCAGTTGCGAAGGCATCATGTGAATAGCACACAACTGTGCCATATCGTAGTATGCCATCTCGATACGGGTTAGCGGATAGTGCTCATGTTCCTCGAACTTCAGCAGATAATAGGTATAGTCATCCGACAAGTGAATCTGCCCGCTACGAATCTCACCATTCTTTTTGTTGATGGCAATAACTGCTTTTGCATGATTGCCGCCAGCCGACGTGCCCACCTCGTAGAGCACATCCATATTCAAATGCTGCGTGTTAGCTGTCACCTGCTCACGGTTTTTCAGAATCTCCTTAGCTCGCAGATAAAGATCATTCAAGGCAATATCCTTGTTTTCGTCGATAGGGATAGCTGGCTCAAACTCCAAGGCACCCATGCCACGACTTCCGATAAAGGCTAACTTGTCAATGGGGGTTATCTGCTTTGAACTCAAATGATGTTCTGCTACCCATGCGTTATAGACGGCATTACCCCATCCGCCTGGCAGTGAGTCGGCGATGAAGGCAGGCAGTCCAGAAAAGATATCTCTGTCCGTTTCTCCTAAAAACGGCAGACTGTAGCGAGGGTTATGAATGGATGCCGTCAGTGGTGCGATATCCACGCCACGGCTGATAAACTCCTTATCATAACTGAAGATGGCACGCTTGCGCTGAGGGTCCCACATAATGGTGCCTACAGGCTTGCCCCATATCTTAACCAATACTACGTTTTCCATGACTTGCTCGTTTGCGTTGTTTGTTTTGCATCTTGAATAACAGGTTAGGGTCTGGCAGCATCTCTGGAATGGTGTCTTCCAGATTATCGGCAAAACCGATGGCCTGAAGCATGGCAATAAAGTGTGCCAGCGTGAGGTTGAAAGTCAGCCCGTTTTCAAAACGGCGGATAGTACTCAAGCTGATACCCGTCTTTTCAGACACTTCCTGCTGGGTAATTTCCATGGCTATCCGTGTAGCCTTGAATCGCTGGCCAAGGAAGAGGATAATTCTTGCTGGCGACTGGTTTTGTGCATCTAATCTCGTACTCATGGGTGCAAAGATACGGATTATTCTATAAAGATGTTCAGTAGGTCCTCATATTTTACAGATTATTAACGTTGCGGTCTTTTATGAACGTATATACAATGTTTTTTTGTATAAAAGTTCATATATGAACGAATATCCACGAGCAAAAACTCTTTAAGTAATCATCATCTGTCGCCCGCTCTCTGTCATCAAGCTCTTCGCCACAGGCAAACTGTCTTCGCTCACGCGCCCAAGTCTCTGGCCATGTGCGATGGCCATAATGCAGTGGGATTATATCGATTTGAGGGTTCAAGAGAGAGTACCATACGAGGCCTTTCGGGATTAGAAATCCCTGCCTAAAGTGGAAATTCGGCTCGCCTTCCTATGGCATACTTCGGGGTTAGTGTTTTTATATATATATAAGAATAAAAAGAAAAAACTATGCCCCATGTGCCCCAATCTCTGGGAATCCCTTTGTACAAAGGGTGCTTTTGGGGGCTATGTTTGCTAAAAACTATGCCCCAACCCCGCCCCAACAGTGCCCCTTACAAAAACTTGATGTTAGCTTTTGCGTATACGCGAACGGTCGTTTGGGCTAACGCGCACGGTTGTTTGGGCTAACGCGAACGGTTGCGAGAAGGCTTCTCAGTCCCTCCCACAACGGCTTTTGCACCCTACACGGACGGGGATTGTACTCTGTAAGGAACTATCTGAACAAAAAGCGGGTGGCAACGTGTAGGCATATACCCGTTCGCGAATGAAGTAGGGGTACTTGCAGTCCCCCGAGGTAGCAAAACGTAATTCTGTACGGCCATTAACCGAGAATTCCTGCGACAGGGTGCTAGCCCGGTTTATGCTCCGTGCGGAGTTCGCAACGCCACACTCTGACCCCCGGTCAGAGAATTTCTCTGCGCCGTCCTTAGAAAAACTCAAATAAATTTGACCGTTGGTCAATTTTATCGCAACTCAGCAAACGAAATGCAAGCATTTCTTTGCATTCGCTGCTCTAAAATTTGGTTTTCGTTCGGTTTACACTATCTTTCTCCTTTGGAGAAGATAGGCTGCACCTCGAAAATGAAAATAAATTGAGATTTATTTTGCATTTTGCTCGGTTTACACTATCTTTGCAAACGAATTAATCAATATCGACATGATGACGAAGGAATTTAATTAATATTTGCATATGATGAAAAGAACAATTCTTACTTTCGTTGTGGGCGTGCTGTGGTGTGGCATGACGGCGTCGGCACAATGGCGCATCGGTGTCACGGGAGGTGCGACGTACAACGTATTCTCGATGGATAAACAGTATCTGACCGACTACCAGATTGACGGTCGGTGGGGTTTCACTGCGGGCGTCTCAGGACAGTATGACATCAACAACTGGCTGGCCGTGCGGGCCGACCTGAACTGGACGCAGAAGAACTATCGCAAGCACCGCGCGATTCTGGACATGATGGACTATAAATACCAGAACAACTACGTGCAGCTGCCCGTCATGGCATCGTTCAGCGTGGGTGGTCAGAAACTGCGTGGATTCTGCAACCTCGGTGTGTATGGCGGCTATTGGCTGAACAGCTATTACAAAGGCAGCGACTTTAACAATTTCGGGGAGTATCTGTATTCCTTTTCTTACAAACAGGAATTCAACTCTGACAGGGACCAGCGTCTGGACTTCGGTCTGCTGGGAGGTCTGGGCGTGGAATATCGCTTCGCACCGCATTGGGCAGCACAGGCCGAGGTGCGCTACTACTACAGCACCGTCAGCACTACGAAGCAGTATATGCGGGTGAAGGACTATCGCTACAACGCCACAACGGCCATACAACTGGGAGCGTACTATGTTTTTTAAGTGAAAAGTGAAAAATGAAGATGAAACACAAGATATTTTCCATGATAGGAGCGGGGCTCCTGCTGGCGAGCACTTGGTCGTGTCGTCAGGACAGCGACCTGCTGTCGGCTTATGACCACAAAGACAACTTGGTGTTTGCTGCGGCTGACACATCGTTTGCCGCCAAGTTCAATATTATATGGAATGGCATGAACCAGAATTACTGCCTCTGGGACTACGAGCGCGAGTACGGAATGGACTGGGATGCCGTTTACGACGAGTATTACCCTCAGTTTGCGGCCCTCGACAAGCGCGACTCCGTGCCTGACGACGAGTTGAAAGACCTGATGCAGAAGATGCTCAGCCCGTTGCACGACCACCATATGCATATTGATGTGAAAAATCACAAGACGGGTCATACGGTGGTTTATATGCCCGGCCTGGAAAGAAATGCATCGCGCGACGATTATATGATTGCTGCGAAGAACAAGCCTTCACTGCGGTATTACGCCAATGTGACCAATGGCGAGGTGGAGACCGATGCCGACGGCAACGCCATTGCGATGCAATATTCCACCGCGCTGAGCGACCTGATTACCGCGTTTGCGCAAACGCCGGGCATAGGTTTTCTGTGGATTAAAGCCAGGATTCAGGAGTTGCAGGACAAACCGTCGCGCACGGAGTTGGAGGACTTCCAGTTGCAACAGCTAAACGACCTGCTTAAATCGATTATGCTGGTGGGTAACACCCTTCAGGGGCAGACCCTCATCAACGCTTGGAACAGTCTGCAGTCGAAGTACAGCTTCCTCAATGTCCCCGGATTCGATTATATCGATCCTGGTTTCGATGAGAAGGGCATCGGTATTCATTTCGCCCTGCTGAAGGGGAACATCGTTTATCTCTACATCAGCGGGTTCGCGCTGACGCCCTATCTGAACGAAGAATACAGTGCGAAAGTCTTCGGCATGAGCCATCCGACTACCCAGCAGCGTGTTGCACTGGTGAAACAGGTGTGGCAGGCATGGTTCGACATCGTTCAGCAACTGAACAAGAGCGGCCAGCTCTCGGGCGTCATCCTCGATGTGCGCGGCAATATGGGTGGCATGGTCAACGACATGCAATACTTCGTCGGGGCCCTGACGCCATCGGGTGGCCACCAATATGGCTACCAGCGCTACAAGCGTGGCAGTGGCCGTTACGACTACTCGCCGCTGATGCCTGCTATCTGTTGCACGATGAGCGATCCCCACGAAATCATCGAAAAGCCCATCGTCATCCTGACCAACTGTCTGTCCGTCAGTATGTCTGAAATGTCGACAAGGTTCATTCACGACCTGTCGAACGGCACGCATATCGGTAAGCGCACCTGGGGCGGTGAGTGTCCGCTGGCTACCAACGACGATAATTCCTACAACTATTCCGGGCACTTCGGTGTGGATGGTGTCACTGCCGTCTATGGCTATATACCTACGGTGGCCAGCTTCAGTAACGACAAGAAAATCGAAGAGGGCCAGGGCATCATGCCCGACATCGAGGTGGATCTGGACGAGGCGCTGTTCAATGCCACAGGTCAGGACACCCAGCTCGACCGCGCCCTGCAGTTTATCCGTAATCATTAGATGTAACTAACAACTTATAACAACTGACAACAAATGACTAAAAGACCTATTGTGCGTGTAGCGTGGATGTTGTTGCTGCTGATGACGGCAACGATGGCGTGGGGCCAGAATCTGGCAGTGATGGACCAGCTGAAGGCTGATCCGAGACGTGGATACGGTAACGACTATCCGTATCGGCAAACCGACGACGTGAAACTCACCAAGGCCCCGAAGGGCTATTGGGCGTTTTATATCAGCCACTATGCGCGTCACGGCTCGCGGTATTATTGGAATGCGATGATGTATAGGGAGGTGGACTCGCTGCTGAAGGTGGCTCATGAGAAGCAGTTGCTGACGCCTGCCGGTGAGGCGTTCCGTGAGAAGTTCATGGCGGCCAAGGGCGAGCTGCAGGCGGGTGTGAGCGAACTGTCGGAACTGGGCTGGCAACAGCACCAGGGCATTGCCCGCACTATGTATAACAACTTCCCTGAGGTGTTTAAAAAGGGTGGTAACGTGCTGGCCGTCTCGTCGCTGGCTGGGCGTTGCGTCATCAGCATGGCGGCATTCTGTCAGGAACTGGTGCAGTGTAACCCGAAGCTGGAAATCAGGGAACAGTCGTCGCGCATGACGCTGGACGGTGTGGTGCCTACCGACGGACAGAATCCTGTGAAGCATCACTACCCCAAGGGTCTGAAGCCCCGCTACGAGCAACATCGCGACCAGTTCAAGGAGGTCAACGTGCTGAGGGACCGCATCGCACAGCGCATGTTTACCAGCACCGAGGGACTGCCGGGCCGTCTGCACCACATCACCAGCAATATGATCAACCTCTACACCTCGCTGCCCAGCATCGGTCATGAGGGCATGATGGGTAACATCATTACCGACGAGGAGATTGCGGCAGAGTGGGAAGGCGGCAACCTGGGGTCGTACTCGTGGGTGTTCGGACCGCACGTGCAGATGATTCCCATCGTCGAGGATATTATCCGCAAGGCCGATGCTGTGCTCAATGGCTCGAGCGATCATGTGGCCGATCTGCGATTTGGACACGACACCTGTCTGGGTCCGCTGACGGTGCTGATGGGCATCAACGGTGCTGACAAGGACCCCGAGGACCCCAACGAGGTGAAGTACTACTACCAGAACTGGGAGACCTGCAAGGCCAGCAACATCCAGCTGGTATTTTACGCCCCCAAGAAAACTCTAAACTCTAAACGCTTAACTCTAAACTCTAACGACATTCTGGTGAAGTGCCTGCTGAACGGCGAGGAGGCTACACTGCCCGTGCCCACCGACAGCTATCCTTATTATAAATGGAGCGACTTCAAGAAGTTCTACACAGAGCGTTTTGCACAATATAAGCAATGATGAAAGAATATAGAAATGTTCAACGTTCTTTGACCGAGGTCAAAGCGACTACGTCGATTACATCGTTCTTGCTGCTGGGGCTGACAGCCCTGATGCTGGCCTGTCAGGGCAACAAGGGCGGGGAAGCCGCTATCCAGGAGGACGGGCTCTTTGATGCCGAGGCGCGTGCGGAGTCCTTGGCACCTGAGGAGAAGGCGGCGGTCAAGAAAGCCAAGGTGGTCAGGCTGTACGAGATTCCTGCCCCGCTGAAGGACCGCCCGGAGCAGATCCTGCACAGAAAAGGCTATACGACATCGTATAACAGCCAGACGAAGACGCCCAACTGGGTGGCATGGCACCTGACGAAGGCGCACACCTATGGTTCCAACCAGCGCAGCAACGAAGTGTTCATGGAGGACAGTGACGTGAAGACTCCACGAGCTACCGACAACGACTACTATAATTCGCGCTGCGACCGTGGTCACATGTGTCCTGCAGGCGACAACAAGTGGGACAAGCAGGCTATGGCGCAGTCGTTTCTCTTTACCAATGTCTGTCCGCAAAACCATGGGCTGAACAAATACGAATGGAACGACGTGGAGATGCTCTGTCGCGACTGGGCCCGTGAGTATGGTGCCATCGACATCGTCTGCGGACCGGTCTATAAGTCCTCGGGCGAGCAGAAAACCATCGGCAAGAACAAGGTGTGGGTGCCCGAAGCCTTCTTCAAGGTCGTTCTGTGCCGACAGGGCAAGGCGAAAGCCATTGGTTTCCTGTATCGCAACGAAGGCAAAAAACAGCCCATGGCCGATGCGGTGCGTACCGTAGACGAAATAGAACGCCTAACGGGCCTCGATTTCTTCCCCGAACTCGACGACGCCACAGAGGATCGTATCGAGGCGACGGCTACGCTGTCAGACTGGTGAACTGCATTTCCCTTTGCAGACTGGTGAACTGCTGGCGGACGGCCTTGCGGGCTTGTCCGAGGCGGTTTTCCACCTGTTTGTAGGGCAGGGAGAGTTGTTGGGCGATGTCGCTGACCTTCAGACCGTCGTAGATGTGGAGACGATAGACGCGTCCGCAGGCTTCGGGCAGTCGGGCCAGTGTGCGCTCCATGCGTTCCATAAGCATACGGGCGTTGATGATGGATTCTGTAGTGTCGTCAGCCATCAGACCTCTGACGTCAGACTTCTGAATGTAGTGTTCGTATTCGTCCCTGACACGTCGACGACGGTAGTAGTCGGCAATGCAGTGGCGCGCCATGGTATAGGTGAGGCAGGGCAAGGTAATAGGAGTAATGAGCTGATGCCCACGGAGCAGACGGATGAACAGATCCTGTACCATATCCTCTGCCTCGCAGGCATCAGCTATGCGCAACGCGATGAAATCGACGATTTCACCGCGATGCTGAGCATAATAGTTTGAAATAATAAGTTGTTGATTAGTCATTTTGCTCACTCATTCACCACCTTTTGGATGGTGCCGTCCTCGTTGTAGAACAGGCGCTGCACCTTCAGCGAACGCAGGTGGGTGATGTCGTTCGAGGGTACGCAGTCGTGATAGCACAGATACCACTGGCCCTTGTACTCGACGATGGAGTGGTGGGTGGTCCAGCCTACGACGGGATCGAGGATGACACCTTGATAGCGGAAGGGACCATAGGGGTTGTCGCCGATGGCGTAGCACAGGAAGTGGCTGTCGCCAGTGGAGTAAGAGAAATAGTACTTGCCGTTGTACTTGTGCATCCATGAAGCCTCGAAGAAGCGGTGGGGGTCGCCGGCCTTCATGGGTTCGCCATTCTCGTCGAGAACGACCACATCACGAGGAGCCTCGGCAAACTGCAGCACATCGTCGCTCATGCGTACCACACAGCTGGGAATGGCAGGATTGTTGGCAGTGGTGAAGAGCTCACCCTTGTGGTCGGGGGCTGCACCAAGGTCGATGAGGCCATTCTGGTCGCCATACTTGCCAAAGACGGGAGCCAGACCGTTAGGCAGCGGATGCCACCACTGGAGCTGTCCGCCCCAAAGTCCGCCAAAGTAGCAGTAAATCTGTCCGTCGTCATCCTTGAACACGCAGGGGTCGATAGAGAACGAGCCGCGGATGGGCTTATCCTGAGGAACGAACGGACCTTCGGGCTTGTCGGCTACAGCCACACCCAGACGGAACACACCGTCATAGGCCTTGGCAGAGAAGATGAGGTAGTACTTGCCGTCCTTCTCGACGCAGTCGTTGTCCCACATCTGCTTCTCGGCCCAGGGCACATCCTTCACGTCGAGGATTACACCATGGTCGGTGACTTCACCATTTTCAATATCGTCCCACGACAGTACGTGGTAGTCCTTCATCTGGAAGTGACCGCCATCGTCGTCAAAGCACTCGCCGGCATCCCAGTCGTGGCTGGGGTAGATGTAGAAGCGGCCGTTGAACACATTGGCTGAGGGGTCAGCCATATAGTCACTAGGAAAAAGATAACGAGGTAGTTTTGCCATAATAATAAGTTATTTATAAAGATTGATAATTTCGTCGACAACAGGCTTCTCTTTGTACTGTCGGTCGAAGAGCAGCGGATAGTTGGTACGTCCCTTGATGGGCCAGCCGTTAAGCCATGAGCCACCATCGCTGACACCCCACAGATTAATGCGCGAGATTTGCGAGCGGTGCTTATAATAAATCTTAAATAGCTCCATCCAGCGCAGCTCCACTTCCCTGGCCTTAGCGATTGTAAGTCCGTTAACATAAGGATTATATTTCTTCTGCAACTCAAAGTTCTGGGCGATATCAGCACCACCGAAACCCTCTGGGTTGGGAAGCACGTTGAGATCGAGCTCAGTCATCATGACCTTCACGCCACAGGCTGCAAAGGCATCGATGCTCTTCTCGTATTCGTTCAAATCAGGATAGTCCAGACCATTATGGCTCTGCATGCCCACACCATCGATGCGCAGACCCTTGGCCTTCAGGTTCTTTACCAGACGGCATACGGCTTCGCGCTTCATGGCACCAGCCATCGAATAGTCGTTGTAGTAGAGCTCGGCATCGGGGTCAGCCTCATGAGCAGTACGGAAAGCTATCTCGATGAATTCCTCGCCTAACAGCCGGTAGTATGGGGAGTTGCGGAACGAGCCGTCGTCGTTGATAGCTTCGTTGACGACATCCCAACCGTGTATCTGACCCTTGTAGTGTCCCACAACGGTCTTGATATGTTTGATGAGGCGTTCTTTCAGCACTTCCTTCGAGGCAGGAGAGGCTGTGTAGCCATTGGTGAACCACCAGTCAGGGGCCTGCGAGTGCCACACCAGGCAGTGGCCGATAATCTTCAGGTTGTGCTGTTGACAGTAGTTGACGAACTTGTCAGCTGTGCGGAAGTCGAAAATGCCTTCAGCAGGGGCCAGCGATTCGGGTTTCATGCAGTTCTCAGCGACAGCACAGTTGAAGTGCTTGTCGATTACGACATCAGCCTCGGGCACCTGTCCGTCGCTCTGCCACTGGTTGATAGCAGCACCGATGAGGCAGTACTTGCCCATGGCGTCCTTCAACCCTTGGGCATTGGCGGTGACCATACAGCCTACCGCCATTATGCTGATGAGTAGTTTCCTCATAAGGGTTTACTTGTTACGTGCTTCAATCTTCTTGTTGATATCGTCGATGACCTCGTCAGTCAGCTCGTAGCGTGAGATGATGAACATAGCCAGAGCCAGCAGCATGGCGGGGATGACACAGACGAGCCACAGGATACCCTCCTCGGCAAACGGAGTCTGGTCGATGACATTGCTGTTATAGCCGACGTAGGCCAACACAGCGGGACCCACGATGCTACCGAAGGTCATACCGGCCTTGAAGAACAGTCCCGTCAGGGCATTCACGATACCTGAGATACGACGACCTGTTGTGTACTCACCATAGGAGATGACCTCAGGCACCAGTGCCCACATGTAACCTGTAGCCACGATGACACCCGTTGACTTGATGAACTGTGCCACGTAAATCATCATCATGCTGGGGCTCTCCATCTTGGAAATGACGTAGAGCATGGCCATACCGATGATGGCGGCACCCAGGAAGATGTAGAACATGTTCTTCTTGCCGACCATACGCTTGAACCAAGGCACGAGGGGCATGAACAGGAAGGCAGGCAGTGAGCCCAGCGCCATGAAGACAGACAACTCCTGAGCCGAGCCGTGCAGGTTGCTGTTGATGAAATAGGCACCAGCGGCATTACCCACCGACATCATGGCGAAGGCGGTAATAAAGAAGAATGCCAGCACGCGCAAGGGACGGTTGCGAAGGAACTCCATCCACAAATCGCTGACCTTCACGTCTTCCGTGGCCTTGGCGTCCATGACGACGCGCTCCTTACACTGTGTGAAGCAGAACAGCAACAGGCAGAAACCAACGATGGCGTAGATGGTCATCGTGGTGAACCATGCTGAAGGATCTTTTGGAAGACTATCGGACGGTGCACCAGCAATCAAGGCGATGAACAGGGGCAGACCAGAGTTCACAGCCAGACCACCCAGGTTGGCCATAAACATACGCACTGAAGTGAGAATGGTAATCTCGTCCGTGTCGCGGGTCAGCGATGAGTTCAAGGCGCCGTAAGGTACATTAATAAATGTATAGAGCAGCTGCATAGATACGTAAGTCACGTACGCATAAATTAGCGAAGGAGCAAAGCCATTGTAGAAGCAGAGGATGGCAAAGCCTGACAGGGGGATACCCACATAGAGCAGGTAAGAGCGGTATTTTCCGAAGCGTGGGTTGCTCTTGTCGATGAGGGTTCCCACAATGGGGTCCCAAATGACGTTGGCCACATTACCCACCAGGAACATGACAGCCACCGCAGAAGGGGTCAGTCCGTAGATATCGGTGTAAAAGAACAGCAGGTAGGTGCAAATTACCTGGAAGATTAGATTTTGTGCCAGGTCGCCAGAGCCGAATCCGATGCGCTGCAACCAGGAGAGTTTGTAGAAGCCTTTCGCTCCCTGAGTGTCGTTAGATGCCATATGAATAGTTTTTATTAAAATTCTGGTTGCAAAGTTAGTGCTTTTCGCTGAATTCGACATTTTTCAGTGTAACAAATAGTATGCATTTTTGTAGCATAGACTAAAAATAACGCCCAAAATGAGCGATATTTCTCATATATTTACTACATTTGCAAAAACTATCGAGCAATGAAACGACAAATTCTATTCTTCTTTTTGGCTCTGGTTGGCACACTGTCGATAGAAGCCAAGGTACAATTGCCCCGTCTGTTTCAGTCGGGCATGGTGTTACAACGCAACAAAGCCATTCCTGTGTGGGGCAAGGCCAATGCGCAGGAAAAAGTGACAATCCGTTGGAACAAGCGCGAGTACGCCACTGTAGCTGACGATGCAGGCCGTTGGCGCATCGACCTGCCGAAGATGAAAGCAGGCGGTCCTTACGTTTTAGAGGTGAGAGGCGAGGATGGAGAGGTAAGTGAAATTTCCGATGTGCTGGTGGGCGATGTGTGGCTCTGTTCAGGACAGTCGAACATCGACGTGACCATCGAACGTGTCTATCCGCAATATGTCGATGAAATCGAGCATTTTGATAACAATAAGATTCGTTTGTTCCGTGTTCAGAACGAGACGAATACCCATGGTGTGCAGGACGACATCCGTCCGACGACTATCAATTGGAAACCCCTGACGAAGCAGAATGCATGGCTCTTCTCAGCGCTGGGTTCGTTTCTGGGCATCCGCATGTTCGAAAAGACCAAAGTGCCTCAGGGCATTATCGTCAACAGCTGGGGCGGTACGCCCATTGAGGCGTGGATAAGCGCTGATTCGCTCATGGCAGACTATCCCATGCAGATCAAAAAGCTGGCGTTCTATCAGAACGACAACTATGTGAAGGCGCAGATGCAGGCTAACAACGAGGCCAACAAGCGGTGGGATGAGTTGCTCAACAAGATAGATGGCACGACGTTTTATCCTCTTCCATCCTACCAAGACTCCGACTGGAAGACCATCAACCAGAACGACTGGAACTGGCGTGGCATTGGCTCCGTCTGGCTCCGTCAGCATATCTATATAGATAAGGAACACGCGGGAAAGCCTGCACGGTTGTTGCTGGGCACACTGTTTGACCAGGACATCACCTATCTGAACGGCAAGGAGATAGGCCATACCTACTACCAGTATCCTCCGCGTCGCTATGATATTCCCGAGGGCCTGCTTCAGGAGGGCGACAATGTCATTGCCGTGCGCTTTATCAATAAATATGGTGCTGTCCACTTCATCAAGGATAAACCCTACCTGTTGGCATTCGGCGAAGACCGTTTTTCGCAGAACCCTATGCCCAAGGACATCATCCCCTTGAGCGACACGTGGAAATTCCATCTGGGCGCAGAGATGCCGTCGTGTCCCAGTGGTGACGTGTCGTTGCAGAACCAGGCCACCACGCTCTATAATGCTGTGCTCTATCCGCTGGCTCCCTACGCCCTGAGTGGAGTGGTATGGTATCAGGGTGAGTCGAACACAGGGAATCCAGGACCTTATGCCGATTTGTTGCGTAAGCTGATGGGAAATTGGCGCACGCTGTGGAACGAGCCAACACTGCCTTTCTGCATTGTGCAGTTGGCGAAATACATGTATCCGTCAGACCCAGGCTATGCCAATTGGCAAAAATTGCGCGACCAACAGCGCATCGTGGCAGAGGGTGACCCCTATGCTGAGGCTGCTGACATCTTTGACTTAGGCGAGGAAAACGACATCCATCCCCTGCGCAAAAAGGAGGCTGCAGAAATCGTTGGCCAGTACTTTGACAAATTGATAGCCAAGTAATTGCCAAGTTTTTTGGTTTTTTGCTCAGTTTGTACTATCTTTGCATCCATGAACAAGAAATGGAACGATATTCGTGTGGTGGCGTTTGATGCTGACGACACGCTGTGGGACTGCCAGTCGTGGTTCGACGAGGTGGAGCAAAAGTGCTGTGAACTGCTCAGCCCGTGGGCTACAGCGCGCGAAGTCAGCGAGGGGTTGTTTGCCACAGAGCGCAAAAACTTGTCGCTGACGGGTTATGGCACGAAAGCCTTTACCCTGTCGCTTGTCGAGAATGCAGTGCGAGTGACTCACGAACAGTTGACAGGCGACATCGTGATGAAACTGCTGGATTTGGGTCGCGAGTTGTTGCTGTTTCCCACGACGCCCTTGCCCGAGGTGCAGGAGACGATGGAAAAACTTTCCCTGTCGCGACGTTTTCAGTTGGTGGTGTTCACCAAGGGTGAGCTACTGGATCAGGAGAATAAGCTGCATCGCTCAGGATTGGAGCAGTACTTCTCGCATATGGAAACGGTGTCGAACAAGACAGAGAAGGAATATCGCCAGTTGTGCGAGAATCTGGGGGTGGCACCAGAACAGACAGTCATGGTGGGCAACTCGTTCCGTTCTGACATCGCCCCGGCATTAGCAGCAGGAGCCTATGCCATTCATATTCCTTACCATGTGGTGTGGGAACTGGAGAAGTCAGAGGAGTTTCCCCATGAGCGACTACAAAAAATCGCCCATTTCAACGAAATCTTGGAGATCTTAGGCTAAGCAATACATAGCCACTTCCTATCAACAGATAGATACATGCGAGTTGCAGTATGGAGAGGTGAATGCCCTCTATGCTGCAACCTGGTAGATGTGCGATACCCTCTAGCAGATGGTTCATCAGGATAACTATGTACGAGAGGGCAACGACTAGCAGCGACTGCAAACCACTCCACCAAAACGTGCAGATGCTGAGCAGGGCCAGGTAGAGCAGTAGGGTGGCCAGGGGGATGACTACGAAATTACTAAGCAGGAAGTAGGTGGCGAAACGTCCGAAATAGTAGGCTATCAGCGGTGCTGTGCCGATTTGTGCCGCCAAGGATACGCTGGTCAGTCCCCATAGCGCTTTCAGCCAGCGGTGTTCCATTTGTATGTGCAGAGGGATGATGCGTTCCAGTATGGGACAGAAGAGTTGGATAGCCAGTACAGCCATGAACGACAGTTGGAAGCCCATATCATAGAGTGACAGCGGATTCACCAATAACATGACGATGGCGGTAAATGCCAGTGTGTTGACGGACATGCGTTCGCGATGTCCCAGCGACAACAGGGCATAGATGCTGATCATGAAGGCAGCACGCACCACGCTGGGTGACAGTCCTACCAAAAAGGCAAAGGCCCATATCGACAGTACGATGAGCACCTGTGAGGCGATGCGGAATCGTCGCCAGCCCACGAAGAGTGTGACGACGGTATAGATAATCATCAGGTGCAGTCCGCTGAGTGCCAGAATGTGCGAAGCACCCACCAGGGAATAGGTTTCTTTCAATGTTGTATCGAGTTTCGACTTCTCGCCTAACGTCATGGCAGCCACCACACCATAGGCTTTGTCAGTGACTCCCCATTGCCGATAGTGATCCAGCAAACGGTGACGCCACAACAGGAAACGGAGCCTGATGCGTTCCAATCGTGACAAGTTGGCCAATGACAGTTGTTGCTGTTGCCAGTCGCCCTGTCTGGCATACAGTTCGCCCGAGAACCCATGGCAAGCCATATAGCGTTGGTAGTCGAAGTGCCCTTGTTGCCACGCGTGTACCTTATTAATATATGTGCTAATCTGCAGTCCGTCACCCAGCTTGACTTTTTCGCTGTAGGGGTTTCTCGCTAGTCGCCCTTTAATTTTGTGGCGTCCTTGCGTAGTCAGCAGGTCCACCACGATGACTTTCTCTTTCACGACGGGTTCGCTGACAACGACTGCCTTGATGGTTATGCGCTCCTTAGGCCAGTTAATGTCGAATCGCTGTTTAAGTCTTGGTCCCACAACGAATACGATGGCTGCTACCAGACAGAGTGCTAAAGGTAGTACGGGGGTGCGGCTCAGAAACGATGACAGACGGGACATGTCTTAGGCGATTACAGGTAAAAAACGCTCTCTGGGCCCATACAGAACAGCAGGTCCAGAATTGACAGATTGGACAGAAAACCATGCTTATGCTGGAACACTTGCCAATATTTTTTTTGCACAAATGTGGCGTCGGGTAGGGGGTGCTTGGCGTGGATGACGTCGCGATAGTCTACGATGTCTGAGGTCTGATGGCTGATGGTTGATGTGTATGACGAGGTGTGTTCCACAGAGGGGTGGATGTCGATGAGTTCGCACATTTTCTGTCGGATGGCCTCGTTGAAATCGACCAAAAAATCGTATTTCTGCTCGAAGAAGGGACGGATGTCGTCCGCATAATAGTCGAAGAAAGGACTCTCACTATAGGCACTCTGCAGTGCGTTCCAGTGTACTCGCCGCCACTGGTTGTGGTCGCTAATGCGAAGGTCTTTGACCAATTGAGAATTGAGATTTGAGAATTGAGAATTATGATTACCTTTGTTTGCGGCAATTTCATTTTGTGTCATATCAGAATTCTCAATTCTCAATTCTCCATTATGAATTACGGGAACTGTGAGGGCCTGCAGGCCGTTGGCGGTGGCGATGATGCAACGGTTCCGGTAGGTTTGTTTCTGGTAGGAGTCGTACTGTTCGATGAGACAATGGTCATAGCGGTAGAGTTTCTGATACCATTGTACGGGACCAAAATAGGTGGTTTGCAGCAGTGCCGTCGTCATGGCAAAAAGGTGTTGTTGCGATTATAGAGCACCGTGACGACGCGTCCGATGATGTCGTGCTCAGGAATGAGTCCCATGTAGCGCGAATCCAGCGGGTTCTGCTTGTTGATGGCCTCAAGCCAATAGTAGTCCGTCTGGGCACAAGTCTTCAGACCAGGTACCAACAGGGGACCGCCTTTGGTGCGGATGGTGTCGCCGGGAATGGCCTTGCAACGTGCAATACAGATGCCTTCAGGAAACCCTTTGGGAGCGTTGAAGGCCACGATGTCGCCTTTCTCGACGGGTTGACGCATCAGTCGGCTATAGGGAAGCAGTCCGTTACCTTCGATGCGGAGACCGTAGCTGCAGCGGTTGATGAGCAGGCGGTCACCGTTTTGGTAGAGTGGAGCCAGTCCGTCGCCTGTGACGCCATGAATGGACAAAGCCAAGGTACGCACTGCCAGCATCAGCGCAAAAGCCAATGCGAACGCTATCACGTACTTCAGCCAGTTAGCCATATCTCACCTCTTACTTGATATTGTCCACCAAACGGAACAAGCGACTCCAGCGGATGCCCCCAAAGCCGGAACGATCAGGGTCTGAGCTCCACCAGATGAAGATGGGTTTACCCACGATATGGTCTTCCGGAACAAAGCCCCAGTAGCGTGAGTCGAGCGAGTTGTGACGGTTGTCGCCTTGCATCCAGTAGTAGTCCAACTTGAAGGTATACTTCGTCGTCTCCTTGTCGTTAATGTATATCTTGCCGTCCTTCACCTCCAGTTTGTTGCCTTCGTAGGTGCGGATGGGACGCTCGTAGATGGGCAGGTTCTTCAGTGTCAGATCGATGCTCTCACCCTTCTTGGGAATCCAGATGGGACCGTAGTTGTCGCGTGTCCAGTGCATGTTACCGTTCAGCGGATAGATGTCCAGATCGTTGGCATCTGTGTTCAGTTCAACGCTCTCGACGATGTCCGTCAGTTTCTTCAGTTCCTCGACGGCATGGTTGGTCAGCGGCATGTAACCCTGGGTGTTCAGGCTCATCAGGTCTTCCATCGTGATACCCAGGTCCTTCATCAAGTCGTCGTCCAAACGCTGCTTCAGCTTTACTTTATAGGTATACTGTACGTTGTCGGGCTCCTTGTTGGCCTTACCGTTGATGTAGATGACGCGGTCCTTGATTTGCAGTGTCTGACCAGGCAGGCCCACACAACGCTTTACATAGTTCTCGCGACGATCGGTAGGACGCGTGTCTATCAGTCCGTATTCACCGGGATTGTGCTCAATGGCCTGACGTCCGGCTTGATAGATGGCGTTAAAATAGATGGGCAGTTGTTCCTGGGTCAGCGAATCGGGATTCGGACGCTGCGGATACAGCTGATAGCCTATCTGGTAGCACATCTGGTAGAAGTCATAAGCCTGATACTGGGGAGCCGAACAGATGGTGTCGCCTGCGGGGAAGTTAAACACCACAATATCGTTCAACTGCACCTTGCCCAAGCCCTTTACCCTACGATAGTCCCAATGGGGCCATTCGATATACGACTTACACTCAAACAGCGGCATCGTGTGCTGGGTCAGCGGCATCGTCAGCGGTGTCTCAGGAATGCGTGGGCCATAACTCACCTTCGATACGAACAGGTAGTCACCCGTCAGCAACGACTTCTCCAACGAACTTGACGGAATGACGTAGTTCTGGAAGAAGAACAGGTTGATGAAGTATACGGCCACCAGTGCGAACACAATGGCGTCAACCCACGACATGATGAACTTCGTGGGGCCTTCAGCTTCTTTCCACCACTGCCACTTGATTTTCTTGGTGATATAGACGTCGTAGATGAAAGGAATGACAAGCAGTCCCCACCACGACTTCACCCAATAGAGGAATAGCAAGTAGAGTGCCAGTACGACAATGAACTTCGCCCACTGTACCTTCATATTCAGCTTTTTCTTTTCTCTTTTTTCCATAATCAGAATTTAAACATATCGCTAATTGTCAACAGTCCCTGATGCTCTTTGGTATACTCTGCAGCCAGTACAGCACCCAAGGCAAAGCCCTGACGCGAGTGGGCATCGTGGGTGATGGTGATGATGTCCGCTTCCGAGTCGTAACGCACGGTGTGAATACCTGCCACCTCGCCACGACGAATGTGGTCGATGCGAAGCAACTTTGGATCTGTCGTGTCTTCGGCCCAAGCCTCCTTGCGGTCGATATTCTCCAAAATGCCCTCAGCCAGTGTGATAGCCGTGCCGCTGGGATGGTCCAGCTTGTGTACGTGGTGTGTCTCTTCCATCTCCACGTCATACTGGGGGAACTGGTTCATAATCTTCGCCAGATATTTGTTTACTGCCGAGAAGATGGCCACACCAATCGAGAAGTTCGATGCCCAGAACAGCGTCTGTCCTTCTTCCGAGCACATGCGCTTCACGTCGTCGCCATGTTCTTTCATCCAGCCCGTAGAACCGGAAACCACCTTCACACCATGTTTAAAAGCACGCAGATAGTTGCCGTAGGCAGCCTGTGGAGCCGTAAACTCTATCGCAACGTCGGCACTCTTAAAGGCCTCCGAATCGAAGTCCTGCTGATTATCAATATCGATAATACTCACAATCTCATGACCACGACTCAGGGCGATTTGCTCGATCATTTTGCCCATCTTGCCGTAGCCGATTAAAGCTATTTTCATAATAAAATGTATTAATACGCCTGCAAAAGTACAATAAAAAATCGGACTGACCAAGAATCAGTCCGAATTTTCTCATTTACCTCTTGTTTCTGGTATCTGATATCACCCATTTTTTGCCGTTGTTGATGTAGATGCCTTGCCTCAGCTGGGTGGGTGAGAGTCGGCGTCCTGCGAAGTCGTAATAGTCTCTCGGGTAGGTGGAATCAGAGAGGCGTATGGGCGTGATGGCGGAATAGCCATCTTCACCGTAGTAGCCCTTGATGATGGCGTCCTTGAGGTCAGACTGGTTGAACTCGGGTACGCTGCGGTGATCGCCATCTGACAGTCCCATCCAGTAGAAGGTTCCCATACCGTTGGCCTTGGTCTGCTCAACGAAATAGCGGGCAAAGGCGAGCAGGTTGCTGCGGTAGTTTTCATAACCCTTATCGGTGGTGGTGCCCCACTCACCGAAGATGACGGGTGCACCTTTAGAGGCGAGGTGTTTCTTGACATCGTTGAGTATTTGCTTGGTCTCGCTCTTGGCATTGCTGAGGTTCTTGACGTCGATATAAGAATGGACTTCGAATATGAGGTGATTGGCGACATTGTCGGTGGGCAGCTTCATCTCTTTCAGAGGATCCTGCAGATGGCTGTTCCACGAGCCGCTACCGCAACTGGCACAATAGGTGTTGACGATGAGGTTGCGCAGGGCATTGTTGCCACCGGTGGCGCGGACAGTATTGACGAAACTCTGGGCATAGCTGTTGATGGCATCGTATGCCGAAGTGGCTACGTTGACATCATAATGCGTTGGAGTGGCAAACGAGGCGAAGCACCAGGAGTCGTAGGGATCGAGCATCTCGTTGTACCCCTCGAAGAGCAGGTGTTCATCGTAGTCCTTGAACTCCTCGGCAATCTGCTTCCATACGGCCTCGAAACGGCTTTTCTGCTTGTTATAGTCATCCATGCTGGCCACGAGCCAAGCAGTGTTGGCGCCTCCTGTGTCGTGATGGACGTTGAGAATGCAGTACATGCCTTGACTGATGACGTAGTCGACCACTTCGTGGACACGTTGCATCCAGTCGGCTTGAATCTGTGTGCCGATGTCGTCGGTGGAGGGATCCCATGGAGTTAGTGCCTGTTTGGCGTTGTCCCATTTGACAGATTTGAACGTGGCCTCCATGTGGGGATACCATGTGACAGGTACGCGGATGGCGTTGAAACCAGCCTCCTTGAACATCTTCATCAGTTCGGGTTTAGTGACGGGCTGTCCCCATGCAGTTTCGTAGCTGGACGGTGAGCGGTCGGACCAATTCTCGATCCACATATTGTTGACGTCGCCCGAATTGCTGTCGAACGTATTGCCCAGGTTCCAGCCTACGCGCATGTTAGATACTGCTGAGGTGGCTGTCTCGAAATCGCCAGCCTTTGCCGTCAGTCCACATGCGGCAAGCAACAGGATAGTTAATGTTTTCTTCATCCTTAGTAGTTCTTTCTTGTTTCTAATTCAGCAGCCTTTTGTGGCCATGATTTGGAGGACCATATCGTCCGTCTTGCACATGGCATCGGCACCGATGCTCGTCAGGTTGTGGATGCTGCGGTCGACGTCGTCGTCGACAATGCCTTCCGACGAGGTGACACACTTGCCCTCCATAGCGAGTAGCGAGGAGAGCAGGGCGGTAGAGACGCCCGAGGAAATCTTCAGCGAGCATGCGGGCTTGGCACCATCGCAGATCATACCCGTCAGGTTGGCTATCATGTTCTTGACGGAATAGCAAATACGGTTGTAGTCACCTCCCATTAAGTAGGTGATGCCACAACTGGAGCCGATGCTGGCTACCACGCAACCGCAGAGGGCGGACAGCTTACCTAACGACTGCTTGATGTAGATGGCCGTCAGGTGGCTGAGCATCAGGGCACGGATGAGTTCCTCGGAGGTATTCTCGTTCTCCTTGGCGTATACGCAGACGGGGTTGGTGGCACAGATGCCCTGATTGCCCGAGCCCGAATTGCTCATGACGGGAATCATGGCTCCGCCCATGCGGGCATCACAGGCTGAGGCAGTACGCGATATGATGTGCGAATAGATGCTGTTGCCAAAGATGCCTTTTGACAGTGGACGGTCGATGGTCTTTCCGAGGTTGTGCCCGTAGTTGCCCTTCAGCGCCTCACGGGCTGCATTCATATTATAGGTGCGGGCCTCTTCGATGAAACGTATCTCGTCGAGGGGTGCTGTCGTGGCAAAGTCGTAGACCATGCGCATATTCAGGGCTATCTCATCATCGTCAGTTTTCTCGCTGACATCCTTAAAGTCTGTCACGAAACGGGTATGTCCACCCGCAATGATAGCGGTGGATTTCTTGTCGCCAGCGGAACAAGTGATCTCGGCATATAGTTTTTCGCAGATATGTTCTTTGAGACCAATGGTGATGCGGTTCTCGGCGATAAATTGCTTAGCTTCCTCGAGGGCTTCAGGTGTCAGGTCCTTCAGTACTTCCAATTGGTACTCGCTCTTGCCAATGAGGGCCCCAAGGGCTATGGCGATGGGCAGACCAATCATGCCTGTTCCAGGAATGCCCACACCCATGGCGTTCTTCAGAATGTTGGCACTCAGCGTGGCCTCTATGTGTTCCGGACGACATCCCAGTTGTTCGGTGGCTTTGGCCGTACATAGTGCTACACACATGGGTTCCGTACAGCCAATGGCAGGAACGACTTCTTTGTTGACCAATGCGATAATGCGGTTTCTAGTTTCTTTGTCAATCATATGCTCAATTATTTATCTGACAGTTGTATTTAGGTTGCGTTGCAGGAAGAATTGCTTGGTGCGCAGGAAATAGAGTAGCGTACCGATGGCGTTGACGAGGGCTACCGTCCAGAACGAGGCGGCATAGCCCAGATGCTCTGCCACGATGCCGCCAGCCAGTATGCCCAGTCCCATTCCAAGATCCCACGATACGAGGATGGTGCTATTGGCAGTGCCTCGCTGGTTGTTGGGTGCTACGTTGATGGTCATGTTCTGGAAAGCCGGCCACATGTGACCATTGCCCAGTCCGATGAGCAGTGCTGAAGCATAATAGCTCGTCATGACGGCCGTATGGCTGTCGGGCAAGAGCGTTGGTATGGCGACAAACAAGGTATAGCCCACCAGCGAGGTAAGTATGCCTGTGCTGGCATTGTGGGTGACCAGTCCCTTGCGCAGGGCTTTGCTACCCTGCAAGCGACTCATCATAAGTCCTACGGAACAGAGCATGAAATAGGTTCCTGTGCCACCCGTCACGCCCAACTGTTCCTTGCCGTAGATGGCCAAATAGTTGCTGAGCACGCCAAAGCAGAATCCGAACGTCACCATGTTGACGCCTAACAGCCATCCTCGGAGCAGGAAGAATCGGTCGAGCGACAGGCGCGACTTGTTGGCGATTTTCTCTCTGGGTTGTATGTGAATAGTGGCCACCGTGGCCCATCCCGCACAGGCAATGATGAGTGCTGTCCAGAAGAGCAGTTCGAAGCTGTGGGTATAGCGGTATATAAAGATGGCGATAGTGGGAGCAATGGCCATAGCGAGGTTGTTCGACAGGCCGTAGTATCCGATGCCCTCTGTGCGACGCGATGAAGGCAGCACGTCGATGGCCACAGTGGAATTGGCAACAGTCAGTGCACCAAAAGGTCCTCCATGCAAAGTGCGGACAATGGTGAACAGCAATAATGTCGAAGCCGCCAGATAACCCACAAAGAACAATGAGAAGAAGGCGAAGCTGACCATCAGCACCGTCTTGCGGGGAAACGAGTCTACCATGAAACCACTGAACGGACGGAACACCAATGCCGTGATGGTATAGCCCGAGAGCACCAGTCCGATGATGTCCTTGGTAGCCCCGAAGTGCTCGCTCAGATAAAGCGGCAACAACGGTGTCAACTCGTAGAAGGCAAAGAACAGCGCAAAGTTGGCTATCATCACCTTACAGTAGTTCCTATTCCATAGTCGTTCTTGCATTCGCTGGCAAAGGTAGTAAAAATAAGGTAAAAGTGAATAGTGAAAAGTGAAAAAATATGCTGCCGCCACGAAAAATCTCTAAACTCTAAACACTAAACTCTAAACTTTTTCTTATCTTTGCAGCATGAATATCAATGAGAAGACGTGGAAATTCGTTCGCGAGCATGCTGACGAGGATGTGCGGAAAGTTGCTTTGCTGGATACGAAAGATCCAGAGGTAGACCTAAAGACAGCATTGGATCAGATAGCGGGTAGACAGACAGCGCGACGGAAGCTGCCTTCGTGGGCATCTGTGGATGGCATCATCTACCCTCCTCATCTCAACATGGAGCAGTGTTCGTCGGAACAGACGGCACGATATAAGGCAAGCCTCACCCCCAGCCCCTCTCCATTGCGTGCCAAACTCCCACCTTTAGGTGGGAGAAAGGGCGAGGGTAGTGGTATGTTTGTAGATTTGACGGGAGGCTTTGGCATTGATTTCTATTGGATGTCGCAAGGGTTTCAGAAGCGCCAGTATGTGGAGCAGAACGAAGCGCTTTGTGAGATGGCCCGCCATAACTTCAGCGTGTTGGGTCTGTCCTGTTCGGTGTGTTGCGGCTCTGCCGCAATCTATCTGGCGCAGATGCCCCACGCCAGTCTGGTTTATATGGACCCTGCACGCAGAAACGAACATGGTGGGCGCACCTATGGCATAGAGGACTGTACGCCCAACGTGCTGGAACTGATGCCCCAGCTGTTGGAAAAGGCGGACCGCGTGATGCTGAAACTGTCGCCTATGCTCGACTGGCGTAAGGCTGTTGATGATATCCAAAAGCATCATGCCAACGTCAGTGAGGTGCACATCGTTAGCGTCGACAATGAATGCAAAGAGCTGTTGTTGGTGTTGGGTAAAGAGCCTGTAGACGGTTTGCGAGTGGTTTGCGTAAACGGGGAAAGCCACTTCGATTTTATTCCCAAGGCGGGAATGTCTTGTTCCCAGGCCGGGAATGTCTTGTTCCCAAGGTGGGAATATTCTTCCCCCTCCGAGCTCGTTGACAGCCCGCTTTATCTTTATGAGCCTAATGCTAGTATCATGAAGGCTGGTTGCTTTGCGGAAGTGGAGGAGCGATTTGAGGTCCAACAGGTTGCCATGAATTCGCACCTGTTCCTGTCGTCCGATGAAATCGAGGATTTTCCTGGGCGCAAGTTCCGGATTTTGGCCATTTCATCGATGAATAAACAAGAGATTAAGCATACATTCAGTGAAATAATTAACCAAAAATTAACTTCGATGGAATCGGCGAATATTGCAGTCCGCAATTTCCCGATGAGCGTTGATCAGTTGCGTAAAAAGCTGAAACTGAAGGATGGAGGCGACACGTTTATCTTTGCCACCACACTGGCCTTAGGGGAACATAAGTTGCTGATTTGCCGTAAAATTGGTTAATTTTTTTTGTTTTTTTCTCGCAAATTCGTATCTTTGCACAATTAAAAAAAGATAGAACATGCCATCAGTAGAGATTCGGAAAGTCACCACCAAGAAAGAGTTGAAACACTTTATCCAACTCCATTATGACCTGTATCGGGGCAATGCCTACGATGCACCAAACCTGTATGCTGACGAGATGCATACCTTGAGTAAAGACAAGAATGCCGCCTTTGAATTCTGCGAGGCAGAATATTTTCTGGCCTACAGGGACGGAAAAGTGGTAGGTCGTGTTGCAGGTATCATCAACCACAGGGCCAACGAAAGCTGGAAGCGCGACAGCGTGCGCTTTGGCTGGATAGACTTTGTGGACGACCTGGAGGTATCGCGAGCCTTGCTGGATGCTGTGGCCGAGTGGGGACGTTCGAAGGGTATGACGGAAATAATCGGTCCGTTGGGCTTTACCGATATGGATCCCGAGGGCATGCTCATCGAAGGTTTTGACCAATTGGGTACGATGGCCACCATCTATAACCACGCCTACTATCCTCAACATATGGAGCAGCTGGGCGGCTGGGAGAAGGATAACGACTACGTTGAATACAAACTTATCGTTCCTGAAAAGGGAATGCCCGAGAAGTTCCGCAAGGTGTCGGAGATGGTGATGAAACGCTACAATCTCCACCCCATGCATCCCAAACGTAGTCAGGTGTTTGGAAAGGAACAGTACGGTCGTAAGGTGCTCGATGTGGTCAACAAGTCGTTTGGCCATCTGTACGGCTATTCGCAGATGACGGAGCGTCAGATTGACGAATACCTGAAGATGTGGTTCCCCATGCTCGATATGGACATGCTCTGCTTGATAGAAGACTGGAACACCCCCAACCACGAGGTCATTGGCGTGGGCATCTCGATTACCAATATGACGCGAGCTTTGCAGAAGTGTAGGAACGGACGTCTGTTCCCCTTCGGCTGGTGGCATTGCCTGCGGGCCTTGAAGTTCCATAAGGCCGAGTGTCTTGACCTGATGCTCATCGGCATTCTGCCCGAATACCAGCAGAAGGGTGCCAACGCCCTGTTGTTCTACGACCTCATCCCTATCTATCAGAAGTACGGCTTCAAGTGGGGCGAAACCAATGTCGAGATGGAAACAAACGAAAAGGTGCAGAGCCAGTGGCAGTATTTGGAACACATCCAACACAAGCGCCGCAGGTGTTATAAGAAGAACTTATGAACGAAGAAAACATTATAATCGAAGAACAAGTACAGTATACTGACGACAATATCCGCCACTTGTCGGATATGGAGCATGTACGCACTCGTCCTGGCATGTACATCGGACGTCTGGGCGACGGTTCTCTGCCTGAGGACGGTATCTATGTGTTGCTGAAGGAAGTTATCGACAACAGCATCGACGAATTCAAGATGCATGCCGGCACGCGTATCGAAATTACTATCGACGACAACCTGCGTGTCTCTGTGCGCGACTACGGCCGAGGCATCCCTCAGGGTAAGCTCATCGAAGCCGTCTCTGTGCTGAATACGGGTGGTAAGTACGACTCGAAGGCCTTTAAGAAGTCGGTGGGTCTGAACGGTGTGGGTGTGAAGGCCGTGAATGCCTTGAGTTCCCACTTCGAAGTGGCCAGCTATCGCGAGGGCAAGGTGCGTCGCGCGTCCTTCGAGTGTGGTATCCTGAAGACCGACGAGACGGAGGATTCGCAGGACGAGAACGGCACGTACATCTATTTCGAACCCGACAACACGCTGTTCAGGGATTATCGGTTCCAAGACGACATCGTCGAGAACATGCTCCGTAACTACACCTATCTGAATACGGGCCTGGCCATCATGTATAACGGGCGTCGCATCCTCAGTCGTCATGGACTCGAAGACTTGCTGAAGGATCGTATGACGAACGACTCGCTCTATCCTATCATCCATCTGAAGGGTGACGATATCGAGGTTGCCTTCACCCATGCCAACCAGTATGGCGAGGAGTATTACTCGTTCGTCAACGGACAGAACACCACACAGGGTGGTACGCATCAGAGTGCCTTCAAGGAACATATCGCCAAGACCATCAAGGAGTTCTTTGGCAAATATGAGTATGGCGACATCCGAACGGGTATGGTAGCCGCTATCGCCATCAATGTCGAGGAGCCTGTCTTCGAGAGTCAGACGAAGATCAAGCTGGGTTCTACACAGATGGCTCCTGACGGGGAGACCATTAATAAATATGTAGGCGATTTCATCAAGCAGCAGGTCGACAACTACCTGCACATCCATCAGGATGTTGCGGAGGTCATTGAGAACAAGGTAAAAGAGAGCGAGCGCGAGCGCAAGGCGATGGCTGGTGTGACGAAATTGGCTCGTGAACGTGCCAAGAAGGCCAACTTGCACAATCGTAAGTTGCGCGACTGCCGAGTTCATTTCTCGGATGTCAAGGATAACCGCAAGGAAGAGTCGTGTATCTTCATTACCGAGGGTGACTCAGCCAGCGGAAGCATTACCAAGAGCCGTGACGTCAATACCCAGGCAGTATTCTCGTTGCGTGGTAAACCGCTGAACTCGTTCGGACTCACCAAGAAGGTCGTTTACGAAAACGAAGAGTTCAACCTCCTTCAGGCTGCTCTCGATATTGAGGAAGGTCTCGACACACTCCGTTATAATAAGGTCATTGTGGCCACTGATGCTGATGTCGATGGCATGCATATCCGCCTCTTGATCATCACCTTCTTCCTGCAGTTCTTCCCAGAACTCGTCAAGAAGGGGCATGTCTACGTGTTGCAGACCCCATTGTTCCGCGTTCGTAACAAACGCACGAAGATTCGTAAAAAGGAAATGCGCGAGGATGGTAAGAAGGGCGACTTCGTGGTACGCTATTGTTACAGCGAAGAGGAGCGTATCAAGGCTATTCAGGACTTAGGGCCAGATCCCGAAATTACTCGATTCAAGGGCCTTGGAGAAATCTCGCCCGAGGAGTTTGCGGGCTTTATCGGACCCGATATGCGTCTGGAACAAGTCACGCTGCAAAAGAACGACCAAGTACAGAAACTATTGGAATACTATATGGGCAAAAACACGATGGAGCGCCAGAACTTCATCATCGATAACCTCGTCATCGAGGAAGACAAGCCCGAAGACTACGATTATGAATAAAACAATTAGATTTGTGTGTGCAGCGATTCTGTCGCTGCAAATATGTTATGCCTCAGCCCAAATGACCATCCGTATGGGCGAAGATTCCCCCCTGCGTAAATTGCAGATTGCAGAGATGGCTATTACCAATCTTTATGTCGACTCTGTCAAAGAGGAGAAACTTGTCGAGGACGGTATTCGTGGCATGATTGAGAAACTGGACCCTCACTCCAGTTATCTGACGGCAAAAGAGGTGAAGGAAGCTAACGAACCCCTGCAGGGCAATTTCGAAGGTATTGGTGTGCAGTTCAATATGGTCGAGGACACGTTGCTCGTCATACAAACAGTCTCGAACGGACCTTCTGAACGCGTGGGAATTCTGGCCGGCGACCGCATTGTCAGCGTCAATGATACGGCCATAGCAGGTGTTAAGATGTCGAAAGAGGAGATCATGAAGCGCCTGCGTGGACCAAAGGGCACTGTGGCCATGCTGGGCATCGTCCGTAGGGGTATTCAAGACAAGCTGACGTTCAAGGTCATTCGCGACAAGATTCCCGTTCATAGCATCGATGCTGCTTATATGGTACGTCCCAAGGTGGGCTACATCCGTATTGGCAATTTTGGGGCCACTACGCATGATGAGTTCTGCGAGAGCATGAAGAAATTGCAGCAAGAGGGCATGCAGTCGCTCATCCTTGATTTACAGGAGAATGGCGGTGGTTATCTTCATGCTGCCGTACAGATTGCCGAGGAGTTCCTGCAGGAGAACGACCTCGTCGTCTATACCGAAGGACGTCGCATCCAGCGTTCAGAGTATAAGGCCAGAGGTGGGGGACTCTTCACCAAGGGCAAGGTCATTGTGCTCGTCGACAGCTATACGGCCTCTGCAGCTGAGATTGTCTCTGGTGCCATTCAGGACCACGATCGTGGCATTGTCGTCGGGCGAAGGACCTTTGGCAAAGGCCTCGTTCAGCGTCCCATTGAACTGCCCGATGGCTCTATGATTCGTCTGACCGTTGCCCACTATTACACGCCCTCAGGACGCTGTATCCAGAAACCTTACGAAAAGGGTAAGCAGAAGGACTATGCGGAGGATATGCTTCATCGACTGAAGAGTGGTGAGCTGATGAGTGCCGATAGTGTCCATTTTGCCGACTCGCTGAAATACTATACGCTCAAGGAACATCGCGTCGTCTATGGCGGTGGAGGCATCATGCCCGACGAGTTTGTTCCCCTCGACACTACCAAATATACGCGATTCCATCGGGAACTGGCAGCGAAATCAGTCGTCATCAATGCCAACCTGCACTATGTCGACCAGCACCGGAAATCGTTACATCAGGACTACGAAACCTTCGACGCCTATCGTCGGCGTTTCGAAGTGCCACAGCGTATCATAGACGATATTATGGCTGAGGCAGAGAAGCAGAATATCAAGCCAAAAGACGAGGCAGAGCGCCAGCGCACCCTGCCTTATCTGCGTCTTCAGTTGAAAGCGCTCATTGCCCGTGACTTGTGGGGCATGAACGAATATTTCATGATTATGGGCGAGACCAATGACGCCCTGACGAAGGCGTTAACACTCCTTTAGCCGTTCGGCCATCGCACGTCCCAGAGCCTCGCATGCTGCCTTTGTCTCAGCGGTGAGGCTCTGTTTGATTTCCACGGGCTCGCCGACTGCTTCGTAATGCAGGTGCTCGTCGTTCCACTTCTGAATCTCTGCGACAGCTTTCGAGGCCCATCCGAAGGAACCGAACCAACCCAGCAGGTGGTTCTTGATGTCCTTGCCAGCCAACTCTGAGAGCAGCACGTCCATCTCGTGATACAGGGCGGTATTGTAGGTGGGAGCACCCACGATGAGACCCTTGTAGCGGAACACGTCACGAATGATATACGAATGGTGGGTCTTCGAGACGTTGTATATCACGATGTTCTTTACACCAGCCTCTGAGGCAGCACGGGCAATGACCTCTGCTGCACGTTCGGTGTTACCATACATCGTACCATAGCAGATGACCAGTCCTGGCTCCGTCTCGTACTTCGACATGCGGTCGTATTCGCCAATCACCTTGTCAATATACTGGTGCCATACGGGACCATGTGTGGCACAGATGTAGTCCAGCTTCACATCAGCCAGTTTCTTCAGGGCGTTCTGCACGGGGGTGCCATACTTGCCCACGATGTTCGAATAGTAACGTACCATCTCCAGCCAGAAGGTGTCGCAGTTGATCTGCTCGTCAATGACACCACCGTTCAGGGCTCCGAAGCAGCCAAAGGCATCTCCGCTGAACAGCGTGGTGCCACACAGCGTCACCATCGTCTCTGGCCAGTGCACCATCGGGGTCAGCACGAAGTTCAGCGTTTGCTTGCCAAGCTCGATGGAATCGCCGTTTTTTACTTCCAGAGTGCCCTCTGTGATGCCGTAGAAGCCCTCCATCATCTGGAAGGTTTTCTTATTGCCCACAATCTGAATCTCAGGATAGAACTTCTTGATGAGTGCGATGCTTCCGCTGTGGTCGGGCTCCATGTGGTTAACGACCAGATAGTCTACCTTGCGATCGCCAATGACCTCGTGGATGTGCTCCAGATACTGTGTGAAGAAGTCGACTTCTACAGTGTCGATCAGACATACTTTCTCATCATCGATGAGGTAGGAGTTGTAACTGACGCCGTTGGGCAGGGGCCACAAGCCCTCGAACAACGATTTGTTTCTGTCGTTGACACCAACGTAATAGATGTTTTCGGTAATTTTTTGCATAACTTTTATTCTTGATTAATGGATTGTTCCAATTTTTCCTTTCGGGCAGTTCCGAATTCGGGCGATACGTAATTGTAGAGACTGCGACAGACCTCGGCAGAGAATTTCTTGCCTTGTTCCATGATGCTGTCCCACTGCTGCTCGCTCAGTCCTTCTTCCAACTGACTGTGTGTGACGCCGTTCAACAACAGGCCATAAAGGAATCCAGCATTGAAATTGTCGCCTGCCCCAATGGTGCTTACTGTTTCTGTTTCGGCAATGGGGTACTGCTTCTTCAGTCCGTTGTCGGCAAACAGCTGGATGGGGTTTGCTGCATTGGTATAGATGAATTTCTTCGTGTAGAACATGATTTGTGAACGGTACACCTGCTCGGCATCGTTCTTCTTGAAGAGTATCTCAAAGTCTTCTGCCGAACCACGCACAATGTCTGCCAACTCAAAATTCTCCAGTAAGTTCGGGGTCAGCTTCATCACTTCATATTGGTGTGACGCACGGAAATTGACGTCGTAATACAGGATGGCACCATGTTCACGGGCATAGTCCAGGAAACCCTTCACCTGAGGACGGATGACGGGATTGATGGCATAATACGAGCCGAAAAGCACAATGTCGTCCTTGTTAATCTCAGGAAACGTAAAGTCCAGCCTGTCATGGGGATGGTCCTTATAGAAGATGTATTCCGCATCGTTCTGGTCGTTCAGAAAGGCTAGCGACAGGGGTGACTTTGAGTCGGGATAGACGTTGACACAGCCGGCGTCGCAACCATTGTCTTTCAGAAACTGGATAATCATCCGTCCTACGCGGTCGTTGCCTGTCTCACTGATGAAACTGGTTTTGACGCCCGATCTACTGAGCGAGATGATAGCATTGAATGTCGATCCTCCTGGCACAGCCTGAATGGGCTGTTCGTTACGGAAGATGATGTCGAGCACGGTCTCGCCGATTCCTATTATTTTTCGCATTTTATTAGAATTTTCTGCAAAGATACGAAAATTAAGGTAAAAGGGAATAGTGAAAAGTGAAAAATTTGCTGCCGCTATGAAAAAAAGTTCAAAGTTCAAAGTTCAAAGTTCAAAGTATTTTGTATTTTTGCACCCGAAATGACGAAATATAATGTTACAACGCTCGCAAATGGCCTTCGTGTCATCCATTTGCCGTCAGCATCACCAGTGGTTTATTGTGGCATCGGCATCAATGCCGGAGCCCGTCATGAGGCACCAGGCGAAGAAGGACTGGCCCACTTTTGCGAACACACCACGTTTAAGGGAACCCATCGGCGCTCGGCCCTGCAGATCCTGAATTGTCTGGAGAGTGTGGGAGGCGACCTGAATGCCTTTACCAACAAGGAAGATACGGTGTTCTATGCGGCTATCCAGCGCGAACACTTTTCTAGGGCTGTCGACTTGCTTTGCGACATTGTTTTTTGCAGTGAATATCCCCAACACGAGATAGAACGTGAAATCGACGTCATCTGCGACGAAATAGAGAGTTATAATGACTCGCCTGCCGAACTGATTTACGACGAGTTCGAAAACCTGATCTTCCGTGGGCATCCGTTGGGTCATAACATCCTGGGTACGCGCCAGCAGGTGCAGCAGTTCACCTCGCTCGACGCCCGTCGTTTCACCCAGCGTTACTACCATCCCGACAACGCCATCTTCTTCGTCTATGGCGACATCGACTTCGACCGCATGGTGAAGATGCTCGAAAGGCGTGTGAACAATGAAAGAATAGTGGAAAGCAGTTTGGTTTTGTGTGGTCCTTCTTCCGTCATCCCTCAGCCCTCTGACATCAAACCTCAAACCTCCCACCACCAGGCTCACGTCATGCTGGGCGTCCAGACCTTTAGCTACGACGACCCGCGTCGCATGCCATTGTTCCTGCTGAACAATATGTTGGGCGGTCCAGGCATGAATGCCCGTCTGAACCTCTCCCTGCGCGAGCGTCACGGACTGGTCTATACCGTCGAGAGTTCGCAGGTCAGCTATAGCGATACGGGGTGCTGGAGTGTCTATTTCGGATGCGACCATCACGACGTGAAACGTTGTCTGCGACTGGTACATCGCGAATTGGACCGACTCGTGCAGCATCCGTTGTCAGAACGCCAGTTGCAGGCGGCAAAACGTCAGTTGAAAGGCCAGTTGGCCATCGCTTGTGACAATCGTGAACAGTTTGCCCTCGACTTTGCCAAACATTTCCTGCATTATGGTCGCGAACGTAGCATCGACGAGTTGTTGCAACACATCGAAGCCATCACTCCAGCCCAGATCCAAGATGTCGCTCAAGAGCTCTTTGCTCCCGATAAATTGCAGCTTCTCACGCTCTGATTTCATAAAAAACAATAATATTTTCGGAAAAATTTGTTTCTTTATATAATAATGTGTACCTTCGTGCCCGATTTTTGCGCGATGGCGCATATTTTTTTATTTTTAGATGTTTTATAAAACAAGATGAACGTAATTACAAAGACCATTCAATTGCCCGATGGAAGAACCATCACAATTGAGACCGGGAAAGTGGCAAAGCAGGCCGATGGCAGTGTGATGCTCCGCATGAACAACACTGTGCTGCTGGCTACTGTTTGTGCCGCAAAAGATGCAGTTCCCGGAACAGATTTCATGCCTCTGCAGGTAGACTACAGAGAGCAGTATGCCGCTGCAGGACGTTTCCCCGGTGGCTTCACCAAGCGCGAGGGTAAAGCCTCGGACAACGAGATTCTGACCAGTCGTCTGGTCGACCGTGTGCTCCGTCCCCTGTTCCCCTCCAATTATCACGCAGAAGTTTTTGTCAACGTAATGCTGTTCAGTGCCGATGGTGTTGACCAGCCCGATGCATTGGCAGGTTTTGCTGCATCAGCCGCGTTGGCATGTTCAGATATCCCCTTCGAGTGCCCCATCAGTGAGGTTCGCGTGGCTCGCGTCAATGGCGAGTACGTCATCGATCCTACCTTCGAGCAGATGAAGGAGGCCGACATGGATATCATGGTCGGTGCCTCTGCCGAGAACATCATGATGGTGGAAGGTGAGATGAAGGAAGTCAGTGAGCAGGATCTGCTCGGTGCCCTGAAGGCTGCTATGGACGCTATCAAGCCCATGTGCGAGTTGCAGGTTGAACTGAGCAAGGAACTGGGCAAGGATGTGAAGCGCGAGTACGACCACGAGATCAACGACGAGGCACTTCGCGAACGCATGAACAAGGAGCTCTATCAGCCCGCCTACGACATCACTAAGCAGGCTCTCGAGAAGCACGCCCGTGCTGAGGCCTTCGAGAAGATTTTGGCCGACTTCAAGGAGAAATTCTTCGCAGAGCGCAAAGCTGCCGCTGAGGCAGCAGCCGCCACTGGTTCTCCTGCGGGTGATGCCGTCGAGATCTCCGACGACGACTACGAGGCCATGATGGACCGCTACTACCACGATGTAGAGCGCGACGCCATGCGCCGTTGCATCCTCGACGAGGGCATCCGTCTCGATGGTCGTAAGACCACCGATATCCGTCCCATCTGGTGCGAGGTTTCTCCCCTGCCCATGCCTCACGGAAGTTCTATCTTCACCCGTGGTGAGACGCAGTCGCTGACCACCGTGACGCTGGGTACCAAGCTCGACGAGAAGCTCGTCGACGATGTGCTCGACAAGAGCTATCAGCGCTTCCTGCTGCACTACAACTTCCCCCCGTTCTGCACGGGTGAGGCTAAGGCACAGCGTGGCGTAGGTCGTCGTGAGATTGGTCACGGACATCTCGCATGGCGTGGTCTGAAGGAGATGATTCCTGCCGACTTCCCCTACACCGTTCGTGTCGTCAGCCAGATCATGGAGTCTAACGGTTCTTCCAGTATGGCTACCGTCTGTGCTGGTACGCTGGCTCTGATGGACGCTGGTGTTCCCATGAAGAAGCCTGTTTCAGGTATCGCTATGGGTCTGATCAAGAATCCTGGTGAAGACAAGTACGCTGTTCTGAGCGACATCCTTGGCGACGAGGACCACTTGGGCGATATGGACTTCAAGACCACCGGTACGAAGGATGGTCTGACCGCTACCCAGATGGATATCAAGTGCGACGGTCTGTCGTTCGACATTCTCGAGAAGGCACTGATGCAGGCTAAGGCTGGTCGTGAGCACATCTTGAAGTGCATCACCGATACCATCGCCGAGCCACGTCCTGAGCTGAAGCCCCACGTTCCTCGTATCGAGGCCTTCGAGATTCCGAAGGAGTTCATTGGTGCTGTCATTGGCCCGGGCGGAAAAATCATCCAGCAAATGCAGGAAGACACCGGTGCTACCATCACCATCGACGAGGAAGACGGCGTTGGCAAGATTCAGGTCAGCGGTCCTAACAAGGAGTCAATCGACGCTGCTATCGCCAAGATTCGTGCTATCGTGGCTATCCCCGAGGTGGGTGAGGTTTACGAGGGTACTGTTCGTAGCATCATGCCTTACGGATGCTTCGTGGAGTTCATGCCTGGCAAGGATGGTCTGCTCCACATCTCTGAGATCGACTGGAAGCGTCTCGAGACTGTCGAGGAGGCTGGCATCAAGGAGGGTGACAAGATCACCGTCAAGCTGCTCGAGATTGATCCGAAGACAGGTAAGTTCAAGCTCTCTCACCGTGTGCTCATCGAGAAGCCCGAGGGCTATCAGGAGCGTCCTGCCCGTGAACGTGGCGAGCGCCGTGAGCGTCCTGATCGTGGCGAGCGTCGCGATCGTGGCGAACGTCGTGATCGTGGTGATCGTGGTGATCACAATAAAGAACGGAATGGCGAACGAAGTGAGCGTCGTCCCCGTCCTGAGCGTGGCGATCGTCCCCGTCCCGAGCGCAACGAGGAATACCACGAGCCCACCAACGAGCCCAAGGACTTCACCGACGAACTCGACAAGATGGACTTTTAATGAGTTGACAGTTGACAGTTGACAATTTGTCCACTTCATAAACAACTAAAGGTTCTGGCCCAAACAGGGCTGGAACCTTTTCACTTAACTAACACTTCATACATTTTATGGAAACAGACAGAATCCGACTTCGCCCGTGGAGCGAAAACGACAAAGAAGCACTTTTCAAGTATGCTTCTGACCCCGATGTGGGGCCTGGTGCCGGATGGTCACCCCATCAGAGTGTGGACGAAAGTCTCGACATTATCCGCACCCATTTCAGCAACGACCACACCTGGGCCATCGAACTGAAATCCACCGGTGAAGCCATTGGCGCTATGGGCTATATGCTTTCTGGCGAGAGCAATATCAGCATAGGCGAGAACGATGCCGAGGTGGGCTATTGGGTCGCCAAGCCCTATTGGAATCAAGGCATTTGCACTGAGGCACTCCGCTTGCTCGTCGACTACTGTGCCAAGCTGAAGACCATACAGAGCCTCTGGGGCGACTATTTTGTCGACAACCCAGCCTCGGCCCGAGTCATGGAGAAGTGCGGCTTCCGCGAAACGGGCACAACAAGCTATTGCTCCCACCTCTATGGCGGAAGCAATCGTCCTGTGAAAATCTTGAAATTGGAATTGAAGTAATCCCAAAGAGGGGGTGACCTTACTCGAAGGTCTAATCTATCACAATACCCCTCTCTGTTTCCCTGTTACTTGATGCTAAGCAATGCCTGTCCTATAGCGTGGATACCATCAAGTATTTTTTGTCTTTGCTTGGCGCTGGGGCGCTTGAAGCCATTGGCATAATTGCTCAGAAGACGTTCATTAATTCCTGTAGCACGTGCAATAGCAGCAATCGTTGTCATACCTTCTAAACTCTGAAGCAGCGACGCGGTATCTGTTAAGCACCATTTAAATTCATAGTCGCCATCGACCAACCACTGAGGAACTTCGTCACCATCCTCAATCATTCCCTGGATATGAAACTCGAGCGATTCTTTTACTTCCTTCTTTAGCTTGGAGTATGTCTTTGCGGTGACCAACACAACTCCAGGGACATTCCCACCTAATGTAGCGGCAAAATTCTTATTGCACCATTCTACTTCAACTTTAATTTTTTGCATTACATTCGGCTCTTTTGTTATTTCCGGGTGCAAAGGTAGTAAAAATAATACTTATCTCCAAACTTTTTGAGTATTATTTTTAATACTTTTATTATTTTTCTACAAAAATGGGCGAAAATAGGGGGACACCCCCTAAAATCGCCCATAGATCAACAGCAATATAATATTTCGTTACCTTCTAGGAAATTTAATTCCTGCTTGTGACTCAATGGAACGGAGTAAGCATACTGGGACGTCATCATTCATTTTATGACCACTTACAGTCACCAATCCAGGCTTTGTAGAGTGTCTATATTGACGGTGACTACCTCTTTGTCTTACTAAATACCATCCATCCTTCTCGAGGATACGAATCACTTCACGAACGTTATAAACCATACAAGAAACACTAAATAAAGGGTTGGACAAATTGTGAATTCTCCTATTGGATGCATCCTCCTATTATGCGTTTTGGACTAGGAAATCCGTAAGAAATAATTTCATAATTTACTCTTTTCTTTAATGTTTAAATTTTTTTTAATGCTTTTTTTTTAAAATATTCGCATTTCCGTATGGTATTGATGGTCTTAATCGCTATTAATCCAAGTGCAAAGATACAGTTTAATAATCAATAATCCAAGACTTTTTAAATAATTAACTTTTAGAACACATTCAGTTCTGGAATAGAATGAGGAAAGCTGAAATGGTGAAAAAGTGGGCGAAGTAGGGTAGACCCATGCACTTGCCCACTGATCGATAGCGATAATCAAACAACAATGTCACGAAAACGTAAGCCGGTATTATTTTGGATGTTTGCGATAATTCCCCGAGGGAGCTCATGCGACAATTTTCCAGCAACAGTAATCACATGTGGATTACCTGCTTTATGAAATTGACGATGATCGCCACCCCCCATAGGAGCCATTATCCAACCATTTTGCTCTAAAGCCCAAATGATTTCAGACACCCTAAACACCTTCTTTTGTTTTCTCCCTTTTTGTTTTCTTTTGTTTGCCATATTCCAAATCTAAATATGTTGTTCACTAAACATCATAGTTATAGAATGGAACATAGGACTAATCGCCATTAATCGGTTGCAAAGATATATGTTTTTCTCCTTTCTACCTAAAAACAATGAAAAAAATTTGTGTGTATTTGTTTTTTTTTCTATTTTTGCACTTAGAAAGCAATTTAAATCCTAAACTATATGTCACATATTTCATCCATCTTAGAGCCAGAGTACGCTGCAATATTAAAGGCTCGTTTCTGCAAACAGTATATGCCTAGTTTGAAAGAGTTTTTATCGGATTTTGATATTTCTGAAACGCTCACCGATGATAAACAGGCCTGTAATTCTTTAAAAATGCACTTCCTATTGGATAAGTATGACGATATTAAGCAGAAAGATGAGGGAAAAAGAAAAAAACAGATCAAAAAATTGAAAGAGAATTGTAAGTGGCATATTAAAAATGTTACAGACGAAGAATTGTTATTAGCAATCGAAGAATTTTTCTTTATTACAGAGAAGACAGATAAAATTAATGAGGCCAAGAATAACAATAGCCAGGTTCTTGATGAAAAGAATACTATAAGCGGAAAAAGAAACAAGTTATTAGAAAATTTGTTCAAATATGGATTTAAAGGTGACGAGCAGTCCAGTATTGCAGATACAACAATGTTTGCTATTGCTGAGTATTTTGGAATAAAAAAAGAAATACAAGATTTAGGAAAGTTATTTGAAACATATGAATGTATTGCATATGCTTTGAAAGAAAAGAATCCTGAAGAATCTGGAGTCTGGCAGTTCCATAATGCACTGAGGTTATTTAGTTGTGTTAGAAATGGTGTAGTACATCCTGATTTTCAATATGATGGTGAAAAATTAACTCGTTATCATGAGTTTATAATTTTTACTTATATTGGATATGTTTTGGCTTGTCGTAGAATATGGAAGGCCTTTAATTATGAGCCAATATTGTCAGCAATGCTTAAATATAACAAAGAAAAGGATGAGATTGAAAGAGCAAAAACACTAACGTTATTTGAATTTCCGAAAGAATCAAAGAAGGATTTTAGCTTGCCCGCAGAAACAGTTGAAATAAGAATAGAAAAAGGACATCGAAATATCAAAATAAACAGTAAAGATGAAGATGGAAAGGTTATCAAAGTTAATAGGTTTAATGATGATGACAATCATTATTTCATAAAAGTCTGCAAATATAAAAAATTCACAATTCATATTACGTGTGACGATAGCACTGTGCCTCTTGTTATCGAAGACGAGCTGGATTACAATTCTTGGTTTTTTTGTTACAAAGTTATTCTGCCAGATAATTGGACTCCGTCATCTATAGAGTATGAAAATCTGAGCAAAGGAACACAGAAATTGATATCCGTAGTTGCTAATTCGGTTAATCAAACCATTCGCGAAGAAATTAAGAATGCCATACAACATGAACTAGCTGCACTTCAGCCACTTTTCCAACTAGCAAAAGATGGTACCAAAGATCAAGAAGAATTAGATAACTCTTTAAATGAGATCTTGGTTCAGTTAAAAAATGTCGGTAATACGACTGATGATACAAAGAATCAGATAGAACAAATTCATCTACAAATTGGTGGTTTGCATAAAAGATTTTTGGGTAGGCTCGATGAGTTTTCTGACAGTTTCTATGATTTAAAAGAGAAGAATAAGATTATCGTTGAGAAAGTAGATACCCTAATTGAATTTGCTAAGCAAAACAGGAAGTTTATATGGACTGCTACCTCTGTTATAGGACTGGGCTTTGTTTGTTGTATCTTATTCAATTTTGATTCTTTGCAATCTCCTATCTTATCATCCTTCAAGATTCTTGTCATTATAATTCTTATAGTCAGTTCCTATTGCCTTTATAGGCAATCTAAACCGCTAAGATTTATTAAAGGTAAATTAACGCGTTTTATTGCTTTGGGGCTTATCGTGCTATTTTCTTGGTTTGGTTTAAAATGCGCAATTGATACGGGGAGGGAATTCTTTGTCAATCATTGTTATGATTTTGCCGAAAAAGATCCTGAAAGGAATCAGGAAGTTGCCAATCTCATGGAATCAATATTAGAATCTAATCCTAATGATGAAGAGACGAGAATGAAATTGACAAGATACTATCTTGACTATGCTAATGATGCAGAAAAAGCATTCATAATAGCAAGCCCCATGCTTGACGATATTGAAAAACATCCAAGGGGCATTTTGGCAATTATTGAAGCTCTATATAGCCAAGGGAAGGACTTTTGGAAGGTTCGCGATCTTCTTGAGAGTTATAAGAAAACTAACGACTGTGATTCAAATGTTGTTAATCGGATAGAAGGAATTATGAATGTTTGGGGACAAGGTCAGACAAGTAATATTAATAAGGGTTTTAGTTTACTAAGATTGTCTGCTGATAATGGTGATATAGAGGCCCAATATTACCTTGGTTATGCCCTATCACATGAGATGACTGATTGGGAAAAATCAAAATTGTCAGGACATGTAGAAACTTCTGAATTTGACCTGATTACTAGTATTGAATATCTACGCAAAGCTGCCATATACAAACCAAAAGCAGCATTGGAACTTGGGCGTTTGTATGCAGATCTAAATGTTAGAGATAGTGCTGAGGTATATCTAAATAAGGCAAGATTACATTCAAGTGGTGAATTATACAAGGAATCTTTGTATAGATTAGGATTACTATACGAAGGTACGGATGAAGGAAATCAATTCATAAAGAAAGCTGCTTTTTTGGACTATGTGCCAGCTATACTATATAAGGCCAATAAAGAAGACGATCATAAGTCTGCTATAGAGTTGTATAATAGTCTAGATGGCTATCATGGATATAGATATATTTTACCCATAGCATTTCATCATTTGGCATTAGGACAAAGAAATAAAGCATTGAAGGCTTTACAGGATGGAAGACCTTTTGGAAAATTCGATATGAACTTCATCGTTGGAATAGATTCTATTATGCATTCATATGATGATGCCCAACAAGCAAAAAGCCAAGCAGATTCTTTGTTAAAAGAACACTGGAATCTTTTAGCAAAAAAAGATTCTACAGCCGCAATGAAATATATAATGGAGTCTGCGAAACAAGGTTGTCTTTATGCCGAAATGATTTGTGTTTTCAGAGATGCAGAGCGTAATGGAACTTCAGATCGTCAAGCATTTAGGCTAACAGAAATAGGTGAAGAAATTCCTTTTGCCTATGTTCTTCTTTCTTATCTTGCTCATAAAGAGGAACGTTTTATGTCTTTGGGGTTCCCCTTTTCTGATTATTTTGCGAATCAAGCAATTGGGAAAGGACATCCTGCTGGGAGACTGATGCTTGATGTCCCCTCCTATTATCTTGATTATATTCAAAAATCAATAAGTAATAAAGGTTTTGCTGCATATCAATATAATATAAGACAAAGAGCACTGCGCATAAACAAAAACAAACGTTTGAATATAATATATAGTTATAAAGCTGAGAAAACTATAACTGATAATAAATTAGAAGCTAAGAGTTATAACTTCTGGGATTATGTCAGTAGGGCCAACAATGTTGATTTACATGAACTAAATATGGATCCCATTGTATTTCCAGAAATATCAGATATCGAACTGCTAAATGAATTTAGTGACAAAATCATAGACAATCAGCAAGAAACACCTTTTATAAAATAATCAATTCACAATTTTATTAAAACCAGTACAATTATGAAAAAAAGTGTAATCGTGTTAGTTGTATTAATAGCAATGATGGCTTGTGGCACAAAGAGTGAAAATGCTTCTCAAAAGCAGAGTGAAGAAGAATTACGATCAGCTATAGTTGGTTCATGGTATGTGGTGACAGGAGAGAATAGGTCCATCACCGTTGATAGTACAGAAATAGCGCAAGCGAATCAAAGTGAATTTAAGGGCCTAGGAATGACTATGAGGAGAGAATTCTATAAAGATGGTCGATACTTTGAACGTGAGATTACTAAAGTAACTGCCTATGAAGATACGGCAGGACTGCTGTTATACTCTATTAAAGGGACATGGGAAATTAGTGGAGACACATTAATATTAACTTCAAGAGTGGAAGATGTTGTGCATCCTGAACATACAAGAATTACGGCGAAAAGTGGTGCAATAAGAGCAAAGGAGATTATTAAAAGGATCTCTAATGATAGTCTAATCATTCAGGATAATGTCAAAGATAAGAATGGCGTAGTTCAGGATTTAATTATGTTAAAAGAATAGACAGCGAGAAATAGCCATTCTAATAATATAGGTTATGCTAACAGCTGTTGACTGTTGTTTTGAATACACCTTGCGGATGCCTCAAAATGAACAAGAGGCGTTCGCAACGTTCTGTGCATTGAATGTGATCAGGGCTGGGATGAAGGAGGGTGTTGTTTCGAAGGAGAAAGGCTTTGGTATTACGAAGTCGTACGTTTCAAAATTGGCCACATTCATTGCTGAACACCCAGAGTTGAAGCTGGTTGATAATATGTACCTTGACAACAGCATCAAGCCAAACTGCGTCTTTTTCATCTGCATGGGGGTGCAGTTCAGTTATCATAGCGTAGCCCTCAATGAGACGCTTACTGCATTCAGCGCTTCACCACAGAACCAGCCTGTTGAATTCGATGGAATCCGAAAACAACTCATCGCTGGAGCAATGTTCATTTTGGCAAAGGAAATCCTCGACAAAAGGATTACAGACAAAGAATGGGTTGCTAACCAGGTCAGACAATTAGCTCAAAGATGACATCGGTGGGTTCTGTGACGACGTCGTCATGGGCGTAGCCCTGGGCGGATTCGTAGGCTTGGATCATGTTGTAGCCCCCGCTTCCTAAAGGGCGGGATGGACGGAAGACTTCTATCTGTGGGGCGGTGTCGCCGTCGAGGGAGAAGATGATGCAAAGCAACGAGTCATCGTCATCGTCGTGAAGCAGAAGGGTATAGGTGCCTTCCTGCCAGATGTTTTCGCAGGGAATCTGGAAAGAGAACCAGTTCCTCTTTCCGCGATATTTGCCGTATCCGCTCTGGCGGTTGACTATTGGTTGGCCATCGGCATCATACAGGTAGCAATAGAAACGGTCGAGCTTGAAGAAGGCATCTTTCCTTGCTTTGAGGTCTATTGTAAACTCTCCGTTTTTGCACCGTCGTTGTTTGTTCAGCGACAAATTCATGGAAACAGAGCAGACTTCGTTCCAGGCATTGTCAACTTCCACCTCGGGTTTCACGATGATCTTCATGTTCTGGAGCATGTCTTCCATTTCATCTGGGGAAATGGTGACTTTCTGGCCATTAGCTGCCCTGACGGTCTCCTTCTTGATGCTATTACCCTTTTTCATTACAATAGTTTTTAGTTGGGGCAAAGATAAGCATTTTTTTACAAGTAGACAACTTTTTTGCGAAGTTTCTTTCGAGAAACTTCGCTTTCCTTTCCCACACGGTGCTTTCTTTGTTACCATCGGCGGTAACTTCTAATGCGTTTCCGAAAAATCTTCCCCAAAAGTTTGGAATCATCGGAAAAAGTTCCTATCTTTGCAAACGTGAAGATATGAAGAAGATTATTACCTCACTAACCCTCCTTGTCCTTCTGGTGCTTGTGTCGTGCCAGCAGGGTGGGGGCGATGGCTCCGCGAAGAAAGCGATGCGGAACTACGAGCAGTCCGTGGAGATGCGCAAGATGATTGACGCCGCCGATTCGTACAGCGACGAGCGCTACTTTGCCTTCATCGACAGTTTGGAAGACGCGGACGTTATTCCTCCCGCTGAGGCCAACTTTCGGCGTGGTGAGCGTTATAACGATCAGGACCGCCAGAGGGCTACCATCCTGTATCTGCAGAAGGCGTTGCAGGGGACCGATTTGCGCGACTACAGCATACCCCACTATTACCAGGCGCTGATTGATATGGCCGCCGTGCAGAGCAATGTCGACAACGTGCAGGAGTGTTTGGCGGTGAGTACCCGGGGTTACGAGATGGCCAGTCTGGACACGACAGCCTTCGGTCGCGACTGGGCGAACTTGTTTTTGCAACGCATCGGCAGCTGTCAGCTGAAACTGAGGCACGACGGGGAAGCAGCCAAGACGTTTAGCCTGGTCAAGGAAAAAGCAGAAGCACTGGCTCAGGAGCATCCCGATTCAGTGAAATACCAGCGGAGTTGTCTGATTATCGCCAACAACATCATCAGTGCCTACATGAATCGCCGCGATTACGCGAACATCAATACCTGGCTCGCCATGATGGAGGAGGCGCTGGAACGCTATGCCACCACCGAGACGTCGAAGGGGAAGTACGAGAAATACCGCAGCATGCTCATCTGCAACAAAGCCATCATCCTGGCTATGACGGGGCATCGGAAGGAGGGTGAGGCCGCCTTCCAGGAATACCTGACGACCGACCGCGCCAAGACGTACTACGGCATCTACGACCAGGCGTTCTACCTGGAATGCAGCGAACAGTGGAATAAACTACTGGCCGTGCAGCTGGCTATTGACTCGATGGAGATGGGCGAGGACATCACTCCGTCGCTGGATTATCTGATAGGCAGTCCCGCCACAACCTTTAAGGCCATGTTGAAGACGGGGCGGAAGGAAGAAGCCCTGAAAAAGGCCGACGAGATCATCACGCTGTTGGACTCGGCCAGGACATGGCAGAACAAGAACGACGCCAGCGAACTGGCCGTCATCTACGAGACCCAGCAGAAGGAGGAACAGATAGCCCAGCAGAAAGCAACGCTGGCCCATCAGAAATACACGTTGGAACATCAGCGATACATCACGATGGCTATCGTTTTTGCCCTCATCCTTGTGGCCTTTGCCATCTTCAGCCTGTTCCGCTACCGTTCCGCCAAGCGACTGGCAGTAGCCCACGGCCAGCTGCAGGAAGCCTACGACCAGTTGGAAGAGACGACGACCGCCAAGGAGCGTATCGAGAGCGAGCTGCGCATTGCCCGCGATATCCAGATGTCGATGGTGCCCAGCACCTTCCCCGATATGGCCGGGCTCGACATGCATGCCGCCATGACACCAGCCCGCGAGGTGGGAGGCGACCTGTACGACTACGTCCTGGTGGACGACAAACTGTATTTCTGTGTCGGTGACGTCAGCGGCAAGGGAGTGCCCGCCTCGTTGTTCATGGCACAGACCATACGGCTGTTCCGTGCCATTGCCAAACAGAAACACTCGCCAGCGACCATCGCCACGCGCATCAACAGGGAACTGACCGAGAATAACGAGCAGGGCATGTTCGTCACGATGTTCATCGCACGACTGCACCTGACCACCGGCCATCTGGACTTCTGCAATGCCGGACACAACCCACCGGTCATACAAAGTGATAAACGAGAAGTGATCAGTGATAAACTATCCAACGCCATCACTGATCACTCATCACTGATCACTTATCACTTCTTAGAGATGCACACCAACGCCCCCATCGGTCTGTGGCCGGAACTCGATTACGAGGGCGAGGAAATCGACAGCATCAAGGGGCGTCCGCTCTTCATCTATACCGATGGTCTGAACGAGGCCGAGAACCGTCAGCAGGAACAGTTTGGCGACGACCGTCTGTTGGAAATCCTGAGGAACACCCATTTCGATTCCAGCCGTCAGGTCATAGAAACACTTCAGGCCGACGTTGAGCGCCACCGCGACGGAGCCGAGCCCAACGACGACCTGACAATGATGTGTGTAAGGGTCAGTTAATCTTTTACCCGAGGTCCTCGGGGGTGACCTCGAGGACCTCTTTGGGTGCGGCGCCGTGCTGGATGGCAGCGATGGCGCGACGGGTGTAGGCGGGGAGGATCTCACCGCGGATGTAGTGGCGGATGTCGGTGAGGGTCCACTGGCGGATGGTGCCCTGCTCGAAACGCTCTGTCAGCAGTCGACAGGCGGCATCGGTGGCTACGGGTGTGAACTGCAGACGGGCCTCTTCCACTTCCTGGAAGAACAGCAGAATGATGTCGGTGAGCGAGTAGTCCTCGACGGTCAGTCGGTTGCGCTGGGGGAAGTAGGCCTGCAACGAGGGTGCGCGCTGGAGCAGTCGGTCGATGTCGTCCTGTGTGCCGCAGAAGATGACGGAGTCGTAACAGCCCGGACAATGTGCGATGAGCTTCTTCAGGACGTACTCCCTACCGGGCTCCAGCAGTGCCCAGATGTTCCGGAACTCATACAGGCGGTCTTCCAGCACGGGCAGGTTCATGTTCAGCACGTTGTTGTAGCTGGACTGACTGCTGAACACTTCGTCGAGCTTTTCGTAGGGATTGGCCTTGGAGGGGTCGTAGAGCGTGGTGCAGTCGGCACTGTTGAACTCGCACTTGATTTGTGCGAGGTGCTTCAGCAGGGTGACGTTACGTGCGACATAGTCGTTGGACGGTGAGGCCAGCAGGAGGTTGTTGCAGAACTTCAGCACTGCATGGAAGTTGTCTGCCCGCAGGGTGTTCAGCTTGCATTCCTGCAGGCGGGTGATGAGCCAGCGTTTCCACTGCATGAGTCCCGGGGTGCGCGAGAGGTGGTACCAGTGACCGTGCTCCAACAGCACTCCCGAGAGGATGTCCTCGTCGCTGAGCGGGGCACACGGGGTGACGCTCTGTTGTGTGAAGAGGCCCTGCTCGTCGAGTTGCAGGTCGAAGCGGTGGATGGCGTCGCCATTGCGGAACAGCAGGAAATAGTGGCCTGGAATCCATACGCTGCTTTTGTTGAAGACAACAATGAACCGGTTGTCTGCTTGTTTCATCAGCTTGTCGCCCTTCTTGGCATAGTATAGCAACGAGAGCTGGTCGTTGTACAGTGAGAAGGTACAGGTGTCGGAGGGTTCCGGCGTCTGGTCGAGATCGAGGATGACGTAGGGTTTTCCTTTGAAATAGGCTAAATCGTTTCTGCCGCTATCGGGGACGGCTTTTAATATAAGTTTCATGGATGTTGTAAGAAATTAAAGGAGTTAACGAAGTTATCGAAGTTTGGAGTGCCTCAGGCACTGAAGCCCACCTTGTGGCGGGGCCTCAGTGCTGTGGCTCGGGGATTGAACTTGGCATATGCCTGAGCGACGTCGGCGACCTCGATGGTCTGATAGTCGTCGCAGGCGGTGCGAGAGATGCGGCTGGCCATAGCCGGGATGATGCCGTTGTTGACGAACTGCTCGACCCATCGGGCGTTGCTGAAGTGTTCGTCGCGCTGGGCCCATGCCTTGGCGACGGACTCGCGGAGCTGCTGTTCGGCATCGGGCGAGAGGATGTAGGCGTCGCGCTTCAGCAGGTTACAGGCAATCGCGTAGAGCTGGTCGGCATTGTAGTCCTCGAACTGATACTTGTAGGGGAAGCGTCCCATCAGTCCTTGGTTGGTGCTGAGCATGGCGTCCATCTCCTTCAGATAGCCGGCGAAGATGATCAGCATGTCGGGGTCGGGTTGCGAGAGCACGGTGAGCAGCGAGTCGATGACACGTGCGCCGAAGTCCTTGCGGTCGCTGGCACCATCGTAGAGCGTGTAGGCCTCGTCGATGAAAAGCACGTTGCCGCGGGCCTCTTCGAGGACGGCCTTCATGTTCTCCTCGGTCTCACCGATGTAACGTCCTACCAGTCGGGTGCGGTCGACGGCGATGACCTCTCCGCGCGAGAGCAGACCCAGCGAGCGGTAGATGCGTCCCAGCTTCTTGGCGACGGTGGTCTTACCCGTTCCGGGGTTGCCGGTGAAGACGCAGTGGAAGGAGACTTCCTGCGAGGTGGGCAGTCCGCGACGTCGGCGCTCAGCATAGAACTTGGTGTTGTCGGCCATCGCGTGGATGCCTTTCTTCACCTTGTCCAGACCAATCATCCGGTCGAGGTCGGCGAAACACTCTTCCGTGGTGGCCTCGGTGCTGGTAATCTGGTCGAAGCAGAGGTCGTCAATCTCGACGGCAGGCAGCTCGTCGCTCTCAATCTCGCGATAGCATCGGGCCAGATAGCGCGGCTTGACCTGATTGGTGACAAACTGTCGGATGTCAGTCAGTGTCCAGGTGGAGAGCACGCCCCGTTGCCAGCCTTCGATGAGTGCCCGTGCCAGCGCGTCCATCGCCTCGGTAGAGCAGTAGAGGAACTGGTTGCGTAGTTCGATGAAGAATGCCTGCACCAGTTCGAAGTCCTTGTAGGGCTCCTGCTCGAGTCGTCGGTCGGCGGGGAAAAACTCGTTCATCGAGGGGTACATGTTGAGCACGGCATCGATGTCCTGCTTGTAGCCGCACATCCAGAGCAGGTAGCGCTCTTCGTCGGTGCGGATCTTCTCGAGCACCTTCTTGACGATGACCTTACCGCCCGTCGAGAGCAGAGCGCCGATGTTGGTCAGACAGAAGATGCGCTTGCCCGTCATCGACATCTCCTCGAAGAGCTGCTCGTAGGGATTGTTGCGCGAGGCGTCGAAGAGCGTGCTGCAGTCGATGCGGCTGAAGTCGAAATCGCCCGCCACCATCCGATGCAGACCGTACAGCTGGTCGTCGAAGTCCTTGTTGCGTGTGGAAATCAGCAGATGACCTTTCGACGGGAGCGCCTCGCCGCTCATGGCCTTGCGGTAGTCGTTGTAGACAGCGAGCTGCCTGCTCTCGACCACAAAGCGTCGCAGCTGGGCATTGCCGGGCTTCAGGGCCATGACTTCCCATTCGTACTTCCCGGTGTCGACCAGCGACGTCAGGATGTCGTCCGTGCTGCAAATCTTGCAGGGTTCAGGCTGGCCGATGGTCGCCGTCAGCTGTGCGTCGAGTGTGAACGGCATTCGGATGAGTGAGTCATCGCTGGCGTCGCGCACATAGAGCGTGTAGCGTCCGGGCAACCACACCTGTCGGCTTAGCATCGTGGTTGTGATAACGGTAGGCGAGGGGTGATCGCACTTGCCGTAGCGCTTGGTGTTGGCCATCGGGTAGTCGCCTTCACCAAAAATGTTGAGTTGGAAACGGTCATCCGCGAAAGACGAATTCTCTTTCCCGTGGATGGTTACCACCACTTGACCGTTGACATAGAGAGAACCAGGAAGCAGAGGTTGGACGTCAATCTCCACCTTCGTGATTTCCGGCATGTAGTTGCGTTCGCCTCCGACCCGAATGGATAACTCCTCGGTGTCATTGGCGGCAAAGCCGGGGGACTCTTCTTCATCGGTATCAGCATCATCAAGGTCGTCGTCATCCTCCAGGTTGTCATCATCGTCGCTGTCGAATTCTTCGTCGATGAATTCCTGGAGCATCTTGTCAAACTCGTCTTCATTCGGCTCGTTGTCGAGCGTAAATAAATCCTTTTGCATAAAATAAGGTTGATAAAACGAATAATGAATGTGTTTTGGCATGCCCTTTGTGAAAAGGGCGCAAGAGATTACCGGGCAGTGACCCGAAGGTCGTTGCCCAGTGCGTTTCATAGAAACTTACCCGAAATTTCTATCACAAACCGAAATTGTAGCAATATGTCAAAGAACGCGCAAGCCGAACACAAAGCGAAAGCTCGCTTTCAGGCTTTGTTGAGGCGCAGCCGTTCTTCGAGGCAAAGCCTCAAAGAGCGCATGAGAGAGCAGAGAGGCGAAGCCTCAAAGAACGCGCAAGCCTAAAATAGCCGAAGCTACATCCTCAGTTAAACCGTTCGGCAACTGACAAAACGCTTGTTGATCTTAAATTGCATAAATGACTTTTGTGATAGATTATTAATTTTGCGGCGGCAAAGTTATGAAAAATCCCGATATCTTCCAAGAAAATATCGGGAAATTTTTCGGTTCTCCGTGCTTTTTAACACTTCCTCGCGTGCGAAGAAATAATAGGTACGCGCATCACTCGGCACGCTCTTTTCCTATTTGATGATGGCCACCCAGCCACCACCACTACTCAAGTGGATGGGCAGGCGGTCTGAGGCACTTACCGCCTGTCGGATGTGCTGATAATCGGTGGCCTCCTTGGTGGCGTTGATGCCGTCAGCGAAGATGTCGGCATGATGCTGTCCTGGGGCGAGGAACGACAGGTCGACGACGAGGTCGCGTGGTGTCCAGTCGGTCATGGCCGCCAGATACCAGGTGTCGCCTTTCCTGCGGGCTATGAGCGTGTATTCACCCAACTGTCCGTCGAGCGCTATGGTCTCGTCGAACGTCGTGGGAATCTGTGCGATGAAATCGGTACACTCCTGGTTCTGCATATACTTCGTAGGACTGTCGGCCAGCATCTGCAGGGGTGCCTCGAAGGTGGTGTACATCGCCATCTGGTGCACGCGGGTGCCTTGACTCATGGGGTGGCCGTTGTTGCCGAAGAAACTGTCCCTCATGGCGTTCGACATGGCTCCTGGGGTATAGTCCATGGGCCCTGCCAACATGCGCAGATAGGGTGCTGTGACATCATATCGGGGCTGGTTGTGCAGGGGGCCGTCACCCACACGCGGCTCCCACTTCGAGTTCTCCAAACCCTTCACACCCTCGAAATTGACGATGTTGGGATAGGCACGCTGTATGCCGAAAGGCTTCAGACCATGATAGTCGAGCAGCAGATGATGGCGTGCGGCACATGCGGCCAACTGGTAGGCAGAGGCGATGACCTGCTGGTCGTCGCGATCGAAGAAGTCCACCTTGAAACCCTTGATGCCCATGTCGGCATAGTGTTTCATGACCATTGACCCCCCTCCGTCTCCCCCGAGGGGGAGTGACTTAAAGCCTCCCCTTGGGGAGGTTTGGTGGGGGTCACCAATCAAGTTGCGCCAGCTGGACCACAGGATGATGCCCACGCCTTTCTGTTGGCCATAGGCAATGAGTTGTGGCAGGTCTATCTCCTCATTCAGCTCACTCATCAGCGACTCCTTGCCGCTCCATCCTTCGTCAATGATGATGTATTCCAGATGGTTCTTGGCGGCAAAGTCGATATAGTACTGATAGGTCTTGGTGTTCATGCCCGAGGGGAAGTCGACTCCCGTAATGTTCGTGTTGTTCCACCAGTCCCACGCCACCTTGCCAGGACGAATCCACGACGTGTCGCTGATGCGGCAGGCTGGTGCCAGACGCTGGGCCATATCACAATTCAGTATGTCGGCATCCTTTTCCGTAATCACCACAGCACGCCAAGGGAGTGCCTGACGACCGTCCAGTTTCGCGATGAAATCGGCTCTTTTTGTGGGCACCAGGTTCAGACGGTCGAAGCCGCCCACCTCCTGTTCAAGCGGGTAGGGGGCAAATACGGCTCTTAATTTATCACTTATCACTTCTCGTTGATCACTCCTAACGAGGAACATGCCTGGGTAGTTCTCCACGCCCGCATCCATCACGATGGCTCTCATGCCCTGTGGCAGACAAACAGCCAGTGGAGTGATGGCCAGCGAGTCGGCAAACATCTTCGAAAGGGGCTGCTCGTCGTAATACGACTCGAAGGAATAGCAGTACCGCTCGCCCCCGCGATTGTCGTTCACGTAGGGCACGAAGGCCTGATAGTCGGCATCGAAACAGTATTCCACCACTTCGTTCTTCACCACCGTCGGCTTCGTATGACCGCTGATGAGTCGATAGGCCGCACCGTCGTCGTAGGCACGCACCTCGATGGTCATCTTCTGGTTGGTATACATCATCAGCTGGCCGTAGTCGTCGCGAATGGTAGACTTGCGATAGAACGGATTCTGGAAACTGTCCCTCACCTGTTTCTTCGCCACCTTGCCCACTTTCCCAAGGCTCAGCGTCTTATTGCCCTGCTGCAATTCGATGTTGATCTCAGAGGGCATCAACACCGTCCGTCCGTCATAGGCCACCGACCACTTGACGACGTCGTCCGTCGTTACCGTTACCTTCACCTTACCGTTAGGCGAACTGACTTCATAACGCCCTGCCGATGCCCCCACGGCCATCAGCAAGCACACCATACAAACCATTAGTAGTTTTTTCATTGTTGTTTTATGAATTGATGATAATTAATTATCTGCTAACAAAACCTTTCTTGCGCCACTTTCCTGAGCGCCAGCGCTGCACAAGGATGACACCACGGATGTTCTCGTCGAGGGCAAAGCCAACCCACATGCCGATGAGTCCATATCCGAGGGGGATGCCGATGACATAACTCACTCCTACGGCAACACTCCATTGGAAGATGATACCAACGACAAAAGGGTAGACCACATCGCCAGTGGCTCTCAATGTGCTGCCTGCAAAGATGTTGGACGTACGACCGACTTCCAGGAAGATATCGACAAAAAACACCCAGACGCCCATCTTGATGATGTCCTCATTGTCGGTGAAGGCCTCGAGAATGCTTTCTCCTGCCAGAGCGAGAATGACAGAGCCGGTGAGCGTGATAATCATCGACCATCGGAAGAAGTAGTTGCCAAGGATGTAAGCTGCTTGATGGCGTTGCTGTCCTACGAGATGTCCGACGAGTATGTCGCCTCCCTGCGTGATGCTCAGACAGAACAGGTAGACAAACATAATCATATTGTGGCAGTAGGTGCGTGCTGCCAGCGCTTCGTTGCTGATCTGGTTGATGAAATAGGTGATGACCACCTGCGAGAGGCAGTACGATATATTCTCGCTCATGGCAGGGATGCCGATATAGAAGAGGTTCCTGAGTTCCTGCCAAGGCATGGGTCGGAAATATCGCAGTGGGAAGCGGGGGATGTGTACCTTGAAATGGATTGCGGCAAGCATCACCATCGCAACGGCACGACACGTGGCTGTGGAGATGGCAGCACCCTCGACACCCAGTTGCGGACAGCCCCAGTGTCCGAAGATGAGGGCGTAGTTGCCCATGATGTTAATAACGTTTACGATACCCGTCACCACCATCGGATAGACCACCTTGTCAGCACTGCGCAGCGAGGCTGAGAATGTCAGCGACAGCGCTTGGAAAAACGACAATGCCCCCGTCAGTCGCAGATACACTAGTCCGTCGCCCATCAGGTCAGGACGCAGGCCCATCACTTGTAACAGCTCTTCAGCAAAAAGATAGAGTAGGGCACTGACTACGACGCCAAGCACGAGGTTTACCGTCAGCGCTATGCCTACCACCTGCACCAAACGTTTCCTTAGTCCAGCCCCGATATACTGCGCACAGAGAATGGCTGCACCCATCGAGAAGAACTGATAGACGAGGAATACCAGCGAGATGAGCTGGTTGTCGAGTCCCACAGCAGCCACACTGTTGTCGCTATAGCGGCTCAGCATCACCGTATCGACGGCTCCCAGCATCATAACCAGAGCCATCTCAATGAGTACTGGGATGGTAAGCACTTTCAGCTGTCGTTTAAGGGATGTATCGGACATAGCAATACCGATCAATTCTCTTTAATCTGGCTGCAAATTTACGAAAAATCCTCCGTATCGCAATGATACGGAGGAATCTTTTGTGATTTATTCAGAATCCGTGTTTTCGTAAGAGACATTCTTCTTTTTCCCGATTGTTGTTTCGTAAAAACGGTTAAATTATCTCCTCTTTTTGTAGATTTTTGTTAATACATAAAGGTGTATTGCAAATTATTGTGTATATTTGCAGATGAGTCTATAATTTATTTGCCTAAAATACTACAATATACTAATCAAAAAACAGAATTAACATGAAAAAGTTTCTATTCCTGATGCTTGCCGCGACTTTTATGTGGTGCGGCAGAGCGAACGCCCAGAAGGTATTATTGCCTTACGGTCAGAACACCCAGCAGCCCTGGACGGGCAAGTATTTCTTTGCAGAGAAAGATGCTGCCGGACCCACTGACGACTGGTTTGGCAAGAGTTTCGATGATTCGTCGTGGGGCACCGTCGAGGGCCCGATTAGCAGTGTAGCAGGTTCCATAGCCTATTACAATACTGTGTGGCAAGCTGAGTACGGCACCTACTGGGTTCGCCGTCATTTCACCGTTGGCGACATCAGTCAGATTCGTGAGCTTTACTTCTATACCAGCCATGACGACGGGTGTGTAGCCTATTTGAATGGCAAACTGATTTATGAGACAGGAAATGTTTACAGCCGTTCTGTCCTGCTCTCTGACGAGGTGCGCGGCTATCTGACAGAGGGTGACAACCTGCTGGCCATCCGCGTCAGCGACACCAATGGCTCGTATGCATACCTGGACTGTGGACTTTACGGTTACTCCCTGATCAACAGTACTTTCGACAACGGCAGTGGCTGGACGGGCGCCTACGACCGTTACGGCTACGACGGCAACAACATGGGGTATCGTTACGGACAGACTTTCCGTTGCGAGCAGACCATCGAGAATGCCGCAACAGGACTTTATTGTCTGAGTGCAAACGCTTGCGGCATGGAATACTATAATGACCAGAAAACGGCTTTGGCTCACCAAAAAGACGAGTTGCCCGCCAAGTTGTTCGTTGGCACAGTCGAGAAAGCTATTCCGTCGGCCTTTACCGAGCCGTGGGATACAGATCTGGGCTACTGCTGGAATATCGATGGGAAGTTCGTGCCGTATTATGTAGATCGCACACCATGGGCTTTCAAGCGTGCCATGTATCACTGCGAGCTGTGGACTTTTGCTCAGCCCGACGCGAACGGCAAGCTCACCGTGGGTATCTATGGCAATGCCGCCAACGACATCTATCGCTGGGCAGCATGGGACAACCTGGACATCACCTACTATTCGGAAAGCGACGTCAACACGATGCTGGCCGACATGATTATCGTGTTTACCGAGCTGAACGCCAAGCCTCAGAATGCAGAGGTGAAACAGCACGCTGCTGAGCTGATTGCCGCTGGCAAGGCCGCCACAGGATATGAAGGCAAGGGTGCTGCGTTTGCCGACATCATGCAGTACGAGCCTATTGTCCGTAAGAGCATCAAGGCCTACGAAGCACTGAACGACACGCTTTCAGCCCTGAACACGAAACTGGCTGCAACGACCGCATTCACCTCGCCAGCCACGATTGCCGAGGCTACAGCGCTGAGCAACGAGGTGAAGAATGCCCACAGCAATGGCAGCTACGACAACGATGATGTGGCTGCTGCCATCAATAAGATGAACAAGATGATAGAGCGTCTGGGCTATACCTACGTCGACATCACCGTGAATGTGCCTGGTGCGATGGGTGACTCTATCCTGAGCAAGGTGGAGAACTTCGTGGATGTTGTGAGCATCAAGCTGTCAGGAACACTGAACGATGCAGATATCAACACGCTCCAGACGCGTTTGACACAGCTGAGGGAGATTGACATGACGGGCGTTAAGATGACCGTGATGCCAAACAATTTCTTCTATCAGCGTAAGCTGTTGGAAATCGTAAAGTTGCCAGTAGAGCTGACCACCATCGGAGAATATGCTTTCTATCAGTGCTACGGACTGACGCACATGGACTTCCCCGCTACGCTCACCACCATCAAATCACATGGTTTCTCTGAATGCGACAACTTGCTGGAAGTCATTCTGCCAGAGGGACTCACCACGCTGGGAGACGCCGCTTTCTACTCTTGCGATAACAACCTGTATGTGAAGCTGCCTTCAACGCTGACCGTCATTAACGGCTCAACCTTTGCTTATAACTACAAGCTTGCCCAAGTAGACTTTGCCGAAGGACTTACGCATATTTATGGCAGCGCATTCTATGATTGCTATGAATTGAACCACCTGAAGTTCCCCAATACCTTATATTATATAGGTGACAACTCATTTGCCTATAACCATGCCTTGTCGGACCTGCAACTGAACGAGGGACTCTACCAGATTGCCGACAATGCCTTCTACGATTGCGACGCACTGACGGAGGTGACGCTGCCCAGTTCGCTGGTACGTGCAGACTATTCGCCGTTCGACTACTGCGACAATCTGATGAAGGTGACCTGTCTATCCATCGAGCCGCCATACATGGTCGACCAGATTCCGTATGGCCTTGGCATGGAAGGCCGTGAGCTGTACGTTCCTGAACTGTCCATTAACGTCTATAAGCAGACTACGGGATGGGACAAGTTCCAAACCATCAAGCCGATTGACTATCTGCCCGAGAATATCGCTGTGGTCAGCAACCTCAAGCTTACCCTGCCGGAAACCATTCCTGCCGAGTATAAGCCCAACGTAACGTTGATACACGACCAAAAGGGCACCTCCTACTGGCAATACGGCAGCCTGACAGTCAATGGCGAGGGAACGCTGTCGATGTCGGACTTCTCGATGTTCTGGGATCCCAACTATCAATACGACCAATACAACCGCGTACAGAATTACTGTTCGTTGGTGAACAATTCGCATCTGCGTGCCGATCAGGTATATATCGATTTGTATAACCGCAACGACATCTGGACATTCCTCACGATGCCATTCGATGTGAAGCTGTCAGAGATTGAAACTTACAGCGAGGGTACCACGAACTGGATTGTCAGAAAGTATGACGGACAGAAGAGAGCTCAGGGCGAAGCCACTGAGACCTGGACGAAGCTGTCGGGCGACGATGTAATCAATGCTGGCGAAGGCTTTATCATTCAGGGAAGCCGATATATTGACAACAACAGGCAAGCCGGTAGCGGATTCCGCATGAAGGCCATCAACAACGCCAACAAGAACAACATCTTCAGAACGACAGACATCACCGTTGCCCTGAATGAGTATGAGAGCGAGTTTGCCCACAACCGCAGCTGGAACTTCATTGGCAACCCCTATCCCAGCTACTACGACACCCGTTTCATGGACTTCGAGGCTCCCATCACCGTATGGAACATGCGCAACAGCACCTATACGGCCTACAGTCCCGCTGACGACGCCTATATCCTGTGCCCAGGTGAGGCATTCTTCGTGCAGCGTCCCATTGCCAACGGCAACATCGTATTCAGCAAGGAAGGTCGTCAGACGGACCGCAATGCAAGAACCCTCGACGCTCAGGCAATAGGAAGAAGAGTTTCCGACAACCAGTCGGTTCGTACCATCATCAACCTGAGCATCACGAATGACAAGAGCACCGACCGTACCCGCGTCGTGCTGAACGGTCAGGCTACCATGCAGTATGAGCTCGACAAGGATGCCAGCAAGTTTGTGAGCACTGACCCGACAGTTCCTCAGATCTACACCATAGACAATGGCGTGAACTACGCCATCAACGAACGTCCGGTGGCTGACGGCAACGTGATACTGGCTACCTACGCCGGAGCAGAAGATTTCTATACCATCACCCTTGACAATGACGTGGAAGGCTGCCAGGTGGCCCTGGAAGACAAGGCCGAAGGCAAGACCGTAGTACTGACGAAAGAGGCAGGCTACACCTTCTCGTCGAAGGCAGGAACATTTGCCGACCGCTTTGTGCTCCACCTGACAGGCGGCACAACAGGCATCCAGACCATTGACAACGAGCAATCGACGATGAACAATGCTGTCTACGACCTGCAGGGGCGCAAACTGTCAACTGTCTTCGCAACGCCACACTCTCAAGGAGAGAACTCTCAACTGTCAACTGTCAAGAGAGGCATCTACATCAAGAATGGCAAGAAAATCATTTTGAACAAATAATCCATTAGAGTATGAACAGACTATTAAGCATTGCGCTCGTATGTCTGCTACAAGTATCGTTGGCCGTTGCTTCCACGTTTAACCTGACCGTGGAAGTAACCCCCGACGGTGCGGCTTCACTCAACACCAGTGGTGGAACATACGAAGAAGGAAGCAACGTCTATCTGCGAACATACGCCCACACCGGCTTTGTGTTCAAGGGATGGTATGAGGGCGAGACCCTGCTCTCGTCGACGACGAGCTTCAACTACGCCATGCCGTCACACGACGTCACGGTGCAGGCAAGATATGAATACGACCCCACCGTGCCCGGCAACCCTGCGATGCCCGACACAACAACCTACTATTTGCTGACCGCTCAGGTTTCGCCGACAGGTGCCGGTTCGCTGAATACGACCAGCGGCAAGTATGCTGCGGGAGCCAAGGTCAACATGCGCGCATATGCCAATACGGGCTTCCAGTTCGTGGGCTGGCAAAATGAAGTGGGCGAAACGGTTTCGACGGCTACTTCGTTCAACTACACGATGCCGTATCACGATTCACAGCTGACCGCATTGTTCAACTACGACCCGACGGTACCTGCCAATCCCGATTCTATGGCCACTCAATATAAGGTGACAGTAGCCTGCAAGCCCGTAGGGGGCGGTACGTTTAACACGACGAATGCTGTGGGAGCAGAAGGCAGCAATGTGCGCCTGTATGCCTATACCAACACGGGCTACCGGTTCCTGCGTTGGGAGAATGAACAAGGCGAGACGATATCAACGACGCAGAACTTCTATTATGTCATTCCGCACGGCAACTCGAAGGTCTATGGCATTTTCGAGTACGACCCCGCGCTGCCTGGCAACCCAGGCAAGAACTATTGGAATAAGGAGTTGGGCGAGGTGATTGTCGACGACTTCACGCCAGGTGGCCTTAACAGTGCTGTCTCTGCCGTCATCAGTGGCAGCGACCGCAGTGAGGTGGCTATGATTACCGTAGCAGGCACGATGAACGACAACGACTTCGGCATAGCCAACAACTACACCAACTGTACGCTGCTCGACCTGAGCCGCGTGACGGGTGTGACAGAAGTGCCGTCGTACGCCTTCGACAACACGAATCTGGAAACCGTCTATCTGCCGGCAACCATCGAGAAGATTGGCTACAGGGCATTCTATAACTGCAAGCAACTGTCGTCACTCATTGTTTATGCCATGACTCCGCCGACGCTTGACAGACAGGTTTTCACCAACGTCCCGGAAGGACTCGTGGTGTATGTTCCCGCTGCTGCCATCAGCCAGTATCAGGATGCTGACGGGTGGAAGGACTTTACCATTCTGCCCATTCAGGAGGATATCCGTAGCATCACCATTAACCTGCCGGAAGGCGTCAATGGTGCTGACTATGCGAAGATGTGGCTGGAACTGACCAACACGAAGAACGGTCAGCGCATGCACTATGTGATGACCGACCGCACGCAGTATACTTTTGCCAACATCATCCGCAATACGTCGTGGAACATCGTGCTGCGCAATGAGCGGGGCGACGTCTTCGGACAAATAGACAATGTAGAGGTGAAGGACGAGGACGTCAGCGTCACTTTTGCATCCCTGTCGAAGCCGCAGACGGTAGTCCTGACGGTGCTGACTGCTGACGGAAAGGACGTAACGGCACAGACGCAGATCTCGTGGATTGACCAAGAAGGCAACTACATGGCACAGGGAGCCACACTCGCCGGACTGCCTGCAGGCTATCAGGTGAACTACCGCGTGACGCTGTCGCAGCAATTGGCTATGGAATACGACACGCCAGAAACCACTGCATATACGTTTACGGACGGCAACAATGCTCCCGTCTGTCAGTTGCAAGCCATCAAGAAAGTGCAGATGGCAGGTAAGGTGAAAGATATGGCAACAGGACTTCCGTTAGACAATGCCGTTATCAGCGCGTCTCAGACCTTCGGCGGGAAGTACACCCAAACGCTGAGCACCAAGACCGACAAGACCGGCCAGTACTCGATAGAGGTATCCAACGTGCCTACGTCATTGGCCATTGCTGCGACGGATTATGTCAGTAAGACCATCAATTGTGATTCGCTGATGACGGGCAAGGATGTGATCTTGATGTCGGACGTGGCGCTGAGATCCATCACGGGTGCCATCATCAACCTGACCATCACGTTCAAGCCATGCGAGGGACAGAAGCACTGGTACGGCGACTATCAGAACGTGGACTACAAATTGGTGAACCAGACGAAGAATAAGACCATCAGCCAGTTCAACGTGCAGTATCCGCAGATTGTGTTGCTGGAAGAAGTCGACGATGGTGATGTGCTAAGCCTGACGGCCACCAGCCGTAACAATGCATTTATGCCCACGACGACGACAGCCACCATCAATGAACAGAAGGCGTTTGCAGAGATTGACTTGGTAGAGCTGGGTAAGATTCGCTCGACGTACCAGTCAACGGGTAATGCCTCCGTTGTAGGCTCGCTGTACGACGCAGCAGGCAAGCTGTTGAAGACGTACGACTATGAGCAGTCGTCGCTGACCATCAGCAACCTGCCCGACGGCAGCTATTCACTGCTATCGATGGGCAGCAGCCGCCTGTTCAACAGCATCTACGACTTGGCACAGCTGGCGCAGACGGGACTGGTCGAAAACGTGGACTACGTGGTGAACAAAGCAACGGTAGAGAGCGGCAAGATTACGGCCATCGACTTGGAGACGGTTCCTACACTCGACGAGAGCAAGCTTTACTACACGGGCGACAACACGTCATTCACCGTGAACAAGCCAAGCCTCGTGGCAGGTAACTACCTCACCCTGACGGGGCGCATCGACTTCAAATCAGCCTATGCTACCAGCGTCAGCAACGTGCAGATGATTATCGACCTGCCTGAGTCGTGCGAATTTGTGGAGAACTCCGTCATGGTGGGCAACTCGACCAGCAGCTACACGCTCAGCGGCAACCGCATCACCATTCCGATGGTACGATACACCGACCGTGTGCGCTTCTGCATCATCCCCACCCTCGGCGGTGAATACGCTCCCAGCGCATTCGCTCAGTTCGACCTGGACGGAGAGACCATCACGCAGCCTATTGGCTCGGCCAGCTATACGGCCAAGGACTTGTCGATTTCTGTTCCCGGAACGGTGGCCAAGACAACGATTCCCGTCAGCGGTACGGCTATCGGCACATCGAATGTCGAGATTTACGACAATGGCATGCTAATTGGTCAGACTACCTCTTTGGCGAACGGCACATGGGCTACAACGTGTGAACTGAATGAGCCGTATAACCTCTCGACACACAGCATCTATGCCAAGGTGACCACAAAGGCAGGATTGGAGCTACAGTCGGAGACAATGGAATGCATGTACGACAAGAATGCCATTCAGGTGTCGAAAGTCGTCATGTACCACGACAACCCCGAGCAGCATAAGACGTATGAGGTGGTATTCGACTTCATGAATCCCTCGGAGAAAACCAGTACCTACGTATACTACATTTACAATAAGGAATTCACCTTTACCATCGACTTCACGAACAACGACCCAGAGAAGGTGTCAAATGTCGTCCTCTTTGTGAAGACAGGAAATGATGGCAAGTGGAGAGGTCTGAAGGCCACTTATGACGAAAAGAAGCAAATGTGGGTTGCAGCTGGTCAGTTTGGTAACATGTACGACGGAAACATCCCCGTCAATGTGAAGGTCAGCTACGACATCGATTCTGAGCCGGTTGTTGATGCTGGGCAGTTTAACGACTTGTTCAACTTGAAGGATGGAATCCAAGAAGTCTTGAACGAGGAGGATGTGTTCGTAGACAACCTGATTGCCCAATACGATGCTGCCATCGCGGCTGACGATGAGGAAAAGGCCGACGAGCTGCTTCATGAGTTGATGACTGCCATGGGATATGGCGAAGTGGATCCCGACGAAGCCATGATGGACGAAACCGAGTTGCAGCAATTAAAGAGTGAGGTCCAGGAGGAAGTGGAACTGATGATGGCGGCTTTGAACAACTTCTCGAACCAGTCTATTTACCTCCAGGACGAGGTGAATAAGTACATGGAGGGAGTGACCATCGAACATGCACCCAATCTAACTCCGGAGCAACTGCTTGAGATGGGCTATGAAAAGGTAAGCAAGTCCGACGATACTTTCTACTACGTCCTCATGGACGATAGCGGCATTCATTTTGTTGACTTTGCTTCTGACGTACACATCATCATGGCAAATACTGATGCTGCGGCTATAGGCAGGAGAGCCTCAGGAGAATGGCTCGACAAGGTTCGCAATATGTGTATGACGATTGAGAGTTGGTGTACAACCATCATGGGAACATTTGACGATTGTGTCAACCGCATAGGAAAAGCAATTGCCAATAATGAAAAACTCCTGGCTGAAGCTCAAAAGGCTTTGGCCAATAAAAAGAAGCTGAACCTGAGCAAGAGCGAGGTGAAAGCACTTCAAGAGAGTATTTCAAAGTACTCCAAAGATATTAAGCATTGCAAGCACCTGAAGAAAGCCCTCAATGAGAAGGTTCGTCCGTATATTGGAAGCGGCACGAAGACAGGTAGTAAGATTGCAGGTAAAGTCTTCACGATATTCTCTCTTGCTGTCGATGCATGGGATTGTTACAAGAAACTCAGCAAGCTTTACGATATTAAAAATAACATCTTCCCGCCTTGCGAAAAAGCAGAAAAGGCAGCAGCAAGTCTGGAAAACGATGTGGACGGATGGATAGTGAAAGCAGGTGTCTACTATGTCGCCAAGTTGGGCGCTGATATTGCTGAGCTGGCTGGCTTCAGTGGAGGTCTCTTGGGTCTGATTCCTTCTGGAGGTACTTCGCTGACGGCTATCCTTGCAGCAGCTGCTGTGATGGTTGGTAATCTTGCTGCGTCATTCATCTTCGACTGGAGGTATGATGTGAATTACAAACGCTTCTGCAAAGAATACAAGGAACTGTATAAACTGTGCGACAAGGAGCCTTGTGATGGTAAGACACCATGTCCGCCAGGCAGTGAAGACGAAGAAGGCAATGGTGATGATGCCCAAGAATCGGGCAATCCTGACTCGAATCCTCAGATCGACCCCTCTGGCTATGTTTATGAAGGAGTGGCGTCCAATAGGATAGAAGGTGCTACGGCAACCGTATTCTACAAAGAGACCTACGAGGATATGTACGGCGACGTACACGAGAATATTGTGAAGTGGAATGCCGAAGAGTATGCTCAGGAGAATCCGCTCTTCACCGACGAGAATGGTATGTACCGTTGGGATGTGCCGCAGGGCCTCTGGCAGGTGAAGTTCGAGAAGGAAGGCTACGAGACGACCTATTCGGACTGGCTGCCCGTGCCTCCGCCACAGCTTGACGTGAACATCGCCATGAAGCAGAACATCCAGCCTATGATCAAGAATGCCCGTGCATTCGAGGAAGGCGTGGAAATGGAGTTCGACAAGTACATGATGCCCGAACTGCTGACTGCCGAGAACATCATAGTGATGCAGAAGGGAACACCAGTCGAGGGTACTGTTGAACTGCTGAACGAGGAAGTGTCTTACGAAGGTAAGGAGGAAACCTTTGCCTCGAAGGTACGTTTCAATGCCGCAGCGCCGTTCTCAGAGCAGGAAGTGACCCTGCTGGTGAACAACCGCGTGAAGAGCTATGCCGGCGTTCGCATGCAGGACAACTACGAGCAGGCATTCGCTGTTGAGCAGGAAATCAAGCAGATTGTCAGCGACTCGCTGAAGGTGGTCACTTATGGTGAATCCTCAACGCTCGTCGTACAGGTGCTCCCAGCTGCTGCCTCCAAGGGCAAGGTGCTGACTGTCAAGACTTCGTCGGCGATGATTCTTGGTGTGGAAACAGAGCAGGTTACCATTGGTGAAGACGGCAAGGCCGAAATCACCATCTCGGGTGAGTTGCCTGGCACTGCTGCCCTTACCTTCACCGTAGAGGGTACCGACAAGGAAGGTCTGACCATCGTCAGCGTAGAGGTTAACAAGATTGTTGCTACGCCAACAGCCAGCATTGCCTCTGGCACTGTGGTAGAGAAAGACACACAGGTAGAGCTGTCATGCGCTACGGAAGGTGCCACCATTTACTACACCCTCGATGGTTCCTGCCCCTGTGCCGACACGGATGCCCGCAAGGTTTACGACGGCACACCGATCACGATAGAGAAGAACACCGTCGTCAAGGCGATGGCTGCAGCCCCGGATATGGAAGAAAGTGCTATCGCTACCTTTGTCTATATCGTTACCAGGGGTGATGTAAACAATGACGGTGAGGTGAATGTCGGTGATATTGTGACTATCTGCAACGTCATGGCAGGTATAAGCACCATTGACCCACAGCTAGCTGATGTGAATGGGGACGGTGAGGTGAATGTCGGTGACATCGTTACAATCTGTAATATTATGGCAGGAAAGGGATGAAGAAAAATCGATCCGACTTGAACCAATACGCAGAGTAACAGGCACTGTGTGACCAATACAGAAAGGACCCGGGCAACTCATCATTGCCCGGGTTCTTCCTTTTTTGATGGATTCTTGTAACACCGTATCAGTCACCCTGTGAGGTCTGTTTGGTCGAGTATACAAAAGTCAACGTAGTTAATTTTCTGGATAATTTTTTGGGAGCGATTGCAACGCCCCCGCAACTCCTTTGGCTCCTTTACTCCTTGGAATTAGATGAGTTTGAAAGATTATTTATGGAAATCCTTTGAGTTTACGAAAATAATTATTATCTTTGCGCCAATAATACTGATAATGACAATCTAAAACGATACATTTATGAAGACTATATTCTATTCGGTCCTATTGCTCCTGGTGGGAGTTGTTCAGACCATTAGTGCGCAAGAGCCTTACGCTGCTCTGAGTGAAGACAATACGGTGCTGACGTTTTATTATGACAGCCAGAAAGCCGACCGAAACGGTATGGGTGTCGGTCCGTTTGGAAAAAAAGATCAAAGAGGATGGGATGAGATGAAATCAAGTATCACTACTGTCGTATTTGATCCGTCCTTTGCTAACAAGTCCGATCTGACAAGTACAGCTTTTTGGTTCAAAGGCATGGGCCATTTGGAAACTATCACTGGTATAGAATATCTGAAAACAGACAACGTAACTGATATGACGTCCATGTTTGCAGACTGTAGGACTCTACCCAGTATTGATTTAAGTCACTTCAATACCGAAAAAGTTGAAAGTTTCTACGAGATGTTTGAAGATTGTCTTGGGTTAACGAGCCTTGATGTAAGCCATTTCAATACGGAAAATGCAAAAAACATGAGCCTCATGTTTGTTGCATGTGGGAATATAACGAGCCTCGATTTGAGGAATTTCAGAACAGATAACGTCACTGAAATGTGGAGTATGTTCGAGGACTGCAAGAAGATTGAAAAAATCGATGTCACTAGTTTTAATACGTCCAACGTCAAGGATATGCGCTATATGTTCTCAGACTGCTTTGTCATAAAGGAACTCGATTTGAGCAATTTCAATACCCAGAGTGCAACAAACATGAAATGTATGTTTCAGGACGATTATGAACTTAAGACAATCTATGTCTCCTACGATTGGAATACCGACATGATTGAAGGCGATTACGGTAAGAGGATGTTTAATGAATGCTACAAGCTCGTTGGGGGCAATGGAACCAAATATGACGAGAACCATATTGACGAAACCTATGCCCATATTGATGGTGGCGTAAGTAATCCGGGCTATTTTACCTATAAGGAAAAGTCCTCCTCTGACATTCATTTGCTGAAAATCGGCGCTGAAAATAATACTTACTACGACCTACAGGGCCGCCCCGTCTCGCAGTTCTCGAAAGGCCTCTATATCAAGAACGGCAAGAAATACATAGTGAAATAGCTAAAACGATGCGATTATGAAGAAACTATTATTCCTTTTGGCAGTTCTGCTGACACTGACAGTAGCCGACGCCCAGCAAGTAAGTAAGCAGGAGGCATTTGCGAAGGCCCAGCAGTTTTTTAGCAAGGCTAGCCGAACTCAGATGGGGAAAGGTATGGCACCACGCAAAGCTCCTGTACTAACCCTTGCCAATAACCGCGATGAGTTTTATGTCTTCAACGACGAGGCTAATGGCGGCTACGTTGTCATCAGCGGTGAAGAGCGAATGCCCGATGTGCTCACCTATTCCCGCGACTGTCGTTTCGATGTCGACGACCTCCCCTGCAACATGCAGGCTTGGCTTGAGGACTATGCCGAACAGGTGAAGTATCTGCGTGCACACCCTGAAGCTAAGGCGACGAAGCGAACCTCTCCAGAACGAGAAAACGTAGGTCCATTGCTGACCTGCTGGTTTAGTCAAGGGAAGCCCTATAACAACAAATGTCCTGAAGTAAATGGTCAACGCTGTCCAACAGGCTGTGTCGCCACAGCAACGGCGCAAATTATGCACTACTGGCAATGGCCCAAACAGACAACCGATGTTATCCCAGGCTATACAACATCAACTTATAATATCGACATGCCTGCCCAACCTATTACCACAATTGACTGGGACAACATTCTTAGTGATTATCATTATTGGGAGGAGAACTATAATGAGACGCAAGCAGATGCCATATCCACTTTGATGTTGCTATGCGGTACAGCTTTTCATATGGATTATATTCCGGGGGGGAGCGGAGCTGATCCATTTAATGCGTCATATGTCTTATCCCAACTTTTTTGCTATGATTATTCAATTGGGGGAATATATCGTGAGAATTATAAAACAGACGAATGGGAACAGATCATTTTTGAAGAATTAAATGAAGGCCGTCCCTTACTTTATGGTGCGTGGTCAAATATTGGAGGGCATACTTTTGTCTTAGATGGTTATGAGAATGGCTATTTTCATGTTAACTGGGGTTGGGGAGGATCGGAGTCTTGGGTTTTGATGACTGGCGAAGAAGGATGGCAAGGTTTTACAATGGAACATAGAGCTGTTATTGGCATTTAGCCAGCACCAGTTGGTATACGATACGGAGTATTTGACAACGGGACAATGACATTATACTATGATAATGAGATGGCTTCTCGTCCGGGAATAGTACTAAAAATGGAAGAGTTGTCAGATTATGAAAAACAGGTATCCAAATGCGTTATTGATCCATCGTTTGCTAACATATCAATGAGAATTTTAAAAGATTTCTTCTCAGGATGGAGCAAATTAGAGTCAATAGAGGGAATAGAAAACTTGAACACCTCAAAGACAGTGGACATGGGTTTATTGTTTTGTGGCTGCTCCAAACTGAAGAGTCTTGATTGTAGTAGTTTTAAGACGGATAATGTCGAAAATATGTCTTGGATGTTTGATGGCTGTTCTGGCTTGACAAGTCTTGACGTGAGCGGATTCAAGACGGATAAGGTGAAGTATATGCAATCAATGTTCTCTAACTGTCGTAGTTTGACGAGCCTTGACGTGAGCGGTTTTAAGACGGATAACGTGACAGACATGAGTCAGATGTTCAATAATTGTCATAGTTTGACGAGCCTTGACGTGAGCGGCTTTAAGAAGGATAAGGTGACGTCCATGCCGGCTATGTTCTATAGCTGTCGTAGTTTGACGAACCTTGACGTGAGTGGATTCAAGACCGATAATGTGACGAATATGTGGGGCATGTTCTCTGGCTGTCGTGGCTTGACGAGCCTTGATGTGAGCGGGTTCAAGACGGATAATGTGACGAATATGGGTTCTATGTTCTCTAGCTGTCGTGGCTTGACGAGCCTTGACGTGAGCGGTTTCAAAACGGATAACGTGACGGACATGAGTTCTATGTTCTATGGCTGTCGTGGTTTGACGAGCCTTGATGTGAGCAACTTCAATACAGAGAACGTAAAGAACATGAATAACATGTTCTGCGATATTCCTACCCTTCATACGATTTACTGCAACGATTCGTGGAGTTGTGACTCCTCTGCTGATATGTTCAAGGGCTGTACTTCCCTGGTAGGCGCTATCAGCTATGACGACAGCAAGACAGATGTTATTTATGCTAACCCAACGACGGGATACTTCACTCCCAAAAGCCTCAATCTTGGCGACGTGACTGGTGACGGCGAGGTGACGGTAGCCGATGCAGTTAGTGTGGTGAACATCATACTCAGCAGTGGACATACGGGTGTTAAAGGGAAATGAAAATGATGAGGCGGTTATTCTTGATGGCAGCATTAAGCCTGTGCGCAATAGCATGTTTTGCACAAAAGACAACGAAAGGCGGGCGTCCGCAGCAACAGCGACAGCTGATCTATTGCAGTTGTGCCTATACGAACCACGGACTTCCTGTTGGCGAAATCAGCCACAGCTACTACGAACTGATTGCCGACAGCGGCAAGAAGCCTTGTGTGGTGTACAGTGAAAACAGAGGTGAAGGACCGGAACGGAAAACTTATGCCGTCGCAGAAAAAGACGTGACGGAACTCTACAACATGCTTCAACATCTGAAGGTCGACAGCCTCGATGGCTACAACGTCAGTGAAGACATGACCGGCGGCACGTCATACCGCATCCATGTGGAGTATGCTGATGGCAGAATGGTGACTGCCAACTGGTTTACCCACCATCCCCGTGGCGAGGCTGTCGTCGCCTACGAAGCCATTCTTCGTTTCCTGAGCAGTAAGGCCAAAACTCAGCGGAAACGCTAATGAAGAATCATTGTTGACTTGTACTGTCAACTCCCAGTGAACCTCACTCACGGAGGGGGAGTCAGGTGGCGGGTGATGGTGCGGAGAAGTTCCTGAAGCAGTTGCTGCTGGCGGTCGGACTGGTGGGCATAGTGTGCCAGGATGTCGCGCCAGATGGCAATCAGCGTGGAGGTTTTCAACTCGAAGTCCTCGGAAAGTGTTCCTTTTTAGACTCCACAAAAAGTACCGTTGGCCAGTCGGTACTGGCGCTCCAGGGTACGTCGCATTCTGTAGAAAGCGTCATCAGCTTTCTGGAGTGCCAGCCGAGTGAGCTCGTTGGCAGCAGCCTGCGGGGTTAAAAAGTCTTTTTTCATACTTTGGGGTTAGTTAATTATTCTGTATTGTGTCCTCGTGTAGGACACTTTTTTGTGGTTGTCATACTTTCTGCCGACCTTTACAGTGCCCAAGTCGACACAGGCAATCAAGTAAATAACGCAAAAAGTAAAAAGATATTGTAATAACATGAACGAACAATCTTTCAATCTGGTGAAGGATAGTCAGGCTCGCCGGCGTCAGTCTTCTGGTCCTGCCGAACAAAAGGAACCGACACAGCAGGAAATGGACGAGTTATACAGCGAACGAATCACACCCGAAACGGAGCTGCCGCCCATGCAGCCGCTATTTCGGATGTTTGATGTGCCGTGTTTCTATCGTGGGGAACTGGTGGCCGATTGTGGTAAAGCCAAAAGTGGCAAAACGACCTTCTTGTCGATTCTCATGGCTGCATGTCTCACTCAGAAAGTCTTGGCTCTGGAACGCTACACCAACCAGGCAGATTCCCCTTTACGTGTTCTCTGGATCGACACCGAGCAAAGTCAGCAATCCACGCAGGAAATTCTGAAAGAGAGAATCATCCCTCTTTCTGTGGAATCTGTGTGCGATTTAAATGATACGTTTTACGCTTTCAATTTGCGTGGCTTAGGTTTCGAGAAACGTGGAAAGATGGTCGATGTGGCCATTCGTGCCATTCAGCCCGATATTGCCATTATTGATGGTGTAAAGGACCTCATGACGGACATCAACGATGCCGTGCAGGCTACGCTCATTATGGAGAAACTCATGGCTTTGGCTAAGGAGAAGAACTGTTGCATAGTCTGTGTGCTCCATCAGAACAAGAGTGAGCAGGACCGGAATATGCGCGGTTCCATCGGAACAGAACTGACAAACAAGGCTTTCGAGGTCTTCCAGTGTGAGTGTATCGAAGAGTCGGACATGTTCAAGGTCACCCATACTTACAGTCGTAAGCAGAAGATGAAGCGTAGGCTCTACTATCGCATCAACAATGATGGTCTGCCTGAGGAGTGTTGCGACTATCAGGAAAGACCTCGTGATACCCAGGGACGATGGGTGAGTACGAGAGCTCAGCAGGAATCGGATGTCGATCTGCCACGCCTGTTTACAACAGCGATGGAAGGACGTACGCAGCGGCCTTTCAGCGAGGTGATGGCTGTTGCCCTGAAGAAGTGTGGCGTCATCGATGCCAAGGCATATTATGCTTACTTTAGCCTGGCCGAGGAGCAGGGTCTCATCCGAAAGCAAGTCCATCCAGAGACCGGCGTCACGTGGGTCGAACTGATTGACAACTCCATCCCCTTTTAATTATTTAATTAATTATTAGCCCCTATAAGGGGCTTAAATATATTAAATTATTATACGCGCGAAAATGAAACTGAAAGACATCCTTTCCCCCTCGTCCAAGGACTTTCTGAAACCCATAGAACCCATGGTTGCGGTAGAGTGCGACTCTGATTTGTGCCACGAAGTTGTTGCTAACGGCTGGCTTTCTGAGGAGCAGATGCGTCATGCTGCGGAGCGTTATCGTCTGGGTAAGAGCAAAAGTGGTAAGACCATCTATTGGATGATTGATGAAATGAATCAGGCACGTGATGGCCACCTTGGCGACGCTTGGGTATCCTCGCTGCTCAAAGCCCGCGAGCCAAAACTTCTGCGGTCGTGGCATCCCAGACATTGTCTCTTCGGTCTCCATTTATTAACTGTGTGCGAATATAAGCCAATCAGCGTGGTGGAGTCCGAGGCTTCTGCAGTCATTCTTAGCGAGCTCTTTCCTGAGAGCATCTGGATGGCATACGCCTATCCTGCCAATATGACGGTTGACTTGCTGGAGCCACTACAAGGCTGCTCGGTTAGCATCTATCCCCAAACTGATCCTCATATGGAAATCTATCTCTCGTTCCTCGATTTCGCTGACACTCTCCGCCGTGTCTATCCCTCCATAGATATCTCCATCGAGCGCATTCTAGAGGATAATGCCACCGATGAGCAGAAACAGCGTAACATCGACCTCGTCGACTTCCTCTTTGAGTCTCCCCGGATTCTGCGTGCAAACGCCTCGAATTCAGCGTAAATTCAACCCGTATTCAGCATTCATTCAAAACCGTAAGAATATACGTTATGAAAGCAATGACAAGAAAGCAATTGGCGGCTTATGCCGGGGTGGATCCCCGAACCCTGCGCAACTGGATAAAGCCCCATCGCCAGATGCTCATTAAAATGGGCATGCCCAAGGGCAAAGGTGCCCTGCCACCCAACGTTGTAGAATGGATAACCCGTCAATACTGCATCCATATCGACAAGTAACGACAAGAATCGACATGAATGGTCAGATAGCGGAAGACGCCCTTTCCGAATGTCGTAACTTTGTACATGGTTAGGGAAACTCCCTTTCTGAGTGATGATTCGGCCTTGCGCGCAGCCACATCTGACCTCTTACCTCTAACATCTTACTTCTTAATTTATGCCCGTACTCGTAAAGATTTCTCAAAACAAGAACGACAAGACGACGGCCTATGGCAAGTGGTACGGTCGCGTGGTCGCTACGAAGACCATGAGCTACCAGGAGCTGTGTAAGCACATGTCCGAGCACAACTCGGTGTATGGCGAGGACGTCTGTCTCGGTGTAGCCAACAAACTGCAGTACTGTATCCTCGAGCAGCTGCTGGAAGGCAAGAAGGTGCAGTTCGGTGAACTCGGCACATTCTACCTCTCGGTGAAGAGCACCGGTACCAGCAAGGAGGGTGACTTCAACCTCGGCAGCAACATCAACGGCCTGTTCCTCTGCTTCTCGCCCAGCCGCACCGACATCAACAACCTCTCGTCGAAGATGCTCAAGAAGAAGGCTACCTTCATGAATGTCAAGGACCTCGTGGAGTCCAAGCCTAAGACCACGAATGGGACGAATGGCACTACCAGTGGTTCCAACAGTGGAAGCGGTTCTGATAATGGTGGCTCTGGTTCCGGCAATTCTGGTTCAGGCAGCGTAACACCTACCGTGGCTGCTCCGACCATCAGCGGCACGAATCCGTTTGAGGAAACTACCTCCGTGTCTATCAGTGGTCCTGCCGGCGCCAGCATCTACTACACCCTCGATGGCAGTGTCCCATCATCGTCGAGCACGCTCTACTCTGAGCCCCTGACCCTCTCTGACACCACTACTGTGAAGGCCATTGCCATCAAGGACGGTGTGAGCAGCACTGTAACCACCAAGACCTTCGCCAAGAGTGATGGCGGTCCTGACGACCCCAGTGGCTTCGAGGAGTAGCCCTCTGCTCTCAGATTGAGTGGTGAGTGTCCGGGGGGATCAGCGATAGGACCCCCGTGAGAGCTCTGAACAGTCAACTCTCAACTATCAACTTTCAACTCCTATGTACGCGCCCTGCACTCACCTCTCATCTCTGCGAGACTCTATTTAGTAATAAAGTAAGAACAACAATTTTATTCTGTGTGAAATTATGAAATGGTCAACATTTAAGAAAGTCCTCCAAATCATTGGAACTATCATCACTACTGTCCTGGGTACCATCGCCGTCCAGAGCTGCGCTCCCCACTGGTTCTAATCTTTGTCGCTATGCCCCGAAAAATCAATCTAATCGTCATTCACTGCTCGGCGACCCGTAGCAACCAGCGCTTCACGGTCGATGATCTCCGTGCCTGTCATAATGCCCGTTTTCACGGCAAGGGCATAGGCTACCATTATTACATTGAGCGTGATGGTCAGCTCTACCAGACTCGCGACGAAGAAGAGATCGGCATGCATGCCCGACATTACAATGCCCACTCCATCGGCATCTGTTATGAAGGCGGACTGGATGAGAAAGGCCGTGATGCCGACACCCGCACTCCAGCCCAGCGTGCCGCACTCATTGCCCTGCTCCGCAGTCTGATGGTCGACTACCCTGATGCCCGTATCATGGGCCACTGTGAACTCGAAGGCGTCCACAAAGCCTGTCCCTGCTTCGAAGTGTCAGAGTACCGCGACTACTTCGCAAACCTCTAAATCTGTGTGACAGAAAACCAAAATCGCGAGGTCCTGATAAGGGTCTCGCGATTTTCGTTAATCACTCTTATCATATTACTTCCCTCTTCGTCATCTATTTCTGGAACAAATCCTCCATAGTGACTATCCTGTCGAAACGGGAAGCATATTCGTTTCTTTTTAGACCGTATGTGGTTACTAATACTGACATGACAGTTTTCCTGTTCCCGACAATCTCCTGTACACGCTCCATCCGTTCGAGGAGGGTCTTGTTGTAACTCTTGGTAACCTCGAAGTCTCCTCGCGTGAACTTCATTTCACACAGGCAAATGAAACGATCGTCCCTGTTAATAATCAGATCTATTTTTGGGCCGGTTTTGCCCGAATCGGAAACTATGTTCCAGGGAGATTCCTTTGTAATAACCCCGTCAATCCCCAAGGCGTGCTTAATCTGCCTCGTGTGGCTCCAGCACAGATCCTCGAAGGCAAACCCCATCCATGAGATGACGGAGGGCGACTTCTCATGCGTCTGCCAGTATGAAGGGGTGTCGATGTTATCTCGGACATGGTTCAGATAGAAGATACAGAACGGATCTGCCACTTTATACCTCGCAGTCGATTCGCCGAAAGGGATGTATTCCATAATCAGCCTACTTTTTTGCAACGCCGCCAAGTTCTCTGTCAAGGTGCCTCCTGAAGAGAACTTTCCTCGCTTGACGAGTTCATCGCGTGTAAAACCGATACGTTTCTTAGCGAGTGTCGTCACAATGCGCTGTAACTCATCCGGGCTTGAGAACTGGGATGTAAACAGCCGGTCGAACTCATCCTTGAGCGGCGCATTAGTGTCATAGAGGATAGCATCGATGTTTTGTGCCAGACTCAGGCCTTTCCTGAACAGGTCCAGATAGAATGGTATACCACCGAAAGCGATATAGGCCTGGCAAATATCGAACTCATCGAAATGGAGGCCGTCGGCCTTGAAGAACTCGCGACATTCATACAATGTGAATGGTGAGAGATAGATGGGTAACGTTACCCTTCCATACAAGCCACCCTTGTTGTTGATCAGTTTGTCCAGTATCCAGGATGTTGCGCTACCGCATACCACCATCTTGAAATTCTTGCGGGCAAGGCACCAATCGTTGCAGAAGTGCTCGAAGGCAGGCATGAAGTTCGACTTGGGGGTATCCATCCATGGAAGTTCATCGATGAAGATAACCTGACGCTTGCCGTTGTCTTTCTTCTCCAAGAGTTGTTCCAGCATATAAAAAGCCTCCTGCCAACTGGTCGGGACATGCTCATTGCTATCCAGGCCATACGTCCGCATGGAAAAATAGAACTCCTGAAGTTGTAGTTTCAGTATGTTCTTTTTCCTCTTCTTTGTTGCATCATCCACAGGGGATACGGCTGTGTGCTTAAAGATGAACTTGCCCTCAAAGAACTCATTGATAAGAAATGTCTTACCAACTCTTCTCCTGCCATAAACAGCAATCAGTTGTGCCCTGTCTTTATCCATGGCCGATTGCAGTTTCTCGAATTCATTTTTGCGTCCTATCATAACCGATATTGTTTATTTTCAGCCGCAAAGATAATAAAAACTATTTGTTTGGCCAAATATTTTTGCAATAATCAGCCAAACGGAATGAAATAATAATCATTTTGGCTAAGTATCCTCTTCGCAAACCTCTAAATCTGTACAATCCGTGCGATTCGTGTTCGTTTAAATCTTGGGGGTTTTTTATTTTCGAACGATAGAAAACGATGCGTTTTGCTATTCTAACAGATTATCCCAACGCATGGATTTATAGCGTATACCACCCATGCGGGTGAAGTCATCAATGCCGATGAGGTAGTCGTAATTAGTGAGCATACGTGTTGGCCTCCCTTCCGACTGGGCTGTGAGTCGCTCCCTGCGGTCAAGCAGCAAACGTCCCCAACGATCGGGGAAAGAATCCTTGACGAAGCCGAATACATTGTCATTACCACGAGGATGCTGCAACGAAGGAACATTCATCAGATCACCGCTCAGCAGAATGCCGCCATACTGTTTCAGCCATTCGCGCGAATACTCAAAGACAAAGTGGTCCTTGCCACGAACATATTCGTAGCCTAACGTCCCTATCTCCTGGGCATCAGAGAGGAAGTCAAAATCTGCGTAAACCGTAATCTTTTTCATTTCCTCAATAGTTCTGCATCCTGAAGCTGTCTGCCAAGAGCGTCATCGGCAGCAAGCAAGGTAATGTCGTTTTCCAGATTAAGCGCAAAGAGTACGCGTGCATAAATACCCATGGAAACCGTTGGGTCGCCATGTTCCACCTTAGAGACAGTCAGTCGTGTCACCGTAGCTCTGTCTGCTATGTCCTGCATGGACAGATGCCTGCGCTTGCGTGCCAGCATAATCTGTTCGCCCATGATCTGCAGGTTCTGACTTAATGTCCTTGGCATCGTCTTACCAAATGTATTCTTTCCCATAATTGTACTTTATTGGGTGCAAAAATAAGAAAAAATGTTTAACATAACAAACATTTTGAAGAAAATCTGCATTCTGCCCCTTGTTTTTGATTCATTTTGCCCCGTGGCACAATCTTTTCGCTCGAAAATGAAAATAAACATTAATTTATTTTGCATTTTGCTCGCTTATTCGTACCTTCGCAGACGGAATACTGAAAACTTAAAACAAGCAATATGAAGAAATGCTTATTGTTACTATTCCTGGCGGTGACCTTAGGGGCTGAGGCGCAGACGGAACAGCGGGACACGACGCGGACCATGCAGGTGGGTTACTTCAGCGGTAACCAGAACACACTGGCGGGTGCTGTGGACAAGGTGACGGAGGAACGCATGAACAAGGGTCTGGTGACCTCGTCGCTGGACGCACTGACGGGTCAGGCGGCTGGTGTGCAGGTGCAGACGGGCGGCAACCAGGAGGCGATGGTGAGTGCGGTGCGCGTCAGGGGTACTACATCGCTGACGGGCGGTAACGACCCGTTGGTGATTATTGACGGTGTGACGTCGGATCTGGCTACGCTGTCGACAATATACCCTGCGGACATCGAGAGTTTCACGATTCTGAAGGATGCCTCGGAGACGGCGCAGTATGGTAGTCGTGGTGCAGCGGGTGTCATCGAGGTGGCCACGAAGAAGGGCCGACAGTCGCAGTTTCATATCTCGTATGACGGTACGGTGGGTTTCGAGAGCATCTACAAGCGGCTGGAGATGCTGAATGCCAGTCAGTTTCGCAGTGCCGCCCAGCAGTTGGGCGTGAGCATCATCGACAAGGGCTACGACACCGACTTTACGAAGTCGCCCACGCGTACGGGATTCATCCACAACCACCATATTGCCTTTGGCGGTGGTACGGAGACGGCCAACTACCGTGCATCGGTGGGTATTCAGGACCATAAGACGGTGATTAAGAACAACCGTCTGCGCAACTATATTGCCAAGCTGGATTTGACGCAGCGGGCCTTCGACAATTATGTGACCTTCGACCTGGGCATACTGGGTTCGTTGCAGAAGTTCGACTACATCCCGTTCCAACAGAAGCTGCTCTACTCGGCAGCGACCTTCAACCCCACGTTCCCTGACGGTGCGAATGCCGATGGCAGTTTTAACCAGGTGACGGAGGCGCTGTGGATCAATAACCCCAATTCGCTGCTGAAGATGGTGGACGACGAGAACAACGGACACTTCAACGTGCACGTGAAGGCGACGGCCAATCTGGGCTACGGACTGACGCTGACGGCGTTCGGATCGTACTCGTATAACAGCATCGACAATGGGCACTACTATCCGACCATCGTGTGGAGTCATGGCGAGGCTTATAGGCGCCATACCAAGAGTGAGGAGTATCTGGGCAACGCGTCGGTGAACTGGCAGCGGGACTTCGGACGTCATCACCTAGACCTGCTGGGACTGGTGGAGGCATCGAACGAAACTCGCAAGGGATTCTACGTCACGGCGTCGAACTTTTCGACCGATGCCTACGGCTATAACAACCTGTCGGCAGGTGCCGTGAGACTGTGGGAAGGCACGAATTCATTCTATACGGACAACCATATGGCGTCGTTTCTGTTCCGAGCGCAATACACTTACGATGGCCGCTATACGCTGACGGTGAATGCCCGTACCGACGGCTCATCGAAGGTGGGTGAAAACAACCGCTGGGGTTTCTTCCCCTCAGTGAGCGGTGCGTGGAACATCAGCGACGAGGCGTGGATGAAGCAGTTCGGATGGCTGAACAAGCTGAAGCTGCGTGTGGGTTACGGCAAGAGCGGTAACCTGGGTGGTATCGACTCGTACATGTCGCGACAGTTGGTGCAGCCCAATGGTGTGGTGAGCGTTGGCGGTACCCCTGTCACTACGCTGGGCATCATCCGTAATGCCAACCCCGACCTGCGCTGGGAGATCAAGAAGACGTTCAACGTGGGTGTGGACATGGCCTTCTGGAACAACCGCATCGTGTTGACGGCCGACTTCTATACCTCGCGGACCAGCGACATGCTGTATGTCTACGATGTCAGTGTGCCGCCATTCCCTTATGCCAAGCTGCTGGCCAATCTGGGTAAGATGCGCAATCACGGTTTTGAGTTCGGATTCGGCATCACTCCTATCCGGCAGAAGGACATGGAGCTGAACATCAACATGAACTGGACCTTTGAGCGCAATAAGCTGGTGACGCTGAACGGCGACTATAACGGGCAGCATCTGACGGCTCCCGACCTGATGGGCATCAGTTATCTCTATGGAGCGGGCTACCACGGTGCCAGTGATGTGTGTTTCCAAATGGTAGGACAGCCGCTGGGCGTATTCTACTTGCCCCACTTCCTGGGTTTCAGAGAGAATGCCAACGGTGGCAAGGAGTATATGGTGTCGGAGGAGAAATACATCTGCGGACAGGCCACTCCGAAGGCCATGATGGGTTCGAACATCGCCTTCCGCTATCGCCAGTGGGACGTGACGGTGCAGATGAACGGTGCCTTCGGACATAAGGTGTACAATGGTACGTCGCTGGCCTATATGAACATGCTGTCGCTGCCCAACTACAACGTGATGCAGGGAGCCCCCGAGATGAATATCCAGGATCAGGACATCAGCGACTACTGGCTGGAGTCGGGCGACTACGTGAACATTGACTATATCACCGTGGGTTGGAACATTCCGATAAAATCGCGCTATGTGAAGAACCTGCGTGTGTCGTGCTCAGTGAATAATGTGGCGACCATCACGAGCTATTCCGGACTGACGCCGATTATTAACTCGACGGTTATGGATTCCACGCTGGGTGTCGATGACAAGCGCACGATTCCTGTCTATCGGTCCTACTCCGTCGGAATGAACATACAGTTCTAAATGAGAAATGAGAAGTGAGAAATTAGGAATTAGAAATTAGAAATTATGATTAGCAAGATAAACAGGAGAAGACCGCAGGGGGTATTATTTCTTATTCTTTATTTTTTATTTTCTGTGATGTTGACGGCGTGTTCGCTGGATGAGCATCCGCGTGACCAGATAGCTGAAGAGGAGGCGTACACCAGCGCTGATGCCTTGTTTCGCAATACCGTTGCCACTCTGTATAACTACATAGGCGGTTATCAGGACGGACAGGGTCTGCAAGGCACGTGTCGAGGTGTGTACGACCTGCAGACGTTCGGTTCGGACGAGGCCATGCTGCCCACACGTGGCGGTGACTGGTTTGACGGAGGATTGTGGCAGGCGATGTACAAACACTCGTGGGCAGCGGGTCACGACCTGCCCAAGAATGCGTGGCTGTATCTGTATAAGGTCATCACGCTGTGCAACCGTTCGTTAGAGACGCTGGATGCCAACCGGGAACTGGCCGGCGAGCGGTATGAATGGTGGACTGCGGAGGTGCGTGCCCTGAGAGCCATGTATTACTGGTATCTTATAGACTTGTTCGGTGATGTGCCGTTGGTGACCTCCACGTCGACGGAAATGAATGAGGTGAAGCGCAATCCCCGTGCCGAGGTGTTCCGCTTCTGCATCAGTGAACTGGAGGGAGCCATCGACCATCTCGGTCCCTTCAACAGTGTCAGAGAGGGTGACTACTACGGTCGCATCACCATTCCTGTGGCGTATTTCGTGCTGGCCAAACTGTTGCTCAACAGTGCCGTCTATACGGGGTCACAAGATGTGGCAGAATACTACCGCAAGTGCGTGGAATACTGTAACAAGCTGGAGTACTGGGGATTCGAACTGGAGGAGTATATGGGCAACAATTTCGTGGTATATAACCAGTATTCGAAGGAGAACATCTTCGTGATACCGATGGACAAGAACCTCTACTCGAACCAGATGCAGAACCTGTATCGCTCGTACCACTACCGTCATGCGGCTGCCTATGGCTTTACGGGCGAGAACGGTACGTGTGCCACGCTGAAGACGCTGTCGGTATTTGGTTATCCGCATCATCTCGATCCCCGATTCGAGGTCACTTTCTATTACGATACCGTCTACGATCTGAACTATAACGTGGTGTTAGACCGTACGGGGAAGCCGTTGGTGTATTATCCTTTAGAGGTGCAGCTGGACCTGAGCGGTTCGCCGTATGTCGAGACCGCTGGTGCCCGCATGAAGAAATATGCCGTCGATAAGAATGCCCCCAAGGACGGTAAGCTGATGGACAACGACATCGTGCTGTTCCGTTTTGCCGATGTGCTGCTGATGCGTGCCGAGGCTAAGGTCAGGCTGGGTGAGAGTGGACAGGAGGACATGAACCGGGTGCGTCAGCGCTCGTTTGCCGAGCTGCGTCAGTGTACGCTGGAGAACCTGTTGGACGAGCGCATGCTGGAGTTGTGTTGGGAGGGCTGGCGCCGTCAGGATCTCATTCGTTTCGGGCGGTATAAGTCGCTCTACGACGGACCGGATGCCGTCGATGAGCGTGACGGACATACCTGCCTGTATCCCATTCCTGCCGATGTGAGAGCGCTGAACCATAATCTGGAGCAGAACCCAGGGTACTAAAAATTTAAAAATGTAAAAATTGGCGTTTTTCTTTGACATTTTCTGATTTTTTGTTATCTTTGCAGAAAATATTGCTACGATGAGGCGGATAAGGTCTTGGATGCTGGTAGGAATGATGTGCTGTTGGGGGGCTGTCAGCATGAGGGCTCAGACGGTGGCTGACGAGTTGCGCGACGACGTGCGACGTGCGGCAGGCATGCACTATGCACTGATGCTACAGGATCTGCAAGACACCCCTCCACCTGCAGAGAAACGCCCTTTCTACATCAATCACTACGGCTGTCCGTCGGCCTACTATCTGGAGCGCCATGAATTCTATGACGATCCCTATCGTACGTTGTCGCGTGCAGACAGCTTGGGAAAGTTGACCGAGATGGGTCAGAAGGCTTTGCAGAAGGTGGCTCAGCTGCGAAACGAAGCCAATCACCGTACGGGAGAGTTGACGACGGTGGGCAAGCGGCAGGCCAGGGAACTGGTACGCCTGCTGACACAGCGGCTGCCCGAGATGATTACAGACCAGACCTATGTCGACATGCGTTCTGTTGTGCAGAACCATTGCTTGCTGACGATGGGTGAGGCCGTTGTGCAAATGTCGATAGCGCACCATCCCCTGTTCATCAATATCGGAGCCTCGCATCGTTCGCAGAACTGGATGAATCCGCAGGACAAGCGTCTGGAGGCCTTGCGTGACGATTCCACGGCCATGGCCCGTTATGACGAATTCGCTGCGCGCTGGGCACCAGACAATACGCATCTGATGGCCACGCTGTTCAATGATGCGGAGTATGCCAAGAGCGTTGATGCCGCAGCGTTGAGCAGGCAACTGTTCGACCTGGCAGGCAGCACGCAGTATACTGAGGAGTTCTCTCTTAGAGAGTGTGGCGTTGCGAAGAGGAGTAAGGAAATGGGGAGTAAGGAGACAGGTATGTCGCTCTTCGACGTGTTTGAACCAGAGGATATCCATCGCCACTGGATGCGACGCAATGCGTGGGCTTATATACGCTATGGCGGCTGTACGCTGAATGGCGGACACCAGCCCTACATACAGCGTAAGCCCTTGTGGAACCTGATACATCAGTGTGACAGCGTGATGGCTCTCGACTTTCCTGTGGTGCACCTGCGCTATACGCACGAGAGTACGGTGATGTCGCTGATTTGTCTGCTGGAGCTGAACGGATTCGGTTTGCGGACGGACAACCTCGACTCGCTCGAAGCATGGGGATGGGTGGATTATCGCATCGCACCACTCGGAGGCAGCATGATGATGATTCACTACCGGACGGACAAGAACGATCCAGACCCCCTGGTGCGTGTGCTGCTGAACGGTCGGGAGGCGCAGCTGCCTATCCCGTCGGATGTGGCACCCTACTACCATTGGCAGGATGTGAAACGCTATTATTTACGTAAACTGTACGCTTATGCAAGGGAGTGGGATGAGGAGTAAGAGTAAAAGAGTAAAAGGTAAAAAACGGATGGCGATGAGTTTGTTTAAAGATAATAAGGTGCTGATATGGTTGAAAGGTATTTTACCTTTTTACCTTTTTACCCTTTTACCTTTAACAACGCGGGGACAGGTGGTGCTCGACATCATCCGGGAGAGTCCGGGCTTTTCTTCATGCAACTACGATGTCTATCCAGACAGTGTTCCTGACAATCTGACTGCTGCACCTCGTGGTAAGAAGCCTTTCTATATCTCGCACTACGGACGTCACGGCTCGCGATATATCAACAGACGATCGGGCTATGACATTCCTTATAAGATGATTGTGCAGGCCAATGGCGTAGACGAGCTGACGATGATGGGCAAGCGGGTGCTCAAGGAGATGAATTTCATTCTGGACGACTCGGAAAACCGATGGGGTGACCTGACGGCAAAGGGAAAAATACAGCAGTTGCAGATAGCACGTCGCATGATAAACCGGTTTCCTGAGGTCTTTGCCGACTCGGCTCATGTGTCGGCAATCAGTACCGTCGTACCGCGTTGTATTATGTCGATGGAGTCATTCCTGATAGGGTTGAGCCAGCAGAACCCACAACTGAATATGACGATGGATGCCTCGAAGCGCACGCAGGGATACATGAACTATCAAGACCCCCTGTTGCGCGTCGGCAAGCTGACTCCCGAGGCACAGAAAGCCTACGATGCCTATATTGCCAGCCGTGTGGGAAACAGTCGACTGATGGAGATGCTGTTCAAGAACCCCGATCTGGTGAAGGAACTGGTGGACGAGACCTTCTTCAGCTATTACCTGATGAAGATGGGACTCTTCCAGCTGAACACACACTTGAATAAGGAGACCTTCATCACTGACCTGTTTACGGCTGAGGACCTCTACCGCATGTGGCAGATTGACAATGTGCTGTGGTATGTACGCTACGGATTCTGTCCGTTGAATGGAGGCGACTATCCCTACACCCAGCGTCACCTGTTGCGACAAATGATAGCCGATGCAGACAGTTGCCTGCGTCTGGACCGCCCTGGAGCGCAGCTGCGCTTCGGACACGAGACGGTGCTGCTGCCGCTGGTGTGTCTGCTGGGCATCAATGGTTACGACTTGCAGACCAGCAATCTTGAAGAAATCGAGGCACGTGGCTGGTGGAGTTCGAGTGTGTTCCCCATGGGGTCGAATGTGCAGTTCATCTTCTATCGCCGCAATCCCCAGGACAAAGACGTGCTCTTCAAGGTGCTGCTGAACGAACAGGAAGCCCGACTGCCCATCCGGACAGACTGTGCCCCCTATTACCACTGGCGCGACTTCCGACGTTACTACCTCAGGAAGCTGGACCAGTACGAGAAACGCAGAAACCGTTAACTGTCAATTGTCAACTGTCAACTATCAACTGTCAACTCTACAAGTATTCCATCAGCACATCCCACACAGCAATGATGTGGCACAGGCTTCCTGCCAGCACAAAGAAGTGGAACACGGAGTGCATGTATTTCTTCTTATTCAGTGAATAGAACACCGCTCCCGTGATGTAGCACACGCCCTCGGCGACAATCCAGATGAAGGCAGCCGTCGACACCGAGTCTATCAGTGGTTTGAAGGCCACGAGCACACTCAGTCCCATTCCAATAAAACAAAAAGTCTCGATGTTCGAGTGTTCTTTCAGTCGGGCAAAACTCACGATAGTGCCGGCAATGGCACACAGCCACACAAACGAAAACAGCGACCAGCCCCAATAACCCTGTGTGCGCAATGCCACCAGCGTCAGTGGGGAGTACGAGCCTGCTATGTGCCAATAGATGGCGGCATGGTCCCAATGGCGCAAGCGCTCCTTCCATTTCGAACGGGGTCCCACCAGTCCCTGTCCACGTCTGCGCTCGTAGATGGGCAGTGCATGATAGACGGTCGACGCCACATAGCTGGCCAGCATGCCAAACAGATAGAGGCACACGCCCAGACGCGCCCAGGGATTCTCACCCCGGAACGCCATCCACAGGAATACAATGCCAAAGGCGACACCCATGATGATGCCTCCTGCGTGGCTCCACGCATTCCACAGCTCTTCCTTATGCGTATATCTGATGGGCATAAATGCACTTTTTTGCGTTCAGCGTGCAAAATTACGAAATAATTCTTAATTCTTAATTCTTAATTCTTAATTTATTTGTACCTTTGCCCTCAAAAGAGAAAAAAGTGATGACACAAGAAGAAAAGACCCTTTTGGAAGAGCGCATCGTCGACGTGCTGAAAACCGTCTACGACCCCGAGATCCCTGTCAACATTTACGACTTGGGCATGATTTACAAAATCGACGTGCAAGACGACAGCAGCGTCGAGCTGGAGATGACTTTTACGGCCCCGAACTGTCCTGCTGCCGACTTCATCCTGGAGGATGTACGCACAAAGGTCGAGTCTGTCGACGGCATCGCCTCAGCGAATGTCAACCTCGTCTTCGAACCCGCCTGGGACCAAAGCATGATGAGTGAAGAAGCCCGCGTCGAACTCGGGTTTGACTAATCATAAAGTTCAAAGGTCAATGTTCAAAGTTCAAAGGCTATGAAGAACGTTTATTTCCTTTCCGATGCCCACTTAGGGTCGCTGGCTATTCCGCATCAGAGACAGCAGGAACGACGACTGGTGCGTTTTCTCGACAGCATCAAGGAGAAAGCTGCCGCTGTCTATCTGTTGGGCGACATGTTCGACTTCTGGTACGAATACAAATACGTCGTCCCCAAGGGCTTTACCCGCTTTCTGGGCAAGTTGTCGGAATTGACCGACATGGGTGTTGAGGTGCATTACTTCACAGGCAATCACGACATCTGGGCCTACGACTATCTGGAGAAGGAGTGTGGCGTCATCCTGCATAAGAAGGAAGAGACCACCGAAATCTACGGCCATGAATTCTTCCTGGCTCATGGCGACGGCATGGGCGACCCCAACAAGTCGTTCAAACTCATTCGCGCCATCTTCCACTCTCCGTTCTGCCAGTGGCTCTTCTCGGGACTACATCCACGCTGGGGCATCAGTTTCGGACTCACCTGGGCGCGTCACAGCTATATCAAGCACAAGGAAAAGGACGAACCTCAATATATGGGTGAGGAGCGCGAACACTTGGTACTCTTTGCCAAGGATTATATCGAGAGCCATCCCAATATCGACTACTTCATCTTCGGACATCGTCACATCGAACTCGACATCAAGCTCGCACGCCATACGCGCCTGATGATTCTGGGCGACTGGATCTCGCAGTTCACCTATGCCGTTTACGACGGAGAGCACATGTTCCTGGAAGAATATGTCGAGGGCGAGAGCCGACCTTAATAGTTCTTTGACCTAAAGGTACAAAGCGTTTCAAGAAACGATTAGATAGTTTAGAGTTTAGGGGTGAGAGAGAACTCGCAGCCGCAGTACTGTTGGTTGTAAAAATCGTATTCTTTCAATAGTTGGTTGCGGCGTTCGTAGAGACCGCCCTTGCGCCAGTTTTGTGCCCAGAATTCCGTATCGGGCACAGTGGCTTGTGCCTCGAGTCCGGCAGCCGTGATTTGCTCGATGCTCTTCCAACGGGAAGAGGCGAGGGTAGTGGTAAAGAATCGCAAGCCCTGTCGGCGGGCTTCACGGGCTGCTGCTGTCAGGCGAAGGCGGAAACAGAGTGCACAGCGGCTGCCCCGTTCTGGTTCACACTCCAATCCATGTACTTCACCGAGCCACGCTTCGTGGTCGTAGTCGCCATCAATCCAGCGGACGCCCAAGGAGTCTGCATGACGTTTGCTTTCGTTCTTGCGGATGTCGTATTCCTCGCGGGGGTAGATGTTGGGGTTATAATAGAATATGGTGGGGCGGACGCCGTTTTGCAGCATCCACTCTACGATGGCTGATGAACAAGGAGCGCAGCAAGCGTGCAACAGCACCTCGTGCGCTCCTTGTGGTATGATAATAGCGGGTTGTTTCAACTGTCAACTTTCAACTATCAACTGTCAACTTTCTAATCGTTTCTTGAAACGCTTTGTACCTTTAGGTCAAAGAACTTACTTCACGTACTCTGCAAAGTCCGTCAACTTCATGTCACCCTTACGAGCCAGCGTGTCGTGCATAGCGAAAGCTGCAGGCAGGTTGTGACGGGTCTGACCCATCTTGGCAATCTTCAGGTAGTCCCACAGCAGCTGCTTGTAGTCGGGATGTGCACAGTTCTCGATGATGCACTCTGCACGCTGGATGGGACCCTTGCCACGCAGGTCGGCGATACCCTGCTCCGTGACGATGATGTTCACATCGTGCTCCGAGCTGTCCTGATGAGAAACGAAAGGTACGATCGAAGAAATCACGCCACCCTTAGCCACAGAAGGACACGTGAAGATAGAGAGGTATGCGTTGCGGATGAAGTCACCCGAACCTCCGATACCATTCATCATCTTCACACCGCTGATGTGCGTTGAGTTCACGTTACCATAGAGGTCGGCCTCGATGGCGGTGTTGATAGCAATGACACCTAATCGGCGGATGATCTCAGGCGAATTCGAGATCTCGCTCTGACGCAGCGTCAGGTGGTTCTTGAAGTAGTCCATATTGTCGTAGACCTGCATCAGACACTCATTAGAAACGGTCAGCGAGCAAGCTGAAGCATCCTTTACACGACCATTGAGCATCATTGCAACGACGCTGTCCTGCAGCACCTCAGTATAGATGTTGAAGTCGGGCACGTGCTTGTCCTGTCCCAGGGCACCGAGGATGGCGTTAGCGGTGGAACCCACACCACTCTGCAGGGGCAGGAACTCCTTGGGGATACGGCCCTTATGCATTTCCTCGACCAGGAACTCTGCGGTCAGGAAACCAATCTTATCCGTTACAGGATCGCTGTCCTTGAAGGCACGGGCCTCGTCGGGGATGTTACACTCTACAACACCTACAACCTTCTCCTTGGGAATCGAAACATAGGGCTGTCCGATGCGGTCGCCTACGTGTTCGATGGGGATAGCCTTGCGGTAAGGAGGATCCAGCGGCTCATAGACGTCGTGGATATACTTTGCATTGGGGTTATGGAACGAGTTCAGCTCCAGGATGACGTGCTTGGCCAGACGGGCAGCTGTCGGAGAGATACCACCGGCAGCAGTCAGATAGACGTGATAGTCGTTGCCCACCTCTTCAATGTCGCATACCTCGAGGATAGCCCAGTCCAACGGACCATAGAAACCATAGCGCAACTCCTGTGCCATGTGACTCAGGTGCAGGTCGTTGTAGGGAATCTCACCCATATTGACGTGCTTACGGAAATCGGGGTTCGTGGTGTAAGGAGCACGATAGAGGATAGCCTGTGCGTTAGCCAGGTCACCATCGGTGCTCTGTCCCGTGGAGGCACCTGTGAAGATAGCCACCTTGAACTCACGGCCGGCCTCGTGCTCAGCCACAGCAATCTTTGCTAACTCTTTGGTCGTTGCCTTGGCCACACCAGCAGGTGTAAAGCCACTCATGGCGATGTGCTCACCATTCTTAATCAGCGCCGCAGCCTCTGCGGCAGTCATACGTGTATAAGCCATTTTATTTACTATTTGACGATTTACTATTTACGATTTGCAAATTTGCCTGCAAAGTTACGAAAAACGAGCGAAATACCAAAGGAAAACAAGTTTTTCTTTATTATTCGTTAATCTGAGCTGCCGTCCTGAGGATGTCAGGAATGTCTACGCCCATCATCAGGAGCAGGGTCGCCACGGGGTAGTCTTCATTGCCCAAGAGGGTAGAATGAATCATGATGGTGGGGTAGTAACGGTTGGTGTTGGAGTTATACTGTGTATCCATATAGAGCTCGCCTGCCGGAATACCGGCAAGTAACAAATTCAGCGTCAGGTTGTTGTTGAAACTCTCAACCAGACTCTTGCACTCCTGTTCTGTGGTTCCTTCCTCCATGCACTTGGCTATCTGTACGCCATGAACCACCAGATAGTTCACGTTGTTCGTCGTACCCACAAAAGTCAGCATATTATCCATAGCCGTTACCGTGAAATCGGCGCGCACATTCACGTCGTGCTTGATGAGTTTCCAAAGATCGGCATCGTCTTCCAGTTTGGCGCTCATCGTCAGCAACGGAGCCTCTTCGCCAACCTTATTATAACTGAGGTCGAGTGTCCGGCTGTGCATACTATTCTTGTCGTAAGTCAGGTTAATCTCGTAGTCACGATAGTACATCTGACCGGTATAGAAGATATCCTTGATGAGAATGGGGAGCCACACGGGACGGTTGTTCTCAGAACCAGACTGTATCTTCAGCACTTGTTCTCCGTCCTTGAAGATAAAGAACTCGCTGGCTTTTTTGACAACCACCTTCGTCTTGAAACCTCTGAACTGTATCGTAACCTCTTTGTCAATGAGGCCTTTCACCGTATAGAGGCTGCCGTCTTTGGCTGTATAGTCTACCTCTCCTTTCTTGGTAGAGTTCAAACCAAACCAGGAAGAGTCGCTCTCGCCCTCGTCGCCCAATATCACTGACAGGTCCCATGCCAGCTGCAAAACGCTGTTGAATGCATGGAACGAGAAACGGTGGCCCAATGCCAGAGAACGCGTAGTAGCCTGATCGGTCTGCAGTAGTGTCAGCAACGACGACAGCTTGGTCTCAAATTCGTTACGCACGCCATTGGCTTCAGCGCGGGTCGTCGACGGAACAACGGTTGCCAGAGGTGCCAACTCGTGAAAGTTCAGATCAGCCATGTTGTTGTTGATGGTGTTGGCCGCTTCCATCAGTGGACTTTCTGGCAGCGTCTTTTCGGAATTGCCTGCCGCGTCGTCATCCTTGCTGCAACCAGACCATACCATGAGCCCTGCTGTCAGCAGTAGCAGCGGAAATAAGGATTTCATAGTTTTCTTCATATCGCTATAATTTTTGGTGCAAAGTTAATCATTTCTCACGAAAAACTCGTATCTTTGCACCCAAAATTACAAAAAGTATGGAATCAAAGCTGGTTATTTATAATACGTTAACGCGCCAGAAGGAGCGTTTCGAGCCGTTGCACGCCCCCAATGTGGGCATGTATGTCTGTGGTCCTACCGTCTATGGCGATCCCCATCTGGGACATGCCCGTCCCGCTATTACCTTCGACCTGCTGTTCCGCTATCTGAAACACCTGGGCTACAAGGTGCGTTATGTTCGCAACATCACCGATGTGGGTCATTTGGAGCATGATGCCGACGAGGGCGAGGATAAAATTGCCAAGAAAGCCCGCTTGGAGCAGTTGGAACCCATGGAGATAGCACAGTACTACACCAATCGCTACCATCAGTATATGGATGCGCTGAACGTGTTGCGCCCCTCTATCGAGCCTCATGCTACAGGTCACATCATCGAACAGCAACAGCTGGTTCAACAGATTCTTGACAACGGCTTTGCCTATGAATCGAATGGCTCGATCTATTTCGACATCGAGGCTTATAACAAGAAATTCAAGTACGGCATACTCTCAGGTCGCTCGCTGGAGAATATCAAGGACGAGAGCCGTGAACTGGCTGGAGTAGGTGAGAAGCGCAACCAGGCTGACTTTGCCCTGTGGAAGAAGGCCCAGCCCGAGCATATCATGCGCTGGCCGTCACCTTGGAGCGACGGATTCCCCGGCTGGCACTGTGAATGTACGGCGATGGGTCGTAAGTACTTAGGCGAGATGTTCGATATCCACGGAGGTGGTATGGACCTCGTGTTCCCGCACCACGAGTGCGAGATTGCTCAGGCACAGGCTTCGATGGGACATCCTGCCGTGAAGTATTGGATGCACAACAACATGCTGACCATCAACGGTCAGAAGATGGGTAAGTCGTACAACAACTTCATCACGCTCGAGCAGTTCTTCACTGGCAACCATCCGTTGCTCGAGAAGGCCTACTCACCCATGACCATCCGTTTCTTCGTGCTTTCTGCTCATTATCGTGGCACCGTCGATTTCTCGAACGAGGCTTTGCAGGCTGCTGAGAAGGGTTACGAGAAGCTGATGAACGCCATCAGCGACTTGGAGCGCGTTCAGGTTTCCCCGCAATGTGATGTCGAAACCGAAAAGGTTGTCAAGACCCTGCGCGAGAAGTGCTACGATGCCATGAACGACGACTTGGCCACGCCACTGGTGTTGAGCTATCTGTTCGAGGCCTGTACCGTCGTCAACAAGCTCGTCGACCACAAGGCAACCATCTGTGCCGACTGTCTGGCAGAACTGAAAGAGGTGATGCATCTCTTCACTGAGGACATCCTCGGCCTCTCACCGGTTCAGGGTTCAGGGTTAACGGTTAATGGTTCTGAAGCTCGCGAAGAGGCCTTCGGTCATGTTGTCGACATGGTCCTCGAGCTCCGCGCTAAGGCAAAGGCCGACAAGGACTGGGCTACCAGCGACAAGATCCGCGACGAACTCGCTGCAGCAGGCTTCGAGGTCAAGGACACCAAGGACGGTGTCACCTGGAAACTGAACAAATAAGGTTTAATACATCAAGCGTAAAGAATAAAACGCCCGAGCGGAATGCCCGGGCCTCCTTACTTTCCATGCGTGCTTGATAATTCCGTCCGGAGAAACAAAAATTCCGCCCGCTAAAAAATATTTTTCGTTCGCTAAAAAATAATTTCTGTCCGGAGTAACGAAAAGCAACTCTAGAGTGTGCACGTGTTACCTCCGGAGTCTGCACGTGTTGCCTCGGGAGCCTGCACGTGTTACCTCGAGCAGTCTGCAAATACCCCTATTTCAAGGGAATTCATCACATTGCAATGATTTTCCTGCCTGATTTCTTGTATAATTCATTTTTATTCCCTACCTTTGCCAACAAGTATCGCCGATACGCCGTTAAAACGGCGCTGGCCCCACGGGGCCTGATTCCCCTGAGAGCAGGGTGGCGGTGCGATTTTTGAGGGTAAATAATAACAGCATTAGCAGTTATTCGGTGTGTCTGAAAGGTGAGAGTTTTAGTACACAAGTCTGCGTAACGGTAAATGACTAATGTCTGCACTTGATAGTGCGGACATATCACTTATCAACGCGGACGGGTATCTCACCACCTCAGACACGGATAAGCGGTCCGCGCTTTTTTCGTGTCAGTGGTTTTGGTGGGTTCCCGTTATTTCCGATAAGTGCTATGCTCCTAAAACTATCATAGCAATGGCTAATAAGAATCTGAACGCTGCCAAAACGGCGAAGAAAGATGAGTTCTATACGCAGATGACAGATATAGAACGGGAATTGCAGCACCACTGGAAGCATTTTGCTGGTAAGGTGGTGTTGTGTAACTGTGATGATCCGTACGAGAGCAACTTCTTTAAATATTTTGCTCTGAGATTTAACCAGTTGGGCTTGAAGAAATTAATCTGTACATGTTACAATGGCTCACCTGTTCAAGGAAATGAATTGATGATTGACTTTGGCGACTTTGAAGAGGAGCCAAAGAAGGTGGCGTATAAGGTTGAGATTACAGAAGTGAAGGACTTAAATGGTGATGGTGCTGTCGACCTAAGCGATGTGCAATACCTATTGCAGAATGACAAGAATGTTATTGGAACGCTGAAAACGGGAGACTTCCGAGACCCAGAGTGCATTGAGTTGCTAGAACAATCAGATGTCGTTGTGACTAATCCACCGTTCTCGTTATTCCGTGAGTATATTGGGCAGTTGATGGAATATGACAAGAAGTTTTTAATTATTGGTCCTTTAAATGCTTTACACTATAAAGAAGTTTTTCCGCTTCTCAAAGATAATGATATATGGCTTGGTTATAATAATGGTGCAAAAGAATATAATAAGCCAGATGGGACAAAACAAAAAATGGGTAATACAGGTTGGTTTACCAATCTTGACCATAATAAACGACACGAAGAACTTGACCTTGTATGTCGATTCTCCCCAGGAGATTATCCTACTTATGAAAATTATAATGCCATTGATGTTGGTAGAGTTCAAGATATTCCTTACGATTTTGATGGGATAATGGGAGTACCTGATACTATTTTAGGACAATACAATCCTGATCAATTTGAGATTATTGGTTTAGGCAGTGGAACTCTTGGTCAAAGTATAGGTGTTGGTGGAATTCCCAAAGAACATAAACGGTTGATGAAAGGGCATTCTGCAGCAGGAGACCTATATATATTAATAAAAGGAATACCTAAAGTACCATATTCTCGCATTTTAATTCGTAACAAACACCCCCAGAAGCTATGATTAATAACGACAAAATGATTATCAAGCAGATAGAAGTGACCGTTGGCGATATCGTCAAAGGTTATGTGAATAACGATGAACAAGGCGTTCGTGGCTATGACGGCAAACTCGACATCCGTCCACCTTATCAGCGCGAGTTTATCTATAATGAGAAAGAGCAGCAAGCTGTTATCACTACTGTACTAAATGAATATCCACTCAACGTAATGTATTGGGTGAAACGTTCTGATGATGCAGAATGTCCTTATGAGGTAATGGATGGTCAACAACGAACTCTCTCACTCTGCGAATATGTGGACGGCAAGTTCTCGTATAACTTTAAGAACTTCTTCAACCAGCCCAAAGATATTCAAGAAAGGATTTTGAACTATCCTCTGACGGTGTATGTCTGTGAGGGTGAGCCGTCTGAGAAATTGGAATGGTTTAAGACCATAAACATTGCAGGAAAGCCTTTGAACGAACAGGAAATAAACAACGCCATATTTGCAGGTCCATTCGTATCGGATGCAAAGAAGCATTTCTCGAAGTCAAATTGTGGTGCCTATCGTCTGGGAAAAGATTTAGTGAACGGTACTCCTATCCGTCAGGATTTCCTAAAGAAGGCTTTGGAATGGATGGCTGACCACGAGACGCGCAATGGCAAGCGTCAGACAGCAGTAGGCTACATGGCTGCCCATCAGCATGACCCTAACGCCAATAACTTGTGGTCATATTTCCAGACAGTATTGAATTGGGCCATTACAAATTTCGACATGAAGAAATTCAAAAAGATCATGAAGGGCTTGGATTGGGCGTTTCTTTACGATAGGTTTGGCTCAGAAACTTTGAATACAGAAGCGCTAGGAAAACGTATTTCGGAGTTAATGCGAGACAGTGAGATACAACGACAGACAGGTATTATTCCTTATGTGTTGACAGGTGACGAACATTATCTCGACTTGCGTGCATTCCCAGAAGATATAAAGCTGGCTGTATGGGAAAAGCAAAATCATATTTGTCCTGATTGTGGTAAGGAGTTTGATTTCGAGTTCATGGAGGGTGACCACATTACGCCATGGAAGGATGGTGGTCGGACTGTCATTGAGAACTGCCAGATGTTGTGTAAAGAGTGTAATAGAAGAAAAGGCGCGAAATAAACCAAAGATAATATGAAAGCTAAATCAAAATCTTATGTAACGTCTGCAAAGACGATGTTCGCAGCATTGACTATTCTATCAAAGAATGGAGGTACAATGCCTATACGCATACTAATGCAAGAAATTGAAAAAGCAGTGGAACTCTCAGCTTAGGAAAAAGAGACTCTAGAAAATACGGGTAATATTCGCTGGCAGAGCAATATGCACTTTACGTCTGTAGATTATGTACGTGCAGGATACCTTATAAAAAAGAAAGGCAACTGGACGATAACTCCTGAGGGCGAAGAGGCGTTGAAACTTGGAGCAGAAAGACTGCGCGACGAAGCATGGAAACGTTATAAAGCATGGTATCGCGGCAAGGAGAAGACAACAGATGAAAAGCCTGCGGCTCAACCAGAAGAAGAAAACGACCCTGCGAAGGAAACCATGATAGAACTGGAAACACTGGAGGAGAGGGCTGCCAATGGTATTCGTGAATTCTTGAAGAGTAAGAACCCTTATGAATTCCAGGATTTGGTGGCATCTCTACTCAAGGCAATGGGCTACTATATTCAGTCTGTAGCTCCTCGTGGTAAGGATGGTGGAATAGACATTGTGGCATATACAGATCCATTGGGTGCTAAAACTCCACGAATCAAAGTACAAGTAAAACATAAGCCAGATACAGCTACTGGTGCTGCTGATGTACGGGCTTTACTTGGCATATTAAAGGCTGGCGACATTGCCCTGTTCGTCACGTCAGGTACATATTCTACAGATGCCAAGCATGCTGCATCTAGTGGCGATAAGTTCATCCGTCTGATTGATGGCGATGAATTTATTGAGATGTGGCAGGAGTACTACGACAAGATGTCGGACGAGGACAAGAATATGCTGCCGCTGAAACGTATCTCGTTCCTTGGCAATAACGAATAAAGCCTCGTTTTAGTTGGTACTGTCAGATTATTATCGTATCTTTGCCGTCGTTAACAAGAAGAGCTATGAAGAAAAGATATGAATCAATAGAAAAGCCGGACAAGTGCCCTAGATGTGGGGCACCTGTATATCCGATACTATATGGATTGCCTGCGATGCCGGAAGAGGAATACTTCAAGACTTATCATGAGCATGTCATCTATGGCGGATGCTGCATCAGCGAAGATGATCCCGAATGGCAGTGCAGCAAGTGCGGTGCGGAGATTTTCAACGCAACGCATGTTCCATATAAAAAGAAAGATGCATTTGCTAAGTTAGATGCTATGCTGAGCGAGGAGGAGAAGAAGGAAATGACTAAGGGTGATTCTTGTGAATACCATTTCACGCTGGGGATGTGGATTCGGAATAACTGGATTTATGAACAGGATGAGGAATATGTAAAGCTCTTGGCAGAAATGTTTGGTGATGATGCTCCATTCTTCGAGCCTGATGATCTATCTGACAGAATTATCAAGTCATACCAGCGACACCTGAGAGGATTGAAGAAAAAGATGCAGGGCTAATGAAAGTCCTGCATCTTTACTATTGACATCAGTTCAGAGCCACGATGTACGAGTGATTGATGACTTCCTCTTGACTTCGGCGGTTTTAACATTTCCGAAGGCATAGCTCACTTGAAAGCCCGATAAACAGGGTGTTTTGTCTGCCGACTTGGGTGATTCAGGCCTTGCGGCGCCACTTGCCCTTTCACAAGGAGACCGAAAGGGGTTCGCAAGGGGGCGTACAAGGTACAACACGCCTTTGCACAGGGAGCGAGAAGGCATCTCGCGACCTTGCGGGCATACGCAAAACACCTTACGGGCATACGCAAAACACCCTGCGGGCATACGCAAAACACCCTGCGGGCACACGCAAAACACCTTAACCGCCTACGCAAAATAAGAAGTGTCTATTTTTTCAGCATGCGACAATTGTCAGATTGTAGCAGGGTTGTAGCAGGGTTGTAGCAGGGTTTTTCAAAACCCTGCTACAGGCTAAACGCCCTGTACATAAGGGTTTCAGGGGAATTGTAGCTATCATAGCATAGTTTTTCTTTTTTTATCTTTGTAGCGTACAGAATGTAGATGAAAACTGCCGAAACGTTGTTCAGGCTAACGGATGTTAGGATGCCACGGAAGGATGCCACGGGACAGGTGAGTGACATCTTTAAGGCACACTCAGAAAATCGCTATTCGTAATCGTCGATGACGGAGTTCATGAAGTCCATCATAGGCTTGGCGGCACGGAACATGCGTTCCATCTCGTCGAGCCAGGCGTCACCCTCGAAGAACGAGTCTGAGACGGCATGCCAACAGCAGTAGTCTTTCAGGCGCAGATAGTGGACGAGTTCGCTGTCTTTGGGAAAGCCTGCAGGGCAGGTCTTGAGCTTTGACAGTCCGAAGCCCTGAGGCTGGTCCCAGCTGTCGATGTTGGTGGGTTCCTGGGTGCTGCTGGATGCGTCGCTGCCAAAATACTGGAGGAACTCCGGACTCTCGACGCAGCGCAACCATTGGGCCGTATTGCCCATGATTTCGTGGCGGCACGAGGTGAGGATGTTGGTGGGCAGCCAGTAGTTGCCGATGGCCAGCAGACAGTGGTCGGGCTCGAAATGCAGGTAGTAGCCGCCTCGGAGTGCCTTTTTGCTTTTGGCGTTGATGTAGGCTCCGAAATGGTTTTTGTATGGCGACTTGTCGGCCGAGAATCGGGTGTCGCGATAGAATCGGTAGGTGCAGTCCTTGACCTGTACGTGGGCTATTTCGGGATCGAACGTCATGATGCGTTCGATGGCCTGTTGTACACCCCGTTCGAACTCGGCACGGGCGGCTTCGTAGTCACTTTTGTGTTCCTGGAACCATTCGCGATTGTTGTGGGTTGCCACCTGTCGCAGGAATTTTAAAATGTTCTTCTGATTCATTGTTTGTAGTTTATATTTGTTTGTCGTCTTCTGCTGTCAGGTCTTCGATTTGGTCGATGATGTCCTGATACTTGCGCTGGGTTTTGAAGTGGTACTTGTAGCCTGCGATAGCACCGATGATGCCGCCTACGCAACCGCCCCAGAAGAAGGGGTTGACTATGTCGCCTCCTTGAATCTGATAGCACTCATACATAAACCAGCCGTACCACAGGATAAGGGTGGGAATACCGAACTTCTGCCAGTCGGCATCGAACTTCTTGGCGCTGGCCACCTTTTGACGAGCCTCTAAGAGACTGTTGCTCATCATATCGGGGTCGCTGATTTTGTGGCTGTTGTAGAACGTGGCGCCTACGCAGATCAGCATGAAGATGCTCGAACCGATCCAGAAGGCCATTGAGAAGCCTGCTAACTTGACAAAGACCCAGTAGAAGTAGGGTACCATAAAGATGCCAAGGATCATAATGATGTTGTAGTTGCGGGTGATGGTGTTCACTTCGTTGCGCATGGAGCGGCGCATGAGGCGTTCGTTGACTATTTCCTGCTGGTTGAGCTTATTTTTGAGCGTGGTCAGCTGCTGACGCATGTTCTCTAATTCGAAATCGTTTTGCATAATGGGTGAAAGTTTTAATCGTTAGACATTTGTTTTAACTGTTCGCGGATTCTGAACAGACGGACGCTGACGTTCTTGGCTGTGATTCCCACAATCTGACCGATGTCCTCGTACGATAGGTTCTCGAGCCAGAGTAGGACGATGGCTCTGTCGAAGGGTTGCAACTTGGATATTCGCTTGTGGAGCATGTCCACCTGGCGCGTGTCCTCGTCGCGGTCTTCAAAGAGATTGATGTCCATCGTAAGCCGGACTTCAGACGAGCGTCGCTTCTTTCTGTCGAGAGAGATACAGGTGTTCAGGGCGACGCGATATATCCACGTCCTGATGTCACTGCGATGCTCGAAGCTGTCGAAACCCTTCCAAAGATTGACTAGTACCTCCTGGAACAGGTCGTTGACCTCGTCGGCATCTTGCGAGAACATGTAGCACACGGTGTAGATGGTGCTCTTATGTTCCGCTACGGTTTTCGAAAATTGTTGCTCTAATGCATTCATTGTCTCGTCTGTTTTTTGAATCTTAACACCCATTAGACGCAGCAAAGTTACAAAAAACTACGCGAAAACAAATATTTTTTTGAAAAAGACTACCGGGGGGAGAAAAAAATGCGATTGCCATATCGGCAATCGCATTGCTATTCTTATACGAGTTTTGAGAGGTCTGGCTCCTCGATGTAGCGGAGCTTGTTGTCGATAATGACCTGCTGGGCCTCTTCGGCATTCTCCGTACGGAAGACCATGATACCCTTTCCGCGAAGCAGGAAGGTGTACATGTAGGCAATGCTGATGCCAGTCTTCGAGAAGGTCTCTACGGCGTCGGCAGCGCGTCCGGGCTCGTCGTCGAGTTCGAGGGCGAAGACGTTGCTCAGGGCAACAGCCACACCACCTTTCTTGAGCTCCTCGTAAGCACGAATGGGCTCGCTGCAAATGAGGCGGTAAATACCATACTCTGCCGTATCGGCAATGGTGGAGGCGACAATCTGGATGTTCGCCTGCTTGAGAATCTGGAGCACCTTGATGAGCGTGCCCGAGCGGTTCTCGATGAAAATGGATAACTGATGGATAGTCATAGTTTTATTTTTTTCGTTTTTTCGGTATTCCGTTATACCGGTATTCCGTTATACCGAGTAATTTATTGATATACTTTTCTCTTGTCGACGACACGGACGGCTTTGCCTTCGCTGACGGGCAGAGTGCCCTTCGAGACGAGACGCACGCGGGGCTTCAACAGGATTTCGTCGCCAATCTGGTGACGGAGTTCCTTCTCCAGATACTGCAGCTTTGCGAAGTCGTCGGTACCCTCGTTCACCTCTACCTCGACAGTCATCTGGTCGTTGTTGTCCTCGGTGGTCAGTGTGATGAGATAGTTGGTGCCTACCTCGGGGAATTTCATCAATATCTTCTCAACCTGGATGGGGAAGATGTTGACACCACGAAGCACAATCATGTCGTCGGAACGGCCACGCATGCGGTCCAGTCGGATGTGGTTGCGTCCGCAAGGGCATGAATGTCCCAAGACACGCGTCAGGTCACGCGTACGATAGCGCAGCAGCGGCATGGCCTCACGACAGAGCGTGGTGAGCACCAACTCGCCAATCTCGCCATCGGGAACGGGTTCCAAAGTGTCGGGGTCGACAATCTCGACGATGTAGTAGTCCTCCCAGAAGTGCAGGCCGTTCTGTTCCTTGCACTCGAAACCTACACCAGGACCGCACATCTCGCTCATGCCAAATGAGTTGTAAGCCTTGACACCGAGCATTTCCTCAATGCGCTTACGCTGTTCCTCGGAGTGAGGCTCAGCACCAATGGCGAGCACCTTCAGCTTGGTGTCGCGACGGGGGTCGACACCCTCCTGCTGCATCACCTCATAGAGACGGGTGACATAGCTAGGGATGGCGTGAATAGCCGTCGTACCAAAGTCCTTGATGAACTTAATCTGACGCAGCGAGTTACCGGCAGCGGCAGGTACGGTGAGCATGCCCAACTTCTCGGCTCCATACTGGAAGCCCAGACCACCCGTGAACATACCGTAGCCAGAAGAGTTTTGGAAGACGTCGTCAGGGCGCAGACCAACCATCCACAGATTACGGGCTACTTGGTTAGCCCACTCGTCGAGGTCTTTCTTTGTGTGCAGAATCACCGTGGGATTACCCGTGGTGCCTGACGACGAGTGCAGACGAACACAGTCGCGGAGGGGAACACTGGCGATGCCAAAGGGATAGGTGTCGCGCAGGTCCTGCTTCGTGGTAAAGGGAATCTTCTTTAGGTCGTCAAGGCTCTTGATGTCTTCAGGACGGAGCCCGATCTCCTCAAAGCGTTTTTTGTAAAAAGGTGAGTTCATGCAATGGCGCACGGTCTTCTGAAGGCGCTCCAGCTGGAGGGCCTCAATCTGTTCGCGCGACATGGTTTCGAACTCGGGATTAAAAAAATTAGATTGTTCCATTATTAAAATATTATAGTTTACGATTATCAATGACGTGGGCACTTTTACCCTGTGAGCGCTCGATGGTACCAGGAGCCTTCAGCTGTACTTTGGCCGAGATGCTGAGCACGCTCTTAAGTTTCGAGGCGAGTTTTTTCTCCAAAGCATCGACAGCGGCAGGTGTATCGAAGATGCCGGTGAAGTGTTCCTGACGGATTTCCACCTGAACCAACAGCGTGTCGAGGTTCTTTTCGCGATTGACGATGAGCATGTAGCGTGGAGCAAACTCGGGCATGGAGAGTACAACGCTCTCGACCTGCGACGGGAATACGTTGATGCCGCGGATGATAAGCATGTCGTCCGAGCGACCCTCGATGCGTCCCATGCGGACGTTGGTACGACCACAGTCGCACGGTCCGTCGATGAGCGTACAGAGGTCGCGGGTGCGATAGCGCAAGACGGGCATGCCCTCCTTGGTGAGCGTGGTGAACACCAACTCGCCGGTTTGTCCGTAAGGCAACGGCTCGAGGGTTGTGGGATTAATGATTTCAGGGAAGAAATGGTCCTCGTTGATGTGACTTCCGTGCTGCATCTGGCACTCATAGCTGACGCTGGGACCCATCACTTCAGAGAGACCGTAGATGTTGTAACCCTTCAGTCCCAGACGCTCCTGAATCTCCTGACGCATGCTTTCGGTCCAAGGCTCAGCACCAAAGGCTCCGATGCGAAGCTTGATTTGGTCTTTCGTGATACCTATCTTTTCCATCGTCTCGGCCAGATAGAGGGCGTACGACGGGGTACAGGCGATACCCGTAATGCCTAAGTCGCGAATCAACTTCAGGTGTTTCTCTGTATTTCCCGTACCGGCCGGAATGACCGAAGCACCCAGATGCTCGACGCCATAGTGGGCGCCCAGACCACCAGTGAACAGGCCATAGCCGTAGGCCACAGAAAAGATGTCGTCGCGGGTGACGCCAAAGGCTGTCAGACAGCGTGCCATCGTCTCGCTCCAAATGCCAATATCCTTACGGGTATAACCGACGATGGTGGGGTTTCCTGTGGTGCCGGAAGAGGCATGCACGCGGATAATTTCACTTTGTGGTGCAGCCTGCAGGCCAAAGGGATAGTTGTCACGCAGGTCCTTCTTGGTGGTGAAGGGCAGCTTCTTGATGTCCTCGATGGTCTGGATGTCATCCGGGCGGATATCCAGCTCCTGAAGTTTATTACGATAGAACGGCACGTTGTGGTATACGTACTCCACGATTTTATGGAGTCGTTTGCCCTGGAGCGCGCTCATCTCGTCGCGACTCATGCATTCTTTATTCGGATTCCAAATCATAGATATAATTTACAATTTGACAATTTACGATTTACAATTTATTTGTAGCACTCGAAAATCTTGTCGACCATCTGTAAGGGGAGTTTCTTGGAGAAGAGACTTACCAGCCAGACGACGGGGAAACCACCTACCATCGCGATGGCACCGCAGTTGATGGGATTGATGGGGTTGCCTGCGAGCATATTGATGACGGTGAGTCCCACACCCCATACGAAGCATGCCCAAACAGCTGCCTTGGTGACACCACGCCAGTAGAGACCCAGCATAAACGGAGCCAGGAAAGCACCAGCCAGTGCGCCCCACGAGATGCCCATGAGCTGTGCGATGAACGTCGGGGGATTCAGCGCGATGAGCAGGGAGATGGCAATGAAAAACATGATGAGCACGCGCATGATGACCACCTTGCGTTGCTCGATCTTTTCAGAAACGATATCGTCGATGGTTCCTTCCTCCACCTCGCCAGGCAGCGACTTCTTGTCGCGATAGATGAGGTCTAGCGTCATCGTAGAACTTGATGTGAGTACCAATGAGGCCAGTGTTGACATCGATGCTGAGAGCACCAGTAACACCACGAGGGCAATGAGCACATCGGGCAGCGTTATCAGCATGGCGGGAACGATGGAGTCGAAGGCAATCTTACCTGTCGCTTCATTGATGACGGGCTCGTAGAGACGACCGAAGCCACCGAGGAAATAGCAACCGCCAGCCACGATGAAGGCGAAGATAGTGCTGATGATGGTGCCGCGCTTGATGGCACTCTCGTCAGTGATAGAATAGAACTTACCCACCATCTGGGGTAGTCCCATGGTTCCTAGCGAGGTGAGAATCACCACACCCAGCAATCCCCAGGGATCGGGGCCAAACCACGAGGCAAAGCCACCATTTAGCGTTGGATCTGCATCGGATGGAATCTGTGCCAGTTTGTCGACAGCGGCTGCCAGCCCTCCCTGTGCATTCAGCACAGCCAGAATCACGGCTACGATACCGAAGAGCATAATGATGCCCTGGATGAAGTCGTTCATAGCTGTGGCCTTGTATCCCCCGATAATCACATAGATAGCGGTGAGGATAGACATGATGATGACGCAATACTCGTAGGGAATGTCGAAACCCATCTCGAAGAGTCGCGAGATGCCGCTATAGACACCTGCAGTATAGGGAATGAGGAATATAAAGGCGATGACGGAAGCCACCACGCGCAGCCCCTGATCGTTGAAACGCGTGCCAAAGAAATCGGGCATGGTACGGCTCTCGATGTGCTGTGTCATCAGTTTGGTTCTGCGACCCAGGAGAATCCAAGCCAACAATGAACCGATGATGGCATTACCGATACCAATCCACGCAGACGAAAGACCATATCTCCAACCAAACTGTCCGGCATAGCCCACGAAGACCACTGCCGAGAAATAGGACGTACCGAAGGCAAAGGCAGTGAGCCAGGGACCTACAGAACGCCCTCCCAACACAAAGCCGTCGACACTGCTGGCCTGTTTACGTGAGTAGATTCCCACGCCCAGCATGACGGCAAAAAATACTATCGTTAGAAGAACTTTGATTAACATTTTTATTTTTCTTTTTTGACGTTATATTGTTATTCCGTTATTACGATTTATTTAAAATGCTACCTGCACCTGACCCTGCAGCCAGTTGTAGTCCTTCTGGTAGTTGCTCCATGTGCGGGTATATTGCAGCTGGATACGGCAGTTTTTATAGAACCAGTACTGCAATCCGGCTGTGACTTGCGTCTGGTCGTACTTCATCTCGGTGTTGCGGTTGAAATAGTCGACAGAAGCAACGGCATCGAGACCGTCGGTGATGGGAATGGTTGAGGTGACATAGCCACCCATGCTGCCCACTTCACCGTCCTTACCGCCTAACCACTCGGCGCGAATCTTCAGTGGACGGGCCTCTTTATATTTGCTGGGAGAGTAGGGGGCGCTCTTGATTTCCATACCTACGCTATAGCGGTCACGACGATAGTCGTCGCCATTTTGTATTGTGGGGTTCCAGAACACAGGCTTCTCATTGACGGCATGTCCGCGACCCTTTTGTCCGCTGACAACGAAACGGAACTGATCTGAGGGACGATATTCCAGTTTCAGGATGATGTCCTTGTCATCATTGCCGTCCTTGCGATTGATGCCCTGTCCGTTCATGATACCCAATTCGTAGTGCAGCTGGCCTTTGAACAGGTCGCCATAGAATTCCAGTCCGAGGTCACGACCGTAGTGCAGGCCATAAAGGGGGTCGTAGCAACCAGCATAGCAGGTAACGGCCTGCGAGCAGACGTCGATGAGTTCGAGCTGTACGGGCGACAACGGATTTTCCATCGAGAACGAGTTTTTGAACTGACCCAGGCGGACGGTGAGTTCATTGCCCTTGGTGATACGATAGTCGGTGTAGAACTCCTGTACCACACTGTTGAAGTCGTGCATGAAGAGGAAGAACCAGCGGTCGGTGATGCGAGCCTTTGCCCACAACAGGGTGCGCTTCAGGTTGTAACTGCTCTTAGGTGCTCCGCCGCGCATGGCGTCTTCTTGGTCAGTGTAGGAGTATCCGGCCTGAGCATAACCGTTGAGGGTGATGCGGCTCTTCAGCTCCTGAAACCAGTCAATCTCTTTAGTGGATTTCTTCTCTTGCGCCATCACACTCGTGCCGACGAATGCCAGCAGCAAGGCGAGGGAAGACTGTCTGAAAAGATTTTTGAAAGTCATTTTTTTGTTTTTTGAAATGAAACATTATTTGATAGGATTATTCTCTGCAAATATCTGCATGCGCTCCTCCAACTGGTCGTACTGGTGGTCTTCAATAAAAGATGTACACACGCGCAAACCTTCCTGATGGGAGCCCGTAGTGATGAGACAAATGGCCGAAACACCATAGTACATCAGTTCCTGAGCCAGCTGTCCAGAGGTCATACCTTTGTATCCGATGGTAAAGTAAAAGCCGTCGGCAACGGGCTGGTCGAGGTCTTTGTCGTAGACAATGTGGAAGTTGTGACGCAGGAATATCTCCTTCAGCTTGTGGGCACGGTCACCATACACCTTCACCTCAGAACGGAAATTGTACGTTCCGTCGCAGGCAGCCTTCAACATGGCAGCCATCGCATACTGGGCCGAATGGCTGGTGCCTGACGACAGGGCATAGAGCATGCGTGTGGAGAATACCAGTCCGAAGGGCAGACCTTCGTAGCGGTCCGAGAGGTCGTCGTAGTGACGATGGAAAAGCTTATCACTAATACATACCACACCGATGCGCTCACCGGCATAGCTGAAAGCCTTTGAACCCGAGATGAGCAGCATGTAGTTGTCCGTATAGCGGGCTACGGTGGGCTGGAAAGGTGCCTCGAAGGGCTTGCTCAGATCCTGTCGGAAGTCCATAGCGAAATAGGCCAAGTCTTCCATCACGATGGCATCGTATTTTGTGGCCAGTTCACCAATGGTCTTCAACTCATCTTCGGTCATACAGATCCACGCGGGGTTGTTGGGATTTGAATAGACGATGGCGCAGATGTTGCCCACCTTCAGGTAACCCTCTAACTTGGCACGCAGTTTATCGCCGCGATAGTCGTACACATCGAAGGTCTCATACTTTACCCCCTGTACCTGCAACTGCATCTTCTGCACAGGGAATCCTGGATCGATGAACAATACGGTGTCTTTTGCCTTGTTGGCCTGCGAACAGGTCAGGAACGAGGCGAATGTGCCCTGCATAGAGCCGCAAACAGGCACGCAACCTTCAGGAGCGATATCGACATTGATAAATGCCTTGACAAAGCGCGAGGCCTGTTTTTTCAATTCCGGATAGCCCTGAATATCGGGATAGGAATGTGCAATGCCGTCCTGAAGCGACTTAATCTGGGCATCGACACCCACCTGTGCAGCAGGCAGCCCGGGAATACCCATCTCCATCTTGATGAACTCTACACCACTCTCTTTCTCGGCCATTGCAGCCACCTGCTTCACCTCACGGATGGTGGCTTTGGCAAAGTCCTGAATGCCCAACTTGGCAATCAGTCCGTCAACGATTTCTTTTCTTATTGGAGTTTCTTTCATTTTTTTTTCGTTATGACGTTATAACGTTATTACGTTAATACGAAATTATTTCTGCGCCTCACGGCCCAGTGCCAACGCTTTGATGTTGGCTTCTACGATGGCCTCGCCCTTGCGTCCGAAAACACGGTGGATGGCATCTTCCAGCTTCTTGTACTCAATGCCGAGTGCCTTCTGGGCAGCACCCAACAGAATGACGTTAGCCGAACGGGGCACGCCATTGTCCTTAGCCATTTGTTCTATGTCGATGGTAATAACATTGGGTAACTTTGCCAGATCGCCCTTGATGACCTCCATATCGGGGTAGTTGGGGATGTTGACGAAGGGTGTCGACGACGTGATAATCCAACCCTCCTTCGACAGGAAGGGCAGATAGCGTAGGGCCTCCATGGGTTCCATAGAGATGATGACATCGGCGCAACCTTTGGCAATCAGGTCACTGTGGATAGGCTCCGACGAGATGCGCAGGTTCGACTGCACATCACCACCGCGCTGACTCATACCATGTACCTCGGCCTGCTTGATATATAGGTTCTCGTTCATGGCGGCTTCGCCAATGATGGTGGCGATAGAGAGGATGCCTTGTCCTCCTACGCCGCACAATATAATATCTGTTTTCATGAATTACCTTTTTACTTTTTTACCTTTTTACTTTTTCTCTGCCGCTTTCTTCTGCTTCAAGTGGCGCTGCAAGGTTTGCATGCACTCACGGCGTGGAATAATCACGCTGGTACCCTTGTAGTTAATCTCGTCGCGAATCATCTGTGTAATCTCGGGCATGTTCTTGGGCAGGGGAACAACCACTTTCAGATGTTCGTCGCTCAGTCCCAGACCACGACAGATAGCTTCGAACTTATTCGTTCCTGCAGAATCCTGTCCACCGGTCATACCCGTTGTCAGGTTGTCGCTGATAATGACGGTGATGTTCGCATTCTCGTTGATGGCATCGAGCAGACCCGTCATGCCGCTATGGGTAAACGTTGAGTCACCGATGATGGCTACGGCAGGCCACTGTCCGGCATCGGAAGCACCCTTGGCCATCGTGATGGATGCACCCATGTCGACGCACGAGTGAATGGCGCGGAACGGAGGCAGGAAGCCCAGCGTGTAGCAACCGATATCGCCGAAGACGCGAGGATTATCGTACTCTTTCAGTACCTCGTTCAGGGCAGCATACACGTCGCGGTGACCACAACCCTGACACAATGCAGGAGGACGGGGAGCCACGTCGGCACATGGATCAAAACATTCGCCAATTTCCATGCCCAAAGCCTTCTTCACGATATCCGGATTCAGCTCACCCGTACGGGGCAATGTGCCGTCGAGCTTACCCTTGATGTTCTGACTCTCGTTGACACCACGAATGATGTCCTCGATGAAAGGCTGACCTTCCTCAACTACGAGTACCTTGTCGCACTCGTCCAGCATACGGCGCACTAGTTTCTTGGGCAACGGATACTGCGAAATCTTCAGGATGGGGTAGGGGCTTCCCTGTGGGAAACACTCGTTGACATAGTTAAAGCCAATACCACTGGCAATGATACCCAGCGACTTGTCTTGACCCTCGCAAAAAATGTTGAAAGTCGATTTGGCGGCATCGTCCTCGAGCTGAGCCTGTTGAGCTGTTACCACGTCATTACGCTTGCGGGCATTGGCGGGAAGCAGTACCCAATTGGCTGCTACGGCATTGTAATTCAACTCGTTCTGCTGACGGGCCTCGTCCTTCACCACAACCACAGCGCGGCTATGAGCCATACGGGTGGTAACGCGCATTAGCACGGGAAGCTTCTGCTGCTCGGAATATTCGAAAGCGGCTTCCACCATGTCGTAGGCTTCCTGCTGGTTCGACGGCTCGAGCGTAGGAATCATCGCAAACTTACCATAGAAACGTGAGTCCTGCTCGTCCTGTGATGAGTGCATCGACGGATCGTCGGCTACTAACACGATGACGCCACCGTTGACGCCGGTCATACCGCTGTTCACAAACGGGTCGGCGCAGACGTTCAGTCCTACGTGTTTCATACACACCAAAGCGCGTTTGCCCATAAACGACATACCCAGAGCAGCTTCCATAGCCGTTTTCTCGTTGGTACTCCAGCGGCTGTGAATGCCGCGTTCCTTCGCGAGGGCATTGCCTTGGATGAACTCAGTAATCTCGGTCGACGGCGTGCCAGGATAGGCATACACACCAGAAAGACCGGCATGGATGGCTCCTAATGCAATCGCTTCGTCTCCTAATAACAGTTTTTTTGCCATATTTGTGTCATTTTGTTACGTTTTTGTTCGTTTAGGTTGCAAAAGTACACTTTTTTATCCAATTAAGCAAATGTATTAGGAGAAAAAGCAAAAAAAAGCCAAATCTCTTGATTTTTTGCTCACTTTTCGTACCTTTGAGCAAGCTCGAAGGCACTTTCGCTCGAAAATACAAAAAAAAAGTTTATTCCTTTTGTTTTTTGCTCACTTATTCGTACCTTTGCAGGCTGTAAAGTAACAAAATAAGAAGAAAATGAATTATCTTGATAGAAACGAATTTAATTTCGAGCCAAGCCAGAAAGTGCTTGACGCTGTGAAAAACTTCGATCCAAAGGATCTCTGTTTCTACACCCGTATCTACGATCAGGGTAAAAAGAGTGTGATCAGTGTACGTGTCAGCGAGATTTACGGTGTTCCCGAGGAGCAAGTGCTGCTGACCTACGGTGGCGAGGATATGCTGAAGAACTCCATCCATTATTTCCTGAGCAAGGGTGACAACAAAAAGATTCTCATCCCCGAGTTCTCTTGGTGGTACTACAACCGCGTAGCCAGCGAGTGCGACGGCGTGTTCGAGATGTATCCCCTGCACGAACAGGAGGACACCTTTGCCTACGATGTTGCCGAGGTCATTGAATACACCAACCGCGTACATCCCCGCATGCTGTTGCTTGCTTCACCCAACAACCCCACGGGTAATGGTCTGACTCCTGACGAGATTGGCCGCATCATGGAGAATATCCCCTCTGACACGATGGTGCTCATCGACGAGGCTTATGCCAGCTTTATCTCGATGGACACCGCCTATATCGCTCCGCTGATTGAGAAATACAACAATCTCATCATCTCGCGCACCCTGTCGAAGTTCTACGGACTGCCTGGTCTGCGCTGTGGTTTCGGATTCATCGGCAGGGGACACGATCAATTCCTGAGCTATGTCAATAAGTATCTGGGCTACAACCGTTTCTCTGAGGCTGTGGCGCTGGCTGCACTCGACAGCGACGCCCACTATCGTCAGGTGGCTGATGATATGGAGTGGGGACGTCAGCTGTACAAGAAGGAACTCGACTGCCTGCCCGGCTTCAAGGTTTATAAGTCGGTGGCTAACTTCATCCTCATCAAGTATCCGCTGGAAATCAAGGATGCTCTGATGGAAGCCCTGAAGGTGCAGGACTATAAGATTAAGTTCATGGGCGATAAGGGCCTCGAGTCGTGTCTGCGCATCACCCTGGGTCGTAAGGAACAAACACAGGTAGTTTGCGACACCATCAAGAAGTGTTACGAAGACTTGAAGAAATGACGGAAGGATTTAAAGCAACCCTAAAATCATCAGAGACGGAAGACTGGCTTGACCTCCATGTCATCCGTCCTTTCTGCTATTATTGTGCACTGGCTTTCAATAAGTTCGACGTGCATCCCAACACCGTTACCATCTGGTCGATGATTATCGGTGCTGCCAGTGCCTTCTTCTTTGCCTGTGGAAGTTTCTACTATAGCGGCACATGGGGCGTGATGATGAACGTCATTGCCATCTTCCTGTTGATGATTGCCGATATCTTCGACTGTACCGACGGTCAGCTGGCTCGTATGACGGGCAAGAAGAGCCGTATGGGACGTATCCTCGATGGTGTGGCAGGCTTTGCCTGGTTCATTCCCATCTATCATGCGTTGGTGTACCGTTTCTACCTGCACCACGACATTGAATTCGCATGGCTGGGCATCGAGAATACGGAGCAGAATACCATCATAGCTACTGTGATTGTCTATATATTGGGTGTCATCTCGGGTATTGCTGGATTGGCCGGCCAGCAGCGTCTGGCCGACTACTACATCCAGGTGCATCTGTTCTTCCTGAAGGGCGAAAAGGGCTCTGAGCTCGACAATTCCAAGCGTCAGCAGGAGATTTACGACCAGATGACCCCTGAGACTCACCAGTGGGCGGAGCGTTACTTCCAGAAGTCGTACATCGACTACACGAAGAAACAGGAGAAGGTAACTCCCCAGTTCCAGCGCTTGATGCAAAAGCTTCGAGAAAAATTTGGCGCTACGGAGAATATCCCTGAGAACATCCGCAAGGAGTTCCATGACAAGTCGCTGCCCGTTATCTTCTGGAACGGACTGCTGACTTTCAATTTCCGTTCCTTCTGGCTCTTCCTGTTCTGCTTGCTCGACGTTCCCGTCATGAATTTCCTTTGGGAGATTGTGGGCATGGGACTGCTCTATCTCTATGTCAATCGACGTCACGAGAACTTCTGTAAGAAAATAGCCGATAGCCTGTAAACCCAAAGTTCAACTGGATGACGTGGACTAAGCAACGACTGAACAACCTGTTCTTCTTCTTGGGCATTGCTGCTGTCTTGGTGATGCTGTTCACCTTCGACGTCAGTTTCGTCGAGCTGTGGGAGCACATCTGTCACGCTGGCTACTGGCTGCTACCCATCATCGGAGTTTGGTTCATCGTTTACGGTCTCAACGCACTGGCTTGGCGAGCCATCATCTTAGGTAACTGTAAAGAAGAAACGGTACATCGTAAATTGGCCAGTCGTCGCTTCTTCTGGCGTATCTACAGACTGACCATCACGGGTTACGCCCTGAACTATGCCACCCCCGTCGGTGGACTTGGTGGCGAGCCCTACCGCATCATGGAACTGTCGAAGGACGTTGACCAGCAACATGCCACGTCGAGCGTCATCCTCTATGCCATGATGCATTTCTTTGCCCACTTCTGGTTTTGGTTCCTCAGCATATTCATCTATTTGGGACTTGTACTCATTGGCGACCTGCCCATCAACACCGTCATTGGAACCACACTCGGTGTCATCGTTGTGTTCTGTCTCTTTGCCTTTTACTTGTTTTCACAGGGTTATCGCAAGGGTCTTGTGAAGTATGTGTTGGGTGTGGTGAGCAGGATTCCTGGTTTGAAGCGGTGGACATTGAAGTTCTGGGCGCGCCATTCGGAATCCATTCAGAACATCGACCAACAGATTGCCGCCCTTTACAGCCAGGATACGAAGGCGTTCTACAAGAGTCTGGTACTCGAGTATTTCTCACGTGTCGTACAGAGTTCCGAGGTCATGTTCATGCTGCTGCTCTTCGGAATTGACTGTGGAGGAGGACTGGGAGGACTCACGCTGACGTTCCTTCACTCTGTGCTGATTGTCGCATTCACCACACTCTTTGCCAACCTCATCGGCTTCCTGCCCATGCAGATTGGCGTGCAGGAGGGTGGCTTCGTACTTTCCATTGCTGCCTTGGGACTCTCTGCTGCCCTGGGTATCTTTGTGAGCATCATCTGTCGTGTGCGCGAAATCATCTGGATTCTCGTGGGCATACTCCTCATGAAGGTAAAATAAATTAATAATGATTGAGATATATGGATGCTATCAAAAAACTGTTTGCCCAAAAACTGATGGATATCAAAGCCATCAAGTTACAGCCCAACGAACCCTTCACATGGGCCAGCGGCTGGAAATCGCCCATCTACACGGACAACCGCAAGACGCTGGGTTTTGCTGATGTCCGCTCTTTTGTCAAACTCGAGCTCTGTCACGCCATTCAGGAACAATTCCCTGAGGCTGAGGCAGTGGCTGGTGTGGCAACAGGTGCCATCGCACAGGGTGCATTGGTGGCCGACGAGCTGGGACTGCCTTATGCCTACGTCCGTCCGAAACCGAAAGATCACGGCATGGGCAATCAGGTAGAAGGCGAACTCGTGAAGGGAGCTAAAGTCATCGTTGTCGAAGACCTCATCTCGACGGGTGGCTCCAGTCTGAAAGCCGTTGCTGCCTTACGCGAATATGGCGTCGAGGTTATCGGCATGGTGGCATCGTTCACCTACGGATTCCCTGTGGCCGAAGAGGCGTTCCGCGAGGCCGGTGTGCGTCTCGTCACCCTCAGTGACTATAATGCCGTCCTCGAGCAGGCTGCCGAGACGGGCTACATCAAACCCTCTGACATCGAAGTGCTGAAAGAGTGGCGCAAAGACCCCTCCGCGTGGAGACCCACCCCCAACCCCTCCCTGAATGGAGGGGAGTAATTACTTTTATTAATGAAAATGATTATTAGTTATTAATTTAATAGCAAGACTAACCACTCCCCTCCATTCAGGGAGGGGCAGGGGGAGGGTCTTTTCAATTATGACCAAATTCGAAAGTAGTATCAAGCCCATCAACTACCCAGTTGAGGCTGTTTATCGCAATATCAGCGACTTGAGTAACCTGGAGCGTGTTCGCGACCGTGTCCCTGAGGATAAGTTGCAGGACTTCCAATTCGACAGCGACAGTGTACAGGTTAACGTGTCTCCCGTGGGCGTCATTAAGCTGCGCATCATCGAGCGCGAAGAGAATCGCTGTGTCAAATTCGAGTCCGAGCAGTCGCCCGTGCCTTTTAATCTGTGGGTTCAGGTGCTGCCCGTTACTGCCGAGACTAGCAAGATGAAGGTCACCGTCCAGGCCGATATCCCCTTCATGCTGAGAGGTATGGTGGCTGGTCCCCTGCAGGACGGCGTCGAGAAAATTGCTGACGCCCTGGCACAGATTCCTTATGTTTAATAACTCCTAGGCTATCCTAGGCTTTCCTATAATAATCAAAAAACAATGGCTAACAAACTTTGGGAGAAGAACTTCGAGGTGAATGCCGAGATTGAGCGCTTCACCGTAGGTCGCGATCGTGAGATGGACCTCTATCTGGCCAAATACGACGTGCTGGGCTCCATGGCCCATATCACCATGCTCGAAAGCATCGGACTGATTGGTAAAGATGAACTGCCCCAGTTGCTGGCGGAGCTCAAAAACATCTATGCTGTCTGCGAACGTGGTGAATTCGTCATCGAGGACGGTGTCGAGGATGTCCACTCGCAGGTGGAACTCATGCTGACGCGCCGTTTGGGCGACATGGGCAAGAAGATTCATTCGGGCCGTTCGCGCAACGACCAGGTGCTCGTCGACCTAAAGCTGTTCACCCGCCACGAACTCAAGGAGGTGGCCGACGCAGTAAAAGTGCTATTCGACGAACTTATCCAGAAGAGCAACCAGTATAAGGACGTGCTCATGCCTGGCTACACGCACTTGCAGGTGGCTATGCCGTCCAGCTTTGGACTATGGTTTGGCGCCTATGCCGAGTCGCTCACCGACGACATGCTGTTCCTGCAGGCGGCCTATAAGATGACCAACCGCAATCCCCTCGGAAGTGCCGCAGGTTATGGCTCGTCGTTCCCCCTGAACCGTCAGATGACCACCGATTTGTTGGGTTTCGACTCGATGGACTATAATGTGGTATATGCCCAGATGGGTCGTGGCAAGACGGAGCGCAACGTGGGCTTCGCACTGGCCACTATTGCCGGCACACTGGCAAAGATGGCCTTCGACGCCTGCCTGTTCAACTCGCAGAACTTCTCGTTTGTCCGTCTGCCCAAAGAGTGCACCACGGGATCCAGCATCATGCCGCATAAGAAGAACCCCGACGTTTTTGAACTCATCCGTGCCAAGTGCAACAAGCTGCAGGCGCTGCCCCAGCAGGTCACGCTCATCATGAACAACTTGCCCGTGGGCTATTTCCGTGACCTGCAGATCATCAAGGAAGTCTTCCTGCCGGCTTTTGGCGAATTGAAGGACTGCCTCCAGATGGCCGCCTATATTATTAATAAGATAGAGGTACGCGAGGATATCCTCGACAACCCCATGTACGACCTGATGTTCTCTGTGGAAACCGTCAATAAGCTGGCTTCTGAAGGGGTGCCTTTCAGAGAAGCCTACAAGAAGGTGGGGCTCGACATCGAGGCAGGCACCTTCAGCCCCGACAAGGACATCCACCACACGCACGAAGGCTCCATCGGCAACCTTTGCAACGACCGCATCTGTGAACTGATGGATCGTGTGCTCGAAGGTTTCTCCTTCGAGCGGGTGATAGAAGCAGAAAAAGAATTGTTGCAATGAAACAGTTATTCTCTTACCTCTTACTTCTTACCTCTTACCTTTCCTTGACATCTTGCAATGCCGAAGGCGAGTACAGCACGTGGCCCTGCCGTTTTACCTATGACAACAGTCTGCACCTCGACGCCACGCTGGCTTCGGTCATGAATATCGATTCGCGCGGTGTCTATTGCAGAATTTGGGAGTCAAGCATGGGTGGTCTCGTTCTCCATTTTCAAAGCAGCCAAGGTGGAGATGCTACCTATCAGCCTGTTACTGAGATGGAGCGCCTTTCCAACTACATCCTCGGACTCAACAACGGCATCATAGTCGGTTTTCAAACCATGAACACCCAGCCCTATGGCGGTTTTGTGGCCTACGATGCACAATGTCCAAACTGCGTGCGACGTGAGAATAACACCATCAATCCTCGATTCCCCGTCTCGATGTCCCCCAGCGGCATCGCCTCCTGTGGTGTCTGTGGCAAAAAGTACGACCTCAACAACGGGGGTCTTGTACAGAATGGCGAAGCCGGTGACGTCGGACTACAGAAGTACCTTGCCACCACCACGGGCCCCCATGGTTTCCTTTCTGTGGGTACAAAACGGTAGTTTAAGTGAAAAGTGAAGAGTGAAGAGTGAAAAATTTGCTTTCGCATTTCTTCGTTTCACTTTTATTTTGTATCTTTGCACCCGATTTTTGCAGAAAGTCTGCTGCCGCGATGGTGGAATGGTAGACACGAGGGACTTAAAATCCCTTGGCCATAACGGCTGTGCGGGTTCGAGTCCCGCTCGCGGCACAAGATTTTCACTCGTTGTTCGTAACTCTCACCCTTCTTTGACCTGAAGGTACAAAGCGATAAATCGATGAGATGAACTTACTCGCGCTCAGAAAAACTCAAATAAATTTGGTTTTTCATTCACATATTTGTACCTTTGCAGCATGATGAGAAAATTGTATGTTTTGGCTGGCATGCTGATGTGCATGGCCAGCACGATGATGGCACAGGATTTGGATGCCAAGTATGCTACCGACTTGCTGCCAGTAGGGACACCGGCTCCTGATTTGATAGACCCTTTGGGCGATAAGCATCCGATAGCCGATTTTCATGGCCGTTGCGCGGTGCTCGACTTTTTTGCCACGTGGTGTGGCGACTGTCGCAAGGACATGCCTGAGATGAAGAAGCTATACCAGAAGTACGACATGGAGGGCGTAGAGTTCATGGGCGTATCATTCGATACCAGCTCTGACGTGCTGCAGAACTACATGGACAAGGAACCGATACCTTGGCGCGTAGTCAGCGAGCTGAAGAAGATGAAGGAGTCGCAGATGGCGAAAGACTACCACATCCAATGGATTCCAACCATGTATCTGCTGGATACCGAAGGGCGTGTGTTGTTGGCTACAGTAGAGATTGATAAGCTGAAGGCGAAGTTGGCAGAGCTGAAGAAGGCCAATCAGTTGGTGGCTCCTGAGCTGGCCGGTCAGGACCATGCTCCGCAGTATCCCGGTGGTGTGCAGGAACTAATGAAGTTCTTGTCAAACAACATCAAATATCCTGTCGAGGCAGAGCACTATGGCGTAGAGGGCCGCGTGCTGGTTAGTTTCTTCGTAGGGACCGACGGTATGGTGTTCGATATGACTGTGGCCAAAGCTGAGCTGAAGAACCGCCTGTCTGAGAAGAAGTTCAGCAAGTATTCTGAAATGGAAAAGTATGCCATGCGTGAGCAGGGCGAGGGACAACTCAAGGAAGAAGCCCTGCGCGTCGTGGGAAAAATGCCCAAATGGGTCCCCGCCAAGCGCCGTGGCCAGCCCGCCCGCGTCAAATACAGCCTGCCTATCACCTTCAAGCTGAAATAATTACGCTTACCTCTTACTTCTTACCTTTTACTTCTTACTTCACTTCGTATCCGGCACGGAGGAACACGGGGATGTGGGCCTTGGTAACGGGAGTGGTGACATACTGGCCGCCGTCGTAGTGTTGGCCGGTACGGTAGTCGTACCAGCCGCCCTTGTGACGGGGCAGATAGGTACGCCACGAGGTGACACCGGGCTCGGTGACGGGACTGACAAGCAGGGCAGGACCGAACATGTATTCATATTTCTGTTGCAAGGCCTCTGAATCGTCGGCAAAGTCGAACACGAGGGGTCGCATCAGTGTGGAACCTTGCTCACTGACGGCCTTGGCCTGGCGCTCGATGTAGGGCAGCAGGCGGTAGCGCTCTTTCAGGCAGTCGGCAATGATGGCCTGTGCCTCGGGACCATAGTTCCAGGGCTCGGTATTGCTCATGTAGCCGTGCACACGCATCAGTGGCAGATAGACGGCAGTTTCGATCCAACGCAGCATGCGCTCGATATAGGCGCTGTCGGAATACTGGTTGAAGGGACGGAAGAATCCGCCAGCGTCGTAGGTCCACCAAGGGATGCCGGCAGCCTGCATGCCAAGACCTGCGGTGAGCTGTCGACGGAAGGTCTCCCAGTCGTTACCCACGTCACCCGACCACAGTGCGGCACCATAGCGCTGAATGCCAGGGAAGCCACAGCGGGTCAAGATCATTGGAGAGTGTAGAGTGTTGAGTGTAGAGTTTGCTACCGCACTTGATGGGAGTGCAGATTCTGCAGCGGTAGCAAACTCTACATTCTCCGTTCTACATTCTACACTTTTGAGTCCTTCATATACGGTCTTGCAAACGAGGAGGGGGAATACGTTGCGGACCTGTTCGCCAGCCCATTTGCCGTTGTTGACGCGACGGCCCGCGAGGTCGTCGTTCTCGGGCTCGGTGGCGTCCTGCCACCAGGCATCGATGCCCAGGGGTACGAGGCGCTCCTCGAAGTTCTTCCAATAGAATGCGGCGGCCTCGGGATTGAAGAAGTCAATCCAGTCGGTGCCGGGAATGTAGTAGCCTTTATCCTTCATCTGACGGCCCACCTCGGAATTCTTGTCGACCTTCGACCAGACGGACAGCATGAGTCGCATGTCCATGCGGTGCAGACTGTCGGTGAGCGCCTTGGGGTCGGGGTAGAACTCCTCGTCGAAGCGCATGGCGTTCCAGCCGTATTTGCCCCAGTATTGCCAGTCCTGCACAAGCATGCTGACAGGCAAACCCTCGCTGCGGAAACGGTTGGCAGTCTGGAGAATCTCGTCAGAGGAATGGAAGCGCTCGCGGCAGTGGATGTAGCCCAGCGCCCACGACGGCATCTCGGGACAGGGACCCGTCAGTTCACGATAGGTGGCAATGACCTCGTCGGCAGAACCGACGAACACGGTGTAGTCGACAGCCTCGGCAACGGGCGAGCGGAACACAGTCTGATCGGTGACGCGACGATAGTAGACGACGGGCTGGTCGTCCTTGGTGAGTTCAGCGGAGAGACGGTGGGTGCCCTTTTCAAGACGGACTATCTTCGACGAGGTGGGTGGCAGCCACATATTTTGCATCTCCATGACGGGTTGGCCATCGATGGTGAGGTTGTGGCGACGGGCCATCTTCTGACCCACGTCGAGCAACAGGGCATAGTCGCCCGACTCGGGAATGGTGATGGTGCCCTCGAATATGTGGCGCTCGCGGATTTCCTTCTTGCCGCCCTCGGTGGTGGTCACGTTGACTTCTTCGCGCTGGCCCGCTCCGGCCTGTTTCTCAAGTCGCACGCTCTGGTCGCAGGGATTGAATTCGGTGAGTCCGTAGTTGTTCCACAGGATGCCGTAGCCCTTGCTGGACAGCAGCATGGGAATGGAAATCTGCGTGTTCACCTGCGTCAGTCGGCGCGACAGTCCGCGGACGTTGCTATAGCCGTCCTGGAACTGACCCAGTCCGAAGAGACTCTCGTCCTTCGGAGAGTCGAACACCAGCGTGGCCTCGCCATCGCGTAACTGATGGCTGGTGGCACGGAACACGATGCGTCCCTTCTTGTCGCGCACAGTGACGACATTGTCCTCGACGGTGGCTTTGATGTCGGGCTTCTTGACTTCGTCGTGCTTGACATACACCCAGTCGGGCAGACTGCTCTGAGTGCCGCTGGGCGCATATTGGATGCGGACGGCATTCTTGGCCACAAACTTCGCAGTAATGACGGGCTGGCCTGCCGATTGCGCATAACTGAAGACTGACACGAGGAAAGTCAGCATGAGGATAGTTGATAATTTTTTCATGTCCTTGAGTCGTATTGTTAGTTGATGGTTTACTGTACTTACAGCCGAATCAGTTGGGAGCCTGTCAGGGTCTTGTCCTTTGACGTCAGTTGGATGGCGTAGATGCCGCTGGCGGTGACGGGCAGGGAAAGCGACACGTCCCGACTGGTTGGTGTCAGCCATTGCCGATGCAGCAGGGTACCCGATGTGGCGTAAATGCTCAGCAGAACCCGTTCTGTGGGCTCTTGGGCGAATTGCAGGTGTAACAGGCCGTCGCGTGCAGTCACCCTGACGCCACCGGGCTGATGGTCGCTCAGCTCCTTGATGCCGGAGATGCCGAGGATGTCGAGCAGTCCGCGGTAGGCATCCACCTCGCCGAAGCCATAGAGATTGTTGGGATACGACAGCTGTGGGTCGGGATGCTGGCAGGTGCGTTGCAGAATACCACGGATGTCGTCTGGCGACAGGGTGGGGTTGGCCTGAAGCCACAGGGCAATGATGCCGGCCACGACGGGTGTCGACATGGATGTTCCCGACTGAGCCGCCCACACGTAGGTGCGCCCTCCGAAGTCGAAGTGGTTCACATCGTATTTTGTCTCATCGGGATGTTCCTCCAAGTAAAAGCTGCTTTGTGACGATATGACGTAATTGCCTGGGGCAGTCACGTCGGGCTTGGTCCGTCCGTCCATCGTGGGACCTACCGACGAGAACCACGACAGACGGCCAGCCTCTGGGTCGCGCGTATCGGTAATGACCTCACCATCGATGTTGGTGTAAGAAACGCGGTGCGACGTGCTGCCCACCGTGATGGCCGCATCGAAACAGCCTGGAGCCAGCACGTTGTGACTCTTCTCGGCGGCATTCCACCGCGTATCGGTACTATAATTCCCAAAACTGTAGGTGGAAGTGCCGAAAACCTCTGCCTGGCAGGTCGAGCCCTCTACCACCATCGCGATGTGGCCCAACAGGTCGAGCGAGCGGTTGGCTTTGAGCCTGATCATATATACGGTCTTGCCCTCGCTGAACGCCTCCTGCCATTTGGTGACGCTGACGGCACAGGTGTCGTCCTGGACAAACAGCGTGTCGACGAGCCAGTCGTCCTGCCAGTTCTCGTTGTCCAGAGGCAGGCGCAGCTCTTTGGCAACGACATTCTTTTCCTGATAGGCCATCAGCTTGAAAACGGGCTTGCCGTCGGACAAGATCTTGTAGTTGGCAGCGGGGTGATAGACCCTGATGAAACTGCCTGCGCTCTCGATGCCTGGGGGCTTGTTGAAGTAGGTCATTTCCTGACATTCGTTGCCAGCCGATGATACCAGGATGCGTCCTGGTCCGACCAAACGTTCGAGGAATAGGCTGTACAGCCGGTCGTCCTGGTCCATGTAGGGCGTATACCCCTCGCTGAACGACACGACACACGGCTTGTGCTGGCTGTCGGCATAGTCGAACAGGTATTTGAATCCCAGGGCATCGGAAGCAGAGGTGTAGAGATAGTAGTCCGACTCATCGATGAATGCGGTGTCGGCAGTTACCGCATTGGCCACCAAACAGAGGTCGCTTTCCCACGCCGCACCGCGATAGGGCGAGTCGTAGCCACTGCCTACGGCAATGCCTGTGGTGTGGGTGCCGTGGTTTTGCTCGCGTCCGTCAATGGCACATTGTCGCTGTAGCACTTCTTCTGGCGTAGTCCACGCACTGCCAACAGGAAAGTGGTCTTTATCAGTGTTGGGTGCCAACTGGTCCCAGAAGGCCTTGATGCGATAGTTGCTGAGCGATGCGTCGTTGTAGAAGGTGGGATGTGTCAGGTCGAAGCCTATGTCCATAATTCCCACGACGACGCCTTGTCCCGTAAAGGCCGGATGCTGGGCAGTCTGTTCGTAAACGGGCAACAGGTTGGTGATGCCCGGTACGAGGTCTAACGTCGGATGACCCTTGTCGTTGGCTTCTATGCGCAGCACCTCCGGCTGCATAGAGAGTGCGTCGACATTGTACAAAGGAATGGTGACGATGGCAATATCACCCAATTGGGCGTATTTCTTACAGCCATATTGTGCCAGCATCTCGTCGTTAATACCGTCTTGCATTTGCACGAAGACGGTAGTGAGCATGTCGGCAGCATCCGCTCTGTGCCCACTTTGGGTCGTTTTGCCCGTCTTGGCAAAGGTTTGCCGGTTATGCCTGATGGTGTTCTGAAGCCATACCGACAGGCGGCCTGTGCTGCTGGCCTGGGCGCTGACACTCGTGGCGAGCACCAACAGCATGATGGCAATATAACGTGGAAACTGTTTCATGTCTTATATATTTGTGTTTCCCTGTGATTAAATTCCCCGCTCGGCCCAGTCGCCACGGTCGAGATTACGATAACCGATGGCTTCGGCGATATGTTGGCTCTGGACGCGCTCGGAGGCGTCGAGGTCGGCAATGGTGCGGGCAACCTTCAAAATGCGGCTGTAGGCCCGCGCAGAGAGTTTCAGCCGCTCCATAGCCATGCGCAGCATGTCGAGAGACTGCTCGTCGGGCTCGGCAAACTGGTGAAGCATCTTCTCCGTCATCATGGCGTTGCAATGGATGCCCTTGAAGGGACGGAAGCGCTCCTCCTGAATCTTACGGGCAGCAATGACGCGCTCACGAATTTTTTCGCTGGGCTCGCCAGGCTGCATCTGACTGAGTTGGGCAAAGGGCACCGCCTGAATCTCGCAATGGATGTCGATTCTATCGAGTAGGGGACCGCTGATCTTGTTCATATAGCGCTGAATCTGGCCTGGCGTACATGCGCAGTTGTGGGTGGGGTCCCCATAATAACCGCAGGGGCAGGGATTCATCGACGCCACGAGCATGAACGAACAGGGGTATTCCACGCTATACTTGGCACGGGCGATGCTGATTTTGCGGTCCTCCAACGGCTGGCGCAGCACCTCAAGGACACTGCGCGACAGCTCGGGCATCTCGTCAAGGAAGAGCACTCCATTATGCGCCAGACTGATTTCCCCAGGCTGGGGATTGTTGCCGCCACCTACCAGGGCGACGACATAAGTATACGATTTTGATGTGGGATTTTCAGTCCTCAAAATAGCAGATTGAACAGGAACTATACCTATTATTATATATAGGAATAATAATATCCCTACTTTAATATGGTTTCCATTTTTTACTTCAATCATCTCTATTTTTGTGTAATTTTCCGAAATCACCTACAAAAATAGAGAAAAGAATTCAGAAAGATGCTGTTGGGACAAAAAATATAAGAATTATTAAGGAGTGTTATTTTCCTATTATTGTCGAGCACATAATATGAGATGCGATGAAGATATACTTCGATTTGACAAAAGTTGTTAAATATCGTGATAGTATGATGTTTTTTTATTATCTTTGCACAATAATAATTCTTTTTTCAAATGCCTTGACCCGACAAGTGATGCGAGAACAGACAGGACCAGAATACGGACTTGCCGAACTGCAACGCATCACGGCCGACTACCAGCATACCGATACACTGTCCACCCTGACAGAGAAGCGGCAATACAACATGCAGCACTCTCGCTATGTCAGTTGTCCGCGAGCCACATTCAGCATCAGTTATTTTGGCCAACAGCTATCGTGGGGAAGCCTGAAACCCTACATCTGCGCCGTTCACGCTATCTCTGAAGGGCACCTCATGCTGGAAATGATACCCGTCGGCAACAAGTTCTGTATCAGTTTCTATCAGGTCATTTCTAACCGTAAGTATATCGATGCCTTCACCAACCTGCTTACCCAAGAAGGCATTGCTTGCGAGGTCAGTGGGCCATTTATGAAGAATCTGCCTTGTGTTGAGTTGACTGAGGCATAAAGCCGTCAATGTTTAAGCAAGTTTAATAATCAGTCAGTATAGTTTAAGCGAGTTTAAATTCCGTGCCAGTTTGACTTCAAAGATTGTCATTCTGGCATGGATTCTTTCTATAGGCATGTACTTTGCTTATCTGTTAGTGAAAGCCGAAGCGAAAGCAGAGGCAATCAAGAACATACGTTAAATTAAAAGTATAATTAGGAGGTATTGATTATGTTGAACGGATTAATGAAAAGCAACGGTTGGTTCCCAACAATGTTTGATGATTTCTTTAACACTGATTTTATGCCTCGTGCCAACAGTACAGCACCC